>Ga0210058_1000229_pt1 | contig 56193 bp, 50 predicted proteins | sample CryGeymeta201511_FD_183979 | JGI IMG/M metagenome (GOLD analysis project Ga0210058, IMG submission 183979) | Groundwater microbial communities from Crystal Geyser aquifers in Utah, USA - Crystal Geyser metaG 2015-11 (SPAdes) (version 2) | ecosystem: Environmental > Aquatic > Deep subsurface >...
TAATCACGTTGATCGCCTCAAGGCACTGCCATAACCGCACCTGTGCCATAGCCCGCCAAAACATAATCGCCAACCCAAATCGGGATTTTTTTGTCCGTAAACGGATGCGCCACATAAGCGCCGGTAAAAACACCTGAAACCGATTTAACATCAGCCATACGCTCTAATTCACTGCGTTTTGAAGTGGCCTTTACATAAGCCTCAACTTCAGCTTTTTGTTCGGGTGTTGTAATTTTTGAAACCAACTCGTGCTCAGGCGCTAAAGTCATAAAACTGACGCCAAAAATGGTGTCGGGACGGGTGGTGAAAACTTCAATAAAAAGTTTTGAATTTTGAGTCTTGAGTTTTGAGTTTTCCAATCCATTATTCAAAATGGAAAATTTAACCATTGCGCCTTCACTGCGACCAATCCAATAGGTTTGAGAGTCTTTTAGCGGTTGTGGCCAGTCTATTTTTGCCAATCCGTCAAGCAAACGCTGGGCATAAGCGGTAATGCGCATACTCCATTGCATCATTTTTTTGCGAACCACAGGATGCCCGCCACGTTCTGAAACACCATTTACAATTTCGTCGTTTGCCAATACCGTTCCCAAAGTAGGACACCAATTGACTTCGGTTTCTGATAAAAAGGTCAGGCGGTATTTTAAGAGTATTTTTTGTTGTTTTACAGTTGAAAATTCACGCCATTCTGCAGCTGAAAATACCTCAATAGAATCGTCGCAAGCGGCTTTAACATGGGCATTTCCTTCGGATTCAAAAACTGAAATTAGCGTTTCAATGGCTTCGGCCTTATCAGAGGTTTTATGGTACCATGAGTTGAATAATTGGATAAAAATCCACTGAGTCCATTTGTAATATTTGGGATCAGAGGTACGCACTTCGCGACTCCAATCAAATGAAAATCCGATTTGATCGAGTTGTTTGCGATAGGTTTTAATGTTTGCTTCGGTAGTAATGGCGGGATGTTGCCCCGTTTGAATGGCATATTGTTCGGCAGGCAACCCAAAAGAATCGTAACCTTGTGGGTGGAGCACATTAAAACCTTTGTGGCGTTTGTAACGCGCATAAATATCGGAGGCGATATAACCCAGCGGATGTCCTACGTGCAAACCGGCACCACTAGGGTATGGAAACATATCTAACACATAAAATTTGGGTTTATCCGAATGGTTTAGTGCTTTAAAAGTTTGGTGTTTTGCCCAATAGTCTTGCCATTTGGCTTCGATGTCATTAAAATGGTAACTCATTCAATTCAATTTTTTTGAAGCGACAAATTTAGAGGTTTATTGTAAGACTGTGAAATCTTTAAAGGAGCTTTCTTGCTTTTTGTTCTTGTGGCAATAAACAGTAATAAATAAAATCATTTATAGGTGTTTTTATGCCTAATTCAAGACCTTGTTTGACAATATAGCCATTAAAATTTTCGAGCTCACTTGGTTTGCCTTCCATCAAATCGCGTTGCATAGAGGCGGTGGAATGGTAGTCTAAATTTTCAATTGCGCTGATACAATTTTTGACGTTTTGTTGGGTGAGAGCTATTTTTTTTGCTTGTGCTATTTGCAAAACCTCATCGGCAGTTTCAAGCATCATATTCATTAAATAAGCGTGCGCTCTAACAGTGCCAATTGGCATCCGCGTAAGCGCCCCAATGCCACTATAAGTAGTTATAAACAAGAATTTTATCCAAATATCGGTTAGGATATTTTCAGATAGTTTGTTTTTGATACCAGCCTTATCAAAGGCATTTTTTAAGGCCTTAAGGGGTTCAGTTATTTGGTTGTTTATTTTTCCAAAAATAATTTCAGGCTCAAAATCAAAATGATTAATGATGCCGGGGCTTTCAACCTTGCTCACAATGCGACACAAGCCGGCTAACACATTTTTTCTTGGCAAAACTGTCAGTAACTTATCGGCATTATCAGCGCCATTTTGCAAGGGAAGTACTAGCGTGTTTTTACCGACAATGGGTTTGATTTGCTTTGCCAACGCTATAAGCTGCCATGATTTAATGCCCAGGATGATTAAATCGGGTGTGTTGTTTAAAGTTTTAACATCATTGATGACTTTTGGAAAGACTTTAAAATCGCCTTTAATACTTTTTACTTGTAAACCATTTTGTTTTATGGCTTCAAACTGTGCGTCACGCAACAAGAATGTAAGGTCAAATCCGGCTTGGGCTAAACGTCCGCCAAAATAACCACCAACGCCACCCGCACCAACAACAACTATTTTCATTTGAATACTTTTATTTTTAGGTTCAAAGATACTTAATTCAATTTTTAAAATGACAAGGGGTTTTTATTTAACATCCTATTATTATCATCAGTTTTAGAATTTATTTATCAAATAGCAGTACCTTTAGGCTTTTAAATTTTAGAAAAAATATGAAAAAATCAATAAGTGTTTTGCTAATTATAATAAGCCTAATTTCGTGTAAATCAAAAGAAAAAGCTGATTTAATAGTTTACAATGCAACTATTTATACTGTAAATAACGACTTTGCTAAAGCAGATGCTTTTGCCGTTAAAGATGGTAAATTTATAGCCGTTGGCACATTGGCTGACCTTAAAAAAAATTACACCGCTACCGATGAACTTAACGCTCAAGGACAAACCATTGTGCCCGGACTTATTGATGCCCATTGTCACTTTTTCGGTTTGGGTTTGCAACAACAAAAAGTTGATTTAGAGGGCACAAAAAGCTATGATGAAGTGCTGCAACGCTTAAAAGATTTTCAGCAACAAAAACAGGTTAATTTTATAACCGGTCGCGGTTGGGATCAAAATGATTGGCCTGTAAAGGAATTCCCCACAAAAGAAAAATTAGATGCCCTATTTCCAAACACCCCTGTGGCAATTACCCGAATAGACGGTCACGCGTTATTGGTCAATCAAGCAAGCTTGAATTTAGCGGGCATCGACAATAACACAAAAATTAGCGGTGGCGAAATCATTAAAAAAAATGGAAAAATTACGGGTGTTTTAATTGATAATGCCATGGACTTAGTTTATGATCAAATTCCGAATCCTTCAAAAAAAGAACAAATTCAGGCCCTGCTTGACGCCGAAAAAATTTGCACCAATTTGGGACTCACTACCGTTGATGATGCGGGATTGTCAAAAGATAATCTCGAATTAATTGACAGTTTACAACAAGCGGGCGCATTAAAAATTAGAATTTATGGAATGGTATCGGCTACGTCACAAAATTTAGACTATTACATCCGCAAAGGGACCCTTAAAACGGCGCGTCTAAACATACACTCATTTAAAGTTTATGCCGATGGAGCTTTGGGTTCAAGAGGTGCGGCTTTACGTCAGCCTTATTCCGACCAGCATCAGCATTATGGTGCTTTGGTTACGCCCATTGATGAACTAAAAGCCATCGCTAAAAAAATAGCCGCATCCGAATTTCAAATGAATACCCATGCTATTGGCGATTCGGCAAATCATTTTATTTTAGAAATGTATCACCAGGTTTTAAACGGCAAAGCTGATAGGCGTTGGCGCGTTGAACATGCTCAGGTTATTTCGCCGGAGGACTTTAAATATTTTAAAGAAATGATGCCTTCTATTCAATCAACACACGCTACCAGCGATATGTATTGGGCTGGCGACCGATTGGGCAAACTTCGTTTAAAGGGCGCTTATGCCTATAAAGACTTGTTGAATCAATATACTAAAGTTGCTTTAGGAACCGATTTTCCAGTTGAAAAGGTAAGCCCGATGCTCACTTTTTATGCCGCTGTGGCGCGACAAGATCTCGATAATTTTCCTAAAGATGGTTTTCAAATGGAAAATGCCTTAACGCGTGAAGAAACCTTGAAGGGGATGACCATTTGGGCGGCTTATAGCAATTTTGAAGAAACGGAAAAAGGAAGTATTGAAGTGGGTAAACTAGCCGATTTCATTATCTTAGATCAAGATATAATGACTGTTGAAATACATGAAGTACCAAAGATTAAGGTGGTAGCTAACTATATTAATGGTGATAAAATAAGCTTAAACTAAATAAAAAAAACCGAGTCAAGCTCGGTTTTTTTATGAAAAATCCTTTTAATTAGAATTTGATAGGAATAGAAACGCGGGTCTTATCCCAAGCCAAAACCATTGCTTTATTGATGCCATTGTCAAAGGCAATTGAAAAAGCTTCAATTTCTTCAACATCGGTGGTTGGTTTAACCGTAAATCTCAAAGCATCAGCCGCTTGATCGTATGCGTAAGCACCCCAAACATTTAGATTTTTATTTAAAATTACGGTCCATTCGGTTTCACCGGGAATGGTGTGCAACACATAAGTTCCGGCTTTTACCTTATTACCTCCAAAATTTGTGTCTTTATAAAAAGTAATTTCGGTGGCTTCATTAGCACCGGTGCGCCAAATTTGACCATAAGGAACTAAAGTGCCAAAAATAGCACGTCCCTTTTTTTGTGGTCGACCATAGACTACTTTTATGGCTACTGGAGCATCTTTTTCAAGTCGCAGTAGGGTAATATCCGTCGGACTTGGATCTAATTTAGCAAATTTAACTCCCTCTTGGGCACAGCTGGTTGCTGTTACTGCAAATAATATAAATGCAAGTACAAAACCCGAAAATGTGATGTTTTTCATAAGATTTTTTTAGTTTACGGTGGTAAATCTAAGCAATCGCTGTTTTATTACAAACACAAAGTAAAACTTTAACATTTTAAGTAAAGACGGTTTAATAGCAGTTTAATACTTACTTATAAATACTATTTTAAATATTATGATTACAAATGTTAACAATAAATACATTTTTATAGTATGTTTTATAAGTTTAATCGTTTATTTGCATTATAAAATTAAACTTATTATATATGTGCGGAATTGTTTGCGCCTTTGAATTGAAACAAGAGGCCGAAGTCTTAAGACCTCAGCTTTTAGAAATGTCTAAAAAAATTCGCCATCGCGGGCCAGATTGGAGTGGCATTTATTGTGGTGTTAACGCTATTTTAGCTCACGAACGACTTGCCATTGTTGATCCAGCCTCCGGTAAACAGCCTTTAATAAGTGAAGATAAACAACTGATATTGTCAGCAAATGGCGAAATATATAACCATGTTGCCTTGCGAAAAAACTTAAAATTGCCTTTTGCTTTCCAAACAAAATCAGATTGCGAAATTATCTTGGCACTTTACCGAGAAAAAGGCGTTGATTTTATTGACGACCTTAACGGGATTTTTGCCTTTGCTTTATATGATGCTGAAAATGATGCTTATTTTATTGCCAGAGACCACATGGGAATTATTCCGCTTTACCAAGGTTGGGATAAAAACGGTACTTATTATGTGGCTTCTGAATTAAAAGCTTTAGAAGGCTATTGTGCTAAAATTGAAATTTTTCCTCCGGGGCACTACTATAGCAGTAAAGATGGCAAATTGGTGCAATGGTATAAAAGGGATTGGGAAGATTTTGACGCCGTTAAAAATAATGTGACCGATATAGCAGCAATTCACACGGCACTTTCGGCTGCCATTCACCGTCAATTGATGTCCGATGTGCCTTATGGGGTGCTTTTATCAGGAGGTTTAGACTCCTCAATCACCTCGGCAATTGCTAAAATTTACGCCGATAAACGCATTGAATCAAACGATACACAAAAAGCTTGGTGGCCACAATTGCACTCTTTTTCGGTGGGATTAAAGGGTTCACCCGATTTGGCTGCAGCCCGAAAAGTTGCCGAACACATTGATACCGTTCACCATGAAATTGAATTTACCATTCAAGAAGGTTTAGACGCAATTAGGGAAGTAATTTACCACCTCGAAACCTACGATATCACTACAATTAGGGCGTCAACGCCCATGTTTTTAATGGCGCGGGTAATCAAATCGATGGGCGTAAAAATGGTCTTATCGGGTGAAGGTGCTGATGAACTTTTTGGCGGTTATTTATATTTTCACAAAGCTCCAAACGCCGAAGAATTTCATAAAGAAACCGTTCGTAAACTCCAAAAACTTTACCAATATGATTGTTTAAGAGCCAATAAATCGCTAGCTGCTTGGGGCATTGAAGGACGGGTTCCTTTTTTGGATAAAGAATTTATGGATGTGGCCATGCGCATCAATCCACAAGATAAAATGATTACTAAAACGCGTATGGAAAAATGGGTATTGCGCAAAGCCTTTGAAAAATATTTGCCCGAGAGTGTAGCTTGGCGTCAAAAAGAACAATTTTCGGATGGCGTTGGTTACAACTGGATTGACACCTTAAAAGAATTAGTTAATGAGGCAGTTACCGATGAACAACTGAAAAACGCCAAATATAAATTCCCTTTACAAACACCAACAGCCAAAGAGGAGTTTTATTACCGCTCTATTTTTGAAGCGTTTTATCCCTCTGATGCCGCCGCTTTAACAGTGCCTTCGGTTCCTTCGGTTGCGTGCAGTACACCAATTGCTTTAGAATGGGATGCGTCTTTTAAAAACATGAATGACCCTTCGGGCAGAGCGGTAAGCAAGGTTCACGAATCGGCCTATAAATGATTAAACATAACTAAAATTACCTCCACTAAAGTGAAAATACAATTTTAAAAAAGACGGATTTTTATAAAAAATTCGCACTGAAATCAAAAACATTTTTTATTATTTAAAAAGCCTCTAAAACACCCTTTATTTAGAGGCTTTTTTATTGATTAGAGGCCTTTTATAAGCTTGCAAAACAACTGTTTATAGATTTTGTTAAATTGTTGATAACTTAAACGGTTAAAATCCCTAAAAATCCCTTTCAAGCGCGCTTAAATGCTTATATTTGTCTGTTAATAAATATTCAAAATATAAGACTTTTTTAAAATGAGTGAAGAATTAAAAAAAGACGATTATTCGGCCGATAGTATTCAGGCTTTAGAAGGAATGGAGCACGTGCGTAAACGTCCGTCAATGTATATTGGAGATGTGAGTACAAGAGGTTTACATCATTTGGTTTATGAAGTAGTTGACAATTCTATCGATGAAGCGATGGCAGGCTATTGCGATAGCATTGATGTCATCATTAATGAAGACAATTCGGTTTCTGTATCCGATAATGGTCGCGGTATTCCGGTTGACCTCCACAAAAAAGAAGGTGTTTCGGCCTTAGAAGTCGTGATGACTAAAATTGGCGCTGGCGGTAAATTTGACAAAGACTCTTATAAAGTTTCCGGCGGATTGCACGGCGTTGGCGTTTCGGTGGTAAATGCACTTTCTATCGCTCTAAAAGCCGAAGTTTTTCGCGAAGGAAAAATTTGGCAACAAGAATATTCTCAGGGCAAGGCTTTATATCCTGTAAAAGTAGTTGGCGAAACTACTAAAAGGGGAACGATGGTAACTTTTTTGGCCGATAGTGAAATCTTTCAAATACCCATTGAATTTAGCTATGAAACCTTAGCGACACGTTTGAGAGAACTGTCTTTTCTAAATAAAAAAATTAAATTAACCTTAACGGATAAAAGAGAAAAAGATGACAAAGGCGCTTCTATCACTGAAGTTTTTTACAGCGAAATAGGCTTGCCCGAATTTATTAAATATCTTGATGAATCGCGTGAACCCATCATCCAAAAAATCATCAGTATTGAAGGCGAACGAAATGGCATTCCTGTTGAAGTTGCGATGGTTTATAATGGCTCTTATGCCGAAAATTTGCATTCTTATGTCAACAATATTAATACCCATGAAGGTGGCACACACCTTGCCGGATTCAGACGTGGCTTAACTGGCACGCTTAAAAAATATGCCGATAATTCGGGAATGCTCGACAAACTGAAATTTGAGATTGCTGGTGATGACTTTAGAGAGGGTTTAACGGCGATTATTTCGGTAAAGGTTGCCGAACCACAATTTGAAGGTCAAACTAAAACTAAATTGGGAAACCGCGATGTAACAGCCGCAGTGAGCCAAGCCGTATCTGAAATGTTGACCGATTATTTAGAAGAAAATCCCAATGATGCCCGCATCATTGTTCAAAAAGTTATTTTAGCGGCACAAGCCCGTCACGCTGCCAAAAAGGCACGCGAAATGGTGCAGCGTAAATCGGTAATGTCTATCGGAGGTTTGCCAGGTAAACTGAGCGATTGCTCCGAAATTGATCCCGAAAAATGTGAATTATTTCTCGTTGAAGGAGACTCGGCAGGTGGAACCGCAAAACAAGGTAGAGACCGTGTTTTTCAAGCAATCTTGCCCTTAAGAGGTAAAATATTGAATGTTGAAAAAGCCATGCGACACCGCGCTTTCGAAAATGAAGAAATTAAAAATATGTACACGGCTCTGGGCGTAACTATCGGAACCGAAGAAGATAGCCAGGCTTTAAACCTTACCAAATTGCGTTATCATAAAGTGGTTATTATGACCGATGCCGATGTGGATGGAAGTCATATTACAACCCTAATTTTGACGTTCTTTTTTAGATATATGCGAGAACTAATTGAAGGAGGTCACGTATATATTGCAACCCCTCCTTTATATTTGGTTAAAAAGGGCAATAAAAAAGAATATGCTTGGTCCGAAGACCAACGTGATTTAATAAACCAACAAATGGGTGGTGGTGCTGCCATTCAGCGTTACAAAGGTTTAGGAGAAATGAATGCTGAGCAATTATGGGATACAACCATGAATCCAGAATTTAGAACCTTGCGCAAAGTAACAATAGACAGTTTATCAGAAGCCGACCGTGTTTTTTCAATGTTGATGGGTGATGATGTGCCACCAAGGCGTGAGTTTATTGAAAAAAACGCTGTCTATGCAAATATTGATATTTAATAAACAACATAACTAAATTTATATATAATGAAAGTAACCGTAGTAGGCGCAGGAAATGTAGGTGCAACCTGTGCTAATGTTCTAGCACTAAATGAAGTGGCAAACGAAGTGGTTTTGCTCGACATTAAAGAAAATCTTGCCGAAGGCAAGGCTTTAGATATTTGGGAGTCCGCTCCTATAAATTATTTTAATACCAGAATCACCGGTGCTACCAATGATTATAGCAAATCGGCTAACTCTGATGTAGTGGTAATTACCTCAGGAATACCAAGAAAACCAGGAATGACACGTGATGACTTAATTGCTACCAATGCAAAAATTGTAAAAGCCGTTACCGAACAAGTTATAGAATATTCTCCCGATGCTGTTATCATTATTGTGTCAAATCCGTTAGATGTGATGGTATATGCAGCCTATTTAACAGCAAAAAAACCAGCAAGTAAAGTATTTGGTATGGCAGGTATTTTAGATACCGCACGTTACCGAGCTTTTTTAGCAACCGAACTTGATTGTTCTCCAAAAGACATTCAAGCCGTATTGATGGGGGGCCATGGCGATACAATGGTTCCACTGCCACGTTACACAACTGTTGGGGGCATTCCCATTACCGATTTATTGCCTATGAAACGCATCGACGAAATTGTTGAACGCACAAAATCTGGTGGAGGTGAAATTGTAAACCTTTTAGGAACATCGGCTTGGTATGCACCAGGCGCAGCCGCTGCTCAAATGGTTGAAGCCATTATAAAAGACCAAAAACGCATCTTTCCAGTTTGCGCCATGTTAAACGGCGAATATGGTATGGAAAATATCGCCTTAGGGGTTCCTGTTAAATTAGGTAAAAACGGTATCGAAAAAATTATAGAACTCAAATTAAATAAGGAAGAAAAAGCTTTGTTAGAAGGCTCTGCTACTCATGTGAGAGAGGTTATGAAAGCTTTAGATACCTTAAAGATATTTTAAATTTAAAAGTTATCTAACTTAAAATGCTATGCCGAAAGGCGTAGCATTTTTTTGATTAATAGCCTTTTATAATTTTGAAACTTGCGTTTTAGCCGAAAAAAACTCGGTCATAATCTCATCAACAATCATTGCTGCGGGCAGAATTTTATGTATCAATCCAGCTACCTGACCAATTTCGAGTTCACCCTCCTTTAAATCACCTTCAAACATACCTTTTTTTGAGCGCGCGCGTCCTAAAAAAATTTGCAATTCTTCGGGGGAGGCGTTTTTTTTATACAATTCCTGAACCTGATAGTAGAACTCATTTTTTATCAATCTTACAGGCATCAACTCTTTTAAGGTCAATTCCGTTCCGCCATCGGGCGTATTTATCACTATATTTTTAAAATTTTGATGTGCCGATGATTCTACACTCGCCACAAAACGACTGCCAATTTGAACACCATCTGCACCAAGCACCATCGCCGCTAACATGCCTCGACCAGTTGCAATGCCCCCTGCGGCAATCAACGGAATTGATAATTGTTCTTTTACCATCGGAATTAAGGTAAAAGTGGTGGTTTCTTCGCGACCATTATGGCCGCCGGCTTCAAAACCTTCGGCAACAACTGCATCAACACCGGCTTCTTGTGATTTTAAAGCAAATTTTACACTGCTCACCACATGGGCCACTTTGATACCGTTATCCTGAAATTGTTTGGTTAAAAGTTTGGGATTTCCGGCCGAAGTGAAAACAATTTTAACACCTTCGTCAATAATAATTTTTACAATTTTTTCTAAATCGGGATAAAATAGCGGAATGTTCACACCAAAAGGTTTATCGGTTGCGTGTTTGCATTTTTGAATGTGTTCTTGCAAAACATCGGGGTACATTGATCCTGCACCAATCAAGCCCAAACCACCGGCATTGCTAACCGCAGAAGCTAATTTATAACCACTTACCCAAACCATCCCAGCCTGAATGAGCGGATATTTGATACCAAATAACTTTGTAATTGTACCCTCCATTTATTGCTTAATCAATTTGAAAGTTTGATGTTGGTTTTCGGTGTTTAAATCAATCACATACATGCCTTGCGCTAAAAATGACAAATTAATAGACTCTAAATGCTTCCTATTTTTTTGATAAACTGTTTTTCCTAAAATATCCATAATTTTTACTTTAACGGAGGTGGCCATTGGCGCAATTATATAGATATTTTCTTTTACAGGATTTGGATAAAAACCCAATGTTTTTAGGCGGTGTTCTTGAACATCAAGTGTGGTAAAAGCCGATTGAAAATTTGGGATGCCATAGCCTAATTGGGCTGTTGGTGAAGCAAATAAACTGCCACTATTTTTAATAGCTTCGGTAATTTGTAAATTGGTTGCATTTGGGTGTGCTTGCCATAAGCAAGCTACCATACCGGCCATGATAGGCGAGGCAAAGGAAGTGCCATTACCGGCAGATACAATACCCGAGTTGTTAATTAAAATTGAAGAAATGCCCATTGCGTCAACATCGGGTTTTATTCTGTTGTCAAAGGTTGGGCCAAAAGAGCTAAAATTTGCGGCAACTTGGCTAGCATTTACCGCGCCAATGCTCAATACCGAAGGCGCATCGGCAGGAGCTGAAATATAATGCCAAGTTGAGCTACCTTCATTTCCGGCGGCATTAACAACTATCATCCCACGCGAAAAGGCAATTTCAGCACCTCTTGAAATAAAAGTTGTAGCACCATTCATATCCGCGTAAGCGTAATCGTAATTTGGATTGTCAAAAGTGGAATAGCCCAATGAAGTATTGAGCACGTCAACGCCCAAACTATCGGCGCGTTCGGCGGCTTCAACCCAAAGGCTTTCCTCTAAAGGAGACTCTTGGTTATTGTCTTCGGAAATAAATAAATAATAGCTCGCATCGGGTGCTGTGCCCACCAAACTGCCATCTACAAATCCAGCCATAGTTGATAAAACGGATGCGCCATGCGAATTGCCCGTATAAAAATTATTTGAATGATTTACAAAATCGTAGCCACCTAAAATCTGGTTGTTATCGCGCAAGCGTTTAAAACCATCAAAAGTGTTTACGCCTGGAAATCCGGCGTCAATTACGGCGATAACCATTCCCAATCCTGTGTAATTTTGCTGATGCAGATAATCGCCGTGGAGCATATTAATTTGAGTTGAAGAAGAACCGTAATTAAAATTTGTGCCTACTTTTTCAAATTTTGAGTTCTTTTTTACGGCTTCGGAACGCAATCCTTTAAAGGCAATATTTTTATTGGCAAATTGAATGGAGGTGACAAAACTCAAATTTACTTTTAGTGCTTTTATGTTGGCTTCGGCACCAAAAACATGAACAGCATTTAACCATCTTGATTTTGCTTTAACTTCAATTCCGACGGCGTTTTTAACCTGATTGACATAGTTTAAATCGATGGGAATATCTTTTGTATCTAGGGTAATATTTTGTTTTAAACGTCTATTTAATGAGCGTTGCGTAAGCATAGTCAAAGGATTTGCAAGGTAGGTATTGCCATTTGGTTTGTCGGCAAAATAGACCCACGCATCTTCTTGTGAAAAGGAGTGGATTGAAACCAATAAAAGTAATAAAAGTAAAAAAGGCTTCATCTTAAACTTTAGTTTACAAAATTTGTGGTAAACTTACGAAATTACACCCGAACCTACCAATTCATCTTCTAAATACCAAGCGACAAACTGTCCTTCGGTAATGGCAGATTGTGGTTGGCTAAATTCAACATATAAACCCGCTTCAAATTGATACAAAACGGCTTCTTGCAAGGGTTGGCGGTAGCGAATGCGCGCCAAGGTTTTTAAAGTTTCGCCTACTTTTAGGGCCAAATCGGGTCGCACCCAATGCAATTCGGCATTTGAAACAAAAAGGGCTTTTCGGAATAATCCAGGGTGATTTTTACCTTCACCTGTATAAATGATATTGGTGTTGATATCAGTTGCAATTACAAATAAAGGTTCAAGGTTTCCGCCAACATTTAAGCCGCGGCGTTGACCAATGGTAAAATAAAAAGCCCCTTGGTGGTTGCCTACCACTTTGCCATCTTCAATTTTATAATGGTATTTTTCGGATAAATATTTTAACTCCTCGTGTTTTGATTTGAATGTGGGAGGCGTTTGGTGGTAGGTTTCAAAGTTGCGCGGTATTTGAACGATTTGACCTTGTTTGGGTTTAAGTTGCTGTTGCAAAAACTCCGGCAAACGAACTTTGCCAATAAAGCAAAGACCTTGAGAATCTTTTTTTGTGGCGGTTACTAAATTTTGCTGTGCGGCGATGGCGCGTACTTCAGGTTTAAGCAATTCCCCAATAGGGAAGAGAGCTTTTGATAATTGTTGTTGCGATAATTGACATAAAAAATAAGATTGATCTTTATTGCTGTCAGCGCCAGCGATTAATTTGTAAATAGGATTTGTGTCATTTTCAACAATAGCTTTACGGCAATAATGACCCGTTGCCACAAAATCGGCTCCTAAATTGAGGGCGATTTTTAAAAACAAGTCGAATTTTATTTCGCGGTTGCAAAGCACGTCGGGGTTTGGCGTTCTACCCGATTGGTATTCCTTAAACATATAATCTACAATGCGGTCTTTATATTCGGCACTTAAATCGACAACCTGAAAAGGAATTCCCAGTTTTTCGGCAACCAGCATCGCATCATTGCTATCTTCAAGCCACGGACATTCGTTTGATATGGTAACAGAATCATCATGCCAGTTTTTCATAAACAAACCGATAACCTCATAACCCGCTTCTTTTAAAAGATAGGCAGCGACACTAGAATCTACACCTCCCGAAAGTCCAACTACAACCCGTTTCATTTTAAAAAGTTTAAGGAGCAAAGATACAAAATACGCATAAGCTCGGCTGTTTTATGCACAATTTCTAATTTAATTATTCTAAATTTGTCAATCAAAAATTTTACTATGACTATTATTGAAAATAGGCTGGCAGATTTAGCTCAAAAATCAGCTGCATTAGAGCCTAATGAAACCACAAGAAATGAATGGTTAAAGATTCTGCAAAATTATTGTAATAATTATATCAATACGCTGAGCGAACAACCGGCTTTTGTGCAAAAAAATACAATAAACACATCTGATTTACAAATAGATAATGAAAAAAAATCATTTGACAATTTGTTGGAAATATTTACAAAACAAGTGATTGATAATGGTATAAAACCATCTTCGGGAGGGCATGTAGGTTACATCCCCGGAGGCGGTATTTTTACCTCGGCATTGAGCGATTATTTGGCAGCAATTTCTAATGAATATGCCGGCATTTATTATGCATCACCGGGGGCTGTAAGCATGGAAAATGAACTCATAAATTGGTTAAAGAAACTGTTCCATTTTCCGGAGAATGCTGTAGGAAATTTAACATCCGGTGGTTCTATTGCTAATTTAATAGCTTTGACATCGGCACGAGATGCTCATCAAATTAAGGGGGAAAAAATTGAAAAAAGCGTTGTGTATTTAAGTCCGCAAGTGCACCATTGTATTCATAAAGCATTGCGAATAATAGGTTTAGAAGATATTATTGTGCACCATTTAAGTTTAGATGAACATTTTAGAATAGACACTGAAAAATTAGAGCAGCAAATTAAAGCTGATTTGGCGCAAGGTTTGGAACCTTTTTGCCTCATTGCTTCGGCAGGAACAACCGATACAGGCGCAATTGATCCTTTAGATGTTTTAGGAGATATCAGCAAAAAATATCACACTTGGTTTCATATTGATGGCGCTTATGGCGGATTTTTTATTTTAGTGGATGCTAAAAAAGAGGCTTTTAAAGGAATTGAAAAAGCCGATTCACTGGTAATTGACCCCCATAAAAGTCTGTTTTTGCCCTATGGATTGGGAGCGGTTTTAGTAAAAGATAAAAAGGCGGTGTTTAAATCGCATCATTATTTTGCCGATTATATGCAAGATGCCTTTACAGATGATACGGTGAATCCGGCAGATGTGTCGCCTGAACTCACCAAACATTTTAGAGGTTTAAGACTTTGGTTGCCGCTTAAATTACATGGCATTGAGCCTTTTGTTGCGTGTTTAGAAGAAAAATTAGTTTTGACTGAATATTTTAGAAATCATTTAGTTGAAATGGGTTTTAAGGTAGGCCCTCAACCAGATTTATCGGTAAGTTATTTTTGGTATCCCGTTAAGGAACCTAGTGTTCAAGATAAATTTAATGAAGTTTTGATGGAAGCGATTCATCAAGATGGCGATGTGTTTTTAAGTTCAACAAAAATTGAAGGCAATTATGTGATTAGAATGGCTATTTTATCGTTTAGAACTAAAAAGGAAACGATAGATAAAGCCCTTGCGATGATTGAACGTTGTTTAACAAAGACAAAAAACACTTTTAAAAAGCGCTAATTTTTATTTTTTTCGGGTTTTAGAGCGGGTTCATCGGTGCTGACAAGTACCCCATTTTCATAATGTTCCCAAACGCCTGCGCGTTTATTTTCTTTATAGGAGCCTTTGCTTAAAATTTGTCCATTTTTTGGTTCATAATAAATGGCCAAGCCCTCTAATTCATCGTTCTTATAGGTTAAATCTTGGTATAAAAAATTGAAGATAGAATAACGTTTATAATTTCCATTAAGTTTACCGTCAAGGTAATGGGCAACTTCGGTTAGTTTTCCATTGGAATAATACAGTTTAGCTTCACCGTCTTTTTTTCCATTTTTATAAAACTCTTCGCTCATCACCGTTTTGCCATCTTTATGGTAAAAAAGCCATTTATCAATGCGATTTTTGCCTTGCATTTTTCCGGTACTTTCTAGTGTCCCGTTAAGGGAATAAAAAAAAACTTCGGCTATATCATTGGTGTTATTAAATTTTCGAATTACGATGGGAATTTTATCGTTATTGATATCATAATATTTAAAAACGCCTATTTCCTTACCGTGATTGAATTGCCCGGTATAGCGCAATTGATGGTTGAGTTCATAATATTTTATCCAAACGCCATGACGTGCGCCTTTAGCATCAAATTGATTGGTTTTTTCTTGTGCTAACAAAGTTTGACCCAAGGCCACAAACACAAAAAGCAATTTAAGATAGGTCATTAATGTTCTGCGCTTACTTCTTCTTTATCAATATCAGGATTGAGGATTCGCGCCCAATCAACGAGTGTTTTTATTTGTGAATCAGAAAGTTTAGCGTCATTATGAATCCACAAATAACTTTTTAAAGGCATTTCTTTTTCTTCTGTTTGTTCTTTAATTTCTTTTAATTTATGATTTTTACGTTTATCGGTATAATTGGCCCACTCGTCAAAATTTAATTCTTTTTTTCCCTCCTTAACATGATGGTCTAGCCACCAAGAAACAGGGGCGATATTGTTATACCAAGGATAGACAGTATTATTAGAATGGCAGTCGTAGCATGAGGTCTTTAATATTTGTTCAACTTCTTGAGGCACCACAACTGCTGTTAAGATGCTGTTTGAGGATATTTCGGTTGAAATATTTTTAGCTGGTCGATAAAATTGGATAAGTATTAATATAAGTACTAATAATATGAGTAAGTTTTTAAGTTTAAAATATTTTTTCATGTTTTTAGGATTTTGAACGCCTTGTTTTTTTACAAGCACTAAAAGTATTAATTTTTTTAAAACGGAATAAGATTAATTTTAAATTTTATAATTGTAAATATCTTGTATATTTGCAACCCAAAATAATAATCATTTAAGGAACATATATGAAAGGAGGTGATAAATCATGTTAATTATTCCAATAAAAGACGGAGAAAACATAGATAGAGCTTTAAAACGTTTTAAAAGAAAGTTTGATAGCACTAAAGTTATGAAAGATTTGCGCGACCGCAAACAATTCACAAAACCTTCTGTTTCAAATAGGGCACAAAATATTAAAGCAGCCTACGTTCAACGTAAAAGAACAAACGAAGAACAAGCTTAAACTATAAAAAAATAGAATATTAAAAACCGTTAGTTTATTAGAGGTTAATTTGTAACTTTGTAAAATAACGGTTTTTTTCATGTCAATCCTTTCCTTTGTCAACTATATCGCTTTAGAAAAAAATCAATCACCTTTAACAGTTAAGGCTTATCGGAATGATTTAGAAAATTTTGCAGCTTTTTGTTTGACTAATTTTGAATTACAAAACATTGAGCAAGTATCTTATTCTGAAATTAGATCGTGGATTGTTGACTTAGTTACTAAAAAAAACAGCAACAGTTCAATTAACCGAAAAATAAGCTCTTTGCAATCCTATTATAAGTTCTTGTTAAAAACAAAAACGATTAGTGTAAATCCACTTTTAAAACACAAACCTTTAAAAAAGGAGAAAAAATTGCAAGTTCCTTTTTCAGAAAAGGAAATGAACGAAGTGATAGATAGCCTAAAAGATTTAGATGATTTTATTAGTGTTCGAAATAAATTGATGATTGAAATGTTTTACGGAACGGGTATGCGACGGATAGAGCTTATAAATTTAAAGTTAAAAGATGTAGATTTAGAAAATAAAACGATAAAAGTGCTAGGAAAGCGCAACAAAGAACGCTACATTCCGTTATTAGATTTTGTTATTAAAAGCATCAACAGCTATACTTTAAAAAGAACAGAAATCAAAACAGAATCAGAAAATCTATTTATTACCGATAAAGGAAAAAAAACTTGCGAAACACTTGTATATCGCGTAATTAATACCTATTTTAGTGGAGTGTCTTCAAAGGTAAAAAAGAGTCCACATATTATTAGGCATTCTTTTGCCACCCATTTATTAAATGAAGGCGCTGATTTAAATGCAATAAAAGAATTATTAGGACATGCTAGTTTGGCATCAACACAAGTTTATACCAGTAGTAGCTTAAATAAAATAAAAGAAGTGTATAATCAAGCACATCCAAGAAGTGCTAAAAACTAGAAAATTATGAAAGTATTTGTTCAATCAGTCAATTTCAATGCCGACAAAGAATTAGTTAAATTTGTAGAAGAACGGGTTAATACCTTAGAAAAATTCCATGATAAAATAATAAATGCCGAGGTTTTTTTAAAAGTTCAAAAGACAAGCGAAAAAGAAAATAAGATAGCAGAGATAAAAATTGGCATTCCCGGTGATGATTTAATGGTTAAAAAACAAGCCAAACACCTAGAAGAAGCTGTAAATATGGCAATAGAAACCCTAAAAAGACAACTCAAAAAAAACAAAGAAAAAATAACTAAAATAAACATCTAAAAAAAAGTATAAAAAGTTTTGCATAAAAAATAAAACTTTATACATTTGCAAACCGTTAGAAATAGCGGTTTTGTTTTTTTTTAAAAGCCGATGTAGCTCAGCTGGCTAGAGCAGCTGATTTGTAATCAGCAGGTCGTGGGTTCGAGTCCCTCGATCGGCTCAAATAAAAACAGAAATAGCAAAAGTCTTAAATTTAATTTAAAATTTTTGTGAAGGGATGAGTCCTAAAGATTGGGATAACCAGAGCCTTGGTTCATGGAAGTCCCTTTATTGATTCTGTTCTTTGAAAAAATGGTGAGATACTCAAGTGGCCAACGAGGGCAGACTGTAAATCTGCTGCGCAAGCTTCGAAGGTTCGAATCCTTCTCTCACCACATTTCAAATGGAAATTTGAAAGAGGAATTATAAAGAAATAAAAAGCGGGAGTAGCTCAGTTGGTAGAGCGTCAGCCTTCCAAGCTGAATGTCGCCGGTTCGAACCCGGTCTCCCGCTCTTACTAATCTTTAAAGCCGGTGTGGCTCAGGGGTAGAGCGTTTCCTTGGTAAGGAAAAGGTCACGGGTTCAATTCCCGTCACTGGCTCTTTTAAGATTAAAAATGATAATAAAATAGATAACACTAATTAATAACTAAGAATTAAATTCAATAATCATGGCAAAAGCAAATTTTGATCGTTCAAAACCACATTTAAACATTGGTACAATTGGACATGTTGATCACGGTAAAACAACTTTAACTGCTGCTATTACAATGGTATTAGCAAAAAAAGGTTTTTGTGAAATTAAAAACTTTGATCAAATTGATAATGCCCCTGAAGAAAAAGAAAGAGGGATAACTATTAATACGGCTCACGTAGAATATGCAACTGCTAATCGTCACTATGCGCACGTTGACTGTCCTGGTCACGCCGATTACGTTAAAAACATGGTAACGGGTGCTGCTCAAATGGACGGCGCTATTATTGTAGTTGCTGCAACAGACGGTCCAATGCCTCAAACACGTGAACACATCCTTTTAGGTCGCCAAGTTGGCATTCCTAGATTGGTTGTATTTATGAATAAAGTAGATATGGTTGACGATGATGAATTGCTAGAGTTAGTAGAAATGGAAATCAGAGAATTGCTTTCTTTCTATGATTATGATGGAGATAATACACCTGTAATTTTAGGATCAGCCTTAGGCGCCCTTAACGGCGAAGCAAAATGGGAAGCTAAAATTGAAGAATTAATGGAAGCCGTAGATTCTTGGATTGAATTACCAATTAGAGATATTGAAAAACCATTCTTAATGCCAATTGAAGACGTATTCTCAATTACCGGTCGTGGTACTGTAGCAACAGGCCGTATTGAAACAGGTATTGCTAATACAGGTGATGTAGTTGATATTATAGGTATGGGAGCTGAAAAATTAACTTCAACCATTACAGGGGTTGAAATGTTTCGCAAAATATTAGACAGAGGTGAAGCCGGAGATAATGTTGGTCTTTTATTAAGAGGTATCGCAAAAGAAGATATCAAAAGAGGTATGGTAATTTGTAAACCAAAATCTGTAACCCCTCACGATCACTTTAAAGCAGAAGTTTATATCCTTAAAAAAGAAGAAGGTGGTCGTCACACACCATTCCATAACAACTATCGTCCTCAATTTTATGTTCGTACAACCGACGTAACAGGTACCATTCAGTTACCTGCAGGTGTAGAAATGGTTATGCCAGGCGACAACTTAACAATTGAAGTACAATTACACCAAGCTATTGCAATGAATGTTGGTTTACGATTCGCTATTCGTGAAGGCGGTAGAACGGTAGGTGCAGGTCAAGTTACTCAAATACTTTAATTAATAAATTATAAATATTATACAAGGTGCTTCTCTAAACAAGAGAAACACCTTGTTTTTAAGGATTTACGGATGTAAGTTCTACCCGAAAAACGGTCGGGAGTTAGTGTAAAACCTTATACGGGTGTAGCTCAGTTGGTAGAGCACTGGTCTCCAAAACCAGGTGTCGGGAGTTCGAGTCTCTCCTCCCGTGCAAATGGATAAAAAATATGAATATTATAAATTATATTGTAGAATCTTTTAAAGAATTACAAACAAGAGTTACTTGGTTATCTTGGGCAGAAGCTCAAAAATCAACGCTTGTTGTAGCTGTATTTACAGTTGTTTTTGCAGTTATTATCTTTTTAGCTGATAAATTCTTTCAGTTCGGTTTAGATAAATATTTTAGTATTTTTAATTAAATCAAATGGCAGAATCTCTTAAAAATTGGTATGTAATTAGAGCCATCGGTGGTCAAGAAAATAAGGTTAAAACCTATATTGAAAACGAAATAACAAGATTAGGCTTATCTGATTATGTAGATCAAGTAATCGTACCAACCGAAAAGGTAATTCAAATAAGAAACGGAAAAAAAATACACAAAGAACGTGTTTATTTTCCCGGTTATATAATGATTCAAGCCAACTTAAGCGGTGAACTTCCTCATGTTATTCAGTCTGTTACTGGAGTTATTGGATTTTTAGGCGCAAAAAAAGGAGGCGATCCCGTTCCAATGCGGAATTATGAAGTCAACAGAATGTTGGGAAAAGTAGATGAGTTATCTATTCAAACCGACAATATCTCGATTCCATTTATTATTGGAGAAACTGTTAAAGTAGTAGATGGCCCTTTTAATGGATTTGATGGCACCATAGAAAAAATTAATGAAGAAAAACGCAAACTTGAAGTAATGGTCAAAATTTTCGGCAGAAAAACACCATTAGAATTAAGTTATATGCAAGTAGAAAAAATAGCTTAACTGTTACGCAAAAATAAATATTAATTTTTTGAGTGCTTCCACACTTAAAAAATTTAACTAAAGTTTTAAACATGGCAAAAGAAATTAGTAAAGTTGTAAAATTACAAGTGCGTGGAGGTGCAGCAAATCCTTCACCACCAGTAGGTCCAGCTTTAGGTGCAGCCGGAGTAAATATCATGGAGTTTTGCAAGCAATTTAATGCAAGAACTCAAGATAAACCAGGTAAATTATTACCTGTGGCAATTACGGTATATGTAGATAAATCATTTGAGTTTGTAATTAAAACACCTCCTGCAGCAGTTCAATTATTAGAAGCTGCTAAAGTAAAAAGTGGCTCAGGTGAACCTAATAGAAAAAAAGTTGCTTCGGTAACTTGGGATCAAATTAGAACTATTGCAGAAGATAAAATGGTTGACTTAAACGCATTTAAAGTAGAGTCGGCTATGAAAATGATTGCAGGTACTGCACGTTCTATGGGATTAACCGTTAAGGGTAATGCTCCTGCTTAAACTAAATAACATTTATTAAAATGGCAAAATTATTTAAAAAGCAAAAAGAAGCTAAAGCTAAAGTAGAAGCTAACAAGCTATATACCTTAGAAGAAGGCGCTGCTTTAGTAAAAGAAATAACCAGTGTAAATTTTGATGCCTCAGTTGAATTAGCAGTTCGTTTAGGTGTTGACCCAAGAAAAGCCAATCAAATGGTAAGAGGCGTGGTAACACTTCCTCACGGAACGGGTAAAGATGTTAGAGTTTTAGCACTTGTTACACCAGATAAAGAAGCCGAAGCTAAAGAAGCAGGCGCTGATTACATAGGTTTAGATGATTACCTTCAAAAAATTAAAGAAGGATGGACAGATGTTGATGTTATTATAACCATGCCAAGCGTTATGGGTAAACTAGGACCTTTAGGTAGAATTTTAGGACCAAGAGGCTTAATGCCAAACCCAAAAACAGGTACCGTTACAATGAATATCGGCAAAGCAGTTGAAGAAGTTAAAGCTGGTAAAATTGATTTTAAAGTTGATAAAACTGGTATTGTTCATGCCGCAATTGGAAAAGTTTCCTTTGATGCATCAAAAATTAAAGACAATGCCAATGAATTAATTCACACTTTAATAAAATTGAAACCAACAGCAGCTAAAGGAACTTATATTAAGAGCATTTATCTTTCAAGTACCATGAGTCCCGGTATCGCAATTGAAAATAAATTGGTTTAACGTTAAGCAATAATTATTATGACAAGAGAAGAAAAAGCACAAGTTATTGATAACTTAACAGCAACCTTAGCCCAAACAAATATTATTTATTTAGCTGATATTTCGGGATTAAATGCATTAGCAACCTCTAATTTAAGAAGGGCTTGTTTTAAAGCCAATGTTAAATTAGCCGTTGTTAAAAACACCTTGCTAAGTAAAGCAATGGAAAAATCTGATAAAGATTTTGGTGAATTAGCAAATACTTTAAAAGGAAATACTTCATTAATGATTTCGGAGGTTAGCAATAGCCCAGCCAAAATTATTAAAGATTTCCGCAAAAAGTCAATGATTCCTTTATTAAAAGGCGCTTATATTGATGAAGCAATTTTTATTGGAGACGACCAACTAGAAACTTTAGTATCAATTAAATCTAAAGAACAATTAATTGGCGAAATTATTGGATTGTTACAATCACCTGCTAAAAATGTTATTTCAGCATTGCAATCAGGTAGTAACAAACTTACTGGTATTCTCAAAACCTTATCAGAAAAATAAATTTTAAGCACAAAAACTAATATATTTAAAAATTTAAAAACAACAAAAAATGGCAGATTTAAAAGCATTCGCAGAACAATTGGTTAACCTAACTGTAAAAGAAGTTAATGAGTTGGCAAATATTTTAAAAAACGAGTATGGTATTGAACCAGCAGCAGCAGCAGTTGCAGTAGCAGGTCCAGCAGCAGTAGCAACAGAAGATGCAGAAGTACAAACAGAATTTACTGTAATACTTAAAGCAGCTGGCGCTTCAAAATTAGCAGTTGTTAAATTGGTTAAAGAATTAACCGGTTTAGGCCTAAAAGAAGCAAAAGCACTAGTTGATGAAGCACCAAGCCCAGTTAAAGAAGGCATTTCTAAAGACGAAGCAGATGCGCTTAAAAAAGCGTTAGAAGAAGCAGGAGCTGAAGTTGAGCTTAAATAAGCTTTAAATAGCTTAATCAGTTTAGGTTTAGGTCTTTGAATTTACATTCATAGACCTAAACCATTTTGCGTATATAATCGTAAATAAATATATAACAGATTTTAAACTCTAAATTTTTCTCCATTGGCAACGAAAAATAGTTCAAACAGATTAAGTTTCGCATCAGCAAAATCAGTAACCGAATATCCCGATTTCTTAGATATTCAAGTTAAATCTTTTCAAGATTTCTTTCAGTTAGAGACTAAAGCAGATGAACGAGGCAACGAAGGTTTATACAAAACTTTCACCGATAACTTTCCAATAACCGATACCCGAAATAATTTTGTCTTAGAATTTTTAGACTATTTTGTTGATCCTCCGCGCTATTCTATCCAAGAATGTATTGAACGTGGCTTAACACATAGCGTCCCATTAAAAGCGAGACTTAAATTATTTTGTACCGACCCAGAACACGAAGACTTTGAAACCATTGTACAAGATGTTTTTCTAGGCACAATTCCCTATATGACCCAAAGTGGTACCTTTGTAATTAATGGTGCAGAACGCGTAGTCGTTTCTCAATTGCACCGTTCTCCAGGCGTATTCTTTGGCCAATCTTTCCACGCAAACGGAACTAAATTATATTCCGCTAGAGTCATCCCTTTTAAAGGCTCTTGGATTGAGTTTGCAACCGATATCAATCAAGTGATGTACGCTTATATTGATAGAAAGAAAAAATTACCAGTAACAACTTTATTTAGAGCCATTGGTTTTGAACGCGATAAAGATATTCTCGAAATATTTGACCTTGCCGAAGAAGTTAAAGTCTCAAAAACCGGACTTAAAAAAATACTCGGCCGCAAACTAGCCGCCAGGGTTTTAAGAACTTGGTTTGAAGATTTTGTCGATGAAGATACGGGAGAAGTTGTTTCTATTGAACGCAATGAGATTATTTTTGATAGAGATACCATCATTGAAAAAGAACATATTGACCAAATTGTTGATTCGGGCGTTAAAACAATTTTATTGCATAAAGAAGATAATTACCTCGGCGATTATGCAATCATCCATAATACCCTTCAAAAAGATCCAACAAATTCTGAAAAAGAAGCCGTTGAATATATTTACCGTCAATTGCGTAATGCCGAACCACCCGATTATGAAACGGCCAAAGGAATTATTAATAAATTATTCTTTTCAGAGCAACGTTATAATTTAGGCGAAGTTGGTCGTTACAGAATGAATAAAAAGTTGTCGCTTAATGTCGATATGGACATAAAAGTGCTAACTAAACTCGACATTATCACCATTATAAAATATCTGATAGAATTAATTAATTCTAAAGCCGAAGTTGATGATATTGACCACTTGTCAAATAGACGTGTGCGCACCGTAGGCGAACAAATGGCCGGACAATTTGGCGTTGGTTTATCGCGTATGGCACGAACCATTCGCGAACGAATGAATGTGAGAGATAACGAAGTTTTTACACCACTTGATTTAATTAATGCTAAAACCTTATCATCTGTTATCAATTCGTTTTTTGGCACAAATCAGCTTTCACAATTTATGGATCAAACAAATCCATTAGCCGAAATAACTCATAAAAGACGCCTATCTGCCCTCGGACCGGGAGGTTTATCTAGAGAACGCGCCGGATTTGAAGTGCGCGACGTTCACTTTACGCACTACGGTCGTTTATGCCCAATTGAAACACCCGAAGGTCCAAATATTGGATTGATATCATCTTTGGCTGTATATGCAAAAGTCAATAATTTAGGATTTATTGAAACGCCTTATCACGCAGTGAAACAAGGTGTTGTAGATAATTCTAAAGAACCTATTTATTTAAGTGCCGAACAAGAGGAAGGTAAAAAAATTGCCCAATCAAATTTGGAACTAAATGAAAAAGGACATATTATTTTAGAAAAAGTTGTTGCAAGAGAAGGTGGCGATTTTCCTGTAATTCCATCAACTGATGTTGATTATATGGACGTTTCTCCAAATCAAATCTCTTCAATTTCAGCCTCTTTAATTCCCTTCTTAGAACACGATGATGCTAACCGTGCCTTAATGGGTTCAAACATGATGCGTCAAGCCGTTCCTTTAATGAAACCAGAAGCACCAATTGTTGGAACAGGTTTAGAAAGACGTGTTGCTAAAGATTCTAGAATCTTGATTAATGCCGAAGGTAGTGGGGTGGTTGAATATGTTGACGCTAGAGAAATTACCATAAAATACGACCGCACTGAAAATGAGCGAATGGCAGGTTTTGACAGCGACTCTAAAACATACAACTTAATAAAATTCAGAAAAACAAACCAAGGAACGTCTATCAACCTAAAACCAATTGTTAAAAAAGGTGATATTGTTGAATTAGGACAAGTACTTTGCGAAGGTTATGCCACCCAAAATGGCGAATTAGCTTTAGGTAGAAATATGAAAGTGGCCTTCATGCCTTGGAAAGGTTATAATTTTGAGGACGCTATCGTAATTTCTGAACGCGTTGTGCGCGAAGATATCTTTACCTCAATTCATATTGATGAATATTCTTTAGAGGTAAGAGATACCAAATTAGGCCCCGAAGAACTTACAAACGACATTCCAAATGTTAGTGAAGAAGCTACCAAAGACCTCGACGAAAATGGTATGATTCGCATCGGTGCTGAGGTAAATCCCGGCGATATCTTAATTGGAAAAATTACCCCAAAAGGAGAATCAGATCCAACACCCGAAGAAAAATTATTACGCGCTATTTTTGGTGATAAAGCAGGTGATGTAAAAGACGCCTCTTTAAAAGCCTCACCTTCATTGCACGGGGTGGTTATCGACAAAAAATTGTTCCAACGAACCGTAAAAGACAAACGCAAACGCTCTTTAGAAAAAGATGAATTAACTGCTTTAGAAAACAGCTATAGCTCTAGATTTGAAGAACTTAAAACTAAATTAATCGATAAACTATTTATCTTAGTCAACAACAAAACATCTCAAGGTGTTCAAAACGATTTGGGTGAAGAAATTCTGCCAAAAGGCAAAAAATTCACCTTAAAAATGTTAAATGTTGTCGAAGATTATACGCATTTAACAAAAGGCGTTTGGACAACCGATCAAGATTTAAACTTACTAATTAGCGAACTCGTTCACAATTATAAAATTAAAGTAAACGACTTGCAAGGAATGTTGCGAAGAGAAAAATTCGCCATTTCAGTAGGAGATGAGTTGCCAGCCGGTATTATTAAACTCGCCAAAGTTTATATCGCTAAAAAACGAAAGTTAAAAGTTGGCGATAAAATGGCGGGACGTCACGGCAATAAAGGTATTGTAGCACGGATTGTAAGAGCCGAAGATATGCCATTTTTAGAAGATGGAACCCCAGTAGATATTGTTTTAAATCCACTTGGCGTACCTTCTCGTATGAATATTGGTCAAATTTATGAAACGGTTTTAGGTTGGGCAGGTCAAAAACTAGGGCAAACTTATGCAACGCCAATTTTTGATGGGGCTAGCTTAGACCAAATTATTGAATTGACTAATCAAGCTGGTGTTCCAATTTACGGTCACACCTATTTATATGATGGCGGTACAGGCGAACGTTTTGACCAAGCCGCAACTGTTGGCGTGATTTATATGATTAAACTAGGCCACATGATTGATGACAAAATGCATGCACGTTCTATAGGTCCATACTCTCTTATAACACAACAACCCCTTGGTGGTAAAGCTCAAATGGGAGGTCAACGTCTAGGAGAAATGGAAGTTTGGGCTTTAGAAGCTTATGGCGCATCGGCAACACTAAGAGAAATGCTTACCGTAAAATCGGATGATGTTATGGGTAGAGCAAAAACTTATGAAGCCATTGTTAAAGGAGACCCAATGCCCGAACCCGGTTTACCAGAATCGTTTAACGTGCTTATGCACGAACTAAAAGGTTTAGGTTTAGACATCAGGTTAGAAGAGTAATAACATACAGTTTTCCTCCCGACTTGTCGGGAGGAAATTAATATAAATAGTTTAATTTGATTCCATTACTATGGCAAGACAAACCGAAAAATACACTGTAAAAAAATTTAATAAAATCACCATTGGCTTAGCTTCACCTCAATCTATTCTCAATGTTTCAAGAGGCGAAGTTTTAAAACCAGAAACCATCAATTATCGCACTCACAAACCCGAACGTGATGGTTTATTTTGTGAACGCATCTTTGGCCCTATAAAAGATTACGAATGTGCCTGTGGTAAATATAAACGTATTCGCTATAAAGGAATTGTTTGCGACCGCTGTGGTGTTGAGGTAACCGAAAAAAAAGTACGTCGAGACCGCGTAGGTCATATTAATTTGGTTGTGCCCGTTGCACATATTTGGTATTTTAGATCCTTGCCAAATAAAATGGGCTATCTTTTAGGACTACCATCCAAAAAATTGGATATGATTATATATTATGAAAGATATGTAGTTATACAACCAGGTAATGCTAAAAATGCCGAAGGCGAACCTTTAAAAAGATTGGATTTTATTACCGAAGAAGAATATTTAGATGTTTTAGATAACATTCCTCAAGATAATCAATACCTTGACGATAATGACCCAAATAAATTTATCGCTAAAATGGGCGCTGAATGCCTACATGATTTGTTGGCAAGAATTGATTTAGATGATTTATCTTACGAATTACGCCACAAAGCTAACACCGAAACTTCTAAACAACGCAAAACAGAATCTTTAAAACGCTTAAAAGTTGTTGAAGCCTTTAAAGAATCAAAAAATAATAGAGAAAACAATCCCGAATGGATGGTTATGAAGGTAATTCCGGTGATTCCACCCGAATTGCGTCCGCTAGTTCCGCTCGATGGTGGTCGTTTTGCAACTTCCGACTTAAATGACTTATACCGCAGGGTAATCATTAGAAATAACCGTCTAAAAAGATTGATTGAAATTAAAGCTCCTGAGGTTATTTTGCGCAACGAAAAACGTATGTTGCAAGAATCAGTTGACTCTCTATTCGACAATACCCGAAAATCATCGGCAGTAAAAACCGATTCAAATAGACCGCTTAAATCCCTATCCGATTCCCTTAAAGGTAAACAAGGTCGTTTCCGCCAAAATTTATTAGGTAAACGTGTCGATTATTCTGCGCGTTCAGTAATTGTTGTTGGACCAACCTTAAAAATGTATGAATGCGGTATCCCTAAAGATATGGCAGCCGAACTTTACAAACCCTTTGTAATTAGAAAATTAATTGAAAGAGGTATTGTTAAAACCGTAAAATCTGCTAAAAAAATTATCGATAAAAAAGAACCTGTTGTTTGGGATATCTTAGAAAATGTAATTAAAGGTCACCCCGTTTTATTAAACCGTGCCCCAACATTGCACCGCTTAGGTATTCAAGCTTTTCAGCCAAAATTAATCGAAGGTAAAGCCATTCAATTACATCCACTCGCTTGTACGGCTTTCAATGCCGACTTTGATGGTGACCAAATGGCAGTTCATTTACCACTTGGTCCTGAAGCCGTGTTAGAAGCACAATTGTTGATGTTAGCCTCTTTAAATATTTTAAATCCTGCTAATGGTCAACCAATTACGGTTCCTTCTCAAGATATGGTGCTCGGCTTATATTATATGACCAAAGAACGCGTTTCAACGCCCGAAATTAAAATTAAAGGCGAAGGTTTAATATTTTATTCTCCCGAAGAATTGACCATAGCCTTTAATGAAAAAGCAGTTGATTTAAATGCGCGCATTACCGTTAGAACACAGGATTTAAACGAAAAAGGTGAATTAGTTACAAAACTGATTAAAACTACCGTTGGTCGTGTGTTATTTAACGAAGTTGTGCCTAAAGCCGTTGGTTATATCAACGAAGTGTTAACTAAAAAATCATTGCGTGATATTATTGGTAAAGTGCTAAAATTAACCGATGTACCAACTACTGGACAATTTTTAGACGATATCAAAGATATGGGCTACTATTTTGCCTTTAGAGGCGGATTGTCTTTTAGTTTAGGCGATATTATTATTCCAGAAGAAAAACCCGCTATGATTGCTGCTTCTAACAAGCAAGTAGAAAATATTATGGCAAATTATAACATGGGTATGCTTACCAATAACGAACGTTATAACCAAATTATTGATGTTTGGACTTCAACAAACGTGCGTTTAACCGAGCTTGCTATGAAACGTATTAGAGAAGATAAACAAGGATTTAACTCTGTTTATATGATGCTTGATTCTGGTGCGCGTGGTTCTAAAGAACAAATCCGCCAATTAACGGGTATGCGTGGTTTGATGGCTAAACCTAAAAAATCAACTTCAGGTGGGGGCGAAATTATTGAAAACCCAATTTTGTCTAACTTTAAGGAAGGACTTTCAATTCTTGAATACTTTATCTCAACACACGGTGCGCGTAAAGGTCTTGCCGATACGGCTTTAAAAACGGCCGATGCTGGTTATTTAACACGTCGTTTAGTAGATGTATCACAAGATGTGATTATTAACGAAGTTGATTGTGGCACTTTACGTGGATTAGAAGTGAGCGCTTTAAAGAAAAATGATGAAGTTGTTGAAAGCCTTGCCGAACGCATCGTTGGACGTGTTTCATTACAAGATGTTATTAATCCGCTAAATAATGAAGTGGTTATTAAAGCAGGTGAAGTTGTAACTGATGAAATAGCAGAAACAATTGAAAATTCACCTATTGATACTGTTGAAGTACGAACCGCATTAACCTGCGAAGCAAAACACGGTATTTGTGCAAAATGCTATGGCTATAGCCTTTCTACCAGAAGTATGGTTCAACTTGGAGAAGCCGTTGGCGTTGTTGCCGCGCAATCTATCGGTGAACCGGGAACGCAATTAACCTTGCGTACATTCCACGCGGGTGGTATTGCCGGTAATATTTCGGAAGACAATAAAATTATTGCCAAATTTGAAGGTAATATAGAAATAGAAGATTTAAAAACGGTTCAAGGTGTTGATATTGATGGAAAACAAATCGAAACCGTAATTTCTAGAACATCCGAAATAAAAGTTTACGACAAAAAAACAGGCATTCTTTTAAATACGCACAACCTTCCTTATGGTTCACAAATCTTTATTAGCGGACAAAAATCGGTTAAAAAAGGGGAGCTTATTTGCCAATGGGATCCTTATAATGGGGTGATTGTATCTGAATTTAAAGGAAAAATAGTTTTCGAAAATATTGAGCAAGGCGTTTCTTATCAAATTGAAATGGATGAGCAAACTGGTTTTCAAGAAAAAGTTATTTCAGAATCTAAAAACAAAAAAGTAATTCCAACTTTATTGATTGAAGATAATAAAGGCAATGTTTTGCGTTCTTACAGTTTGCCGGTAGGGGCTCACTTAATGGTTGAAGATGGCGCTAAAATTGAAGCCGGTAAAACCTTGGTTAAAATTCCGAGAAAATCTGCTAAAGCAGGTGATATCACGGGTGGTTTGCCAAGAGTAACTGAATTATTCGAAGCGCGTAACCCTTCAAATCCTGCTGTGGTTTCGGCTGTTGACGGCGTTGTTTCATTAGGCAAAATAAAACGCGGTAACCGCGAAATTATCGTAGAATCTAAAGCCGGTGAAATTAGAAAATACTTGGTGAAATTATCTAACCAAATTTTGGTTCAAGAAAATGACTACATCAAGGCTGGTATGCCACTTTCTGATGGTTCAATTACACCTAAAGATATTTTAGACATTCAAGGTCCTTCAAAAGTTCAAGAATATATCGTTAACGAAATTCAAGAAGTTTATCGACTTCAAGGGGTGAAAATTAATGACAAACATTTTGAAGTTATTGTGCGACAAATGATGCTAAAAGTAAATATTATTGATACGGGCGATACCTTATTCTTAGAAAACCAACTGGTTCATAAAAATGACTTTATTGAAGAAAATGATAACATTTACGGCAAAAAAGTGATAACAAGTGCAGGTGATTCTTTAAATTTAAAAGAAGGTATGATTATAACAGCGCGTCAATTAAGAGATGAAAATTCAATTTTAAGACGTGAAGATAAAGCGTTAGTTGAAGCTAGAGATGCGGTTGCAGCTACGGCAGAACCTATTTTGCAAGGTATCACCAGAGCTTCGCTTCAAACTAAATCATTTATTTCGGCTGCCTCGTTCCAAGAAACAACAAAAGTTCTAAACGAAGCTGCGGTGAGTGGTAAAGAAGATTATTTAGAAGGTCTAAAAGAAAATGTTATTGTAGGTAAACGAATTCCTGCAGGTACAGGACTTCATATTTATGATAAAACCATTGTTGGCGCTTTAGATGAAATGGAAAATGCTTTATAAATAACAAGCGATGACAGATAAAAAGAATGAAAATCAGTTAAATATTGAAATAGATGAAGCTATGGCCGATGGCACTTATGCCAATTTAGCCATCATCAATCATTCAGTTTCAGAATTTGTGGTCGATTTTATTAATGTCATGCCAGGAACACCCAAGTCTAAAGTAAAGTCTCGCATCATTTTAACGCCACAACACGCCAAGCGATTGGCTAAGGCTTTGGTTGAAAATGTGAGCAGATTTGAACAAGCCCACGGTGAAATTAAAGATTATGAACAAGCCGCCATCCCGATGAATTTTGGGCCGGCTGGTCAGGCTTAAATAATAAAATCCCGCTAAATGGCGGGATTTTTTTTGCCTATAAGTGCCAAATATAATCCCTTTTATTTTAATAATTCTATCTTTGTCAGCTTAAAAATTCAGCCCTTATGAGAATTTATTATTTAATTTTATTTGCTTTCAGCTTTCAAGTTGTCATCAGTCAAAACGCTCAAAATCAAATTGAAACACTAGACTCAGTTGTGGTTAATGCACAACGCATTGAATTGCCGTTTTCAAAAAATTCGAGAAGCATTTTTATCATAACTAATGAACAAATTAACAAAGAAGCAGCTACAAGTGTTGCGCAATTATTACAAAATGTTGCCGGCATTGATGTGCGACAAAGAGGCGTAGATGGCATGCAAGCCGATTTATATATTCGCGGCGGTAGTTTTGACCAAACTTTATTGTTGATTGACGGCATGGCGGTTGCCGACTCTCAAACAGGACATCATTTGTTAAATAGCTTACCGGCACTCGAAAACATTGAGCGCATCGAAATTATTAAAGGACCCGCTGCCCGTATTTTTGGACAGAATGCTTTTACGGGCGCTATCAACATCATCACAAAGCTAGCATCAGAAAATAGTTTAAAAATTGATGCCACTACAGGCTCTTATAATCACACTTCGGTTGGTGCACAAGTAAACTCTATAACGAACAATTATGCTCAAGTGCTTCAATATAAACGAAATACTTCGGCTGGTTATCGCTTTAATACCGATTTTAAAAACGACAATGCCTTTTATAAATCGAATTTTAACATCCGTAAATTGCCGATTCAACTGTTGGCAAACTATGGATCGCGAAAGTTTGGCGCAAATGGTTTTTATGCAAATCCAAATTATAAAGATCAATACGAAGAAACACAAACCAGTTTGGTGGGTCTTAGCTCACAATTTAGAAACAAAAATTATACTTTAAAATCGACTGTGTTTTGGAAACGCAATCAGGATATGTATTTGTTTTTGAGAGAAAATCCAACTTTTTTTAGAAATTTTCACATCACCAATAATGTTGGGGCTACATTTAACAGTACCATAAAATCGCAAGCCGGAATTACCGGATTGGGTGTTGCTGTTTCTAAAAACTATATCGTTAGCAACAATTTAGGTGCACACAATCGCTTTATTGCCAATGTTTTTATTGAGCATCGCTTTAGTTTTGATGACGACAAAGTTGATATTACGCCGGGCGTGGCGCTTAATTATTTTTCCGATTTTAATTTTCATGCCTTTCCAGGAATTGATTTAGGTTATGCCTTATCGCCTAAAATGCGTTTATATGGAAATCTAGGTTATACGTATCGCATTCCTACTTATACCGATTTGTTTTATTCTGATCCTGCAACAAAAGGGAATGAAAATCTTAAACCTGAATCGGCTTTTGCTCAGGAATTGGGTCTGAAATTCAACAATGATTCCTTTAAAGTTGAACTGGCTTTATTTAACCGAAATTCACATAATTTGATTGACTATGTAAAATACCTTCCAGCGGATAAATGGCAAGCTAATAATTTATTTCGGGTTAATTCGTATGGATTAGAGCTTAATTCACAAATTAATTTTAGGCTTTTTAATTACAATCAAAACCTCCAGCTTGGTTATAATTATTTGAAAGACAATATTAAACAAAATGACATTCCATTTTCAAGATATTCGTTAAATAGCATCAAACATCAAGTGATTACTACTTTTAATGCCAAATTTTTTGAACATTTTTTTCATAGTATCACCACTAAATTTGTTGAACGCCCCAACGGAACGCACTATTCGGTGGTTGATTCGCGCCTAAACATAGAAATTCAACAGGTATCTTTATCCCTTATGGCAAACAATATATTTAATGCCAATTATACCGAGACCAGTTTAGTGCCAATGCCAAAAGCCAATTTTTTAATGCGGATGGCTTACACCTTTAAATAGTTTGTTTATTTTTATCGGATGAAATCCTATTTTACTTCAAAATATTTAGACTTTTTTAAAAGCCTAGCGGCCAATAATCACAAGGAATGGTTTGATGCTAATAGAGTTAACTATCTAAAAAATGTTAAGGAACCTTTTTTGTTGTTTGTTGAAGCGCTTATAGCTGAGACCTCAAAAATTGATAGCGAAATCAATATTTTGCCAAAAGATGCGGTGTTCAGAATTAACCGAGACGTGCGTTTTTCTAAAGATAAATCGGCTTATAAACTTCAAATGGCGGCTATTATCTCCAAATATGGCAAAAAAGACAATGCTTATCCTGGTTTATATTTGGAATTTGGACCTGAAAAACTGGGTGTTTATGGTGGATTATATAGCCCAACAACCCAAGAGCTTGCCAAAGTTAGAGAGGCGATTGTCAATAATTTTGAGCAGTTTAACCAGTTGGTTTCGAGTGAAATTTTTAAAAAATATTTTGAAGAAATTAGAGGTGCTAAAAATAAACGCATCGATAAAAAGTTTGCCGAAAAAGCATTATTACAAGATTTATTGCTAAATAAACAGTGGTATTATATGGCAAATCTTGACGCCGAAATAATTGTAAGTCCGCAATTGATGCCAATCATTATTGAACATTTTAAGGCGATGAAAGCCCTCAATGATTTTTTTAAAAGGGCACTATATTATTAATTTTAAGGAGTATTGGAAAACTATTTTATTCAGTTTTTTTAATGTTAATGGTAGAAATATAGATTCCAATTAAGAGTGAAACTACTATAAATAAGAGTGAAAACCATTCGGGTATTTTAACCCAACTTGCTGTAATCAACTTAATTGAAACAAATACAAGAATTGAAAAAACACTGTATTTAATATAGACAAATTTTTCAAGCATATTTGATAGAAAAAAGTAAAGTGACCTTAATCCCATGATGGCAAATATATTAGAGCTATAAACAATAAATGGGTCGGTAGTAACAGCAAATACGGCAGGAATACTGTCTAAAGCAAAAAGTAAATCAGTAAATTCAATAGTTAATAAAGCACCAAAAAGTGCTGTAAATACGGTTTTGCCATTAATTTTAGTAATGAACTTTCCACCGTCTATTAGTTTGCTAAATCGAAATAATTTCATGATGCCTTTAGGCTCTTCAAATTCGGTATGTTCGGCTTCTTTTTTTAACATTTTTAAAGCCGTAAACAAAAGAAAAAGCCCAAAAATAATGGTCATTCCTTCAATTTTATGGATTAAAATAAGGCCAATACTTATTAAAATGGCCCGAAATATTAGCGCGCCAAGTATTCCAAAAAAAAGTAATTTATGCTGGTATTGAGTGGGCGTTTTAAAAGCAGCGAAAATCATTGCAATCACAAATAAATTGTCAACACTTAACGACAATTCAATTATATAACCAGTTAAATATTTCACTACTGCCTGACTTGGATTGAGTCCGTCAATATTGTCAATGAGTGAGTTACTGTAAAACCAATAGATAAAAGCAGAAAAAAGTAGGGCATTTGCCACAAAAAATAGGGTTTCATAAATGGCTTTTTTTACCGATGTTGGTTTATCTTTTTTGTGAAGGACTAAAAAATCAATTAATAAAAGGGCGAGAATGTAAACTATTAAGATAATCCAAGGGGTTGTTCCAATCATTTTAGACTATTATATTTTTAGACTTTGTGTCAAAGGTGGCTCATTTAAACCGCTATTGATTCTCCAAAAATAGCTAAAAAATTTAGAGCAAATTAACCAGTTTGTCAATTACTAAAAATAAATTAAGCTCAAAAATTAGATAACGGGTTTTTAAATTGTTTAAACTTTTGATAGAGATTAGCTTAACCCAAGTGTGATATTTTAATTGAGGGGAAGGCCACTCATTCAAAGTCTTTGTTTGTGCGATGGGTGTTTACTTTTATCACTTCAACAAATAAACATGCTTTAGATTCCTTTTTTCACCTTGTAATAAACCTGGTTTTTAAGTTTAATAAGTTGCAATTTGCCTCGGTATAAGGCGCTTTTTCCCGTTTTAATGATGTCAATCATATCGTCAATAATTGAGGACGTAGAAGCAAAGTATGAGTGGCTCATAAAACTGGTATCAATGCCCGAAGCATCAATGGTATCAATGCCTTTAACTAAAACAATTGCGCCTGTTGAATCACCCGCTCGGGCATTTCCGTGTACTTTTTTTGAGGCTTTTAAAGCCATATCATCCGAAGAAACATAGAGCGTAATCGGTTTTTTAATTTTTGAAACCATTTGAGGGGCGATATCGCGTTTAAACACGTCGGCATCAATGTCGGGTGCGGCTAAAATAATTTCTTTAATCTTAGTTCTTAGTTCGGGATGCTCGTCCATTAAAGAGAGGAGCGCTTTTGTCAAGCCACGGTTTCCCATGCTGTGTGCCACAAGGTAAATATTTTCAGCCCCCGATTTTGTTAAATAATCTTCTAAAAAATTTTTAATATTGTTTTGTGCCCATTCAATATTGGCTTCATCAATGGTATAATCTACCGTTGATGCTTGCGAGGGCCAACTGTAAAAAACAGCTTCGCCGTCAAAGGCTAAATCGTAGGTAATTTGTGCGGTTCGCATTGCTGCATCGGCAAAAGAAACATTGTAGCCGTGAACAAAGAGAAACGAACTTTTTTTAGTTGATTTTTTAATGGCTTCGGATAGGTTTTTAAAATAGGAATCTTTGTTAAGTACTTTTATATCTTGAATGACAATGTGTTTTTTGGGGTCTTCCGAAAATTCGAGTTTCCACAACGAAGGGCGTTCAATTTGTCCTACTTGATGTTGGTAAGGTAAGCTAACTTGGCAAATACCGTATTTTAAATCAGCTCGTTTACCGCCAAAACGACTATTTAAATCGGCATTAAACGTATCATTTCGGTCGGTGGCAAAATAGATGGGAATTCTAACAAAATCTTTTTCTCTAACAAAGCTTTTTGGGTTGCCATCGGGAGTGCGTTTTATGGGTTTAAGCGATTTGTCATTTTCTGATTGATATGGTCGGTCAATTTCGGAAGATTTTAAACAAAAACTTAAGGTCTGCTCAATGCTATTACCGGAACTCAATTCCATCTCAAATTTAAAAATAAGTGAATCGCTACTAGAAAAAGCCTGATTTTGAATGAGCCATTGTTTTAAATCAAAGGTGTTAAAGTCTGTAACACTAGCAAACAGTTGGCTTTGCTGATTGCTTAACAAAAGAATTAAGCTTGTTTTTTTAAGTTCAGAGTCGAGACCTTTTACCAATTTAAAATTTAAATCGGCGTAATTAAATTCTTCGCTAAAGCAATCGATAGCGTGCTGTTCTTGAGCACCGCGAAACAAAGCGTATTCAGGCACAGCAGTTTGTGCGTAATTAACTTGACCAATTCCCAATAAAAATAAAAGTATTATCAAAGGAATGCAAGTGTAAATTTTCTTTAAAGAGACGTTTTCGAAATTTCTAAAGGATTTTAAACCAGCCATAATACAAGTGTTTAGGTTAACTTAAGCTACTTTTAAATAAGCATTTAAAGCTTATTGTTGATTAGAATGGTTGCTAATTTATAAAAAAAATGCATTCAAAAAATGAATCAAAAATTTAAATTTTATTTAGCAGTCAGGGTTCTCAAAATTAGGCTTAAATTGGTTCTGTATTTTCCAATTCATGAAGCTCACCAAGCTGTTTTAAAAGGTCAAAAGTTTTAAGAGCTTCATCTTCATCAATGGTTGAAATGGCAGCGCCAACGTGCACCAAAACATAATCACCCACTTGAGCTTCGGGAACTAAAGTCAAACTAACTTCCTTAATGATGCCGTCAAATGACACCTTGCCCGTTCTAAAAGTTTCATCCAGTTGAGAAACGATTGCTATTAATTTTCCAGGAATTGATAAACACATGATGATTTTGGTTTTTAGATTTGTTAGTTGTTATTTTTAACTATGAACATTGTTATTTGTTTGCCACCAACCATTTATACCAATCATCCATTCCGGTTCCTTTGGTTGCCGATACCTCAAAAAATACTAAATTTGGATTGACTTGTAGGGCATATTTTTTTATATGGTTGATATTGCAATTCACATAAGGTAACAAGTCAATTTTATTGATGATACAAATATCAGAAGTATAAAACATATCAGGATATTTTATGGGTTTATCTTCGCCTTCGGTGGTGCTAATAATTACCACACGCTTGCTTTCACCAAGGTCAAACATTGATGGACAAACCAAATTACCGACATTTTCAATCATTAAAATGGAATTGTTTTTTGGGTCTAATTTTTTTAGGGCATTAAATACCATATCGCTTTCAAGGTGGCAACCTTTACCGGTATTTATCTGAACTACCGGAATGTTTAATGCATCAATTCGGTTAGCGTCGTTTAGCGTTTGCTGGTCACCTTCAATAACATAAAATGAAATAGTGTCTTTTAAATCGGCTAAAGTACGCTCTAAAATTGAAGTTTTTCCCGAACCAGGTGAGCTAACTAAATTAAGGACAAAGATATTTTTAGCTTCAAAATAACCGCGATTTCTTGCCGCTAGCATCTGGTTGTTTTGCAAAATATCTTGTTCAATTTCTAAAACCTTGTGTTGATGATTGTGTTGGTGTTCATGGTCACTTTCGTGGATATGCTCATGCGAGTGTTCATGAGCATGTTCCGCATCATGGTGATGGTGGTGATGCGCATCAATAGGATGTTGATGTTCGCCAGGTTTTGAAATTATGGGACCCTTTTGATCAGATCCACAGCCACAAGTTCCGCACATAATAGGATAGTTAAATAAATTCTATTGCTTTTACTCTTAATTCTTTTCCTTTTAAGATCCCTTTAAAATTGCTGTGGCATTTTGGACACGAATCATAAATATGTTCCATGTCAAACGCTGTATCGCAATCTACACATTTTCCTTTTGCCTTTACCACTTCAATTTGCTTAATACTTTTTTCAAGAACGGTATCTTTTACTGCCGAATCCCAAACAAAATTTAATGAATCTAATTCAATCCCACTAAGGGTTCCTATTTGAAGTTCTATTTTTGTAATCCTTTCAAAATGTATATTTTCAACCGCTTTTTCGGCAATTTTTACGATTCCTAAAGCAACCGAAAGTTCATGCATTTTATAAAAATATGACGCAATCAAAGTTACAAATTAATTAAATACCTTTTAAAATCTTTACAATATTTTTAAAGGTATTTCGCCAACCCTATATTAATGCTCATGTTTTAAAAATTATTTTAAATCATTCTAAATTAAGTTAGTGCTGTAATTTGTATTTAAATATTTTATAAATTACAATACTTTTTCCTTGTAATTCATAGGATTAATAAACAAATATTCTTTATCAACTAAAAAGTTAATTATGTCTGCTTCTGAAGAAAAACGTAACACGTATTATGAAAGCATCATAAAACAAGGTTATAGCCGTAGAGATTTTATGAAATTTACGACCTACATGGCTGCTTTTATGGGCTTAGAAAACTCAATGGTTGGGCAAATTGCCAAATCGTTAGAAACCACACCTAGGCTACCCGTAATTTGGGAGCATTATCAAGAATGCACTTGTTGCAGTGAATCTTTTATAAGATCTGACCACCCCATTGTGGCGGATATTATTTTAGATAAAATCTCATTAGATTATACATTAACGCTGATGGCAGCCTCGGGTCATCAAGCAGAAGCGGCAAAACAGGAAACGATGAAAAAATACAAAGGCGAATACATCCTTTGTGTAGAAGGTTCTATTCCGCTTGGCGATGATGGAAATTACTGTTGCATTGCCGGCAAAACTGCTAAACAATCCTTTTTAGAAGCCGCCGAAGGGGCCAAAGCAATTATTGCTTGGGGAAGTTGTGCTTCAAATGGTTGCGTGCAATCTGCAAAACCAAACCCAACTGAAGCCACGCCAATTCATAAAATTTTAAAGAATAAACCCATTATTAGAGTACCGGGTTGCCCTCCAATTGGCGAAGTTATGGCCGGCGTTATTGTGCATGTGGTTGCCTTTGGTAGGTTGCCCGAATTAGATGGTCAAGGAAGACCAAAAGCGTTTTATTCAAAACGCGTTCACGATAGCTGTTACCGACGTCCTTATTACGATGCAGGCCTTTTTGCCGAAACTTTTGATGATAAAAATTCTAAAGAAGGTTACTGTTTATATAAACTAGGTTGCAAAGGACCGATGACTTATAATTCTTGTGGTACTTTAAAATGGAATAATGGTGTAAGTTATCCAATTCAGTCGGGTCATGGTTGTTTGGGCTGTAGTGAAAATGGTTTCTGGGATAATGGACCATTTTATGAACGAAAGACAAATGTACCCGGTTTTTCTGAAGGTAATAGCGCCGATACTGTTGGCAAAGTTGCCGCCGGCGTTTTAGTTGGAGGTATTGCAGTGCATGCGCTCGCAGCAAATATTTCAAAACGCAAAGAAGTTAAAGATAGAATTGAGCGTGGGATAAAAAACGAACAACATATTGATTCTTAAAAGATAAAACAATGGCAAATAGAATAGTAGTTGACCCTATCACAAGAATTGAAGGTCATTTGAGAATAGAAGCCGAAATAAAAGACGGAAAAATAGTTGATGCCTTTAGCTCAAGCACAATGGTGAGAGGCATTGAAAATATTGTAAAAGGACGCGACCCAAGAGATGTTTGGGCTTTTGTGCAACGAACTTGTGGCGTTTGCACTACCGTTCACGCGCTAGCTTCGGTTAGAACAGTTGAAGATGCCTTAGGCATTGTGATTCCGCCTAATGCCGAAATGGTGCGCAACATTATGGAAGGCGCACTTTATATGCATGATCACTCAGTCCATTTTTATCATTTGCACGCCTTAGACTGGGTTGATGTGGTTAATGCATTAAAAGCCGATCCTAAAAAAACATCCGAAATTGCACAAAGCATTTCTAAATGGCCAAAAAGTTCTACTGGCTATTTTACCGATGTACAAAATCGCGTTAAAAAATTTGTGAATACAGGTCAGCTTGGTATTTTTGCTAATGGCTATTGGGGTCATCCGCAAATGAAATTACCCGCCGAAGTTAATTTATTAGCTGTAGCACACTATTTAGAAGCCCTAGAATGGCAAAAAGAAATTGTAAAAGTACACACCATTTTTGGAGGTAAAAACCCACATCCAAATTACTTAGTTGGCGGTATGGCTTGTGCTATTAACACACAAACTGCCGGCGGTTTAACAGCCGAACGTTTGGCATACGTTGGCCAATTATTGCAAGACGGGAAAGAATTTATCGAACAAGTTTACATTCCAGATTTGTTAGCAATCGCCTCATTCTATAAAGATTGGGCAGGTATTGGCAAAGGTTTTGGAAACTATATGTCTTATGGCGATTTTCCAACCAATGGCTATGCCGATATGGCTGGATTTAAATTCCCTCAAGGCGTGATTCTTGACAGAGATTTATCTAAAGTTCATGATGTAGATCACAGAAGTAGCGAACAAATTGAAGAATTTGTAAATAATTCTTGGTACAACTATTCTGATGGTGATGATAAAGGAAAACATCCTTGGGATGGCGAAACAAATATTAAATATTCAGGGCCAAAACCACCTTACGATTTCTTAAACGTTGAAGAAAAATACAGTTTTGTTAAAACACCACGCTGGAAAGGAATGCCAATGGAGGTTGGCCCACTAGCACGTTTACTCGTTGGTTATGGCCGTGGAAATAAAGAAATTCAAGAAGCGGTTAATGCGGCTTTAGCACACCTTAATGTGCCTGTTGACGCGCTATTTTCTACATTAGGAAGAACGGCTGCAAGGGGAATTGAAACACAATTAGTAGCAAATTGGACAATGGAATTCTATGACACTTTGATGAATAACATTAAAAATGGAGACGAACGTATGGCCAATATGGATAATTGGGAACCATCAAGCTGGCCAAAAGAAGCCAAAGGCGTCGGCTTTTGCGAAGCACCCCGCGGGGCATTAGCACATTGGATTAAAATTAAAGATGGCAAAACAGAAAATTACCAACAAGTGGTTCCAACAACTTGGAATGCCTCACCTCGTGATGCAAAAGGTCAACGCTCTGCTTATGAATCTACCTTAATTGGAACCCCAATTGCCAACCCAGAGTTGCCTCTAGAAATCATCCGAACCATCCATTCATTTGACCCTTGCCTAGCTTGTGCCGTACATTTATATGATGAACACGGAAAACATATTTCGCAAGTCCAAAATATTGAGAGCTGTGAAAGTTAATCCTTAAATCATGAAAACTAAAAACTTTAAACGCGTATATGTTTGGGAAGTTCCTGTGAGGATTTTTCACTGGATAAATGTGCTTTCTCTTACAGTTTTAGTGCTTAGCGGATTTTTAATTGCAAATCCACCAGCATTATTATCAAATGCCGAACCTTTTAATTTACATATGTTTGGCACGGTTAGATTTTTACATTTTTCGGCTGCCTATATTTTCTTTTTCAATATGATTTTGAGAATTTATTGGTCGTTTGTAGGAAATCAATTTTCAAATTGGCGTGCCTTTTGGCCCTTTACCAAAAAAAATTGGTCAAACTTTAAACATGTTCTTAAAATTGATATTTTATTAAAGAATGATAAAATACCTCAAGATAAAGATATTAGCATTGGACACAATAGCGTTGCAACTTTTTCGTATTTGGTAATGTTTTTTGTAGCCCTAATTCAAATTGCTACCGGTTTTGGGTTATATGCCGATAGTTCTAGCTTTTGGCTACCTAAATTATTCAATTGGGTTGTGCCATTGTTGGGAGGCGATTTTATGACCAGAACCGTTCATCACATTACCACTTGGGTGTTCATTTTCTTCGCATTGGTGCATATTTACTTGGTTTTTTATCACGATTGGTTAGAAGGTCGTGGCGAAGTATCATCTATGTTTGGCGGTTATAAATTTGTAAATAATAAACGTATTAAAAACAACTAATTCAATAGTTAGCAAATCAAACTAAAAGTAAATTCATTTTGTTTAATTTTAAATACAAATGAATTTACTTTTTTATTTTTTATATGAGCACAACCGAACGAACACCAGTAGCCATAAGCAGCGATTCCTTTTTCTTTGAAAAGGATAAGTCAAATAGCATTTTAATAATGGGAGTAGGCAATTACCTAATGGGTGATGAGGGCGTTGGCGTTCATCTTATTCAGGCGCTGTCTAAAATTCACTTGCCTGATTATGTTGATATTTTAGATGGCGGCACGGGTGGATTTCTATTGCTAAGTTGTTTTGAAGCCTATAACACCATCATTTTTGTGGATGCCACCATTGATGGAAAGCCCGCTGGAACCATTTCATTAATACGCCCAAAATTTGCATCCGATTTTCCTTCGGCTTTAAGCGTTCACGATGTGGGCTTAAAAGATATGATTGAAGCTGTTTATCTTATGGAACAAACGCCCGACATTCATCTATTTACCATATCTATTGAAGAATTAATTCCGATGCTTATTGCACTAAGCCCCAAAGTTCAAAAGGCTATACCTGAAATTATTAAAAAAGTTTTAGCGCTTTCAAAAGAGCTTCATCTAAAGAAAGTTCCTTTTAAAGAATGAATTTGCTAATAAATTGACCATTTGTTCATTTGTGGTTAACTTTGCTTTTATCGGGGCATAAAATTTTAAAGGATAAGCATGTTAAAAACCTATTGCATTACAGTTACTGGTTTGGTTCAAGGCGTAGGTTTTCGCCCGTTTGTTTATAATTTAGCAACTAAATTTTCATTAAAAGGAACCGTTTCTAACAACCAAATGGGGCTTGTTGTGTTTGTTACCGGATTGCAAAGTGTGATTGATGAGTTCTATAATGCTTTAGTTCAAAACCCACCGCCCGTTTCGCGCATTAAAAGCAGCCTCATTTATCAAATTGATTTAAGAGCATTTAGCGACTTTAAAATCATTCCAACCAATAAAAATGGCAGAATTGACCTGCCCTTAACACCCGATTTTGCCATTTGTGAGGATTGCAAAAACGACCTCCTAAACCCTAAAAACAAACGCTATCAATATCCGTTTACAACTTGCGTTAATTGTGGCCCACGTTGGGCAATTACAAAAACCTTTCCGTTTGAACGCAATCACACCAGTATTGATGATTTTAAAATGTGCGACTCCTGCCAAACAGAATATGTTCGTCCGGCTGATAGACGCTTTCATTCGCAAACAAATACCTGTAATCACTGTGGTGTAAGTTTATTTTTAACCGATAATAAGGGAACTGAAGTTAAGGTAGCTACCGCTCAATTATTTAAAAAAATAGTGCAATTACTCAGTGATGGCGCTATTATCGCTATAAAAAATACGAGTGGTTATTTGTTGTGCTGTAACGCCCAAAATGAGTTGGCAATTAAAAAGTTGAGGATTAAGAAAAACCGACCCAACAAGCCATTTGCGGTACTTTTTCCCTCTTTAGCGTCTCTTAAAAAGGAATTTAGCATTAATGAATACCAATTAAAATCATTGACTTCAACGCAATGTCCCATAAATATTATCCCCTTTAACAAATATAAGGGGGCTATCGCTTTAAATGCCATTGCCCCAAAGCTCAATCAAATTGGGGTGCTATTGCCTTATTCTGGAATTTTGCAATTGCTGGCTAGTGAATTAGATTTTCCAATTGTGGCAACAAGCGGTAATAGTCACGGGTCGCCAATTATTAGCAATAATGAATTGGCGTTAAAAAGTCTCAATAAAGTAGCCGACTTTTTTTTACAACACAACTTGCAAATTACGCATCCACAAGACGATTCGGTTGTTAAATTTAGCGCAAAGTATTCTCAAGAAGTGCTGTTTCGTCGATCGCGCGGTTATGCGCCCAATTATTTTAATGCCCAAATTAATTCAGATAAAAAAATTTTGGCAATGGGAGCCCATCTAAAAAGCAGTATCGCTTTTTACCCAAATAACTATTTATATGTCAGTCAGTATTTGGGAAATCTTGATAATTTTGAAGTTTACAATCGCTTTACAGATACCGTTGCCGATTTTATTTCAATTTTTGAACAACCACCAGAACGTATCTTAATAGATAAACACCCACGGTATCAAAGTTCGCAATTTGGAAAGGAGCTGGCATTAAAAATAAATGTAAAATGTATTGAAATTCAACATCATAAAGCTCATTTTGCGGCAATTTTAGGAGAATATCAACTGTTTGATAAAAAAGTTTTAGGCGTTATTTTTGACGGAACCGGTTATGGTGATGATGCTGCAATTTGGGGGGGTGAGTTTTTTAGCTATTCATCAAATCATCTTGAACGGATTAATCACCTTGATTATTTTAATTGGATATTGGGCGACAAAATGTCAAAAGAACCGCGCTTGTCGTTACTGGCGCTTTCAACTCCGCAAATGACAGAAATTTTAGCGCACAAATTCAAGCCAAATGAGTTAAAAACCTATCGCACTTTATTAAAAACAAACACCTTAAAGACTTCTTCGGTTGGAAGGTTGTTTGACGCGGTGGCTTCACTATTAAATATAGCCGATTTTAATACTTACGAAGGTGAAGCCGCCATTTTACTAGAAAATGCATTAAATACCTATGAGTTAAAATCCTGTAAAAGCTATTTAAATACCTTTGAAAAAGGATTTTCTGCTCATGCTACCATCGCAGCTATTTTTGAAGATATCAAATTAGGAATTTCAAATGCGCAAATAATTGCCAATTTTTTATTCACATTAGCCTCCTATAGCATTCAATTTGCTAAAAATAACCATTATCAACATATCGCTTTTAGCGGAGGTGTTTTTCAAAACACAATTTTGGTAGATATGCTTTTAGAGTTAGCGCCTAAAACTGTAAATTTGTATTTTCACAAAGATTTATCGCCTAACGACGAAAACATTTCATTCGGACAAATGCTATATTATTTAAACATTAAAGAATAGAAAATGAAATATTTAAATGAATATCGAAATTTGGAAGCCACTAAAAAAATCCTAGATGAAATTCATAAAATCACTACAAAACCTTGGCATATCATGGAGATTTGTGGTGGTCAAACGCATAGTTTGGTAAAAAATGGCATCCTAGAATTATTGCCCGAAAAAGTCAGCATGATTCACGGACCCGGATGTCCTGTATGCGTAACCCCACTAAACCTGATTGATAAAGCGATTGAATTGCTAGAACAAGGGGTGATTGTTTGCTCATTTGGCGATATGATTCGCGTGCCGGGAAGCAAAAAAAGTCTGCTCGAAGCCAAAGCCATAGGAGGCGATTTGCGGATTTTATATTCGCCCCTTGAAGCCGTTACCATTGCTAAAGAAAATCCCACTAAAGAGGTTGTTTTTTTTGCTGTAGGATTTGAAACCACCGCTCCTGCCAATGCCTTATCGGTTTTACATGCCGAAAAATTAGGACTCAAAAATTATTCAATTTTGGCATCTCACGTGTTGGTTCCTCCAGCAATGGAAGCCATTTTAGCCGATGAATTGTGTCGCATTGATGCCTTTTTAGGAGCGGGTCACGTTTGTGCCATCATGGGAATTCAACAATATTATCCGCTGGTTAAAAAATATAAAACGCCCATTGTAGTTACCGGTTTTGAGCCATTAGATTTGGTTCAAGGCATTTATATGGCGGTTAAACAGCTCGAAGAAGGACGATTTGAGTTAGAAAATCAATATTCGCGAATTGTAAAACCCTTTGGCAATACGGCCGCTATTGCTGTAATTAATAAAGTATTTGAAGTTGGAACCCGCGAATGGCGCGGCATTGGCGAAATTCCCAATAGTGGCTATGTTATTAAACAAGCTTATAGAAGTTATGATGCCGAAGCGAAATTTAACATTAGCTATATTAAAGTTTTAGAAAATGCAAAATGTATTGCCGGTCAAATTTTAAGAGGTATTAAAAAGCCAAACCAATGTGACCAATTTGGTAAAGCCTGCAAACCTTCAAATCCTTTGGGTGCGCCAATGGTTTCATCAGAAGGCGCTTGTGCGGCTTACTATCATTTTTCAACCCTATAAAGCACCATTATGACCACAGAAAATTTAGGATTCGAAACAATTAATTTAGGTCACGGTAGTGGTGGCGAATTAACTCGTAATTTATTAGATAAAATCATCTTTAAAACCTTTAGCAATCCGTTTTTAGATAAGAAAGACGACGGCGCTATTGTTGAATTTAGCAATAAAATAGCCATTTCAACGGACAGTTTTGTGATTACTCCCATTTTTTTTAGGGGTGGCAACATTGGCAGTTTAGCAGTTCACGGAACCGTAAATGATGTGGCAATGTGTGGTGCAATGCCAAAATACTTGTCCTTGGCATTTATTATTGAGGAAGGTTTAAAAGTAGTTGATTTTATTGAGGTGGTAAATTCCATAAAAACAGCTGCCGATGAAAGTGGCGTGCTCATTGTTACGGGCGACACTAAGGTTGTTGAGCGAGGCAAAGGCGACCAAATTTTTATCAACACCACTGGATTTGGCGAGGTTCATCCAAAAGCAGCGATTTCGGTTCTCAATATTATAGCTGGCGATAAAATTATTGTAAATGCCAACATTGCCCAACACGGAATGGCCATTATGAGCGATCGTGAAGGATTAGAATTTGAATCGAATATAGAAAGTGATTCAACTAATTTAAACTTTATCGTGAGGGATTTATTAGAGGCCTTTGGCAACAAAATTAAAATGCTTAGAGACCCCACACGTGGCGGACTTGGTACGGTTTTACACGAAATTGCTAACGATATCAACAAAGGTGTTGACATAAAAGAATCGGCTATTCCACTAGAAAAGCAAGTAGCAGCGGCCTGTGAAATGCTGGGTTTAGACCCGATGTATGTGGCAAATGAAGGCGTGTTTATTGCCGTTGTTGATAAAAGTATTGAAGCGGATGTTTTGGCGATGATGCAGCAACATCCTAAAGGAAAAAACGCAAAATGCATCGGCGAATTTACAGACGAACATCCTAATAAGGTGGTTATGGAAAGCGTGATTGGTGGTAAACGTATTGTGAGTCCGCTTGTTGGCGAACAACTACCGCGCATTTGTTAATTACCAAACCATAAAGCGGGCAATTAGTTAATTTGCCAAGAGCCAATAAACGCCGATAATTAGTGCAAATAAGCCACTAGCTAAGCGTATCCCTTTAAAAAAGTTTTCGTTATGGTCTTGTTTTGAAAAAGAAGCGACGTGTCCAATTACCATGGCAAAAGAGACCATTGCCAAAAGCGTTCCTATTCCAAAACCGAAAATGTATTGGATGGCTGAGATTTTAGAGGTAAAACCTAGAACCGGTAGGAATAGTAAAAAATGAGCAATACCAGCTAATCCGTGAACAAAACCAAAGGATAAAGAAGCCAAAAGACCTTGTTTTATATTGGGATGAATGTGGTTGTGTTGTGGTTCTTCAAAATGAACGTGTTGGTGTTGGTGAACTATTGGAGTATTTTGACTGTGAACATGGGTGTGCTTGTGATTTTGTTGGTCTTTAAAAATTCTAAAAAATATCCATAGACCAAGCGCAATTAAAATGAGACCAACAAATTTTTCGCTATGTGATGATATCTTTTCAAAAGGAATTAAATCCTTAAATAACAGGAACAAAACCCCGATAAAAAGCATGCCAGATAAATGGCCAATACCCCAAAAAAGCCCCACTTTCCAAGCCTTTTTTTTACTTTCAATAGCAAAAGGTGTTACGGCAGCCAAATGGTCGGGACCAGAAATAACATGTAGCGTAGCCGCAATAATGCCTGCAAATAGCGGAAAGCTTATAACCATAACGCGCTTAAATAAAAGAGAAGTTAAATTTAAGAATAATTCATTAAAAAAATCACAGTTATTTGATAAATTATTTATACGAATTAGTGAGTATAATTAATTTGCAATGAATAAATTAACCACAAAGTGCACAAAGCATTAAAAATTTGCATCCTAAGGCTTTGTGACTTTAGTGTCTCGTCCTAAAATTGGATTACACCTCAAAAGTGTTAACTTTTTCAGGGCTAGACAAAGGTATGAGCAGTGTTTTAACGCTGATAGTTACGGTTAAGTAGTTAGCTTATTATGGTTTGATTAATTCAAACATTTGCCAGCAAACCCTATTTGCTGACCTTCGTTTGACTTCAAACATTTGACACTTTTAATAACCAAAGATTTTGACCAAATAAAAAGACCCTATCAATGATTTGTAATGAATTAGTTATATATTTGATATGAAAAATAAAGTATGACGCACGTCATACATATCTACCCAAATTTGGGTGGCTTTGTATGATTTTGTCATACCTATAAGTAAGTTGTGCTTCATTATAACCAACCAATAACCATTATTAAAGTTCTTTCATCAACCTAAAGTGTTATTTGCTAAATGTTAAAAGCATCAAAATTTGATTTATATCATTAAATCCTGATTATAAATTGATTAATTTAATATTTTATTTACATTATGAAAAATTCAATTTTAATTATTCTCGTGGGACTATTGACAACTAATATATTAAGTTCTCAAAATGAAATAACTCTCTCTAAATTAGAACAAAAAGAAATTAACGGGATAACCACATACCTATTAAATGGTAAAAAATTCGATGGTATTATTTATGAAAATTATTCAGATAATATACCAAAAGTAAAATTTCAGATTATTGACGGGGTAAGGGAAGGTGTTTCAGAAATGTATTATCAAAATGGACAATTATTAGAAAGACTCCTATATAAAAATGGTTTAAAGGAGGGCCAATACCAGGAATATTTTGAGAATGGACAATTGCGAGGTAAAACAATTTATAAAAATGATAAATTGGAAGGACCTTCGGAAACATACTATGAAAATGGTTCATTATATCAAAAATCGGAATTCAGGAACAATAAACAGGAAGGAATTTGTGAAGAATATTTTGAAAATGGTACTTTAAGGCTAAAGGGAAATTACATTAATGATATGAAAAATGGGCAATTTGAAATATATTTGGAAAACGGTAAACTTTCTATTATTTCAAGCTATAAAAATGATAAATTAAATGGAACCATTAAAAAATTCTATGAAAACGGTCAAGTAATGAAAATAGGCAATTTTAAAGATGACTTAGAAGATGGAGTTTTTGAAAACTATAATAAGAAGGGGAAATTAATAAAGAGAGAAGTTTATAAAAACGGTATTAAAACCAAAGAATAAAATTAACGAAAGCACAACAATGGCTAAAAAAAATTGCTAAATTCTAACAAAAATAATATTTATAAAACACAAGAATATTAATTTTAAACATCGGAAAAATACGGTTTCAAAACCGCAACTTTTCCTAGCCTAAACCGTTGTACGCCATTTTAGAAAAAATGAAAACCAATCAATAGATAAGTTAAAAATGAAAAAACTAATTTTAATACTTATATTGTTAAATTTAATCAACTATTCTAATGCTCAAAATATGACAGACATAGAAAAAAATCAACTCATTAAAATCTCTTCTTTTTTAGATTCAATTTCTAATCGAATGGTAGAGGACATAAAAGGAATCTTTAATGAAGATTATGGTTTACTTGAAAAACATTCTAAAAGTAATATTAAGTTCTACGAATTTGAAGTATTTGAAGATGGATACAGAATTAATTTTTATCCCATGGATTCCGAATATAATCAATTAGGTTTCAAAAAAACTTTACCTGAATATCCAAATGGATTTTTACGCGATAAAGATTTGGATTTAGATCATGAATTCTATGATTTTAACAATGAATCTGATATGGATAGAATGGATGAATTTTATATGCAACTTTCAAAAAAAGTCATTGAATGGTTTAATAAATGTTGGAAAGAAGCTGGCGGACTGAATGTAAATAATAAATATTCAATTTCAATTCACGACTCGAATGATATATATGATTTAAATAATCAAAAGTGGATTGATAATTAAAAACGGCGTACAACAGCGGTTTGCAGAAATTGCGAGAATTTTGCAAGATTGACAAATTTTTTTCGCAAGAAATTCTATCTTAGTAGAAAATTATACGGTCACGAAGTCCGCAACTTCTGCAAGCCGCCAAACGTTATAAACAAGGCAAAAAAGAGAAACACTCGTATGAACAAAAAACTCTTAACTCTAATATTTAGCCTTCATGTTCTGTTACTATTTGGACAAAGCGAGAACAAGATAATTGATTCTTTAATGAATAATTATTACCACTCAGGAGAATTTAATGGAAGTATATTGGTTGCAAAAAATGGCGAAACAATTTTAAAAAAAGGTTATGGTTATGCAAATTTTGAATGGAGTATTCCGAATAGCTCAAAAACAAAATTTCATATAGGTTCATTAACAAAACAATTCACATCAATGCTTATCATGCAATTGGTTGAGGAACAAAAATTAGATTTAAATGCAAAAATTTCAAATTACCTACCAGCTTTTAATGAAAGTATTGCTGATTCTATTTCAATTTTTCATTTATTAACTCATACATCAGGATTAATCGATTACACTAGTGAGGAATTCTGGGGAGACTCTGTAAAACTGTTTCACAACAGAGATTATATCTTAGATAATTATTGCGGAAGGGGCTTAAAATTTGTTCCTGGGACTCAATTTGATTATTCAAATGCAGGATATTTTATATTGGGTGTAATAATTGAAACATCTACAGGTAAAAATTTTGAGGATGTATTGCATGAGCGAATATTGAATCCGCTTGGGATGAAAAATACTGGAATGTTTAATCCATCAAAAATTGTTAGAGAAAGTGCAACGGGTTATCTAAAATCAAATGACAAACTGCAAAGAGCCCCCTATCTCGATTTAAGGAATGTGTTTTCTGCAGGGGGGATGTATTCAACTGTTGAAGATTTGTTCCTTTGGGATAAAGCATTATATTCAGAAACCCTAATCACATCAAAATATAAAGACATGCTGTTCAAACCATATCTGAACAATTATGGTTTTGGCTGGGGGATATTAGATTATAAATTGGAGAATTCTGGAAAAAGCATTCATGTTGTAACACATAAAGGAGCAGTAAAAGGCTATAGGTCAATTCTGTTCAGGATTACCAACAACCAACATACAATTATATTATTGGATAACGCATATTCAGAAGGACTAGGTTTCGAAATGTGCGAGAAAATTATGGATATATTATACCATGAAAATATTAAAAATTAATAATATGAAATTTTATTCTTTAATTATTGCTATTACTATTTTCATCTCGTCGTGCAGTCAGAAAAATAAGCAGGTTACTTTTACAGGTCAAATAATCAATCCAACTTCCGATTTGGTTTGGCTTACAGTCAATGACTCAACACTATCAACTAAACTTGATGAAAATAATGAGTTTATGTTTAAGATAGACATTACTGAAGCTAATAGATACAGATTCGACCACGGTGGTCATACATTTGTGTTTTTAAAGCCAAGTTCAATTTTACACCTTACATTAGACACTAAAGATTTCGACAGGTCTATTACCTATAAAGGTACCGCTTTAGAAGAAAATGAATATTTAAAGAAAAGACTATTATTAAAAGAAGCGTTAGAAAATAATCGGTTAGAAATTCCTAATATGAGTGAAAGTGAGTTTGAAAGTACGTTAAATGGCACGTTAGGTATTTGGAAAAAGACTTTACTCGAATTGAAGGACATAGATAATGAGACGTATGCCAATTTTAAGAATGATGAATTGGAGGAACTAAATAAAATAAATACAATAGTAACAGACTATTATAAAAGTATGATACATCTTAGACCTGGTAATGATGCGATTGATTTTAAGGTTATTGATAAAAATGGACAAGAATATTCGTTGCAGGATTTTAAAAACAAGGTGGTTTGCATAGATGTTTGGGCTTCATGGTGTACAGCATGTCTTAAAGAAATGCCCTATTTTGAGAAATTAGCAGATAAATATAAGAATCAGAATATTGCATTTATAGCAATATCAGTTGATGACAAAGAAGGTACATGGGAAAAATTATTAAAAGAAGGGGATGCCCATGGGTTGCAACTTTGGGCAAAAGGAGGACGTCAATCTGATTTTTTTAAGAATTATCAACTTAATGATTTACCAGTTTATATTGTCATTGACAAAAATGGCAAAATTGTTAAATCTAGAGCTTCACGACCATCTGAAAATTTAGAAGAAGTAATAATTGAAGCAATGAATAAATAAATGCCCAGTTATAACACACAATATAAAACAGGTTGGGGTTCAGTGGTTTGCGGGCGTTTGGTTCTCGCTCTGGCTTTTTCCTCGGTGGATAAAGACGCAGTCCGAAAACCCAACCGTTTCATATTGTAAACCGTTACCCACAATAGCTCCGAAAAAAAGAAGGAGATAGGTTGTTTCCATAAATGACTTTTCAAGTATTTTACCCCGGATTTAAATAGATGGAGAATAACAATTAATAGGAATATTTATAAATAAATTAAACAATGAAATCCTTAAAAATAATTCTTTTAGTATCAACAATTTTATTTTTGTCCTGTAAGATGAATAAAGGCGTAATAACCCATTCCAAGCCAAACTTAATTGATGTTGAACTCAAAAAAAGACTAGAAGCAATATTAATTAAAGACCAAGGAATAAGAGAGATTGTAAATGGGAATTTACCACAACCAAGAAAAGCAGAGTTACTTTTTAAAATGAATCTGAATGAAGAGGATGTTGACGATAATAATAAATATTCACTGATGCGTGAAATTGATAGTATCAATTTATTACAAGTTGAAAGTGTTATAGAAAAATATGGTTATCCAAGTAAAACTCTTGTTGGAGAACCAGCTAATAAAGCAGTTTTTTATGTTATTCAGCACTCAGATAAAATAGATAAATACCTGCCATTAATAAGGAAAGCAACTGAAAATGGTGATATAGCCGAAACTTCTTTAGCATTGATGGAAGATAGAAACTTAATGAATAAGGGGCTTGAACAAATTTATGGAACCCAAATAAAAGGACAAGCGAATAAAAATGGTGAGTGGATTTTTTTCTTATGGCCAGTAAAAGATCCTGATTCAATAAACGTTTTACGGAGAAATGCTGGATTTGAACAGACAATCGAAGAATATTTAGAAAATATGGAAGTGGAGGTTAAGTTTTATAAACTTCACGAAATTGATGATTTATAAAAAAGGTTTTTCATTAAAATTAAGGAAAAATAAACAAGGAACGTTCTTACTCCAACGTGTCGCAAAAGTGGGTAACAACATATAAAAACAATGCTTAAACCTGTCTCGAATCGAAAGTCCGTGCTCACTTGCTCAGCGGATTGTCCTGCGGACAATCACGCGCGCCAAGTCGCACAGTTTTTATACGAGACGTTGTAAACTATGCGAGATTTGAAAATTAACTAAGCTAATGACAAATCCTAAATCAAGTTTAGACTATTACGATTTAGAACAAAAAAAGATTTTTTCACTGAGAAATTTCTGAATCAAAATTTAAATGATATTTAAGAGATTATTAGAATTATAATAAAAATTGAAAAAAAGAAAACTATGGAAATAACAGAAAAAGACAAAGAGATTCTTGACAATATGAAAATTGGAAAATTAGTAAAAAATCTAATGACTATAATTTTAGAAAAGAACTTAATTACCGAAACCGAAATCCAGAATTTACAAAAAAAAGAATATTCTAAATTGACTTTTAACGTCATTTTTCCATTACTTAAAAAAGTTGAGGGGAAATTTTATCTTAAAGAAAATGGAATGATTAACGGAAATCAAAGATATTATTCAAAATCTATCGAAAATAACAAAACAGAGTATATTTTGACAAATGAATGGAAAGAATACAATCGAGAGAATTTTATGATTTGGCTAAAAAGAAAAGTTAAAGATTACTAAGCACAGTTTACAACACCTCATAAAATTTATGCTTACATTTGAACTAGTACAAACCGACAAACATTCAATAAAAATATTGCTACGGCGGAAAAATCTCCGATTTTTACGTCGCACAAATCTTATAAAATCACGTTATGTGCAATAAAAACAGAATACTATGAGAAAAATATTATTGACTTTAAGTTTATTATTTATCCTAAAAATAGGATATAGTCAAAATTCAAACTATCACAAAAATGAAATATCAATCGGAGTAATCAATCTAATTGAATCACCAAAAAACCAGAAAGCCATATTTGAAAATTCATATTATTTTGTTCCGTTGAGTAATTTGACTTATAAAAGGTTCTTGAATGAAAAAAATGCTATAAGATTTTCATACAATAGACCAATTAAAAAATCTATTGACAAATCAGGTGGAGATTTGATTGATAAAGGTGAGTATAAAGAACAAGTTTTGAAAATTGGGTATGAGTATATTTTTAATCAAAAAAAATTGAGCCCTTATATCGCAATTGACTTAACCTATTTGAAATCTTCATCATCAAGAGAATCGGGAGGAGGATTTACTGGAAATTATAATATGTTAGAAACAGATATAGAAAGTTTCGGTATATCACCAGTAATTGGAATAAATTACAAAATTTACAAGAATATTTTATTAGGTTTAGAAAGTAACTTAAGCATTATGAATTTTAATGAAAAGAAAGTCCTGTCAACTTATCAGATATCCCCTGAACCGAATGAAACACGAGTTACAGCAGAAGATGATTATTTAGAGTATATATTTAATCCGATAGTTCTTTTAGTAAAATTTAGATTCTAGATTAAATTAAAGCACATAACACCTCATAAAATTTATGCTTACATTTAAACTAAATAACAAACCGACAAACATTCAACAAAAATATAGCTACGGCGGAAAAATCTCCGATTTTTACGTCGCACAAATCTTATAAAATCACGTTGTGCCCAATGCTAGGACGACCCTACAACCAACAACAAACCGACAGAAAAAACTAACTTTGGACTGTAAAAATTGACAACATAATTAATGACTTTAGAACAGTACATAGACAACATAAATAAAAGATATAAACTTGGTAACGCAACCGAGCATACTTTTCGTGGCGACCTGCAACAACTGTTAGAAAGTTTAGTGCCTGCCATCAGGGCGACCAACGAACCCAAAAGACAATCTTGTGGAGCACCAGACTATATTCTGACTAAAAAAGAAATTCCAGTAGGTTTCATTGAAGCTAAGGACATTGGCGACAAAGACCTTGAAGGAGCAAAGAAAACGGGAAACAAAGAACAGTTCGACCGTTACAAGGCTTCGCTAAACAACTTAATTTTCACCGACTATTTAGATTTCCATTTATACATTGACGGAATTTATATTACAAAAATTGCAATTGCTGAAATACAAAACGGAACTATCGTTCCGTTGCCTAACAACTTTGCAACTTTTACAAATCTCATAAAAGACTTTAGTTCTCACGTTGGACAGACAATAAAAAGTTCAAAAAAACTGGCAGAAATGATGGCGGGCAAAGCCCGCCTTCTTTCTGATGTTATTGAAAAAGCGTTGACAAGTGACGAAGCAAATAAAGAAGACAGTACACTTAAAGACCAAATGAACGCCTTTAAGCAAATCCTTATTCACGACATTACACCCAAAGGTTTTGCTGACGTATATGCTCAAACCATTGCTTACGGAATGTTTGCAGCTCGTTTACACGACCCAACTTTACCGACATTTAGCCGACAAGAAGCCGCTGAATTAATTCCAAAATCAAATCCGTTTTTACGCAAACTGTGTCTCGTCCTGAAATAGGTTTACACAATAAACGTGTAAAAAATGGACAAAAAGACAATAGAAAAAGAGGCGATAATAGCCGAATATTTAACAGGAGCAATCAGTTATCGGAAATTAGGAGATAAAT
>Ga0210058_1000235_pt1 | contig 55427 bp, 37 predicted proteins | sample CryGeymeta201511_FD_183979 | JGI IMG/M metagenome (GOLD analysis project Ga0210058, IMG submission 183979) | Groundwater microbial communities from Crystal Geyser aquifers in Utah, USA - Crystal Geyser metaG 2015-11 (SPAdes) (version 2) | ecosystem: Environmental > Aquatic > Deep subsurface >...
TCCGTTCAGCGCAACTATATCAAGGCACTCGGCCTTACAGAGGAAATCTTTGTAACCTCCCAACCCCCTTCCCTGATCCAAATAAATTTACCCGACACAACTTAAAAGGGGTGTGGAATGTGGGATGAGATCTTTCAAGAGGCCTGGATACATGACTGGCGATTATCACGCAGCGGAGTTGCATCTCTTCAGGATGTTCGACAAGAACATCCTCTTCAACGTGGATACCATGTTATTCTACGAGGTGTTGCCGGTCGTTTACGACATTGCGGCTTTGCTCTCCGATCCCGGCCATCCGGATCCGACTTCCTCCCTCAAAAGCAGGTATCCTGAAGCAGACATCCAGGAGGCCGTGGCCTATCTGATGAAGGAAGGGTTTCTTCGGGAAGGACACGCCGTTGCCGCCAATAATCGCCCCAAACTCATCAAGCGAAGCGGGATCCGGCACCTGGAACTTATGGTCACCCATGCCTGCAACATGCGCTGCCGCTACTGCTACGGCTCCCTTTCCGCGGACGGCTGGGAGGATGCCCCCCACCTGTACGGGGCCAGCCACAGCGGCATGTCCCTGGAGACCGCCGTCAAAGGGGTGGATTACCTGTTCGCGGCATCCGGCAGGTTGAAGGACCTGAGCGTCATCTTCTTTGGCGGCGAGCCGTTTCTGGAACTTCCCCTCATGGAGGAGGTGGCGGCCTATGTCAGGAAAAAGGAAGCGGAAACCGGAAAAAAGGCCGATCTCTCCCTTTCCACCAACGCCCTTCTGCTCAATAACCAACGGGCCATCGATTTCCTGATGAAGTATAAAGTGGGCTGTCAGATCTCCATTGACGGCCCCCCGGTGATTCACGACCAGACCCGCTGTCTCCCCGGAGGGATCGGTTCCTATAGCGCGATCCTCCCCGGCATCAAAAAGCTTATATCGAAAAGACGGGGGCGGGTCCCGGCCCGGGCCACCATCTGTCATGACCGGGTGGATCTCCCCTCGATCCTGGAGCACCTCCTTTCGCTGGGTTTCGGGTCGGTCCACCTGGAGCCGGCCCGGGGGAGTTCCGGGGCCCTCATGGTCACGCCGGACGATGTGCCGGCCATCAAGGAGCAGAACGAGGCCATCGCCCTGTTTCTGGTGAAGAGGGTCCGGGAGAACCGGTTTTTCAACTACAGCAATCTGGTCAAATACATCCGCCAGACCCGCGTGGTGCGCGAACGCCTGGCCCACTATTGCGGGGCCGGGAGGACCTATTTCGCCCTGTCCCAGGACGGGGCCTTTTACCCCTGCCACCGGTTTGTGGGGCTCGACGACTACCGGATGGGAGATATCGAAACAGGGATGGACCTGGGGCTTCAGAGAAAGATCCTGGATTTAACCGTGGACAACCGTCCAGTATGCCGGGAGTGCTGGGCCCGGTACTTATGCGGCGGGGGGTGCTGGAAGCATGCAGTGGATGCCCATGGCCGCCTGGAGGAACCCGATGAAGAGGTGAGCTGTCAACTCACCCGGCATTTGATCGAATGCGCCATGGCCATCAATTCGGAACTGGGGGTGGAAGACAAGGATATCCTGAGCGACATGTACGAAAAGGCAACGGAACCGTATCTGGTGACGGAAAAGGAGGGGGACCATGAACGAGGAAAGGACACAGGGGCTGAGACGGCGGGAGTTCCTGGGATGGCTGTGTAAAATCGGGGGCGGGGCCACGGCCCTGACTCTGGGGCCGGGCATGCTGCCCCTGCGGCGGGTCAACACGACCCTGTTCAGGGGGACGGCCCATGCCGATGGACAGTGTGGTGAAGACGTTTGCACCACGCGGGATATCTGCGAGAGCGGGGATGCGGGCCACACCTGCCAGGTGCAGGATGTGTGCGATGTGGATGAGTCCGGGGACTGCACCGGGGACCGCTGCGCGACAGACACCTCCGGGGCCTGCACCAACGACGGCGGCGGTCGGGACGAGGACGAATGCCCCGAGGATTACACCACCTTGTGCAGTAATGACAGCTCCGGGGCCTGCAACAAGGATGGATGCATCGCCGACTCCTCAGGGGAGTGTCAGTCAGATCTTTGCACCGCTGACAGTTCAGCAGATTGCACCAACGACAGATGCACAGCTGACAGCTCAGGGCAGTGCAATAATGACGGCGGCAGGCCGGATGAGGACGAATGCCCTGAGGACTACTCCAGGCGTTGCGTAAGCGACAGCTCCGGGGCTTGTACCAATGACGGGTGCACTGCCGACTACTCACAGAATTGCACACAAAGCGATATATGCACCGCTGACAGCTCAGGCGCCTGTGCAACGGATAAATGCACCGCTGACAGCTCAGGGGAATGCAGCCAAAGCGACACCTGCACCGCCGACAGTTCAGGAGAATGCAGCCAGAGCGACACCTGCATCGCTGACACCTCAGGAAATTGTGCGCAGAGCGACACCTGCACTGCCGACTACTCAGGCGCCTGTGCAACGGATAAATGCTACAGCGATGAGTCGGGGGACTGTACCAACCGGGACTCATGCCAGTCGGACTATTCAGGCAACTGCATCCTCGATGTGTGCGTGCTGGACGCATCGCTTCTTTGCAGCAGCGACCTCTGCCGGGAGGACCGGAGCCCCTCGGATTGCACCACCAAGGACACCTGCGCCCTTGACCTTTCTTTCAATTCACAGGTGAACCGCCGCAGCTTCGCCCGGACAATGATCAACCAGGCCATCAAGACGCTCTACCACATGGTGGCGATCATCCTCTTCCTGGCCGTCGGATACGGCCAATCCAAGGCTGCCACCGTGATCGATGCCACGGACGCCGTGTTTTCCGATACCCCGGCCTATGTCACGGATGGCTCTGTCTCCGTTCCCTCTCCGGTGGGTCCATTTCTCCGGGACTGCGATGGTGACGGCATCCTGGAGGCGGACACCAACGGCGACGGCCTGTGTGCCGGGGACCCGGAGGTCAGGGACTATAACGCTGACGGGTCCCGGGAGCTTCCCGAGGGCACAACCTTTGCCGGCGATTTTCGGTTCACCTGCTTTTACGTCCCCGATGATGTCGCCATCACGGCCACGGGCCCCCTGACCATTGCCGCATCCAGGGAAGCGGCTGTCTTCGGGGCCGTGCGGCTCGCATCCGGAATCGGTTTATCCTGTCCGGCCATGATCGACCTGCGCACCAGCGCCTGGCTTTCCGAAGACGGATCAGCGATTGGATTTACCACGGGCCTGACCGGCGGTATCGACGAGACCCAAAATGCCTATCAGGTAGAGGATACCATCCCGGCCATTGAATTCACAAGCCTTTGCAGCGATGCGCCCACGGCCACCCCTATCCCCGCACTGTCCGAATGGGGCATGATCCTCTTTATGGTTCTCCTGGGAGGAATCACCTTGCGGCGACTGCGTCGGCGGCAGACGGCATGAGCCCCTGCGCAGACGGCAACCCTTCGCCTAAGCGACATTGTCATTTCCCACCCTCCCATGTTAGACATAATAGCTGAGCTGTTGAGGAATGATGGGGAACTGGCGCGTATACACCAACACGGGGGTCCCCAGCTCCCCGTACCATGAGCATAGGATGTGATTGGTGGACGGTCTGAGAATAGCCGCTGTGTGCATGAGGGCCGTCCCTGGAGGGATTGCCGGGAACGTTGACAGGATCGAGGAGCTGACACGGGAGGCCTAGGCCGGGGGCGACCTTCCACAAACGGCACTCGCCTTGTGAAGGCTATACGCTAACGGATCGACGGCTACCTTCGGGGGCTAGGTCTGGACACCGGCTGGCTAGTGATCTTTGACCGCCACTGGGACGGCCACTATACCTTCGGGAAAGGGCATCAGTGTCATTCGGGCATATACGGGGATGGGAAATAAAGTCCGGGCTTATTGGTTACAGATCGCCGCCGCCATATCTTTATAGCCTCTCTTAAAATCGCTAACGAATGTTTGAGAAACGACAGGCAGTAGATATACTAAGTGGCCTTTTCCACGATATCAAGGGCCCTGGGCGCGGTAAGATCAGGTCTGCAGGCCCCATACCCACTACGTAAAGCTTTCCTTTTGACTGGGCACCCGGGGCAAGCGCGACAGAAAAGACGCTCAATAATACGCATGTGACTACGGCTATAAGCTTATGCTTTTTAACGCTCGTGATTTCTTACTGCCAAACGGCCAGCTGCAGCAGCCTTCTTTCGCCTTCCCATAAAGTACCCCACAAGGGAGAGATTAAGTATAAGGCTCAAACCGGCTATGATCTTGAGGGCCTTGGAAGATGACCCTGATGAAGCTGAGGGGGCTGCATCTGTCGCTTTTTCATCGCCGGCCGCGCCCTCGGCCTTTACCTCCACAAGCGCCTCTGCCGCATGGCCCATTCCGTCCTCTGCCTTTAGGAGCCATTTTCCAGCGGCGTCCGGGCAGAAGGCGAATCTTCCGTTTTTGTCGGTTCGGCCGTTTTGATGTTCCACCTTCTGGTCGCTGGGGCTGAATACGAGGACCTCGGCGTAGCTCATAGGTGTTTCATCCGAGTAAAAAAACGACACCGCTACAGGATGCTCGGCATCAAGAACCCTGTGCCCGGTTCCATGGGCGTCAGCATCGCCCGAAAGTCCTAATTCAGTGACCGAGAAAAAAAGCAGAACACAGCAAAATAGATATTTCATCGCTTCACCTTGAAGACGAAAAAAGTCATAAACTGTCTGAAGTTATACTCCGAATCATTTGGGGTCATTACCCTGTGCTGGGCCATTATCACATTCCAGCCATCAGGGGAAAGGGCTATTGCCGCATTGCCTTCCTTGTCAGTAACCGCCCTTGCGTTTTGACCCGAGCTTACCGCCGAATCCTTTATCGGTGCTCCCTCAAAGAGCACCTTTATTTTCATCTCCTCACCGGGCTTGAGACTGAACGGGCTCCTTTCCGGAACTATCTCGAACTTGAGACCCAGCGGTTTGCACACGGAGGAGCCATCTTCAAAAACAGTCTTGGATGTCTGGGTGGAGGTAAAGGCCTGAAGCACCTTAAAACCCTGTGCCTCGGCCTCTTTCTTTGTCATGAGCTTCTTTCCTTTTGTCGTATTGACTCGGCTACCCCACTCCGTCATGACAGCGGCAAGGGAAACGGACTTATCAGCGCTGAAAGAGACCCTCTCCTTCTGATCGCTCCTCCGGGTGGGCACCTCCATCCCCTCACGGTCAAAGGCCTTTATCAGGACAACAGCACCCGGATTATAGGGCTCAAATTTGTCAAGCAGGCCGCCTCTTGCCACATAATATACATCCCCTTCCTGCACCACCCAGAGATAATGGGCCGAGGCACTCTCCACGAAAAAGACCGCCGATAGGACGGCGATAGCTGCGATAACACTAAAAAACCTTGCTGATTTCACCCCATAAACTACACTCCTTCAAAGATTTCACGGGCAAGGTATCCCCCCTGATTGCGGGTAGAGTTACCAGGGGGGCAATTGCCTTATTGCAGGCCTCCAATGCTAGAACTCCAGCTTCAACCCGCCAGTGAAGATTGTTCCGGGAGACAGGTTCTCATTGTCCACGCTGTCAAAGATATTCTCGATGCTCGCGTAGGCGCTCAGACCGTCGTAAATCTTCCTTGAGGCCGAGAGATCAACTGCCCAATAAGTATCCTTTGCTTGTGTTACCTCGTCAACATTGTAATATCTTTCCGCGTAGTAGTTAAAAAGAACTGTGAGGTTGACTAGATCAGGATTTTGATATGTAGCTCCCACTTGTATCTTGTGTCTCGGATCATCTGTCAACTTCTGATCCTCTAATTTCTTGTTATAATCGTCCTTCTTGATCTTTGAAACATTGTAGGTGTAATTCGCAAACAGAGTCAGATCCTTTCTAGCGTACCAGTTAAGCTCAGCCTCAATACCGTAAATCTCCACCTCGTTTACGTTGTCCAGGATATACTCCTTGTAGGTTTTGTTGTTCTTTACATAGGTCTTGGTCACCCGGTCAGCGATATAGTCCTTGGCAAAGGACTGATAGAAGGTGAACTTTCCAAGGAGACTGCTCAGGATAAAACGCTCCACGCCCACATCATAGGACCAGATCTCTTCCGGCTCAAGTTTGGGGTTGGCCGCCCTGTAATAGGTGCCTCCGCCTCTTATGTGCACCTTATAGAGTTCAAACAGGCTTGGAGCCCTGAATCCCTTGCCGGCGGACGCCCTCAAGGTGGTCCTTGTATTGGGCGAGCTGAGCCGAGTCGGCCTAGCGGCGGGAGGCGACGTACGGTCGCCGATGGCGTTAGACCGGCTAGGCTCCAGCGATTGTTCGAAAGGCCGCCTCCGGCGGCCTGTAGGACAGGCGCTGGAGCGAAGCTCAGCTCGCCCATTCGCGGCGCGCCGGAGGCGTGCCGCGAACAGGGTGATAGGCTATGCCTACCTTGGGAGAGAAGCTTTCCTCGTGCTGGGTATCATATTGGTTCTTGTAGGCGGGGACTCCTCCCTCAGGCTTGGTGTCCCAGATTGCGCCGTCGGAAGTCGAAATAAAGTCATAACGTGCTCCGGCAGTCAGGATAAGGCTGTCATCAAATAACCTGAAATCCGCGTTCAGGAATGGAGAGATGAACTGCTGAACCCCCTCTGCCCCCGCGTCCCTGGTGGTTCCCGGGAAATCTTCGTCATAGTCCCAGTTTGCCTCCTTGAAGGCGGCTCCCAGCGTCAGGTTCGCACCTTTCCAAAGCGCATAGTTTCCCTGCAAATCGACTCCCCATGTATATGCCTTGGGGTGCTCATCACGATAGGGAGCTGTGTAGTTGTTGTTTGCGTTATCCTGATAGGCGGTCTTGTCGGCCCGATTCAGATAGACAAGCCCTTTGAGCCCCAGCTTTTCCCCCTTGCGGGAATAATTGAGCCAGTACTGGTCGAGTGTAAGGTCGGTGTGGAAAAACTCCCTTCCCTGTCCGCCGTCCAGATCATAGTAAAGGCCTGAAAGGGTTATGTCGGAGTTTTCAGCTATATCATAGGAGACCTTCCCCAGGGCCTTCCCCGCCCTACGGTATTTCTTGGTAGTGTAGCTCTGCACATCCTCTCTCATGTAAAATCCGTCGCTATCGTCGTAACCCCCGGCGGCCATCAAACCGAAACCATCAAACTTCTGGCTGTGAAAAAGGGCGCCGCCGTAAGTATTGGCAGTCCCGGCCTCACCCCTTATTGAGGTCTTCCGGGTCTTGGAAGCCTTTTTGGTGATGATATGTATGACGCCTCCAAGACCCTCTGAACCGTAGAGTGCTGATGTGGGCCCCCTCACTATTTCGATCCTCTATATGGTCTCCTTTGGTATGTGGCCCCAGGCGATCCATGCGATGGCGTTGTTGAAGTTGTCGTTCTGGGGAACCCCGTCCAAAAGGAGAAGTACCCTGTTTTTCCCGACCCCCCTCATTATGAGCGGGCTCACGATACCGTTTGTCTGCATGCCGTAATGCCTGAAATTGTATATGCCCGCCACGCTTCGCACTATGTCCTCTATCCTTTCAAAGGGAGAGGATGCGATTTCCTCACTTGTTATTACAGTCACCGCCTGGGGGGCGTCAAATACCGACATCTCGCTCCTGGTAGCCGAAACTACCACTGAATCAAGGCGATGCACCTCCTCCTTCTTATCCTCGCCCGACACCAAGGCCGGAAATGCGAGCAAGATGGCCATCAAAAAAGACCCGATACATTTTACTACTCTCATCTGTCTCCTCCTAAGATCGCTTTTTTTTACCTTCCTTGATTTATTACAAATCCTTTAGATAAAGCGCCCAAGAGGAGAAACGGGCCCTCACAAAATGAAAAGGCCAGGAAGGCGCGCAAACCCCTTATGGGCGGGCGTTGGGCCTTCTTGGCCTTTTTTGATGCTTTCTTGAACAGAACCCCGCATGGAGCTCTGTTAGTTTGGAGTTTCAGTTATGACTGCAAGAGGGCCGGGGCCTTCCAGGCCGCCTTTGAGACCCTTTTATAGCTTCCTATTGCTCGAACAGGATCTTGTGGTTGACGAGATTCATGGACTTGATCCTTCCATTGACGATCTTCTGATCGCCGAATATGCCCATGATCCTCCAGCCGTTTTCGCCTTCAGGCTCAATCAGATCAACCGACTCCATGATCAGTTCTTCCTGACCGTCCTTTACCAGATAGGCATTCGCTTCACACACCTTTAATCACCTCCTTTATCTTTCCTTCAATCATTGCCTGGACCAGGTGGGGAAGGGGCTCCTTCATCACCCCAACTATCTCGCATCGCTCCTGCGATAGAGGAATGAGGAACTTAACCGCCATACTGGTCATAACAGACTCGGCCATTCTCGCTGTTACCTCTCCCATCATTGAATTGGGCCACGTGATGGCAATTGGCCCAACGACAAGGTCGCACTCATTGGACATTCGGCAGATGGCGTTTTCGCCCGAAGCCCCCCTGTTTGCCCCGGCCTTTAACATCTGGGACGTTGCAATCGCGTTTGTGCCCAGGGCGATCAGCTCCACTCTCTCACCAAAGCTCTCCTTAAGATACTTAATGATGGTTGCGCCTATGCCCCCGCCCTGGCCGTCTATCACACAAATCTTCTTGATCAATTGTCATACCTCGCTTCCAGTAGAACTCGCGACATTAGTGCCTTATTCCAAAGCGTTCTGTCACAAAAAACAAGAAAATTTCGGCATCCTTTATCTGAAATTTTAACCTCCCGTCATTCCGGCACTGTTTTGGCCGGAATCCAGGTGTAAAAGACTGGATACCGGCCTGCGCCGGAATGACGGGACTGCAAACTGGGATTTGGGTTGCGGGCATAGCCCGCCTTAGAGATCACTTTATTGTCACATGAGTTCAAAGACAATACTTATCTCCACACGCACAGGACCGTTAAAAAGCTTTGCCGTAGGTCTTGGAAATGGTGATGCCGCCTTTACGGCCTCAAGGGCCGCATCATCAAGCAACCGATAGCGGCTGGGCTGCCTCACCTCCAGGCCGCTTATTGTGCCGTCGGAGGCTATGGTGAATCTCACTGCAACCCGCCCCTGCATCTGCTGTTTCATTGCCGCTGCAGGATATTTCTTCCGGCTTTCGATCTTCATCCTCACCATGCTGAAATAATCTTCGCGGGCGCCGTATGGAAGAGGACCTGAAGGAGCGGCCGAAGAAGGCGGCACCCAGTTCATTGCATCAAGCCTGGCAGCATCCGGTTTCTCGGGCACGTCTATCGGCTCAACAATGCTCTTTGAGGCTTTGGCAGGCACCTGCTGACGCGGCGGCTGAACAGCCTTCATTGGGACAGGAATTACATCTCTCACCTGGGGCGTCTCCGCATCAGGAGGCCTTCGCCTCTCAGGAGGCCTTGGAATGTTTCTGACTGCCGGGTTCTTTTTTTCCTCAAGGCTGAGTTCTATATAAGTCAGGGCTTTCGAATTATAGAGGCCCGCGATATGCCCCAGAATCCAGGCGTGGAAGGTAATGGAGCCAACAAGAAATCCCGCAAGTATCCAGTTTGGCCTTCTTCTCTTCCCCTCCACCCCTGACCAGCCTTTCGTCATAGACCCTTCTCTGTCGCCAAAACAAGCCTCCCGGCGCCTGCGGCCTTGGCCACATCCATCACCTGCACCGCCTTGTTGAGAATGACGGAGCGGTCGGCCCTTATGACCACAAGTCTGTCGCCGGAATCTCTTATCATCTCCTTTAGCCGCTTGAAGAGCTGATCGAGAGCGACCTCTCTGTTTTCGATAAACGATCTACCCTGCGCATCAACATACACGGTTATCTCCTGATCTGTCTGGGGCCTTGCGGCCTGGGCCTGAGGGAGCTTAATATCTATCCCCTCATCCACCATGAAATTGGTTGTAAGAAGAAAATAGACAAGCAGGAGAAAGACTATGTCTATTAGGGAGGCCAGGGGAAACTGTACCCCGTATCTGGGTCTTCTGGTTCTGTGGACAAGCATTTCCTATTTTCCTCTGTATTTTCCAAGGCTCTTTATGAATCGCACTGTGCCATCCTGCAGCCTTGCCTCATACCGGTCCACCCGGTGAGTGAGCCAACTGTGCGCGACCATCGTGGGAAGGGCGACCGCAAGCCCCAGGGCCGTTGTGAGCATTGCCTCCCAGATTCCTCCTGCAAGTACCGCAGCATTGACCTTTCCTCCCATCTGCTGGATGACCATGAATGCCTTTATCATGCCGGTTACGGTACCGAGGAGCCCCAGAAGAGGCGCAATATTGGCAATGGTAGCAAGGGCCTGGAGGTATCTTGACAGCTCTGTTACCTCCTCCTCGGTTGCGTGGGCAAGCACCGTCTCCAGTATCTCCCTGTCCTGATCCATAACATCGAGGCCCTGTGCCAAAATCCTCCCCATGGGCGAACGGCTGTTCATCGCGGCCTCCTTAGCTCCCTTTTCATCTCCCTTTTCAATGAAATCGGAGACCCTTCCCGCAACGAGTCTTCCCCTTCTTCCGAGGACCGCAAAGCGTATGGCCCTTTCCGCAAATATTGTAAGAGCAAAAACGGAGCAAAGAAGGATCGGGATTACGAGCACCCCGCCCTTGCTTAAAAAATCTATCATTTCATCCTCCTTCAAAAAGCGTTCAAAGGACTTGCGCACAGGTGTTTTTCTCAGCCTGACGACAGCCTTTATCTTCGATAGGCCGCCCGGTTGCCGAGGTCAAGCCCCTTGAGCATTCCTAGCGATCACATTTTCTTTTCTATGTCTGCCTTTCCGTCGAAATCCAGATCCTCCATCCTCGATGTCATGGCCTCGGATTCGTCATAGTGCTCCCACAGATCAGGTCTGCCGTCCTGGTTCCGATCCTCCTCCACCATTGAAAGGCGTCCCTTTTCATAATAGAACCAGGTATCCGTCCGGCCGTCCCCGTCGGAGTCCTTCTCACCAAGAAAGGCCCTCTCTTCCGCGTCGTAGTGCCAGGTGAGATCGTATCCGGCCTTGCCATCCGAAGATTCCCTTGAAATCACGAGCCTTCCCTTGCCGTTATATTCCTCGATGGAGACCCATCTATCGCGGACTCCGGAGAAGACCTCCTTGACCCTCATGGCATCCTTAATATAGCGATATCGCTCATCAAACTTTCCATCGCCGTCTGTGTCAACCTCGGTCACCATTGTCCAACCCGGTTCATTCAAGATCTGCCTGGTTTCGAAATGACCGTCCCCGTCCCTGTCCAGGAGAACTCTTATCATCCGGCCCTTGTCATATTCCATGACGGAATCTATCCTTCCGTCGTGGTTTCTGTCCTGCTCCGCCTTTACCATGTCACCGGACTTGTAGTGCTGCCATGTGTCCATACGGCCGTCGCGGTTTGAGTCCGTCTCAGCCAGCAGGATAATCCCGGCCTTGTCAAATGTGATGCGCTGTTCGATCCTGCCGTCGTCGTCCTGGTCAACAGTCTGGAGTACGGGTTTTTCCTTCTCGAAGGTTGTAACCGTCTTTTTCCCGTCCTCAACCTGTTCAAGACTTGTCATTATCCCTTTCATGAAACGGCTGATCCTGTTTTTCTCTCTGATAAGGGCGGGCCTGCCGTCTTCGTCGAAATCCGTGAAGCGGTCGGGCTTGCCGTCATGATCAGTGTCCTCTTTCTTATGTACCGGCCTTCCCTTTACAAGCTTAAGCTCCGTATCAAATGATCCGTCCAGGTTCGTATCCATCATCTCCTTTACAGGCAGGGAGTCCCTGTATTCGATCACATGAAATGGTGTCTCGCTCCCATTCCGCCTCTTTTCCTGCCTGGATATCTCGCCCTTCTCATAAAGGCGAAGGGTTTCCATGAAGCCGTCCTTGTCCGTGTCGTTCAATGTCCTTGCAACAGCTCCCTCCTGATCGTAATAAACCACCTGTTCCAAACGGCCGTCTCCGTCCCTGTCGGCCTTCTGTTCGACGGGTTTTTCATCCTTGAATTTCTGCCAAAAATTTGCCTTCCCGCCGCCTGTGGTATCCTTTGTAACAAGGGTCAAGGCCCCGTTTTCGTAATGATGGATTGTATCAAACCTGCCGTCTCCTGTGGTATCCCTCTCCCATCTCAATGGCCTCTCCTGCTCATCAAAGCGGATGGCCCCGACTGGTCGGCCCAGGGTGTCCAGCTTTTCATGGAGCGTGCGCTTTCCCTTCTCTAGGATATCCTTTTCATCAACATTGCCGTCTGCATCGGAGTCCTTTTCAACTCGCATGAGCACACCCTTCTCGTAATACTGGAACGTGTCCATCCGGCCGTCCCCATCCCTGTCAGCTTCAAGCTTAACTAAGTTTCCGGTTGGGTCCAGATGAGCGATCCTGTCAATCCTTCCATCCTTATCAGTATCCTCTTTTATGACTTTCACACCCTGTGCCGCGGCATTAAAAGGGCCAATACTGTGAAACGCGAGCCCCAGCATAAAGATCAGAGAGTTCAGAAACACAGGGTTAAGGATCATTTTCCACTTAGACATATTATTAACCTCATTCACGCCTGCCCCCGGGCCGGTTCAAGCCGGAAAAACGCATAAGCTCGCCTCTCCAAAAAAATAGGCCAGGGAAGCGACTATTCACAACGCTAACCCCGGCCTTCATGACCTTGTTATAACACCTTAATTAATACTTCTTTGACACCTTCTTGGCATCATTTTAATTATGAATGATAATTCACAAAAGTCCCGGATGTCAACAAAAAAGCTCCGCCCGCTTCAAGTCTTATCGCATGATTCCATAGAGTTAAACTATAGTATAGGGCAAAACCAATTGCACTCTTTTCCCCATGCCTGGTTGACTTGCAATCCAGATTGAGGTAACTACCGCATCTGATGAAACATGCTTATGCCTGAATTCTTTTTGGAGGAGGTCATTTCTTATGCCGATTGCCGACTCACCTACAAGCAGAGCAATGCGGATTGCAGCATTTATTTTCGTTATTTTGTCAATCACAATTCCGTTCATCTTCAACGCTTTTCCCTCTGAAGCAGCCTGCTGGGAATGCTGGGGGCCGGGACTCCCCGACCCGTGCCGGAATACCCTTTACAGCGTTGCAATGGTTCCAGGTTCAGCGGGGAATGATGTCTGGACCGTAGGCGCTAAGGGCACCATCCTTCACTGGAACGGTACTGCCTGGAGCAAGGTCGCAAGCCCTACTACAGAAATTCTGAGGTCGGTTGCAATGGCCAAGAATAATCTTGGATTTGCCGTCGGCCATGGGGGCTGGGTGCTCAAGTGGAACGGAACATCCTGGACAAAGTCTGATGCCAAGACCACCAACTGGTTTCGCACTGTGGGATTTACGCCAGGGACTAACGGCAATCAGGCATGGGCAGCCAATGACTACGCAGGTGTCGGATACTACTTGAACTGGAACGGCTCTCAGTGGGACTACAAATATGGAGGCCAGAATCAGAGCCATGGATTCACCATCTGGGGTCTTTCCATGATAGACACAAGCAACGGATGGGCTGTGGGGGATGCCTTGCATCAGGTCTCCTAAAATCAATTGACGATGAAGGGGCAGATAACTCGTTTTACCGGCTCTTGGGGAAATACTGATTATCCGGTTGAAACGGAAGGCAAGCTTTATGCTGTAAAGATGCTATCCAATAACGACGGCTGGCTTGTAGGAGAAAAAGGCATCATAGCGCGCTGGAATGGCACCACGTGGACCCAGATTGCCGCAAGCCCGACAGCAAATGACCTCAGGGCCGTTGACCTGCGGACTGCTAGCGACGGATGGGCCGTAGGGGAAGACGGGGCAATCCTTCGATGGAACGGCACTGCCTGGACCCAGGTAAACTCACCGACGATCCTCGATTTGTATGGCGTGGTATCAGTATCCGCAACCGATGCGTGGGCAGTAGGCGAATTCGGGATAATACTCAGATGGGACGGAGTCAGATGGAATATAGTGTTTGGGCCAACTGTCCGAAAGCTTGAAGACATTTCCATTGTTCCGGGGACAAACGGATCAGATATCTGGGCCGTGGGAAGCAGCAATAAGACGATGCATTGGAACGGAAGCGATTGGGGGCCTGTCCAGGGGCCGGCTTCGTCATACTATGCTGTTGGTATGGCTTCCGCAAACGACGGTTGGGCACCCGCTGCCGGGGCCAGGTTCTACCGTTGGGACGGCTCCACATGGGCACTTGCAGGCACATGGTTATCCGCCTACGAGTTAGTGATGCTTTCAGCCAATAACGGATGGGCCGTGGGATGGAACGGAAAGATCCAGCACTGGAACGGCACCAGTTGGTCATCAGTGACATCGCCGACTGCTACAATGCTTCAGGCCATCTCCGCTGTTGGACCAAACGAATTATGGGCTGTAGGATACAATGGAACAGTAGTGCGTTACAACGGCACAGCCTGGTCTATTGTCAATACACCCGATACCACCGGATTGAACGATGTGAGCATGGTCTCCTCATCAGACGGCTGGGCGGTCGGATATGCTCACTATGCAGATTTCAAGACCGATAGTCCTTTCCTGAGGTGGAATGGAACCTCCTGGACAAGGCCCCTATACAGCCAGGTATCAAAGACGCTTTATGGAGTCTCTCTGGTCCAAACCCCTTCAGGGGCTACGGGTTGGGCCGTGGGAGAGGCAGGAGAGGTCTATCAGCTCAAAAACGGCACCTGGACGGCAGGATGCACTTACACGTCCAACAACCTCTTCGGGATCGCGATGGCTTCGCGGTATGAAGCATGGGCAGTTGGGGATGGAGGGGTGATCCTCCACTGGCTCGATCCTAACAGGCCCGCCACCATTCCGACGGTAACAACATCAGGCATTTCGGCCATAACCTCCAACAGCGCCTCAGGAGGCGGGAATGTTACCTCCGACGGCAAGTCCCCGGTAACTTCAAGGGGTATCTGCTGGGCGACATCTCCCAACCCCACAAAAGCCGACACATGCGCAGCGGGAGGTTCAGGCACAGGAACATTCACAGGAAACATAACCGGCCTTAACCCCGGAACTATCTATAATGTGCGGGCCTACGCCACAAACGCCGTCGGCACTGCCTATGGTTCAAACACGTCATTTACAACTGGCCTTCCCAACAGGATCTACGTTGATTCCGCGGGCATTTGCGGAGGGCGGGCGCCATGCTACAACAAGGTTCAAAACGGCATGGGCGCGGCCGGGGAGGGTTCAACCGTTCTTGTGATGCAGGGCAGCTATCCTGAATCAGTAACCATAAGTGAGTCATTCAAAATGGATTGCGGTTACAACAGTGATTATTCCTCTCTTGTGTCCAGCTCCGAGATCGCCCATTTGACTCTGAGCGGCGGACCTCTGACCGTTGGCGGCCAACTGAGCATTGGGGGATCAGCGGCAATGGCGGGCATTGCTGGTTCACAAATCAACGCTGAACTGGGTCCGGTTGAAACCAATGGCAGTCCATCTATTCAAAAGAGCAGGCCTGTTTTCAAGCCCCGCCTCGGAAGTCCCGAAAAGGACCTCCTGGACCTACTAGTGACAAGATCTTCCTCACGAGCTGAAAAGGATTACCCGGCTTCTTTCCCGGATGAGAGGGAAGCCTTGAAAAGGCTGACCCTGCACCTCTATCTGACAGCCCTTGGCAGGGCTCCGGAGCAATGGGGCATGAATCTCTGGATTGATAGTTATCTTAGTTACTACATGTACTTAGGGATTGGTTTAGGCCAGGCCGCAGCGCAAATGGGGAGGATGATCTTCCTATCCGCGGAATACGGACAACGTGGACGCACCGATTCCGAGTTCCTGCGCGACTGTGCCGATGCCTTTCGGCTGGGAGTCGAGTATCAAGAAAATGCGGAGTGGACAACCGGTTTGACCAGAGAGCAGGTCGTCACGATTGCTTCATCATCAGAGCAGTTCAGCAACTGGGTATCAACCATGCTTCCAGGTTTTCCAGGTGAGCAGACAAGGAACTTCGTTTCACATCTCTACGCAGGACTTCTGGATCGGCTGCCCTGGGAGGCAGAGATCGAATACTGGGTGTCGTTAGTTGAAGCGCGCGGCCCAGAGGATGTCTCCATGTTAATGGGCAACACTCTGACGGCCTCCCATGAGTTCAAAAATGCCTTTCCATCTTACCCCGAGCAGGTAGAAAGACTCTTTCGCGCTTTTGCCGGACGTTTTGCCTCGACGGATGAGACGGTGTATTGGACTCTTTTACTTGAGTCAGGAGAGGCAGCAATTGCGGATATAGTGGAAGGATTTGCCGAAGGAGAGGATTTCAGCAAATAAACTTAGGGGCCAGGATGCGTCGCTCTTTTTTTAAGAAAAGGGTTTGATCGTTGACAGCGCTTAAGGTGTGGGCGTAGGGTTTTTTCAAAATCCATGAAAGGAGGATTTGAACTATGAAGCGATTTATTAACGTGTTGCTTTCGGTCATCTCTTTGATCATTGGGTTAACCGCCATTCCTCTAATGGCCCAGATTGAGTTGGCAGACGGATGTACAAATGGAACACAGTCAAGCGGAGCAATCTATCGTATCTGCATGCCGCAGGAATGGAACCACGACCTTGTGGTATTCGCCCACGGGTACGTATCTCCATATGAGCCGGTCGGGATTCCTGAGGATCAGCTCGTCTTGCCGGACGGGACATCCGTGCCAGGCATAGTCAACAGCCTCGGATACGCCTTTGCCGTCACAAGCTACAGCAAGAACGGCCTTGCGGTGAAAGAGGGCATTTCCGATGTAGTTGATCTCGTAACCATCTTCAAGTCAGATCATCCCTTAACTGACAAGGTCTATCTTGTGGGCGCCTCAGAGGGTGGACTTATAACGACCCTGGCAACCGAGACTCACCCTGATGTCTTTAGCGGGGCAATGGCCATCTGCGGACCGATCGGGAACTTCTGCAAGCAGGTAAATTACTGGGGAGATTTCAAGGTGGTATTCGATTATTTCTTTCCAGGCGTCCTGCCTGGGACCCCGGCTGGTGTGCCTGATGATGTGGTTTCAAACTGGGAGACCTACCAGAAAGCCATCGTTTCCGCCATCCTTAAAAGGCCCCATGCAACAGAGCAGTTGCTCATGGTGACCAGAGCGCCGATTGATCCAAACGATTCCGATTCCGTAATTGAAACCGTGCTTGGTATTTTGTGGTACAATAGCTTCGCCACCAATGACGCAATCAACGAACTGAACGGATCTCCCTATGACAATAAAGGCCGGATCTATACCGGCTCTGATAACGACTTCAGGTTGAATCTTCTGGTAAAGCGCTTTAAAGCTGATAAAGCGGCTTTGGTGAATATAGCCGCCGGATATCAGACAAGCGGGAACTTGTCTGTCCCGCTCGTAACCGTTCACAACACAGGCGATCCCATTGTTCCCTACTGGCATGAGCCCATCTACCGCCTCAAGGTCTTTTCGAGCGGAGCAAGCCTGTTGCACAACAATATTCCCCTGTTCCGGTACGGCCATTGCAATGCGAAGGCATCCGAGGTTCTGGCAGCATTCGCCATCATGGTAATCAAGGCTGAATTGTGGGATCTTTAACATGCCGGTACAGAGCTGACAAATGCTACCAAAAAGGCTTTCAAGGAAAATATCGCTATTGCGGCAAAGGTAGGGGGGGTTGGTAACCGAGGTTTCCGCAGCCTCCAGCGAGCAGGCCCAGGGTATAGCTCAGATCAGCAAGGCCGTTGAAGAAATGGATAGAGTAGTCCAGCATGTGGCTGACAGATGAAAGACCCGCTTCTGTCAAAGGGACTCCTGGTGCTAGAGAGGTTAAGCCTCAGCAGGTAATCCCGCTGGACGACAAGGAATTGGAAGAGTTTTAGTGCAGTATGCGCCTCCGCCCCAATGACCATGGGAGCGGGGAATATTTCGTGCCGATCACTTCCAAAAAATCCAGACTAACCTCAATTCCTTTTTATGAGGGACTAAGGGTTTTCCGTTGCCTTTATCACTGAGCGCACTATGTTTTTCATGCTCACGTTGCCGAAGCACAGCCATTTGATCTTTCTGTCTTCCTTGAGTTCGAGGGCCCTCATTATCTGTGAGGCGTTTAAGCCCTTAGAAGAAAGCTTAGCCACTGCGCCGTAAAGATCCTCCAGATACTGGAGCTTGGCCGCTATGAAGGTCTTGCCTTTTGAAGGCCTTGGATGGTGGGCGCAGAAAAGGGCATCAAAGTCCAGCCCCATGACAAGCTTGAGCGACCGGATCTGATCCACTATGCTCTCATCTGCCCTGAAGTATTTTATCCGGCTTGAAAGATACAGGTCCCCGGAAAAGAGCCATCCCTCGCTCGCCACGAAGTAAGAAAGGTGGTCCTTTGAATGGCCCGGGGTATGGATGGGCTCAAAGGTAAGACCGTTATCCCGGAAGTCCCCATTCAATACCTCCACCTCGACCGGCGTTGCGGGTCCCCACATGAGTTTCTGGTAGGGGAAAATCTTGTAGGGCCTTGAAAGCTTCTCTCTGGTCAGGGGATGTCCGTAAACCTTAACATCAAGCTCGGAGCTTATGGCCGCCGCGTTTCCGCTGTGATCCTCGTGATAATGGGTCAGAAGGATTTGCCTGATCCCTTCGCTTCGGGCCATGGCCAAAACCTCCTGCCTGTTGTGCGAAGGGCCCGTGTCAATCATGACAGATCCCACTCTGTAGCAGATGGCGGTCATCATGGGGCGCCCCACCGGCGACCAGCCGAACTCCCATCCCCTTACCTTTCCGAAATCGTGCCTTTCGACAATCTTCACAAAAACGCCTTTCCCGATTCAACAGTCAGTATCCACAAGCCGCCGGCGCTTTGTTGCATATCAGAACGAGAGGGGAATCGCAATAGACCTATCTCTTTGACATTTAACGCATCCTCGTCACCTCAAGCCTCCAAAAATAGCCCAAGGCCTTCACGAAGAGCTTTCAGTGCTTAACTTGTTACCTCAAATATTTTGAAATTAGTTCGGAGCTAAAGTTTCTCATAGTGCGGCTTCGTCACAACACCTTAGGAATATGCAGAAATCGGAAATCGGCAATAAGATAACAGATAAGGTGATTTCCATAAGGGGGGCGCGCGAGCACAACCTCAAGGGGATTGACCTCGACATTCCCCTCAATAATCTTACCGTCATTACGGGCGTAAGCGGGGCAGGGAAATCATCTCTTGCCTTCGACACCCTGTACGCGGAAGGCCAGCGAAGGTACGTGGAGACATTTTCTCCATACGCGCGCCAGTTTCTTGACCGCATGGAAAGGCCGAAGGCCGACTGCATAAAGGGGATTCCGCCCGGTATTGCCATTGACCGCAAGGACCCGGTGCGCACCTCGAGATCAACTGTTGGCACCATGACGGAGATAACTGACTATGCAAAGCTTCTATTTGCAAAGGCGGGAAGGCTCCATTGTGAAAAGTGCGGAAGACCCGTCATACAGGAAGGCCCGGCGGACGCTTGGAAGGTCTTGGCAGAACCAGGTGCCCCGCAGGGAGGTGAAATCATCATAACCTTCCCATCCGAGGGAAAGGATGAGTCGGTCAAGGCCCTCCTGCAGGCCGGATTCAGCCGAAGTTTTACAGGCTGGAGACTTGAAGACCTTGATAAGGCCGAAGGAGCTACGATCCATGTGGTCATGGACAGACTTCCCGGGGGTCCGCGCGACCGAAAGAGGATATTCGACTCCCTTGAGCAGGCATTTGTGGCAGGCAAGGGAAAGGTGGATATCTGGATCAGGCCTGATTTTCACCGTTCCTTCAGCGCGAGGCTTGAGTGCCCTGAGTGCGGAATATCCTACGACAAACCCTCCGCCAATCTCTTTTCATTCAATAGCCCCATAGGCGCCTGCCCCCAATGCCGCGGTTTCGGAAGGATAATAGAGATAGACATGGACCTTGTGATCCCGGACAGGCGGCTTTCTCTCGAAGAGGGCGCTATAAAGCCCTGGGGCGCAAAGAGGGAAGGCAGGATGGAATACAAGGACCTGGAAGAATTCTGTCTGAAAGAAGGCATAGACATGTCCTTGCCTTACATGAGCCTTCCTGCAGTTCAAAGGCGGGCCTTGGAAGACGGGACTTCATCCTATTACGGTATCAAGGGTTTTTTCGACTGGCTTGAGACAAAGACCTACAAGATGCATGTGAGGGTCTATCTTTCAAGGTACAGGTCATACGGGATCTGCCCCATGTGCGCGGGGAGCCGTTTCAAGAAGGATGCTCTTCTTTACCTGATAGGCGGTACAAACATAGCCCAGTTCTACCAGATGGACGTTTTAAGGGCACGCAGGTTTGCGGAAGGCCTTGGATACGCGGATGAGGCTATCATCCTGATACTTCAGGAGATTAAAAGCAGACTTAGCTTTCTGGACGAGGTGGGCCTCGGCTATCTTACCCTTGACCGCCAGTCAAGGACGCTTTCCGGAGGGGAGGTCGCAAGGGTGGCCATGGCATCCGCCCTGGGGTCCTCCATAGTTGACAGCCTCTACGTGCTTGACGAGCCGAGCATCGGACTTCACCCGAGAGACATCAGCCGCCTTATGAACATTATAAAAGGAATAAGGGATCTTCCCAACACGGTGGTTGTGGTGGAACACGATCCATCGGTCATAGTCGCGGCCGACCACGTGGTGGAGCTTGGACCCGCAGCCGGTGCATCAGGCGGAAGTGTCATTTATGAAGGGCATCCTTCAGGGATAAAGGATTCCTTGACCGGAAGGTATATCAGGGGAGCGACCGGTATCCAGGTGCCCGCCCGGAGAAAGGCGCCTGAGGAATTCCTTGTGATAAGGGGCGCCTCCGCCCATAACCTCAAAAATATTGATGTGGAGATACCGCTTGGACTTTTTGTGTGCGTCACAGGGGTTTCAGGCTCAGGAAAATCCACCCTGACGGAGGGAATTCTCTTCAGGGCCTTAAAGCGTATTAGGGGAGATCAGCAGGAAAAACCAGGCCCCCACAGGTCAATTGAAGGCGCGGAACTAGTGGAGGATGTAGTAATGGTGGACCAGAGGCCCATCGGAAGGACCCCCAGGGCCAATCTTCTCACTTACACGGGCGCCATGCCCTATATTAGAAGGCTATTGGCCGAAACACCCGCGGCCGTTAAGCTGGGTTTGACCGCCTCTGAGTTTTCCTTTAACAGCGGTGAGGGAAGGTGCCCGGTATGCAAAGGCCAGGGCTATCAGAGGCTTGAGATGCAGTTTCTCTCGGATGTGGACCTGCCCTGTCCCGAGTGCGGCGGGAGGCGCTTCAAGCCCTTTGTCCTGGATGTGAGGCTTAAGGGAAAAAACATCCACGAGATACTCTCAATGACTGCTGAGGAGGCATGCGAATTCTTTTCCGGCTCAAAGGCCATCCTGAGAGCGCTAGAACCTGTAAGATCAGTGGGACTGGGGTACATGGAACTGGGCCAGCCGCTGAATACGCTTTCGGGAGGGGAGGCCCAGAGACTTAAACTTTCAAGGCACATGGAGGAAAGGAAAAAAGGAGGGGTTCTCTTCATATTCGATGAGCCCACTACAGGTCTTCACCTTGCAGACACAGACCTTCTCCTCAAGGCCCTTTTTGCCCTGAGAGACAGGGGCAACACCATAATTGTGGTGGAACATAACATGGAGGTGGTCAAGACAGCCGACTGGGTGATTGACCTGGGACCTGAAGGAGGCGATGCAGGGGGAGAGCTTGTAGCCTTCGGAATGCCGGAGCGTGTCGCCTTGAGCAAAGGCTCGGTAACGGCCTCTTTTCTAAAGAAGGCTCTGGAGCAAGGCGGATGGAAGGCTGAAGATGCAGGCTCGGAATCATGGAAGGTAAGTGAAAAGGAACAGGCTGCATGGCAGTCCCGGGAGGCGATCGTCATAAGAGGGGCAAGAGAGCATAATCTCAAGGACCTTACTCTGTTCATACCGCGAAGGGAACTGGTTGTGATAACGGGTGTTTCAGGCTCGGGGAAATCCACCCTTGCCTTTGATGTGCTCTTTGCCGAGGGCCAGAGAAGATATCTTGAGACCCTTGCGCCTTACGTGCGGCAATACATGAGAATCCTTCAGAGGCCTGATGTGGACGCGGTTACAGGCATTCCTCCAACGGTAGCCATAGAGCAGAGGATCAGCCATGCAAGCAGGCGCTCTACCGTCGCGACCCTGACCGAGATATATCATTTCCTCAGGCTTCTTTTCAGCAAGCTGGCAGTTCCAAACTGTCTGCAGTGCGGAAGAAGCCTCGAGGCAGGGAGCAAGGATGAAATTGCTGGAATAATAGTTGAAAGACACACGGGATCAGACGCCTTGCTTCTTGCCCCCAAGATATACGGAAGAAAGGGCTTTCACAAAAAGCTCCTCGCCGAGGGCCTGAAAAAAGGCATAACCCGAGCGCGCATTGATGGAGTTCTAACACCCATCGTCAAAGATATGTCCCTTGAAAGATACGCCGAACACACAATCGAGTTTTTGATAGGAAGACTCAGCGCGGGTGAGGGGCCCGATATCGCGAAAAGGGCTATCGAGGAGGGAGACGGCACCGTGATAGTCTCAGAGGAAGGCAGGACTGATAGGACCTACAGCCTGACCGGGATATGCCCTGAATGCGGAATAGGAGCGCCTGAGCCTGATCCGAGGCTATTTTCCTTCAACTCTTCGAAGGGGTCGTGCCGGAAGTGCGGAGGAACCGGGCTAGCCGGGGAAGACAGCACGGCTATATGCCCTGAATGCGGCGGCAGCAGACTCAGGAAGGAGTCACTCGCTTTCAGGATCGCCGGCCTGACCATCTGGGACTTCGTGAGCCTTTCAGCAGGCGATCTTCTTGCAGCAATAAGCGGGCTTTCATTTGATTCGGTCTTTCAAAGGATCGCAGAACCGCTCATTTCTGAGATAACGGAAAGACTGCGTCTCATGGGGAGGCTCGGTCTTTCTTACCTGGAGCTTAACCGGAGCGGAGACACCCTTTCAGGGGGAGAGGCACAGAGGGTGAGGCTTTCCGCTCAGTTGGGCTCCAATCTGACCGGGGTCTGCTATGTGCTTGATGAACCCACCATAGGGCTTCACCCCCGTGACTCAGGTGCCATGATTGCAGCCTTACGGGAGCTGAGAGACAGGGGAAACTCCGTGGTGGTGGTAGAGCACGACGAGGAGACGATCAGAAGTGCGGATCGTATCATTGATATTGGCCCTGGCGCGGGAGATGAAGGCGGCAGGCTTGTGGCCGAAGGCACGCCGAAAATGATCGAGCGGAGCGGCCACTCCATAACCGGAAGATACCTGCAGCCAGGCAAGGGAAGGCTCGGATCAAGGCTCAGGCCATACGGGGAACGGGAAAAACTTTCGATCCAAGGGGCCTTCCTCCATAATCTCAAGGAGATTGACGTTGATTTCCCCCTGGGCTGCCTTATATGTGTAACCGGAGTTTCAGGCTCAGGAAAAAGCACACTCCTGAGGGAGGTGGTTTTCGAATCTGTAAAGACCATGCTTTCCGGACGCTCCGGCGGCCCTTCAGGCTGCAGGGCCGTTAGTGGATGGCAGAACATCAGGCGCATCCTAGAGGTGGACCACAGCCCCATCGGCCGCACGACCCGCTCGGTGCCGGCATCATACGTGGGTTTTCTTCAGCGCATAAGAGAGCTTTTCTCTCTGGTGCCCGAGGCGAGGGCGCGCGGTTACAGGCCTGGAAGGTTTTCATTCAATGTCGCGGGCGGAAGATGCGAGGCATGCAAGGGGCACGGAAGCATCAAGGTCTCCATGGGTTTTCTCCCTGATGTGTATGTCAGGTGCGAGACATGCGAGGGAAAAAGATTCAACACTGAAACCCTTGAAATAAAATACAAGGGAAAGGCAATATCCGAGGTGATGGAGATGACCTTTGATGAGTGCGTAAGGTTCTTTGCGGCTCATACGGAGATCAGGAGGGCGGCTTCCCTTGTCTCTTCCATAGGTCTTGGTTATCTGAGACTGGGGCAGCCTAGCCCAACACTCTCGGGAGGCGAGGCCCAGAGGATAAAGCTTGCCGAGGAGCTATCCAAAAGGACTGACGGCCGCACCTTCTACGTCCTTGATGAGCCCACCACCGGTCTTCACATGGCTGACACGGAACGTCTGATTGAGGTCCTACAGGCCCTTGTGGATGCCGGAAACACTGTCGCTGTGATAGAGCATAATCTCGGAATCATAGGGGCCTCCGATTACATAATTGATCTGGGGCCAGAGGGAGGGCATGGCGGCGGGAAAGTGGTAGCGGCAGGCTCCCCGAGTGAGGTTGCCGCAACAGGGCAGATGTCACATACCGCGAGATACCTTTCCTGAAGTGATGCGGGCAAGGGCAGCAGGATTGCTCTGTTGCATGTAAGAGGCTTAGCCTATAGTATGTCCGGCATCATGTACTAACGGTCATGCCCTGAAAGGGGCACAACGAAAGATGAAAATCACCCCCACCCCTCCCTCCACCGTCAAGGGGGAGGAATAAAGGCAAGGGGCATTTTCATATAAACCAAAGGGCCTACGGATGGCCTTTTATGGATACGGAATTTCACTACTGGGTTACAGGGATCATAGCCAGGGAGGCGGGCTTTTCTGAAAGGGAGGCCTCAATTATCGCTTACAGCTCAGAGTACGTGGATGAAAACGATATATGTTACAGCGTAGAGGATCGCGCAACGGGTGAGATATACAGGAACTTCGTAAGTCAGACCATGAACATACTCAAGCCCAAGAGCGACCTTATGAGGATATACCCTATCTTTCATTTCGTGCCGGGTGATCCCTTTGCTGAAAGCACAAGGAGAAGGGATGGGAAGATGCATATCCTCAACACAACGCCACAAGGGCCCTATGCACAGGAGATGCTCAAGGCAGCCTTCAATGCATCTGAGAGGACAAGGCTATACAGGATAGGAATCGCCTGCCACGCCTATGCAGACACCTGGGCGCACCAGAACTTTGTCGGATGGTATGACTCCTTTAACCACATGGATCTGGATATCAAGCCGAATATCGGGCATGCGGACGCAGAACATCATCCTGACTGGATGGCGCATCTCTGGACCGACAACAGGCTTGTGGAAAAGGATGTGGACAACAGAAGGAGGTTTCTTTCGGCAGCCTCCTGTCTCTTCAGGCATTTTTGCCGTTACCTGGCCTCACTGGGAAGACAAAACCACTCGGGAAACTGGGAAGGCCTTGAGTCGCTTTTCAAGTCCTTCAACGATCCGCCTTTCACCGGCAGCAAGAACTATTACAGGAAGGAGCGCATGGCCAAATGCAAGGAAGCCGCCCCATGGCTGGAAGATTTTGACGAAAGAAGATGGTTCTCGGAGGCGATTGAAACCGAAGTCCACGGGCTTCCCGACAGTTCCCATGAGCTGGTTCCAACCATCTTTGAAGACAAGTACTTCTGGAAGAGGGATGTAAACAGGGATGTAAACAAGGAAGAGAAGGGCTGGTACCTCTTCCAGGGGGCTGTAAAGGCCCATGAAAGGTTTTCCATAAAGCTTCTGTCTCCGATTTTTGAAAAGATGGGCTATCAGCTTTCCTCTGTTTAGCCGCTTAAGCGGCCCTGGGTAAGTGCAATTCCCTATATGCTCAGGAATGAAACGAGGGATTTTCTTGTTTCGTTGTGCCCGTCCAGGGCCTGGACGGTTTGGAGAATCCGTGATAAGGAAAAAAATAGATGAATGAAACCATAAGATCAATACTTTGCCCAAGCTGCAGAAGGCTTATCTCAAGCGATGAGAAGAACTGCCCTTACTGCGGCATGAAGAATCCGGGCTCCGGTTTGAAAGGACTTGCCTTGTCATGGATGAGCGGCGGAGAGGACAGCGCTTTAAAGATTATTATCGCGGCTAATGTCGCTTTCTTTCTTTTTTCCATACTAATCGGCGCCAGAACCACCTCTTTTTCCATGCACCCGTTCTCTTTTCTTTCTCCCGGCAACAAGTCCCTCATTCTCCTCGGGGCAACAGGTGTATTTCCCATAGATTCTCTGCACAGATGGTGGACTATAATATCTGCCAACTACCTCCATGGAGGCTTGCTTCATCTTGTCTTCAACATGCTAGCCCTTTCACAGCTCGGGCGTCTTGCGGCAAGGGAATATGGTGTGGCAAGGATGCTTTCCATATACACCCTGGGAGGGGCCTTTGGTTTCTTTGTCTCTTACCTGGCAGGCGTTACACTGACAATCGGTGCTTCAGCGGCCGTGTGTTCCCTGATAGGCGCCATGCTCTACTACGGAAAGAGCAGGGGAGGGCTATATGGAGACCTCCTCTATAAGCGAATAGGCGGTTGGGCAGTCGGGATATTTCTATTCGGTCTCCTGGTACCGGGGATAAACAACTGGGGACACGGCGGTGGTCTTGGCGCCGGTATAGCGCTCGGGTATCTTCTTTCATATACGGAAAAGAGGCCCGAGTCATCCATTCACAGAACCGTTGGGGCTGCATGCGCTTTGGCCACTGCCGCCGTTCTTCTATGGGCGGCAGGCTCGTCCGTTTACTACATGGGAGTTTAATAACTTCTTAAAAATCCGCTGTTCAACGGCTTAAAGAAATGTGGTAACCGTTCACGGTTTCAAAGGTTGAGATGTTCAATGTTGCGTTTTTGACCGCTAATCCGATCTTTGGGCGGTATTTTGCGTGAGAATTCCCCGGCTCCGCCGTTTGAGACCAGGAGATGGACACCCGATCCAGCGCTATTTGGCAAAGTTAACAGGGTTTATCAGCCGATCACGGCTTCAGTTCTATCCCTGTCCCTAACCCTGAACGTTGAACCCAGAACCTGTGAACCCTTACGAAATGTGTTACCAAATGCAAGGCCCGAGTTTGAGGGTGCCTGCCCGATGGATTGAGAGTCGGAGCCAAGGCGAGGACAAATGCCTGCAAATGGGGTCTGACCACAAGTACGTCGCATTTACCCGTCTGCGGTGCCGCGCCCAGGCAGGCGAGGGGTGAGCGAAACGCCGTGCATCGGGGTTTTAGAATCAATCGTCAAGGAGGGTTAATTGAGCAGGAAAGGCATGAGACACGGTTTTAACAGAAGGCCGAGGGCTTCTGTGGAACCGCCGGAGATAATGGAAAAGAGCAGATCGCAGATAAAAAGGGAGATGCTTGCCCTGCAGAAGCTCGGTGATGAGATGTCCTGCCTCTCATCCCGCCTGCTGCCGGAGCTGGGCCTTCCTGAGGAAATCCTGGAGGCTATTGCGGGCCTAAGGGCCTTGCCACCGGGAGGCGCCCGGAAAAGGCAGGTCAAGTTCCTCGGAGGCCTTCTTCGATGTATTGCCCCTGACAAACTTACTGAAGTCGAAAGGCAATTCAGGATGATAAAAAAAGTGGGAATCACAAAGACCAGTAAAGAAAAGACCTGTGATTCCCTTCACTGACTTCCTTATATGAACATCGGCAGCCCCCTCCAGGCCTCGTGGCATTTAGGGAAGCGTGATTCAAGATGCCGCCAATGGGAAAAAACTGATGTTCATGCGCGGGGCTATCTAAACCCTTCATGGATGTTTGAGTGATGTCTTTTTTGGCCGTATGATAGGAATGGGACCAGTGAATATTTTGTAGTTTGTAAAGAGATATCGAGCAAGGGAAAGAAGGGTGATAAAGGTAGTCAGGAGCATCAGGTAATAAGGGAGAAAGGATGAAAGGGAAAAGATGAGGTCTCCTCCTTCACCCTGGAGAAAGGCTGTGAGATTGTTGAACGCGACGTTCCATCTCCCTGCTCCGCTGAGGATGGCATCCTGATAATTCAAATTGATCAAGGCCCTCTCCTTGACGTTAAGCACCATGAAACTCATTAGAATTATGATGATACTAAACATCTGGAAAGCGGTTTTTACCTTTGCAAGCCTCGAAGTTCTAAGTACCGCCCCCTGGTACTGGGAGAGATGGCGAAGAAGGGTGATGAATATATCCCTTGCAAGGATGCACAGAACCATCCATATAGGTATCTGATCGGATAAGAATATAAAGGTTATAAAGGCCCCCAGTACTAGAAACTTGTCGGCCAGGGGATCAAGGAACTTTCCCAGGTTGGTCTCTTGATTGAGACGTCGCGCCAGGTATCCGTCAACAAGATCCGTTAGAGAGGCAAGCGAGAATATTACGAAGGCGGCTATACGGTTGGCCTGGGAGTGCTGGAATATCAAATAGACAAATAAGGGAAGCAGAATGACCCTGAGTGCGGTGATCCCGTTTGGTATGTTAAAATCCGTTCCGTTCATTAACGTGCGTGCGCCTCTATATGAATATCCTGTATGGTTTTTAAACCGTCCTTAGCCGCGGTTTTATCCGCGCTGCCTGGCGATCATTTTCATTGCTTGTTGTGCCCGCCGAGTGTAGGGGGTCGGAATGAAAGGGCCTCACAGCTTTTTTTGTGCGTCAAGGCCTTTTGGGACACCCTGTTTTGTCAAAGTTAATGTTAACATTCATCCCTTGCAAAAGAAAAGTGTAGAAGTTCAAAAAAAACGGTCAGGAGTACACAATGACATTAAGATTTACTGCTACTTGCGCCTTTGGACTGGAGCGGCTGGTCGAGGAGGAACTAAAGACTTTCGGGGCCGCGGAGGTTGACCGCGAGAAGGGCGCGGTTCACTTCTCCGGAAAACTCGGCGTCTCATATAGGGCGTGTCTATGGTCCCGTTTTTCAAGCCGTGTGCTCCTAGACCTTGGAGGCTTTGAGGTCCCGGATGAAAAGAGCCTTTATGATGGGGTAAGAGCGATAGACTGGAGCGGGCATATTTCTCCCTCGGGAACTATTGCGGTTGAGACCGTTCAGAAGAGAAAGTCGTCTTTCCCCGGCTACTACGCAAGCCTCAAGACAAAGGACGCGATTGTGGACCAAATAAGAGACCGATTCGGAACAAGGCCTTCTGTCCGTGTTGAGAGGCCGGAGGTTCTTATCCATCTTTTCCTGGACGGAGACAAGGCGAAAGTTTTCATAGACCTCTCCGGAGAGGGACTGCACAGAAGGGGTTACAGAAGCTCGGGCGGAACCGCGCCCTTGAAAGAGTCGCTAGCGGCTGCGATCCTGAGGATGACCGGATTTCCGGCAGATACTGAAGCAGGGACCGCATTGGTTGATCCCATGTGCGGTTCCGGTACCTTTCTTGTCGAAGCAGCGCTTATGGCCGCAGATTGCGCGCCGGGGCTCGGCAGGGATTATTTCGGCTTTACTGGCTGGCTCGGGCATGACCCGGGATTGTGGGCGGATTTAATAGCGGATGCCTCAGACAGGAAAAGAAGGGGACTCGCAGGTAAAAAAACCGCTATAATCGGATACGATTCGACCTCCCTGAGTGAGTGCCGAAAAAACATCAGGACGGCCGGGCTTGAAGGCATTGTAATGATTGAGCAAAGGGATATTGCCCATTTAAAGAGCCCGATCCTCGCTAACCAATTCGATACGCGTATCCTGGTGGCCAATCCCCCTTATGGAGAGAGGCTTGAAAGCCCCTTGACCGCCTCATTTATTCAAAGGTGCCTGATCAGGAAACTCAAGGAGGAATTTGCGGGATGGAGGGCAGGAATCTTGATTGCATCTGCTTGCCGCTTTGATGGGGGCGAGGAAGACATAAAAAGGACAAAACTTTTTAACGGCCCTCTGCCTTGCGAACTGAATGTTTTTGAGGTTTCCGGGTCAGGCACCGCCGACAATGCCTCAATACGAAGGATGTATAAACCGGCGCTACCAAGATCAGACGATTTTTCCAATAGGCTCAGGAAGAACTTGAAAAACATCATTCCATGGGCTGAAAGGGAGATAATTGATTGCTTCAGGATCTACGATTCAGACATACCGGAATACAATGTTGCAGTGGACATATTCGATGGCTATGTAAGGGTGGTTGAATATCCGCGTCCCCAGACGGTTCCGGCGGATGCTGCAGGCCGGAGGCTCAGATACTGCGCAGACGCAGCATCTGAGGTCATGGGAGTTCCCCGCCCATTGATCCACGCCATCTCCTGGGGAGAAAAGAGAAGAAGCAGGAGCGATAAGACCGATGAATGGTTCAGGAATCTCAAGGAGGTCAGTGAAGCCGGCATGCGTTTTCTTGTTGACCTTGAGGCAGCAAGGAACTGCGGCCTTCCGCTCAGACAGAGACTTGTAAGGCGCTTCATAAGGGATAACGCAAAAGGATCAAGATTCCTCTGCCTTTTCTGCGGCTCAGGATCAGCGACGGTATCCGCGGCTGAGGGAGGGGCCTTAAAGAGCCTCTCCCTCGACCCTTCTACCGCAAATATCACCTGGTCCCGCTGCAACATAGCGGTCAACGGATTCAGTTCCGAGTCCCACCGGGTGATGGCCCTTGATGAACCTGAGGCTTTGAGAGACCTGAGGGAGAGTTTTGATCTCATATTTGTTGACATGCCCGATCCTTTTCGCCGCAAAGCGATAAACGCCGAATCGCTTCTAAAGGCAGCCGTTGAAAGACTTTCGGATCGGGGCAGACTTCTGTGTTTTATGGATGCGAAGATGCCTTTGCCGGCCCCCCTGATATCGGCCAAGGATATTACAGCCCATATAGTTCCCCGGGATCTCAAACGGGGATGGAGGGCCGGAAGATGCCTTATCCTTCCGGGGGATCAACTGCAGGTGTAACTATCTTACCCTCGCGCCCCCTTAGAAAGCGTACTGCCAGGTAAGTAAAAGGTGTGGCCGCGGCCTCATAAGCGCACTTGACCACCCACTGAGTTATTGCCGTTACCACAAGCCCAGCCGGAGGGATAACTCCGCTAAAGGCTATTAAGATAAATATGAATGAATCAATCCCCTGTCCTATCAGGGTGGAACCTACCGTACGCGTCCAGAGCCATCTTCCTTTTGTTGCGACCTTCATTCTGGCCATGATATAGGCGTTAGCAATCTCTCCTGCAAGATAGGCGATGAAGGATGCCGCAAGAAGACGAGGGGCGAATAGGAGAATCTTTTCATAGGCACCCTGTCCATCCCAGAAGGAGGCCGGAGGAAGGATGCCTCCGGCCCAGACGGCTCCAACCATCATGAGATTGCAGAAAAACCCGAGCCATATTACCTTTCTTGCCTTACGATAACCGTAGATCTCAGTCAATACATCCCCTGCTATATAGCTTATCGGAAAAACAACGATCCCTGCCGGCAGTATCAGGCGGCCAAAAGAGGCGAGCTTCACGGATATGATATTGGCGGTAAGAAGCGCGGTGACAAATATCGCGGTAGTTATTACAAACCAGATGGAGTAGCTATAATCAGACCTATCTTCAAATTTGCTCATTGTCTCCATAGTCCCGAATCAACCTCTAACTGCCATGCCCTGTCGGGGCACAGCGAAGCAATGCTGCGTGTCATTTCGTACTCGCCGGAATCCAGTTCGTCATTCCGGTAAATCGTTTCTGTGGGCTGGTCGCAGTAGATCGTTAACGGTCTTTACAGGGTTAAAGGTCGAGGCCGGGACTTCTAAAAATATGGTTATCCAGCCTGCCATAGCCCCGTTCCAAAGCCCCGGCAGCTCCAGGGCCTTGAGGTCTCTTCCCTGATAGGATTTTCTTGCAATGAACACGGCTTCGGGATCAACGAATCTCTTGAGATCAAACTTGACCCCTTTATGGTCTTTCAGGCTGCAGACTATATCAACGGGGTTAAAGTGGGTTGAGGCCTCAAAAAGCTCCTTCTGGTCGGGGGCGCTCATATCTACCTGAGCCTTTTCCACTATCTGCAGGGTGACTGTTCCTGTCTTGTCCTTTACCCAGAAAGGACCTCCCCCGGGCTCTCCCTGGTTCTTGACCATGCCGCAAACCCTGATCGGGCGATTCAATAGAGTCATGATTTTTTCCTTACGCAGCCTGCCTGAGATATTGGCGGGAGACTTCGATATGGGTAGGTGAAGCACATCGGCCGCAAAGGACTCAGACTCTGCGATAATAGTTTCAGAAGGATCGGCCTTGGAAAGCCGCTCCAGATAATGAAAGGCCCTTTCCCTAATACGAAAGAGATAACCCCCAATGATCTTTTTCCATCTCACAACTTCCGGCTTGAGCCTGTCGGGCACCACATTGTCAATGTTGGTTATAAACGCCAGGTCGCTATCTAGTTCATTAAGATTGTCTATGAGTGCCCCATGCCCTCCCGGCCTGAATAGAATTTTACCGTCTTCAGTTCTGAAAGGGCTGTTTTCAGGCCCCACGGCGATGGTATCGGTTGTATTTTTCTGCACGGAAAACTTGACCTCAAAACTGACTCCAAGTCTTCTTTCAAGAGGCGCCTTGACCCGCCTCAAAAGGGCCTCAAAGCGTGAAAGATGCTCGGGCGAAACAGTCATTGAAAGACGGCAGACGCCTTCATCACCTTTTAGATAGTGGCTTATCTCCACCAGGTGCTCCTCAAATGAAGTTCTGGGGCCTTCAGGATACCTGTGAAAGGCGATAAGACCCTTTGGAAGCTCCGCGTAATTAAGGCCCCCGGATGACAGGAGCGCATCGAAGATATCACTGAAATGTCCATCCCGGATCAACTGCCCTGCGTCTAACCCGGCTCTTTTCAGGATGCCTTCAAGGTGTTCAAAAAAAGCGAAGTCTCTTATACCGTCCATAAACGCCAGAGCGTCTTTAATCTCTTTAGTGCCTATTCGGGCTTGCGCGGCAACTGCATCACGCGTCAAATGTCTCTCCTCCGACCAAACGGTAAGAAGCGCCTTGAACATCCTGGTGGCGGCGCCGGAGGCAGGTACAAATTTGGCTGCATCCATGAGACCCGCTTCCTTATCGAAAAGACCTATAAGCTCCTCCCGGGTCTGCCGGCCCAGGCGCTCTATACCGTCTCCGGCGGTGGCTGGACGCTCTATTTCGGTTAGCGGCGGCGGCCCGGAGAAAAGATTCATCTGTGCAAGTGCCTGTTCCATGGTCAGACCGTGAGACCGGATCTGTTCAAGGTCTCGTGGTGTAAAATTTGCAAAATTCATAAAGGCCATCTTTCCTTATTTATGAAACTCACCTTCACCACTCTCTATCTAGTGTCCATCCGGAAATGAAATAGTTTCGTCGAGTTCAAGGCGGGCGATAATTTTAACCACAGGAATACATAGACGTATTTCGAGGATTAAAATTTGAGCCCAACGCCGAAATCGGTGAAAATAGCCGTTTCCGGATGGACACTATCTACCGTTGAGGGTGCGAAGTATGGGAATAGGGGAGATTTTCATTCTTCGTTTTGCCCCATTGGTACATGAGGGTTAAAAGCTATAGTATTATACCATCCCATCGCCACTGTGTATAGCTTCCATAAGCATCGGGGTCTGTATAGGATGATGAACAAAAGAAAGAGGCATCTGCAAGACTGAAAGTACTAAGAAACCGGATGCCCCCTTTTTTTTATAGAAATTAGAAAAAAACTATCTATAATAACATCAAAACTTAGGAAAGTTTTTATTGAAATACTTTTCTAGATTAATAGGTATTTTTGGAGGTTTTCACGCATTGAGTCCCTTTTATAAAAATCTCGCCCTTTGGCTTGTAATATCGCTTATGATGGTGATGCTGTTTCAAATTTTTAAACAGCCCTCCAGAGGAAGCGCCGCCATAAATTACAGTGACTTTCTGGAGATGGTTGAATCCGGGGGTGTGCTTCAGATTACCATCCAAGGTGATCTGATAACCGGCATAGCGGGCCAGGGCCAGTTCAAGACCTATGCCCCCAAAGATGCTGAGCTTATTCAACTGCTGCGCAGCAAGGGAGTCAAGATCGCAGTAAAACCACCAGAGGACACCTCATGGTTCCAGATGATCCTTTCGTGGGTTCCCATGCTTCTCCTGATAGGTGTGTGGGTCTTTTTCATGCGGCAGATGCAGGTTGGGGGAGGCAAGGCCCTTTCCTTTGGTAAAAGCAAGGCCCGTCTCATATCTGAAAACCAGGAAAAGGTAACCTTCCAGGATGTTGCAGGCATCGAAGAGGCCAAAGGCGAGCTGGAGGAGATAGTTCAATTTCTGAGGGACCCGAAGAAATTTACTCGTCTTGGAGGCAGGATACCCAAGGGTGTTCTGTTGGTAGGCTCACCGGGAACAGGAAAGACTTTACTTGCCCGGGCCATAGCCGGCGAGGCAGGGGTCCCTTTTTTCAGCATAAGCGGCTCGGATTTTGTGGAGATGTTTGTCGGGGTAGGGGCCTCCAGGGTAAGAGACCTTTTCATGCAGGGGAAGAAGAACGCTCCCTGCATTATTTTTATTGACGAGATTGACGCTGTCGGCCGCCACAGGGGTGCCGGGCTCGGCGGAGGCCATGACGAACGGGAACAGACCCTGAATCAGCTCCTGGTGGAGATGGACGGTTTTGAATCAAACGAGGGAGTCATTCTTATATCGGCGACCAACAGACCAGATGTCCTTGATCCGGCGCTCTTGAGGCCCGGTCGCTTTGATCGTCAGGTGGTGGTCCCGGTTCCGGACATCAAGGGGAGAGAAGGCATTCTCAAGGTGCATCTCAAGAAAAAGACCGTCAGCCAGGATGTGGATGTTTCTATTCTGGCGAGGGGAACGCCCGGGTTTACAGGGGCTGACATAGAAAATATGGTGAACGAGGCGGCCCTCATGGCTGCCAAGCACGACAAGGATAAGATAGAGATGACGGACTTTGAGGACGCAAAGGATAAGGTCCTCATGGGCACCGAACGAAAGAGCATGATAATAAGTGAAAAAGAGCGAAAGATTACGGCCTACCATGAAGCGGGCCACACACTTGTAACCAGGCTTCTGCCTAATACCGACCCAATTCATAAGGTCACCATAATCCCGAGGGGAAGGGCGCTGGGGCTTACCCAGGCTCTTCCAATGGATGAGAAGCACACCTATCCGAAGGATTACCTCCTCAGCAATTTAGCCATTCTGATGGCCGGAAGGGCCTCCGAGGAGATAGTGCTTGATATGAAGACCACAGGGGCCGGCAATGACATTGAGCGCGCGACGGAACTGGCCCGCAGGATGGTATGTGAATACGGCATGAGCGACGCTATGGGCCCTCTTACCTTCGGCAGGGGCGATGAACAGATCTTCCTCGGCAGAGAGATAGCCAAGCACAGGGACTACAGCGAACTTACGGCCCAGCAGATAGACGCTGAGGTCAGACAACTTGTGACCGGAGCATACGAAAAGGCGCTCGAACTTATAAGGGGCAACATTGATCTTCTGCATAAAATGGCGCAGGCGCTCCTTGAAAAGGAGACGCTTGACAGTCGTGATCTGGATCAGATCTGCCCCATTGCTCCTCCAGGACAGGCCGACGCCGAAGTGCCCGCGGAGGCCAGAGGATAATACTGTCCATGTCGTGTCTTCTCAAATGGCAGGCTCGCGTCCTTGACCTGTCCAAAAGGACCCATGTCATGGGCGTCCTTAATGTAACGCCGGATTCCTTCTCAGACGGCGGGCGTTATTTCTCCCTTTCAAAGGCGGTTGAGCACGGAATCCTTATGGCGGAACAAGGGGCGGACATTATTGATGTGGGCGGGGAGTCAACTAGGCCCTTCTCCGGGAGGATTCCAAGCTCTGAGGAGATTGAAAGGACGATACCCGTAATTGAATCACTGGCAGCCCTGATAGATATCCCGATAAGCATTGACACAACAAAGGCGGATGTGGCCGCAGAGGCATTGAGGGCCGGGGCTTCGATAATAAACGACATAAGCGCTCTTCGCCAGGACCAGGCTATGGCTTCCATTGCGGCTGAAGCAGGAGTCCCCGTAATCCTCATGCACATGAGGGGAAGTCCTGAGGACATGCAGGCAAATCCCACCTATGGCGACGTAGTAGGCGAGGTGATCTCTTTCCTGCAGGAGAGGACGGCATTTGCCGTGTCCCAGGGGATCAAGAAGGAGTTGATAGTCATTGATCCCGGCATAGGATTCGGAAAGACTTTCGATCATAACCTCACCCTGATTAGGGAACTCAGGGCCTTTAAGAGACTGGGGCAGGCTATTCTGCTCGGGACCTCCAACAAGTCCTTCATAGGTCATATACTTAAGAAAGGCCCATCCGAGAGACTCACCGGCTCAATGGCAACAGTAGCGGCCGGGGTGATGAACGGGGCCGATATCGTAAGGGTTCACAATGTCCTGGAGGCGGTTGAAACAACCCGTATCATAGATGCGGTTTTGAGGGGCTTGAATTGACTTTTTTTTGCGGGGGCCGGGTCAATGTTGCTTTGCATAGATATAGGTAACACCAACGTGGTAGTAGGTGTTGCCCAGGGCGAAACGATACTGAAAAACTGGAGAGTAAGGACCGAGAGAGAGATAACCAAAGATGAGCTGGCTATAGTTTTTTCGAGTCTTTTTACTTCTTCCGGATTGTCCGAAAGCGAGATAACTGAAGCCGTCATATCCTGTGTCGTCCCCCCCCTTCTTAACACCTTCGAGGAGTTCTGCCGAAACAGGTACGGGATAAAGCCATTGATTATCGGGCCCGGCACAAAGACCGGGATGCCCATACTCTATGATAATCCTAAAGAAGTGGGGGCGGATCGTATTGTAAACGCTGTGGCAGCTTATGAGAAATACCATAAGGCGCTTGTCGTGGTGGATTTCGGAACTGCAACAACGTTTGACTGCATCTCCGCCGGAGGGGCGTACCTCGGAGGCGCCATAGCCCCAGGGATTCTTATATCCGCAGAGGCTCTATTTCAAAAGGCGTCCAAGCTTCCAAGGGTAGAGATATTTGCCAGGCCCAAGACCGTCATTGCGCGAGATACCATCTCCAGCATGAACGCGGGGATTATTTTCGGATACGCCGGGCTGGTTGACGGTATAGTAAACAGGATCAGGAGGGAATCGGCGGAAGATATGACTGCTATCGCCACAGGCGGCCTGGCTCCGGTGATATTTGAGGTTTCCGAGACTCTTGACCATGTTGAAGAACAATTGACATTGCTGGGTCTTATGGTCATATTCAGCCGCAACAGATAGTCCCGGTTCTTTAGCGTCCCACACCGAAGCAGATAAATCTTCTCACTTTCATGACGCTTGGTGCAGTCATGGGCGGGATTTTTTGTAACTACTCAAGTTCGAAGTTAAGGGGTTTACGCCTCAAGGTTATATAAAAATCTCCCCTACCCCTCCCTTCCATGTCGAGGGTGAGGGATACAGGCAGGGGAGCATTTTCATATGGAATTTCTCAGGAGTATTTCTTGACTGCTGTATTACACAAGAATCCATATAGAACGGCCCTGAACAAGGCCATCGAGGAAGGCAAGACGCCGATCAGGGTGGCTGGGCTGGCCCGGGAGGCCCAGTCATATTTTACCTCCGAGCTGTTTTCTTCTATCACAAGGCCCTGTCTCCTGGTACTTCCAGGGAGAAAAGAAGCCGTGAGGTTTTTTGAGGGCCTTCGCTTTTTCCTCGGTGAATCGGATAACCCAAACAGCCATGGAAGGCTCTACGAGTTTCCCCCCTATGACATGTCACCCCTTTCCGGACTCAGCCCCAACAGGGATGTACTGAGAAGACGCCTTGCCGCGCTTTTTGCCCTTGTCAATGAAAAATCCCCTGTTGTTGTGACATGCCCCGAGGCTATTTGTTACAGACTCCTGCCCAAAAAGATCTTCTCCGATTCCCTAGACTACCTTGAGACCGAAGAGGAGGTGGACAGGGAACTGCTTGTGGCGCGGCTTGAAAAATCCGGTTATCAGCGCACGTCTCTGGTGGAGGAGGTGGGAGATTACGCAGTAAGGGGAGGGGTCATGGACATCTTCTCCCCCCTTTACGAAACTCCCATGAGGATCGAATTCTGGGATGAGCGCATCGAATCCATCAGAAAATTCGATCCCATGAGCCAGAGATCATTGGAACATGTCAAGGAGGTGATTGTCCTTCCATCAAGCGAGGTAATCCTTGGAGAGGAGCAGGTCGAAAGAGCGAGATCAATGGGAAGACTCCCCGCCGGGGCCGAGGCCGGCGCCGGATTTCCCGGGCAGGAGGCATGGCTTAACCACTTCTACGAGCATCTTGACGGCATCTTTGAATACATGCCGGGGGAATCCCTGAACATCATCTTTTCTCCAAACCGGATCAAGGCAGCTTGTCAGAGGATAGCTGAGAGATTTGCTTCCGATGTCGAGCGTTTTCGAAACGAGGCGGCTCAGCGCCGCAGTCCATTCCCTGAAACCGATGGTCTTGTGCTGTCCTTTTCCGATATCCGGGATGGGCTTTACAGGCATCAGAGTGTGGAGATCGAAGAGCTGGATTTGGTTCAGCCGGCGGAAGAGGGAGAAATCATAAGGATCGAGAGCCGGTTTGAAAAGGACTTTGACCTTGAAGTACTTAGTCCCACAGGCGCCAGGGTGTCCATGGCTCCTATGGCCCAAAGCATTGAGAACTGGATCGCTCAAGGGATGGCGGTCGTTTTGGTAGGTCGTACCGACCAGCAGGCAAGGCGAATACAGGAGATACTGGCAAACTACAGCGTTGATGCGCCGCTTGTTGTGTCCGGATGGGCCGAGGTTCCGGAAGGAACAGGCCTTACCATATGCATAGGAAGACTTGCCCGCGGCTTTATCTGGAAGGACATCGGCCTGTGCATTATAAGTGAGGATGATATCTTCGGGCCTAAATCAGGCAGGTCACGACCCGTCAAAGAGGTGCGACATGCCGCCATAGTCTGGTCAAGCTTGAGCCAGATCAAGACAGGGGATCTCATGGTCCACGAGGAGCATGGGATAGGGCGTTATGCCGGGCTTATCACAATGGAGATAGACGGTAAGATAAATGACTTTCTGCTCATAGAATACGCTGCCGGAGGCAAACTCTACATACCGGCTCACAGGATAGAGGTTCTTCAGAAATACGCGGGAGCCGAAGATGGTGAACCAAAGCTTGACCAGCTTGGTAGCCGCTCATGGAATACCGCCAAGCAGAGGGCCGGAGGCTCCGTCCGTAAGATAGCCCAGCAACTGGTAGAAATATATGCGCTCCGCGCGCACAAGAAGGGTTTCCAGTTTTCTCCCCCGGATCCCCTCTTCAGGGAGTTTGAGGCCGCCTTTGAACATGAAGAGACCTCAGACCAAATCAAGGCCATAGAAGATGTCCTAAGCGACATGATGTCCGAAAGACCCATGGACCGCCTGGTATGCGGTGACGTCGGATTTGGAAAGACAGAGGTAGCCGTAAGAAGCTCCTTCAAGGCGATTATGGACGGAAGGCAGGTTGCGGTACTTGTTCCCACCACGGTCCTGGCGGAACAGCATTTCGAAACCTTCAGAAAGAGAATGGAGCCTTATTCAGTTAGGATAGGTGTCTTGAGCAGGTTTAAGTCCAGAAAGGAACAGGCGGAAACTCTAGCCGGCCTCAGAGCAGGGAAGCTGGATCTTGTGATAGGGACGCACAGACTGCTCCAGAAGGATGTTCAGTTCCGGGACCTCGGGCTGGTAATTGTGGACGAGGAACAAAGGTTCGGCGTTAAGCAAAAGGAGGCCTTAAAGAAGTTCAGGGCCATGGTGGACGTCCTGGCAATGACCGCAACCCCGATTCCGCGCACTTTTCAGATGTCTCTTATGGGCATCAGGGACCTAAGTGTCATAGAGACCCCTCCCGAGGAGAGATTTGCCATAGAAACCTACCTCTCCCCTTATGACGAAGCCCTTATTGACAGGGCTGTAAGATTTGAGATCGAAAGGGGGGGCCAGGTCTTTTTCGTCCACAATAAGGTAAGAACCATAGAGACCATGGCGGAAATACTGATGGGTCTGATTCCATCGGCCCGGATAGCTATAGCCCACGGGCAGATGAAGGAAGGGGATTTGGAGGGCACCATGCTCAGGTTCCTTAGAAAAGAAGTGGACGTCCTTGTCTGCTCAACCATCATTGAATCCGGGTTGGACATCCCATCGGCCAATACCATCATAATAAACGAGGCGGACAGGTTCGGCCTCGCCCAGATATATCAACTCAGGGGGAGAGTGGGAAGGGCCAAAGAAAAGGCCTATGCTTATCTTCTCGTTTCCGAAGGAACGCAATTAACAAGGGACGCGGAAAAGAGGCTCAAGGCCCTCATGGATTTTTCCAGACTGGGAGCCGGGGTTCATCTTGCCATGCATGACCTGAAGATAAGAGGGGGAGGAAACATACTTGGATTTGCCCAGGCAGGGCATATAAATGCGATCGGCTACGAGCTGTATTTAAAGCTCATAGAGCAGGCGGTCGCCGAACTCAAAGGCGAAGAATGGGAGGAGGAGGTAAACCCAGAGATATCAATAAAGGTTTCGGCTTATCTCCCGGAGGGATACGTGGCTGATACCGATATGAGACTGAACCTTTACAGGAGACTTTCGACGGTTAGGGACGAGGCCGAACTATACGGTATCGCGGATGAGATAAAGGATAGATTCGGGCCACACCCTGCGCCGGTCAATAATCTTATCCGTATCATGTCCATAAGACTTTGCCTTAAGCGGATGGGCATAGTGAAGGTTGAGGCGGCAGCGGCAAGACTGAGGCTGACGATAAGACCCCCCGGCCATTCAATCTTACCGGGACAAACCCTCTTAGCAAGGGATGAGGCTTCCGGAAGATCAGCAAGGATTCGATCAGGGCTTACGGCGGACCGGATAGTAAGGCTGCTTGCCGGAGAGCCGAGAAAATACAGATTCCTTAAAGGAGACATCCTTGAAATACTCGGCACCTCATTTGAAAACGACCCGGCAGAGGTTGAAAAGGCCGTAAGGCTGCTGGAGAAAAACTCTTGCATTTTCCCGTGAGCTTGTTAGCGTTATTAATTTTTGTTAACATTATCAATTTTGTGATACTACCCGCTTAATAGCGGGGTGGCCTGATGATTGCTCAAGAGAGTCATCAACGCGTAATATTGGACAGGGATTCGATTCGTAGCACCGTGAATTGACAACCTGAGCAGTTACAATAAAACAATGAGATGGAAGGGAGGGATATCGAATGAAAAGGTTTTTCCCTCGATTTATCGTTATATCGGCTTTGATTATTTTTACCTTTAACGGAGTTTTATGGGCTGATATATGTAATAGAATAGTAGCCTTTGTTAATAATGATATTATCACTTCCTATGAGCTTGAAAACAGAATGCAAAAGCTCGTTGGAACTTCTTTGGATCAGTTTAAGGAAAAAGACCCTCAGGGTTATTCTGATGCCAGAAGACAGATATTGAACATGCTCATTGATGAGAAGATAGCCCAGGAAAGAATAAAGGAACTAGGAATAAATATCTCTGCCAAGGAAATTGATCAGGCGATAGAGCGATTAAAAGAGGACAATCATTGGACCCATGAGGATTTGCTCCTGCGACTTAAAGACCAAAAGGTAAGCTTATACGAGTACAAGGAAGCCATGAAAACCGAGCTTGAGCGTGTGAGGCTTATCAATCATGAGGTCAAATCGAAGATAATCGTTCGCGATGAAGATATTGGTGAATATTACAAGCGCCACCAGGATGAGTTCAGTTCGCCTTCCCGGGTCAGGCTTTCTGCCATATTTATAAAGGCAGCTTCCGATTCGGGTGGAGGAGAAACTAAGTCCGCTAGAGAGTCGGCCAAGGAAATCCTTTCCAGATTGAAGGCTGGCGAGGACTTTTCAGAGTTGGCAAGGGCTTTTTCGCAGGGACCGGGGGCTTCCAATGGAGGTGACCTGGGATTTTTTAAAGTCTCCCAGCTCGATAAGGAGCTTCAAGAGGTAGTTACCGAGATATCTGAAGGAGGAATCAGCGAACCCATACCCAGGGCCGGGGGTCTTCAGATAATAAAAATAACTCAGAAGGAAAAGGGAGGCACCAGAAATCTGCAGGAGGTCAGAGACGCGATCTTTAACCGGCTTTACAAGGAAGAGGTGAACAGAAGATATGTTAAGTGGCTGGGTGAATTAAGAAAAAAGGCATATACCAAGATAATATATTGATATAATTACGTATATTGGCTATATCAAGGATGGGCAATGGAAGGCACAAATGAGGAGACCTTGAAGGAATATTGGGCTCAAGATGTAACCAGTCTGGGCTCGATGCTTGTCTCTGAGCGACAAAAGAGGGGGCTCTCACTTGAAGATATCTCCGAAAAAACCAGGATAAGATTCGAGATCCTCAAGGCAATTGAAACAGAGGCCTGGGTAGGTCTTCCTGAGCCGGCATACATAAGGGGCTTTTTGGTCAGCTATGCGAGGGCGCTGGGAATGAATCCAGACGCGGTTCTTGACCTTTACAATAGAGGTACTCACATCGCAAGGCCCCTGAAACCTTTGAGAAAGAAAGCACGATCAGGCAAGACTTTCTATCTGGTCATTCTTCCTCTGATTATAGTTTTTTGTGCCGGCGTTTATATATTTGGAAAGGATCTGTTGGAGAGGTCTAAAGTCATAGCAAGGGATCTGTTCTCCTGGGACATAACCACCGAAAGACCTACAGCAATGCCGAATCAAGAGGCCGTTTCCACCGTCCCTGAAAAGGCCGAACATCCGGATGAGGAAGCCGCGGCTCATAACATTCGGATTCCGGAGACCGCAGATGAAGAGGCACCGGATGCCGACCGGCAGCAAGATGAGGCTCTAATACAGGAATTGAAGCCGCCTCCTGAGAAAGAACCACCTGAGCGGAAGGCCGAAGAAGGAGATATTGTCTTGAAGGCAACCGCCTTGAAAAGGACGTGGCTGAGAGTAGTTGCGGACGGAGGCGAACCGATGGAATATATGCTCACCGCAGGCATGGAGCGAGAATTTTATGCGAAGGAGGGTTTTGAACTTCTGATCGGAAATGCCGGAGGCATAGTCCTTGAATTCAACGGAGAAAAGATGCAGAATCTGGGTTCACCAGGTGAGGTATTAAGACTGAGCCTGCCCTGGGATATCAAAGCGAGAGGGGAAACGCGCTAAAGTGGAAAATGTGTTTGAGATATTTGAACAAAGAGGATTTATCGAACAGGTTACGGACAGAACCATGCTTGAAGATCTTCTCAGAGAGCCAGTCACCTGTTATATCGGCTTTGATCCTACTGCAAAGAGCCTTCATGCTGGCAGCCTTCTTCCCATAATGTCGCTCATGCACATGCAGAGGCAGGGGCACAGACCCATTGCGATAGTGGGCGGAGGGACCGCCCTTGTAGGGGATCCAAGCGGCAAGACCGAGATGCGGCCCATAATGACCAGAGATCAGATAGATGAAAACGCCGCATCCATTAAGGCCCAGCTTTCAAGATTTCTAGATTTCTCAGATGGAAAGGCCTTTCTCGTCAATAATGCGGATTGGCTTACTGAACTAAGCTATATAGAGTTTTTGAGGGATATAGGAAAACATTTCAGCGTCAACCGCATGCTTACCGCCGAAAGCTACAGGACAAGACTCGAGACAGGCCTGAACTTTATTGAGTTTAACTACATGCTCCTTCAGGCCTATGATTTCTTGCATCTTTTCAAACACTACGGTTGCCGTCTCCAGATGGGTGGAAATGACCAATGGGGAAACATCCTTGCAGGCGCTGACCTTATCCGTCGGCTGGAAGGCGAAATAGTCCACGGTTTAACGCTGCCGCTTCTCACTACCTCAACAGGAATAAAGATGGGGAAGACTCACAAGGGGGCAATATGGCTAGATCCTGAGCTGACCTCATCCTATGAGTATTATCAGTACTGGATAAACCAGGCCGATGCAGACATTAAGCGATTTCTCGCTCTCTTCACATTTCTCCCCATGGGAGAAGTGAAAAGGTTAGGGGCGCTTGAAGGCTCTGAGTTGAACCATGCCAAGGAAATCCTTGCCTTTGAAGCCACAAGAATATGCCATGGCGAAAAGGAGGCCGAAAAGGCCAGGAATGCATCCAGATCTCTGTTTGGAGGTGGAGAAGGAGATGTCTCTTCCGATACCCCCACCTTCAGCCTCGATGCCGGCGAACTCGCATACGGGATAGAGGCATTCATTCTTTTCAGTAATTGCGGCCTCTGCAAGACAAGGGCAGAGGCCCGCAGGCTAATTTCCCAGGGTGGAGCCTATCTCAACGGAATAAAGGTCGAAAGCGCCGAGACCAGGGTAAACTCAGATCATCTCAAAAACGGCGCCATTCTACTTAGAGCGGGCAAGAAGCGCTACATGCGAATTTTAGCAAAGCCTGAAGGCGTGAAGGAATAATGGAAGACAGCGAAGACATTCTGGTCCTTGATGACGAAATAGAAGAGGAACCTCTTGATACTGTTGCGGAATCGGAGCTTGTTCCGGCGATCCCGCTTGAAAAGTCGAGGGCGGTAGTCCCCTATGATCCTCTGCAGATATATCTCATGGAGATAAAACGCTATAAACTGCTCACTCGTGAGGAGGAACTGGAGCTTGCCGTAAGGGCCGCAGAGGAGAAGGACGAAAAGGCGATTTATGCCCTGGTCACCTCCAACCTGCGCCTCGTAGTGAAGATCGCCATGGATTTTCATCGCTACTGGACGCAAAACCTATTAGATCTTATACAAGAGGGCAATCTTGGACTCCTTCAGGCGGTTCGGAAGTTCGATCCTTACAGAGGCATAAAATTCTCCTATTATGCATCCTTTTGGATAAAGGCGTATCTTCTTAAGTTTATAATGGATAATTGGAAGCTGGTTAAAATTGGAACCACTCAGAGCCAAAGAAAGCTCTTTTTCAACCTCGCAAAAGAAAGGGAAAATCTCATATCCAAAGGCTTTGAGCCGGAACCACGTCTGCTTGCCGAAAGGCTGGATGTAAAGGAAGCGGAAGTCGTTGAAATGAGCCAGCGACTTGGCGGATGGGAGATATCACTTAGTTCTCCACTGGGTGATGAGTCCAAGGAGACATACGGCGCATTCCTTCCCGACACCGGTACCAGCGTTGATGAAGAACTATCAGAGGACGAGAGCCGAAGGCTCCTTGCAGGAAAGCTTAGGGAGTTCCGCAAGACCCTCATGGGGAAAGAGGCTGACATATTCGACAGCCGCATCATGGCGGAAAAACCCCTGACCCTCAGGGAACTAGGCGAAAAATATAACATCTCCAGGGAAAGGGTGCGACAGCTTCAGGAAAAGATAGTGGACAACATAAGGAAATGGCTGGAGCACGAGATCCCCAACTTCAAACAGCAATACATGGACATGTTGAAATAGATTAAGGAGGCCCGGGGACATATAATCGGCTCCCCCCACATTTTACTATGCTAAGACATCGTTATCTTACCATAATTGCTTTCTGCGGCAGGGGCCGGATGAGTCTATTATTCCTGCTCTTGATGCTGACTTCAGCCTCCTGCGGGCAATTGTCCCATTTGAGCGCAGAGAAGGAGGGAAAGGCTGTTATTGAGCCTGCTTCTCCTCTTTCCGAGCGCCTGAACGATCCCTATGCACTTTTCCTTTATGCAACCCTGGCAGAAGCTGATGGAGATTACGTATCGGCCCACAGTTATCTGGCCAAGGCCGTGAGCATTGACCCTCGCTCGGCCTATCTCCATGCCAAGATGGCCTATCTCCTCAAGGAAAAAAAGGAATTCGGCGAGGCCATAAAGCATGCTCTTGTCTGCATAGAGCTGGAACCCTCCGATCCGGAATACAAGGTCCTCGCGGGTGATCTGCACGCGGCGATGGGTGAGGACGATAAGGCCATTGAGCAATACGAACAGGCATCCAAGCTAACCGGGGGAGATCCCAGAATCAGGATGCTTTTGTCAACAATGCTTATAAGGAAAGGCAGATTCGAAGAGGCACTGAAACACCTCGAAAGAGTCATTGAGGCCAACCCTCAGCTTATAATAGCACATTACTACCGTGGCAGGGTGAATTTCGAACTCAAGCGTATTCCGCAGGCAGAGGAAGCCTTTCTTCAGGCCCTTGAGTTGAATGAAAGGCTTGAACCCGCACTTTACGATCTAGGGACCCTTTATCAAATGGCCGGTAGGGACGTTGACGCGATCGAAACTTACGAGCGCCTCCTGAGTTTCCATCCCCAAAATCTGGCCGTAAGGGAGAGGCTCGTAAGCCTTTATATGAAGACAGGGCTTAAGGACAAAGCTGAAAGGGAGATAGATGCCATAAAAGGCCTTTCCCAGCCCGGAGGCATCAACAGACAGGCGCTGGGGCTTGCCTACCTGAGGCAGGGAAGGCTGGATGAATCCATAGAGGAATTGAGTATGATAGTATCGGCTTGGCCCAGGGACTACAAGAGCAGATACTATCTGGCCATAGCTTATGAGGAAAAGGGAGATGGAGAAAAGGCCATAGAGAACTTTTCAACTATTGTGCCTGAATCGGACTATTATTTTAACGCAAGAATCCACATGGCCTACCTGCTGGAAGCCGAAAAGAAGATAGACGAGGCCATCAGGACCATCCAGGAGGCCCTCGAAGAGAAAAAGGATAAAGTTGAACTTTATCTGGCCCTTGGTTCTCTCTATGAGAGTAGCAAGAACTATGCGAAGGCGAAGGAGGCCCTCCGGCAGGGTCTTGAAATTGATAAGGAAAATACCGATTTAATGTTCAGGCTAGCCGTCATTCTTGATAAGGACAATGACAAGCATGGCTGCATAGAGCTGATGAAACGGGTGGTTGCATTGAACCCGGAGCATGCCGAGGCCCTTAATTACATAGGTTATACCTATTCAGAGCAGGGAGTGAATCTTGAAGAAGCGCTGGCTCTCGTAAACAGGGCACTGAAGATCAAGCCTGAAAGCGGCTACATAATTGACAGTCTGGGTTGGATCTATTATCAAAAAGCCCAGTATGCTCAAGCAATTAAACATCTTGAAAAGGCCGCTGATCTGATGCCGGAAGACCCGACCATAAGTGAGCACCTCGGAGACGCATATTCAAAGGCCGGCCGATACAAGGATGCGCTTGGGCGTTACAATAAGGCCATGTCCCTGGAACCATCTAATCCCGAAAAATTAAAGGAAAAGATATCAGAGATGGAAAAGCGCCTTGAAAAGGTTAAATAAATCTTGTGAAATCAACCTTATTCCTATTGAGCCTGTATGTTTTTTCCCTTTCCCTTCAATCCTGCGCTTCCATAGGTTTAGCGCCAGGCAAAAAGCCCTTAAGCGACCAAGAGATAAGTGATGCTTTCTCGCACCTTTCGCGGGAAGACCTCAAGGCAGAAACCTTCTTTGGAACCGGGCAATTGATAGTTGAAGGTCGTGATTCATATTCGAAAGCGCCCATCCTTTTTATTGGAAGACGCCATCCCCTAGAACTGAGGATCGAGATCACCCATCCCTGGGGAAAGCCATTGGCAAACATGCTCGTAAGAAAGAACGGTTTTCTCTTGGTTGCCTTTCAGGAGTCAAAGTATTACGTGGGAGACGGGGCCGCAATGTCGAGACAGGGGCTCCTGCCGCTCCAGCTTTCACCAGTTGAGCTTTGGGGGGTAGCACGGGGATATCCATTTCTTGAGGGATTCAAACCTGTCTTTGATGGAATTCCTGATGGGATTGGGCTTAAAGGAGAGTATGGTAAAGTGATCCGCCTTGACGGCTTAAACCCCGTCTCAGCCTTACTGCCTGAAAAGGAAGTAGAGATAGCTTACGACGGCCTCGCATCAGGAGTGGGTGTAGCCTTTGCGAAAGAAATCAGGATAACAAGCATTAGAGACGGCTTAACAGTGACCGTAAAAAGGGAGCAGATGGAGGTAAACACCGCGCTTTCCGATGATATCTTTCGGATAGAGATACCTGAGGGTTACGAAAAGGTTAACATAAGAAACTCTGCCGGAAAACCCGACAGCCCCAGGCCGGATGATTCAGACGGCCTCTGAAGTTTGCTATCGCGGGGGTGATTTTCATATGAGGGGAAAAGGATACCGGGGTAGATCATGAAATGGATCAAGACACACTGCTCCAGAATGGATCACGGCGGATGCGGGATACTCGTAGGTGTTGAAAATAACCGGATAGAGTCCATAAAGCCTGATCCCGAAGGATTCCTGAACCACGGCTTCATCTGCCCGAAAGGTGTTCATGGCGCGGAAAAGCTATATCATCCCAAGAGGTTGAAAGAGCCTCTCGTGAGAGTAGGAGAGCGGGGAGAAGGAAAGTGGCGGGAGATTTCTTGGAAAGAGGCCCTGCTATTGATAAGCAAGAGGTTTATTGCCGTCAAGGATAAATTCGGGGCCAGGGCGGTCGCCTTCTGCCAGGGCATGCCAAAGGGTATGGAGCACTTTGTTCTTATCCGGCTGGCCAATCTGTTCGGCTCCCCCAATGTGGTTGCAACGCAGGATGTCTGTCACGCTCCCAGAGAAATAACAGGGCTCCATACCTGCGGTTTTTATCCTGTGGCTGATCTCCACAGCCGGCCCCCCCTGGTAGTCCTGTGGGGAAGCAATATCACCGCCACCAATGAAGAAGGAGAGATATCAACCCTTTTGACTGAAGCAATGAAAAAGGGGACGAGGATAATTCTGGTTGACCCCAGAAAGACCGCGCTCGCGGACAAAGCCCTCATGGTTCTTCAGCTAAGACCAGGGACCGACCTCGCCCTGGCCCTCGGTTTTCTTAAAGTTATAATTGATGAAAAACTCTATGATCAAGGCTTTGTTGACAAATGGGCCTATGGTTTCGATGCCCTTTCAAGGCATCTTGAAGGCTTTTCACTGGATGCCGCATCAGAGATAACCGGGGTGGAGGCGCAACTCATTCGAGCGGCAGCAAGGGTCTATGCCGTGACTAAACCGGCCGCCATACAGGTGGGTAACGCCATTGAACATCACCCTTCTACCTTTGATTCAGCTAGGTCTATCATATCTCTTATGGCCCTGTGCGGTAATCTCGATACCGCCGGTGGAAACATAGCGCCCGATGAACCGGATATACTTGGGCTGGGAAAGTTTGTAAAGGCGGATCAGCTTCCATCCAAGCCCAAAGAGATGATAGGATTTGCCCACAAGACCATACCAAGGCTTATGACCGTACCGCCGGCCTATTTCCGCTCAGCGGTAATCGGGGGCCGTCCTTATCCGGTAAAGGCCGCATATATGCAGTGCACCAATCCTCTTGTAACATACGCGGAAAGCCCCATGACCCGCGAAGCGCTTAATGCACTGGATTTCCTTGTCGTCTCTGACGGTTTCATGACCCCTACGGCCTCTTTTGCCGATATCGTGCTCCCCGCAGCATTCAATTTTGAATTCAATGATATTGGTCACTACGGCCTCGGGCACGGATACATACTTGCCAGGCCTAAGGCCGTTGATCCCCCGGGTAATTGCCGCTCTGATATCAGTATCCTGAACGAGCTTGGCAAAATGATGACCGACGCAGCCAACTGGTATGATGATCCGGATCTGCTCCTGGAAGAAGTGCTCAAGCCGGCCGGAATGACCTTTAAGGATTTCTCAGAGGCGGGATTTTTAAAGGGCAGGCAGCGTTATAGAAAATATGAGGCTAAGGGCTTTAAAACCCCGACAGGAAAGGTTGAATTGCTTCTAAGCACGGCGGAGAAATACGGCCTGGCCCCTTTACCTGAAATCCCCGCCATGCAGACGCCAGAAGCGGATTTCCCACTTATCATGACAAGCGCCAAGAGCCCTTATTATCTGCACTCCTCCTACCGTTGGGTCGATTGCCTGCGAGAACGAGAACCTTATCCATTTGTTGAGATTAACACAGAAACAGCAGTATCACTGGGCTTAAAAGACAAGGATGAAGTAATTATAGAGACCCGTCACGGAAAGATTACCCAGAAGGCAAGAATAACCGACCGAATCAGGCCTGATGTTGTATGCGCGTCTTACGGATGGTGGTTTCCCGAAGGAGACGCCTCGGCCCAGTTTGAATGGAAAAAGGCAAATTACAACATGCTTACTTCCGCATCCCATGTGGGAAAAGAATTTGGTACCCCGCTTCTTAAGGGGATTCCTTGCAGAATAAGCAGGAAATGAACAAATGAATGAAGTTAAGGAAAAGATATCAATTAGCAGGGTCATGCCCGATTACTGCCAGGAGCGATTCAAGGCTCACAGGAACCTCGCGCGCAAGATCGCCCCATTCATGGAGGTAAACGATATACTGGAGATTATCAGGTCTGAGCTGAGGACCGCCATACCCCATGCCATGGAGGCCTGCGTACTGCTTCTTGACCCTGACGCTAAGCAATATACGAGGCCTATGCAGTGCGCTCTTTACGACCGTCCCGTCAACTGCCTCATGTGCAAACGAAGCAGGCCCGCCGTCAAGAAGGCGATAAGGGAGAAGAAGGCAGTCATATTCCGGGCAAGCAGCCCGGTGCTTCGTCATGATGCGTCATTGGTAGAGATCGGCCCTGAGGCGGCCATGCCTGTTCTCCTCGGTGAAGAGGTAATTGCGGTCGTCAGCCTTGTCTCAGCACCCGGCGGGGATTTTCCCAGAAGGGATTTTCTCTTTCTCAAGGATTTTTCCGAAACGCTTGCAAACGTTATAATAACAGCCAGAAGACACTGGGAGACCACAAAAGAAAAGATACGCATCAGTAAGATGCTCGATCACCTTTCCTCATTTGTGCCTCAGTCCGTCAGGGTGATGGTTGAAAAGAATCCTGAACTCCTTACACAGGAAAAACAATTAAAGGAAGTGAGCATCCTGTTTCTCGATTTAGAGGGATATACAGCTCTCAGCCAGAGCTATTCCGAGGTGGAAGTAAATCGTCTTGTAGAAAGGCTTTTTTCAAGCTTTGTTGACCCGATACAGCGCTCAAAGGGCGATATCAACGAGACCGCAGGCGATGGGCTTATGATAATCTTTAAGGAAGACGACGCCCTGACCAACGCTATTAACTCCGTCAAGGCAGCCTTTGAGATTCACGAAAGGGTTACCGAGCTTAACGCCGCGCTTGACACCGGCATCAGGTCTATGCATGTGAAGATAGGAATAAATTCAGGGCAGGCGCTCCTGGGTATGACCAGGTTCAAGGGATCTCTCGATACCCGCATGACATTCACCGCAAGCGGACCGGTAACCAATATGGCAGCTCGTCTTGCAGCCCTGGCAAAAGGCGGGGAGATTCTTATCGGAGAAGAAACCATGCGCCTTATTAGAGAACTCTGGCCTGTCTATGAGATCGGCGAGGCAAAGCTCAAGGGCTTCGATGGCCATGTGAAGGTATTCTCCCTTACAAAGCCGGCCGCCTGAAAAACCAAGTTTAAACCCTCTTTTTTTTAATATACCGTTATTTTAACGTAACCTGACGGAGACATCAAAGGATTTTTCCCTGGGATATCCCGAATTTTGTTTGATCTGGGAAGAGGATAGGCGCATTCTAGCGGGATTGACCGGCAAACGGGTATTGACACCGTTTGATGGGATATCGAGTAGCTCACGAGGCTCGAACCGGCTGCCCGCCTTTTTTCTGTCCGGATGGAAGGCGCAGGCGGCGTTTTATGACGGAGGAGGGTGACATGAAGAGGTGGATGTGGATTACGGTGATTGTGGTGGTGTGCATCCTGGCTGCTATCTCGGGTGGCGGGTATCTGTGGCTTCAGTGGCGGCTTTCAAAAGAACTCCCCCAGATAAACGGTGAAATCGCGCTCAATGGCATAAGAGAGAATATTGAGATCATCAGGGATGAATGGGGAGTACCCCATATATACGCGCAAAACGAAAAGGATCTATATTTCGCCTTCGGTTATGCCATGGCCCAGGACCGCCTGTGGCAGATGGATTTTCATCGAAGGCTTGGAAAGGGTGCGCTTTCCGAGATACTGGGTAAGAAGTTCATTGCTGTTGACCGCTATTTCAGGACCATTGCCGCTGCCGGCGCGGATACCAGTGTATCCGAGAAGATCGCCCCTCTCCTTGATGCCTTCTCAGAGGGCATAAACGCCTTCATGGATTCCCACAAGGGCAGGCTCCCGATAGAATTTACCATTCTCGGTTTCAGGCCTTCTCCCTGGACGCCTGAGGACTATATCGCCGTCCTCAAGGTGGTCAACTGGGCGCTCAGCAGCGGCTGGCGCGTGGATATGACTGCCCGCAGAATGCTTGAAAAGGTGGGCGAGGAGCGTCTCAAGGAAGCCTTCCCGGGGTGGCCTGGCGACGCTCCGATCGTGATAAAGAATGAAAAACTCCTTAAAGCCGGCATTGATAGGACACAGGAGGTCCTGGCTCTCTTAGACGGGATATTTCCTCTGGGCGGTTCAGGGGCAAGCAACAACTGGGTTGTCTCAGGGGATAAGTCCTTATCCTGTAAACCCATCCTGGCAAATGATCCCCATGTCTCTCTCACAAATCCTTCATTCTGGTGGGAGGTGCATCTGAGCTGCCCAACCATAGATGTGACGGGTTTTGCGGTTACGGGTGTGCCCGGCATTCCGGTAGGTCACACAGGGTCAACCGCATGGGGCGTAACCAATGTGATGACTGATGACGTGGACTTCTACGTCGAAAAGATCAATTCCAAAAATGCCGGGCAGTATCTCTTTAACGGAAAGTGGGAGGATATGAAGGTCATAAAGGAGACCATCGCCGTAAAGGGCGAGGCGCCCGTCGTGGAGGAGATATTTCTCACAAGGCATGGGCCTGTCATTGAAAGACCCGATGCGGAGACTGCCATATCGGCCAGATGGGCCTTTTCAGAGAGGCCCCAGCCTGCCGACCCGGGCTATCTCCTCATAAAGGCAAAGACAGTCCAAGAGATAGGAATGGCGCTCAGCCGCTGGGAGCTTCCTGGACAGAACTTCGTCTTTGCGGATGCAGGAGGTGGAATAGGATACTGGTGCTGCTCCCCGGTGGTGATAAGGGCAAAGGGAGAAGGCCTTCTTCCGGTACCGGGCTGGACGGATGAATACGAATGGAAGGGCTATGTCCCCCATGAGGAAAAGCCCCATGTAATCAATCCCGTAAACGGGGTCATCTTCACCGCCAACAACAGGCTCGCGGGCGAGGATTACCCTTATCAGATAACCACCTATTGGGAGCCAGCCGATAGATCCCTGAGGATCAAGGAGCTTCTGGGGGCAAAGGAAAAATTCGCGCCTTCGGATTTTATGGCCATACAGATGGATGTCCTATCGGTTCTCGCAAGGCGGATTAATCCCTTGATGACTGAAGCCGTTAAAGATGCATTTCCCGATCAGAAGGCATCCGAACTTAAGGCGATACTTTCTTCCTGGGACTGCAGGATGGAAAAGGAGAGTGTAGCGGCCTCGATCTTTGAGGTTTTCTTCATCCATCTGCTTGACGCGGTATTCAAGGACGAACTGGGAGATGAGTTGTATGCTGCCTACCTTAAGACGGTCTCCTTTCCGGCCAGGGCCATCGAGGCCATGGCGGAGGCGGATAAGTGTTTGTTCTGTGACGACATCTCGACCCCGGTAAAAGAGACCTTCAGAGACGCTGCTGCAAAGGCCCTGAAAAACGCGGTTACGGAGATTGAAGGGAAATTGGGCAGTGACATGAAGAAGTGGTACTGGGGTAGCCTTCACGCGCTTACCTTTGAGCATCCACTGGGGAAGAAAAGGCCGCTTGATCTCATCTTTAACCTGGGTCCGTTTCCTGTTGAGGGAAGCCCACTTACAATCAACAAAAAGCAATATCAATATAATAATCCCTATTCATGCAATCACGGCGTTTCAATGAGAATGATAGTTGATCTCGCTCTCCCTGACGGGGCCTATCACGTCCTACCTACAGGGGAGTCGGGCCACATAAAAAGCCCGCATCACACGGATCAGATACCGCTTTATCTTGAGGGAAAATACAGGACCATGCCTTTCACAAGGCCTGAAGTTGAAAAGAAAAAAGAGGCTTATCTGATATTGAAGCCGGAAGCGTCTAGATAGATGAAGATAGTCGCTGATGAGAATATCCCCTTTGTCAGTGAAGCCTTTGCCTCCCTTGGTGATGTAATTGTAAAGAAGGGAAGAGAGATCGCGCCTCCTGATGTCTCCACGGCGGATGCGCTTCTGGTAAGGAGTGTTACTAAAGTTGGCGCGAGGCTTCTTGAAGGATCAAGGGTCAGGTTCGTGGGCACTGCCACAAGCGGGACAGACCATGTGGACAAAGGATATCTCGCCTCAAAGGGCATAGCCTTTTTCGATGCGGCAGGCTCCAATGTCGTATCGGTCGCGGAGTATGTCGTTGCGGCGCTCCTTGAATATGCCTTCACTACCGGATGTGAATTAAAGGGAAAGACACTCGGGATCATAGGGGTCGGGCATGTCGGGACGAAGGTTGCCTCCATGGCTGAGGCCCTCGGGATGGAAACTCTTCTAAACGATCCGCCCCGGCAGGATCAGACCGGCTTTAACATTTTCAGACCGCTTGAAGAGATCATGCAATGCGATGTCATAACCCTGCATGTCCCTCTGGTGACAGGAGGAAGATGGCCGACAACGAGGCTTGCGGGGGAGTCCTTTTTTTCAGGCCTGAGAGATGGTGCTTTCATTATAAATACCTCAAGGGGAGAGGTATTGGATGAGGTATTTCTCAAGAAGGCCATAGTGAGCGGCAAGGCCGGGTTTTCCTGCCTCGATGTCTGGGCTGATGAACCCGGCATCTCCCTTGATACCCTGAAAATGGTTTCAATCGGAACCCCTCATATCGCGGGATATAGCTATGATGCCAAGGTGAGGGGAACCGAGGTGATCTACAAGGCCCTGTGCGGATTTCTCGGCAGGGAAGCGAGCTGGAGCGCTAAAGAGGCAATCGGATCAAGGGGTGAGAAGGTTATTGGCCTGTCTGAGTTTCCTGATCAAAAGGCCGAGGGGATTCTCCGCTCGGCAGTCAGGCATGCCTATGACATAATGGCTGATGATCGGGCCCTACGGTCGGGGCGGGATTTTGATTCACTTAGACGCGATTACCCGCTTCGTCGGGAATTCAGCGCACACCGGGTGGAAGCGGGTAAAAGGAGAAAAGAGGCAGAGACCCTCTTTCACCTTGGCTTTAAAGATTCCTGCAAACCCTTTTCCGCATAAGCCTTGTTCTCTTCGTCGTCCGCGTCGGCTATCGGGAGTTCAATCACTCTGCGGTATTCCTTGATGGCCTCTTCCCTTCTGCCGAGCATGTCGTATGTTATGCCAAGCTCCAGGTGATGGTTGATGTGGGAGTCCTTGAGAGAAGCCGCCCTCTTGAGGCATTCCAGGGCCTTTTCAACTGAAGCCTCCTTAGGAATTCCTCCCAGGAAAACGTCCGCGAATTTTCTTTCTATCCAGGAGAGAGTTGCGACGTTTCTGTTCCAGAGGGCAAGCACGTGCCAGGCGACATCTTCCGAGGGATTGAGTTCAAGGGCTTTATCAACCTCCTGTTTTATCTCCTTTGAGAGCTTTACCTTCTCCTTTCCGCCTTCATCCAGGGCAACCCTTCCAAGGGAGATCGCAAGATATAGGTGCCCTTTTGATCCGGCAGGATCTATTTCTACCGCCCTCCTGGCCGTCTTATTTGCCTTGAGATACAGCTCCCTTCTCTCCTGCTTGGAGGGGAGCTTCTCTCCAACGTCAATCAAGACCCTTGCGAGTTTCCACGCCGCCTCATAGCTTTCCGGGTCTGCCTGAAGCGCCTTTTCGTAGGAGTTCATCGCAACCTTGCTGTCAAAACGGCCGTAAGCCGAATCGCCTTCTGCCATTACATCACGGAAGGAAGATTGGTCTGCCAGGCACAGACATGGAGTAAAAGAAAAAGCAATGAGAGCAAGAATCAATAACCGGTATTTTTTCATGGAACGGC
>Ga0210058_1000238_pt1 | contig 54814 bp, 52 predicted proteins | sample CryGeymeta201511_FD_183979 | JGI IMG/M metagenome (GOLD analysis project Ga0210058, IMG submission 183979) | Groundwater microbial communities from Crystal Geyser aquifers in Utah, USA - Crystal Geyser metaG 2015-11 (SPAdes) (version 2) | ecosystem: Environmental > Aquatic > Deep subsurface >...
ATGTGACAAGAGAAAAATGGTCAATGATTTCAGGACTTAATGGGAAAGGTAATCTCTTTTCAATACAGCGAACTGCCTTTCAAAACCTGTGGAAACAATCTTGTAGTAATTATAGTTGATCTCTGCATTCGTACCGAGTTCCAGGTGAAGGCCCGGACCGAATAGAGTTTGAGGACTTTTTATTGGATCATAAAGTTGTGTTGAATCAAAAAGAGACGAGGCGACCATTGCGCCGTTGATCTTTGCACCTTGCTGCAGATTGATCCCAATAGGGATAGGTATCGCACTGCTCACGTCATGAGCCGGAAGGATCAGGATCAGTCCCTCAAATGTCACATTCTGATTGAGGGTGAGCCCAATATGATACTGTTTTGTAGCCGTGTCGTAGTAATCTCCTATGATCAAAACCTTGTTCTGTAAATCTTGCGTGATGACAACATTGCCCTGGAGATAGATATTTTCAGGAATATCATGAATCACGTTCACATCATTATTATTATTATTATTACTTGTACCTAATTTAACCGTTGTGCCCGCCTTTCTGAGAGTTGTGTCAGCGGTGAGTAAAGACATAACGTCATGAAAGTCTTTGATGCTCGGATTCACGAGTTGACTCGAACGCTGCACCACCCCGTTGGGATCGACTTTAGCCGTGGGACGCAAAACAATATTGGCTTGCATATCCGTGGTGACAATCCCATCTTTATTATTTCCGCCATCTACCTTGGCGTTGTCTCCCACACCAATGAAAACCCTCCCTCCGTTATTATCAATCAGATTCACGGCTCCATCGTGTTTAATCTCCAGACGTCTGAGTGTGTAGGAGATCAAGTCCGTGGTCTTCGGCATCTTTCTATCGGTCTGTGCGGAAATCAAATAGATTTCATTGTTCGTGTCTATGAGTTTAGGACAGCAGGGATTAGTATTTTCTGGTTCATCATCCTCAACATGGACAGAGTACATGTATTGTCCCGAAGTGCCTCCAAGATTGCAGAACTGATTGATGTCTTGATTTTTCAGGTATGAGTAAATCAGAGGAGTAATATTGCCAGACTTCCCATTCCCGTTTTTATCATACCGCAGAGGAGTAATCCCGTTCTTATCATACCCGAGAAGCTGATTTAGCGTTGTTATCGGGTTGTGATTTTGGTCATCACAGGTTATGGGGTTTAGATTCTGGTCATTACAGCAGTAGATAGGGTTTCCTTTTTGGTCTTTACAGGTCTTATCCAAACCAGCAATCAGATCCGGAATTGCGGCCAGGGCAAGTTCCTCGGCCCCTTCGGTCGCATAAAACTTCTGTTGCGATTTATAGTCGTTCACGGCGATCATGGTGTTGATGGTCGTATTAGTCATGGCCGTGACCGCAAGCAGGGTCAGGGCCACAAGGATGAGCAGGGCCGTGACCAGGGCCATGCCTCTTTCATTGGAATGGGGTTGAACAGATTTTATTATACATTTTATATATTGTCTCACGATTAATTCCTCAGAACAACCCGCCTTGTCAGAACAATCTGGCGATATCCTCTATTGATAAGGTTTCCATTGCCGTCTTTATAGTTTAAATCCTTATGCTTGGTTCGCGACACAATGGTTAAGGTCACCACCCTGAGATCGCCTTTGTTATCATATCGAAACTGAAACATGGGGACGTCAGGATTCCCATTGCCGCTTAGATCCTCTGTAATGAAGTATCCTATATTCCCGACGTTTTGATTCGTCGCATTATAATTAGAGTCCTGCGGCCCTAACATGTAACCGATCCGTTGCGATGTCTTATCATCAACTGTATTTTTAACATCATCTACAAAATTGTAGATAATATCCCTGGTCTTCAAGATCGTCCCGACATTCTCTTCGTAGACAATCGAAATGTTGTCATCTTTCCCTCTTTTTAATGGATCAGGTATAACATCTTTTGCCTTTGCCTTTTTCAGCTCCGAGGTCAGCAGGTCCATGGATATCCTTGCATTCTGCTCCATCTCCTGAAGATCTTCCTGCAGGCTGTAGCTCTGGCTCTGTGAGATCATGAAATTTACCATCCCCGCAGTAATGAGCCCGGTGATGGCAAGAACTACAAGGATCTCTACCAAGGTAAATCCTGAATGTCTCCAATTACTTTCTTGATTTTTTTTCTGATCCATGTTTACTCGATTACGGTTTTAAAATTTAATTGATGCGGTTTCTGAGTATCCTGGGCATTCGGCCAAAAGACTGTCACATTCACCGTACAAAAAGTCACTCCGACAGGACAAGAAGCTCCGTTTGAATCCTCCAATGTCCGGGTACATCTAATAAACCGGCCGTTATACGGTAGAGTTCCGTCTCCATTCATATCGATAACACCTGTATCAAGAATTCCGTTTTTGTCCATATCCCCGTAAGGGACACTATCCGAGAAGTTATTGCTCAATGTAGTAAAGAGGTTCCCTATTCCTGAAACACCCACCTCCTTGGCCTCTTCAAGGAGGTCCGTGCCGATATTGTTGGCAATGGTCATGTCGCGGCTGAAGGAATTGGCATGGATCATCTGTGTCTGAAAGCCTGCCAGCCCAAGCAGGCCGATGGAGAGCACCACCAGGGTGATGAGAAGTTCGACCAATGTAAATCCGTGTGCCTGGGATGAATTTGTCCTACTACTTTTTCTCAATCCGTATCCCCCCGGCGTCGTTAGTCACAATATCATATCCTTTGACCGAAACATCATCATGCATCACTGAGACTGTTTGAGTGTTTGCCGTCCCTTTATTAGTAAACGTCATATCAATAGTTGACCCATTCTGCATGATTTTTGTGCCGAAAAAATCAGAATTGGACGACAGATCCAGTACGGCCGTGCCATTAGGGTACTTGCCATGAGGGTAGGTGCCATCAGGGTAGGGAATCTCCAGCTTGCCTCTTTCAGAATAGATCCCTTTCGAGTCATTTCCCCCGGCTGGGGTAAAATCGGCAGTAATGCTCGTATTCTCCTTGATAGCCGTGAGCCTTGCCTGCTGAAGCATGGTATAGATCTCTCTGGCCACGGCCTTGGTCCTCATTTCCTGTGTGTATCCATCAAGCGACGGTCCGGCAAAGGCCATGACAATTGCGATCATGCAAATAACCATGATCAGTTCGATGATTGTGAAACCTGCCTGATTAGAAGGTCTTATCATCATAGTGTAATAAATCTATTTATGATATCCGATTCGTATTGTATAAATCGTCAAATAATATAAATTATTATCTGACATCAGGTGATGATTTTATTGTTAAATACGGATGGAATATACCAGAAAAATTTCAGGATGGCAAGTTAAAAAAAAATCAAAAAAAGGATGGCCTGGACCTGGTTGGATATTTTATGCGTTTATTAACCACCTTGTTAAGCAGTCATTATAGAAAAAAGCCCTTGACGAATTGTATATTATAGTCATATACTACCATCATGACATCCTTTGTGACATCCTTTGATATTTTGACAAAATGCACTGGATTTGAATGGGACAGTCATAACGCAGATAAGATTTGGCTTAAGCATCACGTTTCTCTGTCAAACTGCGAACAGATATTTTTCAATCTCCCGTTGATTGTTGCTGACGATGTTAAACATTCAGAGCAGGAAAACCGTTTCTTTGCCCTTGGTCAAACTGATGCGGAAAGATTTTTATTTGTGGTTTTCACGGTTCGAAATAATAAAATCCGGGTAATATCAGCAAGGGATATGAATCGAAAAGAAAGGAGAGTGCATCAAGCTCATGAAGAAGAAAATACCTAAGTTTAAAAATGAAGATGTGGAAAGAGCGTTTTGGGCAACTCATGACTCAACCGAGTTTATTGATTGGAAAAAGGCAAAGAGAACTTTGCTGCCAAATTTGAAACCGTCGGTCAAGACAATCTCTCTTCGCCTTCCCGAAGCAATGCTTGAAGAACTAAAGCTGCTGGCAAATAAAAAAGATGTACCTTATCAATCGCTGGTAAAGATTTTTTTGGCGGAACGCATTGAAGAAGAACTTGATGCATACTCTAAGGCATAACAATTTACTCGTGCGGATGGCAAATAGCCACCGCACAGTTCAGCGTTATCACATATTTTTTTCTACAGGTTTTTCTTCCCTGATGTTGATGTTCATCTCATATTCGGATCTGCCGCCTTGCCCGTCATCAACCAGGACCGACACCTTGGTCGAACCGTTGAACTCTTTCGGAACGTCCCATAGGATCAGTCCTGAGGTCGGTGATATCCACATGGACTCAGGGGCTGATTTCAGGGAATAGGTCAAGGAATCTTTATCCGGATCACTCGCTTTGACCTGGTACGTATAGGTCTTTCCATCAAATTCAAAATTATTATCCTCAACAATCATGGGCGGCATGTTCACAATCTCCCGGTCCAGGACCACAGAAGGCCCATTTTCTTTGCCGTCTAAGGGTGTAATCTTCACGGAAATCTTATCACCTCTCCGAACGGGAACGTCCAGAGCGCTCCCCTCGCCTGCCGACTCCCCGTTGACCCTCCATTCATAGAGCAGGGTCACCGGGTCTCCATCCGCATCGGCGCCGGCCGCCTCAATCCTTAGTGCATCGCCCGGATGAAAGACCTCGGGCATAAAATAAACACTCTTGATTTTTGGAGGTGTATTTTTTGTCTGATCCGCATTCGTATCGGCTTCTCTGCCATGGTCAGTTAAATCAGTCGTTGAGTCTTCCTTTTTCTTTGCAACGTCATCTTTTCCAACACCCAGGCGTTCCTGATGGTTCAGTTTAAAAGACCTCTCCGATGAGCACGAAAACAAAAAAGTCAGAATCATAAAAAGATAGAGTATTTTTGACAAGGTTATCTCCTTTGTTGACTAATATTTATAAAGCATGGATATCCTGCACTTCTCAGCAGTACCTGTCTGCGCTTGAGCAATAACTTCGATGGTGTAAATTAAAGGGACCGGCACAGTTTGGATTTCATTAATGGAGTTGACCACGCCGGTACTCTGCTCCACATTGGGATCGCTGCCTGTATTCCCTTGCACCGTATCCACAATTTTTGAGTAGATGCTGTAGGTCGGACTGCTTCCAAGATCAAAGGACATATCATAGGTTGCGCTGTCGGCCGGATCAATGATCAGGGAATCGTTACAGGTTGCACTCCAATCACTCGTGCCGTTTTTAAGTTTAGCGTCCAGACAGGACATAGGAGTTCCGTACTGGTCCAGGAGCCCGCTCATGAGCGTATCTGCAGGAAGGGAGAAGGAAGCAAGGGATGCCGATACGTTGGGAGCGTCCTGAGCATCAACCATCTGGCGCGCAACTTGAGCCCCTGCCTCCGCGGCCTCGCAGGCGGAAGCAAACCTTTTGTGACCGCCTGAAATCTGTGCGCTCGAGGTCACCATCAGCATAAGCGCCGACATAAAGGCAAGAGAAATCGCAGCCAGGATCAGAACCATCACCAGAACGATCCCCTGTTCTGAATGCACGGTTGTGCCCCGCCGTATGACGGTAATTCTCAATTTTAGGAGTCCTCTTTTAAGACTTTTTTCTTTCATGATCACCTCAAGGATTTTATGATTATTTCGTCAGATAGTCTTTTCTGACCACAAGGGTGTAAACCCTCCATCGGTAATTAACTCCATTCGTAATGGTCGTTAAGTCAAAGTCCCTCCCCAATCCGAACTCTCCAACGGTGATGGAACTGTTCGACATGGTGTATTTCATGTCCAACGCCCCTTCGTGGGCGAGGACATAGAGTCTGACTTCCTTCAACTGATCTCGGATGAGTTGAGCGGTCAACGCGGAGATGTCGTTCATGTATAAATCTACAACGCCATCATTGGTGCCATCGCTATCCAAACCATAGACCACCTGCATATCGGCGGCGCAGTCGATCAGGGGCAGCTCATTTAAAGTGCCGTCCGCTTGACTCACCTCGGCCTTGACCAGCACACCTGTGCCTGGAGCACATTTGGAAGGCACAACAGTCGTTGAGGCATAGGGGACACTCCCGTCCGAGATATAATAATCCGCACGGTTAAACGGCATTTGTATGCTACTGGGGTTTATTCCGTAGACGATATAGGTTAGAGACCCCGTAGGCGCAAAACCGGAAACTGCATTATATTGCGTGGAAAAGCTCCCCCCATTCGTCACCAACGCATGGTTAAAAGGATCGTAGACAACCACATAGTCGGCGCCCGAAAAATCCTCTGAAGCGGCCCCCCATACTCTGGTTGTCCCGCCGGCCCCCAGCCGAGTCCATTTTTGGGCCACGTTATTGCTGGCCACACCGATCCCTTTGACTACGATATAATCCGACCCATTGAACAGTGATGGATTATCGTTGTCACTTACGATTGACCTCGGGGCAACGGCGGAGGAATCATTATAACTCGGGTTAGTGCATTCGGGATAGAAAGTGCCGACCGGTGTCCAAGGGAGCCCGTCTCCGGCCAGTTCGATATCTCTCTTCAGTATCTCAAATCCGATCATCCCTTCCATATTGGATTCTGATATGCTGGACTGCTGCTTGAATTGGCCCAGAAGGCCCAGAAAGACATTCGAGGCGGCAGCGATGGCTAAAATAAATACGGTCATAGCGACCATTAACTCGATCAGGCTGAATCCGGCTTCGCGCTTCATGATTTGATTACCTCACTATGCTGCTGGGTTTCTCACAATCGAGGCCACGGAATGGGAATAAACCTGGCCTTTCCACGTCCATGATACGGTAATCGTCACTTCCTTATTATTCGCGTCGAGAATACTGACTGCCGGTGTAACCGTAAAAGGGAAAGGAGGCATATTCCTGAAGTTTTTATTGATGTTTACCGTGGTCGTGAACGAATCCAAAGCGGCAAAACTCATGTCTCTGGCAGTCAGCATCTGTGAATTGGCGATACTGATCGCCTCCTCCCTCAGGTTGTCCCTCATATTCGAATCTATGGAAACCAATGCGCCCTGCATCAGCCCGATGAATATCACCAGAAGGACCACCAGGGAAATCATGATCTCGATCAGGCTGAAACCCTTGTTATTTGACATTACACGTCCCTCCATTCATCTGCCCCATCTTGATCCTCGTCTGCGTCAATTCAATACAGTCATAATCCGGCGGAGTGCTTGAAGCCCTTGAGATATCAAACTGTACGGTTCCCGGCGTGGTCACGATTCCCGTGACATTCATCACAATCGTCCCAGCCCCGGCCGAAACCGGATCGTCAAACAGCTTCGGGACGGCAAACAGGGGAGTATCCGCAGGGGCGGGATCCTGCACGCCGTCCTGGTCCGTATCTTCCCAGATCTGGTAACTGCCGGCGCCCACCACGGCAAAATAGATCCGATTCCGCTGCATGGCCCGGGCCCTTGCAGTCATCAAGTCAGCGTGCAGCTCTTTGACCTGACCTTCAATCCTGTTTGCGGCGATGCTCCCTTGAAACGAAGTTCCCAGAACGAGGGAGAGGATACCGATAATAGTAACTGTCACAATCAGTTCTATGAGAGTAAACCCTTTGCCGTTCATTATTTCTTCCTTTTGTGAATAAGCAACTTGGTGGGGTCCGCTCCGGACTGAAGCGCCGCTCCCTGCCCACCGGCGGGTTTACCTTCCGTTCTGACAGACTTGGGCCCTGGGATATCATCGATATTGACTTCCTGTATGGCCCCTGTGGAGACCTGGAATGTCAACTTACCATCACAGTTAGGGCGGCCTCCCGTTTTATAATCAAGCACCCAAATAAAGGATTTCCCTCCAATGGAACATTGTTCATTATAGGGTCTGAAGGTCGTAAAGAATGTGCACCCGGTCTTGGAGGTGAAGGGATCGGAAACCATCCTTTCGGAAAAATAGTTTTTCGTGACGTCCACGGCAGGATCGCCTTCGGGATAGGTACCGGACCCTTGGCCATCCAAAGCCCATTTCCAGCCGGTGCTGGGTTCCGCCCATCCACCAGCGCTGAAGCCTGTCACGGTTCGAAGATCAAAAGTGTTAAAATCCACCGTAGTTGTACATAGCCCTAACTTATCATACCCCGAGTTCGGCACATAGCAGGGGTCTTTGAAACCGAAAATATATCTCTGGCCGTCCGGATCGTCGTTTTCGGTATCGAGAGAGAAATAATATCGTCCCGTACCTGAGAAGAGCCAGAGTCTATCCTGTTTTTTATCCCGCAGACGGGTGATCCCCGCTGTGACCGGCCCGATGCCGTCCATGACCTTGCTCCAGACCCAGTTGCCCGGATTGGCATCTTCCTTGGTAACCAGCCTGCCTATCCCTCCGTTGTTCCAGAAATAATTACTACCTACCCTGTTTCTCGTCACGTAGCCGATATAGAGAACTTCGTCCTGGTAGTTGTCGTCCACATCATTGTTGGAATTGATCAGGGTGCCTGCAAAGGCATTCGTCAGTCCGGTATCGATCGTTGTCAACAGGGCGCCTGTCTTCAAATCAAGGATAAAGAGCTTGAGGTTCTGGTCGGACCGCCCCATAAATTGGTAACCTGTAGAGCTGATGGGTCCGGTGGGACCGGAGCCCAGTACCACAAACCAACTGCCGTTTGTGTCTTTGGCCCCTATCCGGATAACGGCAGGTCCTGTGGTCGCATAACCAAGGTCCGGATCGGTAAATTCCCAGAGAAGCTGAGGATTGTTCTCATCCGACACATCCAGGGCGTAGTAGGATGAATAGCCCACGCCGTTGATGGGTGTCTTCACGCAATCCGTGCAGGCTGAACCGGCGTTACTGCTGGCGCCGCCCAGCCTCATGCCGCCGATCAGGATGGTTTTCCAACTGTTTACGTCCCTTACAGCACTCGCACTTCCATTGATACTGGCGTCAAAAACCGTGGGGGTGAGATCTACCGTATACAGATGACAGTAGTCCTGCTCTTTTTGGTATCTGAGATAAGGCAGGGCATTCTTGGGGATAAAGGCCCATCGTTCCTCGCCCAACCCTGTCATCTCCCCCGAACTGTCCAGCGACGCCGCTTCATAGTTCCCCTTTCCGGCCCATTTGAGCCTCAAGGTCCCGAGTCTAAAGGCGTGAAGCATCCCGTCGTTCCCGCCCACATAGACCGTGTCCCGGTCCTTATAAGCCTGGGTTGTGATAAAATGGTTCGGGTCTGCCGTATCGCTCTGAGACGGATCCTGACAATATGCAAGTGGATCATCACAAGGCCCGTATGTGGTATCCCCATAATCTCGATCATACCGGTTCAACCGATACCATGAGACAATCTTAGGAGTCGAGTTAATGATATCCCCGAGCTTCCACGTATTCGAAACGCCGTCCATCGAAACCGTCCTTGACCGGAAATCATCCGTCCCGTCAACGTTGCGGTCCATACCAATGAAGTCCTCGCCGTGGATATACCGGATGAGATACTCAGCGTCATCGGTTCTATTTAAGTCACTGTTTTCATCCTGAACATCGAGAAGGGCGCTCAGTGACCCGGCATTGGCTACTGAGAAGTCGAACAAACTGCTTCCGTCGGTTGTGGTGTAGATCGTCCTTGGCTCCGCGGTAAGATCCCGCTGCCACAAGATCTTGCCGGCTTCCCATAAATTCTTCAGATCCTCAAAAAGAATTGTCGAATTGAGCGCCCCAATGTTTCCATCCTGATCGCTGTCGTATTTTTTGGCCTTGACCATTTGATCAGTGGTATCGAAGTAAATACTCACGATATTATCGTCAGGAAGGCTGAGGATATTGTCTTTAACCGTATCTTCTCTGACACTGCTGTTTGTGTACAGCGGGTCCACATAATACCAAAGGTCCTGAACCACACCGGCCCACCCGATAATATCGTTTCCGATCCTCTTTCTCGGATAAAATACCGCCTGGATAAGATTGGCCCCGCTACCCTCACCGGAGGCAAGAACCGAGGCTGCCGTGCCCGAAGCGGCCCTCTTGAGTATGCTTGAAAAAGCATCCCGAATGGATTTTTCGAGTTCCTGGCCGTCTACGGCCTCATAGAAGTTGTCGGGTTCGCCGTCGCCGTTGTTGTCCCATTCGGACTGAAGATCCGGGACGTCATTCCCATTAAAATCTTCAAACCCGCCATTAATCGCTGCATATCGAAGCAGTGTGGACCCCTTGCCGAAGGCAAATACTGAATAAAGCGTTAAGACCTGTTTGCCGGTTATATCCTTGGTTGCCGCTGTCCTGAGATCGTTGGTATGAACATACAATGCCACATCTTCCATGCCGGAGACATATCCGCCCTGCCAGCCTCCATTGCATGTCGGAAAGGTGGATGCCGCAAAGCTTCCCACAGCCGGACAATAACCACCCCTGCCGGGATTGCCGGGATTTAAGTCATAACAATCATAGTTGGATCTGCCGTTGGCATAACTTTTTAAAGTTGCCGGCAGATAACCGTCCGCACACGGCTCTCCGTCGGTGATATACAGCACAAAACTCTTGGCACAGCTTGGGTAGCTGGGCTGACCGCCTGTGCCATAATTGTAAGGATCCGCTGTGTTGTTGATCGTATAATCCGCGCTGCTGTAGCGAGGCCCGGGGCCGCTTTCCATGCTTGCCGTCTGGGCAAAATAACCGGCTACCGTCCATAACGTTTCAGCTAAGGGCGTGTTGGTGCTCGGCCTGGTGAGATTGATCTGGTTTACCGTACTTGAAAGACTTCCACCAGAGACGTTGACCTGAACAAAACCGCCCTGCGGCCTGGGGGCATTCGTCTTATAAAATGAAAGCCCCAGTCGTGCCCTGGTACCGACGACACTCTGGACAACACCTTCCACGGGAGATGGCACCCTGACTGTTACATTCCAGGTTCCTTCATTACCAGTGCCATCACTCCCTCCAGTGTCGTTCCTGATGGAGAATGAAGATGTACCAGATCCACCGCCACCGCAGCCGGCACTTGCAGAATAAACATAGAGTTTCCGAGTTCCACTGTAAGGCGTGTAGAGATCTGCATTTGTTATCTTTTTGTATTTTCCTCTGCTGTCGCAATCCGCTACTTCCCCATTGAGTCTGTCGAAGCCTGAGCCTTCGCCCGTGGTTGTCTTCCCCCCAGTCATGACTTTTCTTATAATATCTATCCTTCTCATGGTCAGCCAGTTAAGAAAATTGCCATCCCATTCTGAGGAGAGCTTTGCCCTCTCGCCTGTAAGCCCGCTTCCTGTTTTTGGAGCAGTTGGGATAAACCTGTTACTCTGGTAATCGTACCAGTAGTCAGGGTTGAAATAGCCGTAATATTGGTAGGCAGGATAGGCGCCGGGTGTTGAAAATTCTGTACAGGGGCTGCCTGAACTGTAACACGGATTGTCATCTGCCGTTGTGGTTGTAGTAAAGCCGTCGGAATAGGCAAAATTAAACATACTTCCGGAATTATCCAGAACAATCATGACGTTGGGAGAAATATTCTGAACTACGTAAGGAGGAACAAGACAGTAGTCCTCCATGACGGCATCCGAGTTTTCAAAAGAACAAAATATTAAAGATAAGGACAAAAAAATAAATAAAATGCATCGTTTCATATTCAACTCCTTATTCCACCATATCTTCATGAATAATTATGGATGTGATTTTTTTGTCATGAAAAAAGATCTCCACTTTTTTCCCCCGCCGGAGCGCATCATACGATAGTGCCTCCCCTGAGCTTTTGAGGAGAGGAACCCCGATCACTTCATAATTATTGTTTCGAACTTTTATGGAATGCTCCGTCACATTTTCTATGATTCCTTCAACAACAGTGACTTTTTCCGCATACCCCAGGGAGATGGTAAAAACACTTAAAAGAGAAATGATAAAAATAATAAAGGCGATGCGGTATCCTGCACGATGAAAATTTGTCTCACGGCTTGAAATTTTTTTATCTTTAAACATATATCCTCTCCTCCATTGGATAAAACTTTCCATAGATCTATGGGACAATAGAGCAATAAACATGCCAAAAAGACATGCGAAGCATTTCTGTCTAAGTCATTGCTTTTTCTTGGTTTACATGGATGGCTTAAAAATGAACAAAAGAAAAACTATGTAACGCGTTACATAGTTGGGTAACAGATTACATAATCATTATTTAATAAAGGGGATGTCGGGCGTGAAAAAGTTTATGATGAGAAAGTGCGCTTATAACACATGGCAACAGCAACAAAACATTGACGTATATTTTCAGAACGGGTTATAATTATTATAGAATCCGATAAAACCTCTTCTATTCTGTGAGTTTGACATATAGATGGATCCACTTTGATATGATGAAATTTTTCACTTTGCCCTTCACCGGATACTCCATGTATCCCTGTCTCAAACCCGGGGACCGATTGATTGTCAGGAAGGTCCCGCCCGCTTGCCTTGAAGTTGGAGATATGATTGCGGTCCGGAACACTTATGGCCGCTTAATGGTGCATCGATTGATCAAACGGATCGGCCTGAAATGCGGAATGACTAAGGGAGACGCGCTCCTTGCACCGGACCCTGAACGGGTTGATCTTTCAAAGGCTGCCGGCAAGGTGGAACTCATCGTGAGAAGGAGACGGCTGATTTCGGTGGCCTCCGGCCCCCGATCAAGGTTCAAAAGGCTTTATGCCGCCCTTAGCCGCATGGGCCTGACGCCTGGCGCACTGGAATTTAAAGCCAAGAATGTATTAAAGCGGATCTTACCATTTCAGAAGAGTGTCGAGCCGAATCAGGAGTGAAGTTTTATCCTCTCGATCTTGAAGGGCCATAAAAAAAATTTATCATACCGGGTTTCCCATGGAACACGATGTCCCTGGCCCGGGAGTAGACCCAGCAAGACAACTTGACGCGCGATTCCCGGCACGACAGCTTGCGGCAAAAGTGCCGCCGGTTTGGCACTTGGATATCCCCATAGCTTGTTCATAGATCCCTCCTATTTCTTTAACCTTCGGAGGCTCATAATCTTTTTTGTTGTTTGGCTGATCAGTCATTACAATTTTCCTCCATTTGAAATAGGTGATTCCATATATCACTTTTCTTGGCAAATTGCAATCGGTAAGCCGGAAGGGTCTCTAAGATATCCTTGACCAGATAAAAACCCATCCGTGCAGTCTCTTGATCCAAGTATTTGTAAAAATGAATCAGATGCAGAAGGATCGTACTCATCAGTTCATTTTTTTTTATGGGTCTGATCAGATTTTCCGTACTTTGCTCTATCAGAAAGAGCTTCTTGATCTCTCCTTTCACGGATTCCACAGATCTCTCTTTTATCTTATATTGCCTGAAGGGTGAATGATAGGCATAAACTCGACCCTCTTCTTTCTTGATAATCGTCCCATCATCCGAGAAACAAACATCAGGCCTGCATAGGCGGCTCACAGTAGATTTCCCGGCGCCTGAAAGTCCAAGAAACAGAACGGCCTGATCTTCTTTCCGGACCGCTGCGCCGTGAAGCAATAATCCTCCATGATGGATTAATCGATGTGAAAGGAGGAACATCATTCCGTTCATCATCCCCATATCTTCCGAGGACCGATTCTTGATGAGAACGTTTAACCATGGGATTTGCCGGGTTCTTTCTCGAATAAAAAAATAGGCGTTTCTTGATTGGATATCAATAAAATAGAGATCAGACCCGATCCTCAAATAGATCAGGGTTTGGGGTTCATCCATACAGGAACGTATATCCTTCATCGAATTTTTTTCCGGATCAAGGGTTTGCAAAATATCAAGCGAACTTTCCGCGGCTTCCTCCACGGGTCCATTCCCTGGATACCGTTGATGAATGTTTAGAAAAAATTCTCTGAATCTCTCCAGTTCGGATGGCTTCCAAATAAAATGCCGGCCGTCAGAATATGGGATCACCTGTACATGACAGCCCGTTTTTTTCGAATGGGTTATATAATCGCCGTAGTTTTTTCCCAATGCATGGTTCCACCGATGATTCCATTTTTCAAAATAGAGATGAAAGACTTCGCCTCCTATCTCCACATCCATCTGTTTTTCCATGGTGTTCGGTAAATTAGACATAGCTGTTCTTTTGACCGATGAAAACTTTATAACAAGAAAGCGGGTCCCAACCGTCAATCCCTCTTCCCATGTTATAAGGAACTGCCGGGCATCCCCCTCTGCATAAATAAGCATATAAGCAATCATGGCACTCTTTGAAGGAATCCATGCTGCGAGAATAACGCGTCCGGAACTGACGCATCCCTTGGGAGTGCTGCCAGATATCCCTAAAAGATTCCGTTCTCACATTCCCCACTTTATAGTCCCATAGACGATCGCAGGGGATCACCCATCCATCCGGACGGATGGAACATTCCTCCACACTTCCACCACAACTCGTGATCTTATTCGAATCTGAGGGCTGCCGCTCCGTGACATCCAATTGAGAAATGCGATCCATCATCGCAATCGCATTGACCAATGATCCTCCGACCCGTTTCGGGTATCGGCTCCTTAGCCGCCTCAATTCACCTTCGACTCTCTTCTGCTCTTGAAAGCTAAGGCAAAGATCTTTCCAATGGAATAGCGCGCTCCCCTGGGGTAATAAAGACGAGAATGTAATCTCTGACACGCCGACCTGATTCGAAAATTCAACAATCTCATGGAGAACGTCTTGATTGTTCTTGGAAACAACAACAAAAAAACTAAAGGGAATATGGTATCGGCGAAGGAGATCAATGCCTTCCATACTCTTTGCAAACGATCCTTTACCGCGGATAAAATCATGAACCTCTGAATTCGGACCGTCTAAAGAAACCTGAACGTTCTCCAGACGGCGAGAGCCGGAAAGCATGGAGAGTATCTTTGCATTGAGAAGGGTTCCATTGGTGTTGATTGAAATTCTGAACGGATATTGAAGAATGTATGTCAGCAGATCGGGAAGATCAGGATATATAAAAGGTTCGCCCCCGGAAATCAGCAAACGGAAGACTTTGATGCGCGCAAGTTCATCCACCACCTCTTTCCATTCTTCAAGGTTCAGGTCGCCGGGCGCATTCTTTGTGGAAGAGACGCCGCAATAGAGGCAGTTCAGGTTGCATCGGTTGGTAACATTCAGGGTGACCTTTTGCGGCGCGGAAAAAATATTCATGAATTCCATTCCCCATGGACTCTGGACAATTCACTCTCTTCCAACAGTCTGGACTCCGGGAAAAGGCCTTTCCGGCATGCCTCTTCACAGACCTGATAAGAATTCAAGACCGTTTTCTCATGAGAGATCACGTCGGCGCGGCAGAAGCCGAGGCAATGATGCTTGAAAAGACATCGTCTGCATACGCCTTTCAGATGCAGCGGGACCTGTTCCCGAATTTCCTTAAAAAGGATGCCCTCTTCCCATATCTTAGAGACACTTTTTTCTTTGACATTCCCCATGACCAGTTCCCTGTTTCTGCTTCCAATGCCGCAAATCGAAACGTCCCCGTTGGAAAGAATCCCGCAGATATTAAAGATCGCGCAGGAACATATCGGATGTCGAGCCAGTTCCCGCATTCCTTTCAGTGCCGGGGGAAGGTAGAGATCAATATGCATATTCGGATAGCGATCCGCGTATTCGGTTTCCACTTTGTTTTCAAGGTCCAGCAGCTCTTTAAGGGACAAACCTTCGCACCCATTCTCAGACGATTCCCGGATCCCGACAAAAATCATGGGATTGATTTCAAATAATTTCACTTTCATCTTGTAGGCCAGGCGGATCGTGTTCTCAAGATCATGGGCGTTGATTTTCTGGAGACAGAAAATGACTTGCGGATCGATCTGATGTTCCATAAGAAGTTGAATCCCGTTTACGGCTTTCTCGAAGCTTCCCCTCACCCCCCGGATCCTCTCATGGATATCAGCATGACTTCCATCAAGGCTGACGGAAATCTGCGTCACGTTGTGCTTGCAAAGTCTTTGAACCATGCCGGCAGAGAGCAATGTGCCGTTGGTTTCAAAGCTCAAGGAAAGTCCATGGCCGGAGAAGCAGTCGATAAATTCGAAAAGCCCCGGATGGACAAAGGGCTCTCCTCCGGTAAATTTTACATGGGACAAACCCAAGGGAAGGGCGTCCCGAACCACCCGATCCATGACTTCAACAGAGACATTCTCCTGGTTCTGCCTTTGATAGGATTTCTCATCCGGCGCATAGGCCGGACGTATCCAGCAATGGATGCATTTTAAATTGCACGATTCGGTTGGATAAAAATAAATAGACCGTAAAGGATGTTTGGGCTGCTGGTCCATGTTGTTGCTCATGAATCCCTCTCATGATCTTCACGGTTTGCGAAAAATCCTAATTGATCCAACTCTTCCAGAAAAAGCAAGCAATCCTTAGAGATCTGTTCCTGCGGCGTTGCAGGGTACTCCTTGCATATTTCATCAATGATCTGCGCGGAGGTGATAGGTTTTCTGCATAATTTCCAAATGCTCGTCCCCAAGGCGTTGAGATGACATAGCCGGCCCGTGTCCGGTTCAAACAAAAAGGCTCCTCCTTCTTCTTCTCTTAATACAATCTCCTGATTGATCAATAAATTATGGCGCTCGTTTAACATCAACCAACCCCTTTCGTAAAGGTCTGAAAGAAAATGCTCCACGTCCTTTCTTAAAACCTCTTCAGGTTGTTCACACATCCTGGAGAAGGCCTGGATCACCTCTCTCACATTTCTATGTCCATCCAGGAGATGAAGGATTCCCGCGCCCGTCCGGTTCAGTGTATGAACCATGCGATTGCCCAAATGAAAAACAATCCCTTCTTCTTGAAGCGTTTCAAAGAGGATCCGTTCTTTTAAATTGAATATCTGATCTGCTAAAACCTTCAACCCGTCCTTTCCCGCGTATCAATGCCATCTATCAGAGGGAGGATGACTAAGTGGTCCTGTTCGTAAATATGGTAACGTACCGAGAGGGTCGTAGGGCGGTCTCATCAAGGCGCGCGACTGAGGCGTACCCACTGTGGTACACCGCAAGGAGCGCAACGCCGAGGAGACCGCCATACGGCACTCGAATGCGACCGTATTTACGAATAGGGCCACTAAGATGAACGCGTCATAGACAGATAAGCGGAACGATCGAAAGCGCTCATGTAATATAGAAAATTGTTAAGACCATTATAACCGCGCAGCAATTCATGGGCTCGATCATAAGCCGCGACGATTTCAGGTTTTGGAAAATCATCCAGCCAACTTACCGGATCTTTTGTCCAGCGGTTCCACTGTTTCCAGTCGTATGAGGATATCCTGATTCCGTATTGTTCCGGATGATTGAAGTAGTCGGTACCGGGATAGGGAACAAAAATGAATGCCGTCCCTCTTTTCAAGAGACCCTTTTCAAAGAATTCCTTAAACTTGCTGTAGTTGTAGTCAGCTTCATCTGCATTATCGCCGGGATGTCCGATCAACCAGTAGCTCAGCAGCCATATATCCTTTTTCATGAATTTTTCGCAGCCTTCAAGAATGACGTCCATACTCTGGTTCTTTGCCATCATCTTCAGGACCTTTGGAGAGAAATTTTCGATCCCCACACTAACGGACTTTATGCCGGTCTTAGCCAGGCAATCTACTCCTTGATCCGTCACCGTGTCTATGCGGGTTGTCATAAAGAAGTCCGGCGGAAGCGTGATTTCATTGTCTCGAATTCCCCGGCAGAGGTCATAAAATATTTTTGATCGCATATCCAGCATGCTTTCCCCAAGGCCGATGATCTGAGTCTGATAATCTCTTTGCAATACTTTCATCTCTGTAATGAGTTTTTCAAGCGTGTACGCACGCGGCCTGGCCCAGAATTTCTCCTCCACACAGTATTTGCAGTGGTGAGCACAGCCCCTGTATGAAATGCCGATGATACATGCTTTCCGCACAAAATCCGAAGGTAATAAAGCAAAATCTACAGCGGAGATCTCTTCCAGTTTGCCGAGGGGCTCCGGTGGGGTTCGCCCAATCCCCCCATTCTGCCTGATCGTGATCCCCCGGACACCACTCAACTCTTTTTTCCCCGTTACGGCACGAAGCAGATTCAGCATGATCCATTCACCTTCCCCCCTTACCACCACATCCAGTTCCGGCGTCTGAAGAGCTTCCTGGTCACAAAATGTCACATGCTGGCCTCCCATCACCGTGACGATTTTGGGATTGATTTCCTTACAGATTTTAATAATCTCAATGCAGTATGGGAAGTCTTTGGTAAAGGAGTTGCTGACGCCGATCACCTGTGGGGCGATCTCTCTGATCACATCCTGCAGGATGGCATAAAGTTCATTCCGGTCGATATCCCCGATAATATACCCTGATGAATCCGCAGCATAGTCTTTTTGAAAGTAGTAACCCAATGGCAAAACAGATGTGGGGCAGCCCTGTTGATTCAGAAATGTGGCAATCTCCATAATGCCGCGAGGAAAGATATTTAATTCAGCGGGAGAGGAGATTAACAGGCATTCTTTTTTCATGGTATCAGGTACACCTCTTACTCGGTTCACGAAGGCTCGAAGGCTCGGGGGCGGACTGAATTTTACCATGTTAAATTAAAATTCGTCAATGATTTGTTGCATGATTTAACGAATCATTTTCCCGATCCGCCCCAGCCTCGGCCTGAGATTCTCCCGGTCCCATGACCAGTAGATGATCAGCGCCTTGCCGAGGATTTCTTCCTCTTTAACGTATCCCCAGAACCGGCTGTCGTAACTCCCGTCCCGGTTGTCCCCCATCATAAAATAGCAGCCCTGCGGTACGGTCACCGGACCGAAGTTGTCCCGAGGACCCGGTATCATGACGGAATCCCTGTGGGCCACAAAGTCCTCATCGCGAAGCCTCTCGCCGTTGACATAAACGATCTTGTCCCGGACCTCCACGGTATCTCCCGAAACGCCGACCACCCGTTTGATGAAATCTCTTTTCTCATCCTTCGGGTACTTGAAGACGATGATATCCCCCCTCTCAGGTTTATAAAAATGGAGAAAGGATACGTTCGTAAACGGAACATGGATTCCGTATATAAATTTATTGACCAGGATATGATCACCGATCTGCAGGGTTTCCAGCATGGACCCGGAAGGAATTTTGAATGCCTGCACCACGAAGGTCCTGATGAAAAGGGCCAGGACCAAAGCGATGAGAATGGCTTCGAAGTTCTCTCGCCAGAACGACTTCTTGCCTGCCTGTATTTTCTCCGTTTCCTGCTCTTTCTGCTTCGACATAACGTTATCCATCCTTCTATAAATAGGGTTCAAAGGGTTCAAGGGTTCAAGGGTTCAAGGGTTCAAGGGTTCAAGGGCTTCTTTACCAGTCATTTCAGCCGTGTCTTGGCATTTCACTTGAACCCTGGAATCCTTGACCCCTTGGACCCTCACGCTTCCAGCCGCTTGCTTTGAGAAGATCCTAAGTTTTTTTATCTTTAAAAGCAAGACCCAATTACATCACTCTTCATCGTCCATGCTCAGAACCGACATGAAGGCTTCCTGCGGAATCTCCACGCTCCCGACGCTCTTCATCCGTTTCTTCCCCTCTTTCTGTTTTTCCAGCAGTTTTCTTTTTCGGGTGATGTCACCGCCGTAACACTTGGCCGTCACGTTCTTTCTCAATGCGGAGATACTCTCCCGAGCGATGACCTTGTTTCCCACGGAGGCCTGGATCACCACCTCGAACATCTGGCGGTGAATGATCTTCTTGAGCTTTTCGGCAAGCTTTCTTCCCTTGTGATAGGCGCGGTCCTTGTGGACGATCAGGGAAAGGGCATCCACTATTTCTCCGTTGATCAGGATATCCAGCCGGACCATAGCCGCCTCCCGATACCCGGCGAATTCATAATCCATGGACGCATACCCCCGGCTTGTGGACTTGAGACGGTCATAGAAGTCCACCACGATTTCATTCAGCGGAAGCTCATATTGAATCGTCACCCTGCTTGTTCCATGGTAGTCTATTTTTTTCTGTACGCCCCTCCTCTCCTGCGCCAGGGTGATCACCGAACCCATGTACTCCGCCGGGAGCATGATGGTGGCGAGGATCAGCGGCTCAAAAATCTTCTCGATTTTCTGAACCGGCGGGAGCTTGGAGGGGTTCTCGATCATCAGCTCTTCCCCGGACTGGATCAAAACCTTATAGACCACCGTAGGAGAGGTGCTGATCAGGGGGATGGAAAATTCCCGCTCGAGCCTCTCCTGAATGATTTCCATGTGGAGCAGACCGAGAAAACCACACCGGAATCCGAAACCGAGGGCGTTGGAGGTCTCCTTGTCGTAGGAAAAGGAGGAATCGTTGAGACTGAGCTTCTCCATCGCATCCTGCAATTCCTTGTAGTGATTGCTGTCCACCGGGTAGAGCCCCGCAAAGACCATGGGCTTGACATGTTTGAACCCGGGTAGAGCGTTCCGGGTCGGATTTCCCGATTCGGTGACCGTATCTCCGATACGGGTATCCTGAACATTTTTGATCCCGGCCATGAAGAAACCGACCTCACCCACGGAAAGACCTTCCATCACGGTGGGGTGCGGGGTAAAGACACCGACCTGCTGGACCTCGTAGTCCTTGTCCGTAAACATCAGCCGTATGCGCATGCCTTTTCGGATCACCCCGTCAATGACCCGGATCAGAGAGACCGTGCCCATATAGGGGTCGAACCAGGAATCAAAGAGAAGCGCTTTCAGAGGCGCATCAGGATCGCCCTTCGGAGGGGGGACCAGACGGACGATCGATTCCAGGACATCCCTGACCCCGGTTCCCAGTTTGGCGCTCACGGAAAGGGCGTGAGACGTGTCCAGTCCGATGACGTCCTCGATCTCCTTTCGGGTCTTCTCCACATCCGCATTGGGAAGATCAATCTTGTTGATCACCGGGATGATCTCCAGGTTGTGGTCGATGGCGAGATAGACATTTCCCACGGTCTGGGCCTCAACCCCCTGGGCCGCGTCCACCACCAGAAGGGCCCCCTCACAGGCGGCCAAACTGCGCGACACCTCATAATTAAAGTCCACATGCCCGGGGGTATCAATCAGATTCAGGCAATACTCCTTCCGGTCCTGGGCCAGATACCGGAGACGGACGGTCTGGGCCTTGATGGTAATCCCCCGCTCCCGTTCGATGTCCATCTGGTCCAGAAATTGGCTCATCTTCTCCCGGTCGGTCAGCGCCCCGGTCAAATCCAGAATCCGATCGGCGAGAGTGGATTTTCCGTGATCAATGTGCGCAATAATGGAGAAGTTGCGTATTCGTTCTCTTGCCGTCATCGTATCCGTTCCGTAGTTCTGAAAAACACATACCCAAATTTTTTAGGTTCTTCTCCCATTTAGTGGGTAAAAAGGGTTCGAGGATTCCAGGGTTCAAGGGTTCAAGTGAAATACTGATGCCGGTAAACCGAGTACAAGAACGCAAACGAAATCTCCAGAGAAAAACACCGGACCCCAAGATGCCTTAATGTAGTAGCCGTCGCAGACGGCAAGTATAATAGAAAAGCGGGACACGCTAAGCGCAACCCTTGACCCCTATGACCCTCGGTCCCTTATGTTTTTAGCACTTCACTTGACCCCTGGAATCCTTGACCCCTTGACCCCTGATGTTTTCACCCACTCTTTTGGAGATGATCCATTTTTTAATATTAGTCTATCCTTCTCTCGATTGTCAAAAAAAATTTGAAAGGGAGGAATTTCTTTTTCCCATCCTTTGCAAGGAGGGGAATGGGGTGGATCCGTGTCTCAAAGGGGGGCCTGTCTGAGCGAGCCCGCTCGATGTCAGACCCGTACGCCTATAAGAGCGTTGTGACGGTTCAACAACCCGGAGGAAGCGGTCCCTTCACCCCTCTGAGGCGCTCTTCGACGTGAGGAGACTGCCGGACCGTTCAGGTCCCTGGACCGGAAGAATCATACGGAAGTGGGCCCCGCCTTCGTCTCGGTTCTCCGCCCAGATCCTTCCATTGTGGAACTCCACGATCTCCTTGCAAATGGAAAGGCCGATGCCGGTCCCTCCGACGGTATGCAGATCCCCTTTCTGAAGCTGGGTAAACTTCTTGAAGATCTCTTCAAGATGGGTCTCCGGGATCCCCGGGCCGGTATCCGAAACCGAGATTCGGATCTCTTCCCCGTTCGAATCAAAACCGGCCGATATGCTGATCTTCCCTTCAGCCGGGGTGAACTTGGAGGCGTTGCTCATCAGGTTGCTCATGACCTGAGTGAGACGTTTCTTGTCACCTAAGATAGGGAGGTCCTGTACAAGGCCGTTGGTATGGATCTTAATCCTCTTCTGCATGCAGATCCCGCTATAGACCGAGACCACATGATCAATCACCTCTCTGAAATTGAAGGGCTCCACCTGATACTCCATGAGTCCGGACTCGATCTTGGAAAGATCCAGGTAGTCATTGATCAGGTCGCCGAGACGCCTGCTTTCGTGAACGATGGTGCGCAGGAATTCATCCCTGGTCCCAGCGGATTCGGACTTATACCTGAGAAGGAGGTCGGCATAGGCCAGGATGGAGGTAAGGGGTGTCCGGAGGTCATGGGCCACAATGTCCAGGAACTTGCTCTTTTTCCTGTCCATCTCCTTGAGATCCCTGTTGGCTTCCTGAAGTTCTTTCTGCTGGTTCTCCAGGAAATGCATCATGTCGTTGAACCGCTCTCCAAGCCTCGCCAGGGGATCTTTATGGGCTGAGATATAGATCTCGCACGATTCACAATTACACTCCTTTCCGGACTTCCCGGCCTTGATCCTGCAGCAGTAAACCTTGCCGAGATGCCAGCAGCGGAGGTGGTCTGACTGATAGGCGGGGCAGTTCTCGTAAACACAGTCCTTGATCTCCCAGCAGCGGATCAGGTTGGTATTTTTATACCGTATGGAGAGATCCCCGCCGGATCGGACCTGGTCGATCAGTTTGGAGATCTCCTCATGCGCATTCTCCAGCCTGCACTCCGACTCCCGTATCCGATCCATCTCCCTTCCGAGATTTTTGTTTAGAAGACCGATCTCCTCCTGGGCATCCTGGAGCAGGTCCATCTCCCGGATAAGAGACCGATAGCTCTTCTTGACCCGTTCATAGTAGAAGGTCAATGCGGCCACAAATACCAGGGTGATGGATTCAACGGCCCCGGCAAAAGGAGAGAGGGCCTTCCATACGGACTTGTATCCGAATATGATCAGGATGAATTTGAGCAGACGGCTCACTGAACGGAATAGGGTGAAGATCCCAAAGGCGATGGAGATCCACAAGAGATAGGTTAAGAGGGCATTGGCCGTGTCGCTTCGGGAGAGCTTCCGGGACAAGAAGACCGCTCCGAATGCAAGGAAGATCGAGAGTGAGGACCCGGCAATGTCCACCAGATAGACGGGCCACATGGGGAGCGTAAGATTCATGGCCTCTCCCTCTGCACCTGGATCAATTCCCGGATCCCGATGAAAAACAATAACAAGGCCGAAAAGGAGAGGATGTGGTCAAAGGTCCCCAGATAATAGAGGAGCTCGGGAACCGAGTGTGCGTGGAAGGTCCATGCAAAACCGGAAATATTCCCGGAAACGGCCTGGGGATTGAGAACCTCCCGGTATTGATGGACTAAAAAGGTATCGGCATTCCAGCAGGCAAACAGGAGCGCGGAGAAAAAGATCCACCGCCACCCCTTGCGGGCAGACTCTCCGGACCGGATGAGCCGGATACAGAAATAAATCATGGCCGTAAGAAAGATCAGGTGGGCGATCTGATGGGAATAAAGCCCCTCGGCCCCTCCATGTTCCTGAACGGCCAAGGCCGGGCTGGTCCCTATCCATGGGATGCATGAATAAACAAGGATAAACAAGACCTTACGAATCATATCAGACCTTTTACCTCACCCTATAAACCAATAACTTATCGTCAGAGATCCCTGAAACCTTTACTGAAAAGATTCCCGAGGGGAGGTCGTAGGGATCCATGAGCCGACCGGAAAGGTAATTGCCGGTCAGCACGCTCAGGGTTTTGTTTGCGGGGCCGGGTTTGGAGGTGGGAACGGCTCTCAGGGTTTTGCCTTTCATCCCGCTCAGGAATTTTACCTGCATGGCGCGGCATATCTCCCTGAGCCGGGCGGCCCGTTCCTTTTTTGCGGCCTGATCTACCTGCCCATCCATGGCATAGGCCTCGGTCCCCGGCCGCTGAGAATAAGGGAAGATGTGGAAATGGGTCAGTGGAAGGGATGCGATCCACCGGCAGGTCCGCTCAAAGGATCCGCCGGTCTCCCCGGGGAGGCCGACGATCAGGTCCGTGCCGATCCCCATCTCGGGATCCCGGGCACGGAGACGAAAAACCAGATCAAAAAACGCATCCGTGGTATAGGGCCGCCTCATGCGCCTGAGGATTGCATCATCCCCGCTTTGAACGGGGATATGGAGATGGTTGCAGAGTTTCTCCTCTCCCGTAATCAGATGGATGAGTTCATCGTCCACCTCCGCCGGCTCGATCGAAGAGAGCCGGATGCGGAAGTCTCCCGGAATCCGGATCAGCCGGAGGATCAGTCTCTGAAGTCCCCGGCGCTCATGCCGGTCCACGCCGTACGCCCCGAGGTGGATCCCCGTCAGGACAATCTCAGGAAAGCCCTTCTCAATTAGGGCCCGGACCTGATTTTCAACCTGCTCGGCATCCACGCTTTTGAAAGGGCCCCTGGCCTGGGGAACAATGCAGTAGGCACAGAAGGCCCGGCATCCGTCCTGGACCATGACAAAGGCCCTGGATCTCCCGCCTGCGCCCTGGATCAGCCTTTGACTTTCGGATGATTCACGTCCACGCTGCCCGCCTGTCTGTGCCGGTGTCACCTGTCTGCCGTCGCGCAGGCAGGCGGCAGACAGGTCCTCAGGCCGTCTCGGCCCATTTTCTTCCTCAAGACCGACCTTGTCGGCATTGAGATTTCCGGCAAGCATCTCCGGAATCCTCCTCTTGTCCCTGCTCCCGACCACCATGGTCACACCCGGGATGGCGCGCACCGCATTTGGATCCATCTCTGCATAACAACCGGTCACGACCACGCGGGCGCCGGGATTCTCCCTGACCGCCTTCCGGATCATCTGCCTGCACTGAGTATCGCTCCTTGCGGTCACGGTGCAGGTATTGACAATGCAGAGATCCGCAGGCTCCCCAAGGGCGGCCTTTTGCAATCCAAGCCCATCGAGCGCCTCCGCGACGAAAATCGAATCCACCTGATTCACCTTGCACCCGAGCGTCTGGATGGTATAGCGCATGATTTCAAATCTCTTGATTTTACGTTTCTTGATTTCAAATCTCAAATTTCAAATTCTGGTTCTTCTCCCATATAGTGGTTAAAAAGGGTTCGAGGATTCCAGGGTTCAAGGGGTCAAGTGTTTTTTTTGATTTAGGTATTTCTTCTATCATCTCACCTACCCCCGGGGCTCTCGATCTGTTAACCCCTCAGTTTCTTGCTAAGCTTTTCACTCGGACCCTCAAGTTCTTGAAAAGCACTTCACTTGACCCCTTGACTCCTTGACCCCTTGGACCCTTATGTTTTCACCCACTCTTTTGGAGATGATCTCCAATTCTTAAATAATCCTGCTGTCCAGATGAAAGACCTGCCCGGTGACCGTCCGCATGCGGACGAGCGCCCTGACAAAGCGGACCAGGTCCCCGGGATCGCAAAACCCGGAAAGACAGCTCTGCCCCAGTGCAAGGCTCCTGACCTCTTCCGGAACAGAGCGGGTCATATCCGTCTCCATGAAACCGGGACAGACGGCGTTCACCCGGATATGATACTTCCCCCATTCCCTGGCCGCAGATTTAGTCAGACCGATGAGAGCGGCCTTGGCCGCCGCGTAATTGGCCTGTCCCCTGCTCCCCCGAACCCCCGAGATGGAGACCATATTGATGATCTCCCCCCCGCCCTGCTCACGCATGGGTCCGGACACGGCCCGCATGGCATGGAACGGCCCGGAGAGATCCACGTCCATCACCGCATCCCAGTCCTTCTCCGACATGGAGACGGCCGGGGCGTCCCTGATCATCGCAGCGTTGTTGATCAGGATATGAATCCCTCCCCATATCTCAAGGATGCGGCGCACCATCTCTTCCACCTGTGCAGGTTCAGCGAAATCGGCAGACAGGGTTAGCGCCTCTCCCCCGTGCTTCCGGATCGCCGCCGCCGCCTCTTCGGCTTCGCCGGACCGGGAACCATAGTGCACGGCCACTCGATAGCCGGGACGGGCAAAACCGAGCGCAAGATGCCTCCCGAGACCCCGCGAAGCCCCGGTGATCAGGACCACTTGATGATTTTCGGTCATGGAAAATCCTTCACAAGCCCGGTCCCTCAGCCGACGGCCCCCTTAAAAACCGTCCCAGGACCAAGACTGCGGTATCCAGATCCTCAGCCGTATGCTGTGCCATAACTGAGAAGCGGAGCCTTGACTTCCCCTTGGGAACCGTGGGGGGGCGGATAGCCGGAGCGAAGACCCCGCCCTCATACAGGGCCTGGGCGGCGGCAAGGGCCTTGTTAACCGGACCCAGGATCAGAGGAAGGATCGGCGTCTCCCCCGTTATCCCTTCAAACCCTATGCCTTTTAATCCACGGGCCAGCCGGCGGATATTGGAAAAGAGCCTCTTCCTCAACCGGTCCCCTTGGTCGGTCCGGACCAGTTCAAGAGCGGCGCGAGATGCGGCCAGTACCGGAGGAGGAAGGGCCGTGGAGTAGATCAGGGACCTCGCCCGGTTGATCAGAAGATTGATGATCTCCCGGTCTCCCGCGGCAAAAGCGCCGAAGGAACCGAGCGCCTTGCTCAGCGTCCCCATCCGGAGGGTAATCCGGTCTTCCACGCCGAAAAGGGAGGCGCTCCCCCTCCCCTTGTCCCCCAGGACCCCTATGGCATGGGCCTCGTCCAGGTAGAGATGCGCCCCGTACCGTTCTGCAAGAGCGGCCAGTTCCGGAAGGGGCGCCAAATCCCCGTCCATGCTGAAGAGGCTTTCAGTCACGATCCACCGCCTTTTGTAATGATATTTATTCGATCTTTTAAGCCGATCCTCCAGCATATCGCAATCAAGATGCCTGTAGAGTTTGACATCCGATCGAGAGAGGCGGCACCCGTCCACGATGGAGGCATGATTCAATACATCGCAGAGAATCAGGTCTTCCTTACCGCAGAGGGCTGAAAGGATTCCGGTATTCGCCGCATACCCTGAATTGAAAATCAGAGCGGCCTCTTCCCCCAGGAACCCGGCGATTTCCTCCTCAAGCCTCGTATGGAGCACGCATGTCCCGGAGAGGAGTCTGGATGCCCCGCTCCCGGCGCCGTATTGGTTCGCAGCCTCACAGACCGCCTCCTTCAGTCTGGGATGGGAGGCAAGGCCCAGATAATTGTTGGAGGCGAGGGAGATCATCTCCCGGCCGTTCATCCGTATCCTCGGCCCCTGGGCCGTCTCCACTTCATGGAGGCGCCGGTAAAGTCCCTTGGCCTTGAGGGATTGAAGCTCCTGCTCAAACATCACTGATCTCCGTGATCAATGTGCATCCGGACACTGTAGCGTTCTCTCTCCTGCATCCCCTCACGCATCAGGCGCGACCCTCAAACCATGCGATAGGATGACCTCCCGGTCTTTTCCCGGAGGGGTTCCTTTTGTGGTCAGGTAATCCCCGGTCAGAATCCCGTCGACCCCGGCATCAAAGAGCATCCCCTGCTCCTCGCCCAGATGGACCTCCCGTCCTGCACAGGCGCGGATCTCGCGATCCGGGTTGATCAAGCGGAACAGGGCCACGGTCTTCAATATCTCATCCCGGGCCAGAATTCCCTTCCCCGCCAGGGGAGTTCCTGGAATCGGGTTCAAAAAATTCAGGGGGATGGAATCGACCTGCAGGTCCCGAAGGGCCATGGCCATCTCGACCCGCTGCGCCATGGTCTCCCCCATGCCGAGGATCCCTCCTGAGCAGACCTGAAGTCCCGCCTTCCCGGCATTCAGCACGGTCCGCACGCGCTCGTCATAGGAATGGGTGGTGCAGACCGATGCATAAAAACTGCGGGCGGTCTCAATGTTGTGATGGTAACGGACGAGGCCGGCCTCCCTGAGCCCTACGAGGTCCTCAAGGTTTAGCGCCCCCAGAGAGGCGCACGGGCGGACCTTCCCCGCCTCCCGCATCCTCTGCAGGACCCCCCGGATCCTCTCCAGCTCATCCGGCTCGGCGCGCCTCCCGCTGGTCACGATACAGAAAAAACTCACCCCATCCTGCGCCGAACGCTCCCATCCATCCAGGATCCTCTGATCGGGGATCAGCGGATAGGCCTTGACCCCGGTCTGATACCGCAGGGACTGGGCGCAGAAGCGGCAATCCTCGGAACAGCGCCCGGATTTGGCATTGATGATGGCACAGAGACTCACCACGTCTCCCCGATGGGTCTCACGGACGCGTCGTGCGGCGTTTAGAATTTCCGGGAGGTCCTGGGGCGGGGTTTCGGCCAACATCAGGGCCTGCTCCCGGGTCAAGGGATCTCTATCAAGGACTCCCTTCAGAACCGCTTTAATCTCTGCATGCATTTCAGACTCCGACCTTCCCTTATACACGGCACACAGGCAGCAAGATCTGTATTAGGGTTCAAGGGTTCAAGTGAAATATTGAACCGCAAGCAAACTCTCAAGAGGAAAAAACTGAAACCCTTTAACCCGATGACGCTCGGCCCTTATTTTTCAAGAGTGTAAAGACAAATCCGGGTATTGTCAACATCGAAGAGGATGTATGTTGACATAAGGGCTCAAAATATTTTCTTTCTTTTTTATAAATAAAATTAGAAATGACCAATCAAATCTGATATAATATGTCATAAAAGCGTGATATGAAGCATGGATAGATCGAAAGCTCAGCGGCCTGACCCGATCGTTCAGCGCCGGTTCTGATAAAAAATGAGGACATTGTTTATTTTTTTAGATTTGCCCTTGACATCACCATATATTGTATGGTACAGACTCTCTAAACCCAACAGATCGTAAGTAACCACAGGGGAGACTAAAGATGATCCCTATGACGATCTGAATTTATTAAGGAGAAGGCCATGGAGCATCAGGTGTTAACAAAAGAAGACGATCAACCTCCCAGTCAAAGCACTACAACCATAGAAGATGAACAACCTCCCAGTACGTTGCTCTCCTGCCCGAAAAACGGAAATGGGAAAAAGACCCCTCTCGGAATCCAAGGCTGTAAAATCCATTACATTTCACCTCAAAAAAATGAAGAACTCTTCAAAAATGATGATTGGGTCGGCAAGTTATGGCCGGACGTCACCCAGGAGGAATGGAACGACTGGAGGTGGCAGGCGGCCAACAGAATCAGAAAGATCGACACCCTGGCCGAGATTCTTAATCTGAAACCCTATCAGATCCCAAAATACAAACGGCTGATCGAGACGTTTCATTACTCCATCACGCCGTATTACCTGTCCCTCATTGACTGGTCCAACCCTGAGGACCCGATCATGAAACAGTGTCTTCCCGATCTTAAGGAAGTGGACTTTCAGATGGTCGGCGACAATGACCCCCTTGAAGAAGAAGAAGACATGCAGGCGCCCGGGCTGGTTCACAGGTATCCCGACCGGGTGCTCGCGGTCATTACGAACACCTGCGCCATGTATTGCCGGCATTGTACCCGGAAGAGGATATGGCACGAAGGTGAGACCATCCGATCCAGGACCGACCTTCTGGCCATGATCGAGTACGTCCGGGCCACGCCGGAGTTGAGAGAGGTCATCGTCTCAGGCGGCGATCCCCTCATGATGAACCTGGACGTGCTCGACTGGTTCCTGGGTGAACTCAGGAAGATCTCCCACGTCGAAGTCCTGAGAATCGGCACTCGGGCCCCCGTGGTGCTTCCCATGAGGATCACGGACGACCTTGCAAAGATGCTTGCAAAACACAGGCCCCTCTGGGTGAATACCCAGTTCAACCATCCCAGAGAGGTGACCCCCGAGGCGCAGGAGGCCTGCGACAAGCTCCTCCGGGCCGGCATCCCGGTCTCCAACCAATCCGTCCTGCTGAAGGGCATCAACGACTCGGTGGAAGTGATGAAAGAACTCTGCCACGCCCTGCAGAGGATCATGGTCAGGCCGTATTATCTCTTCCAATGCGACCCGGTGAAAGGGGTTGAACATTTCAGGACCAGCATCTGGAAAGGGATGGAAATCATCGAGCTGATGCGCGGCTATACCGGCGGCCTCTGCATCCCCACCTTTGTCGTGGATGCCCCCGGCGGAGGAGGCAAGATTCCACTGCAGCCATTCTATCTCCTGTCCACCATAGACAAGGATGTGATCCTGAGAAATTATGAGGGGATGATTGTGAAGTATTACAATCCTCAGGAGAACGACTTTATAAGGCCGAGACGGAAGAACGGTAACGGCAACGGCAAGGATTCCGGCGCCGCTCAGCTCATCCGTGGGAATAAGCAGGCCTTGGTCCCGGAGGAAAACCCGAGATACCGAAGGAGAAAACAGAAAAACTCTCTTTTCAAGATACAAGGAGAGACCAGATGAAGATCGGTCTGACCTATGATCTGAGGAAAGAATATCTTGAAATGGGATTCACTGAAGAGGAGACCGCCGAGTTCGACAGCGAGGAGACCATCCGTGCCCTTGAAGAGACCCTGAGCAGCCTGGATCACGAAGCCGTCAGGGTCGGCAATATATTTGAACTGTCCAGACGGCTATCCGCAGGCGAAAGATGGGACCTCGTCTTCAACATCTCGGAAGGGTGTCACGGAAGAAACAGGGAGGCCCAGGTGCCCGCGCTCCTCGAGGCCTATCAAATCCCCTACACCTTCAGCGATCCCTTAACCCTTGCCGTCTGTATGGACAAGGCCGTGGCCAAGAGCGTGGTCAGGGACGCGGGGATTCCCACACCGGAATCCCTCACCGTGGACTCCATGCAAAACCTGGAAAAGAGCGCCATCAGCCTTGGGACCTCCTTCCCGCTCTTTACCAAACCGGTCTCCGAGGGGACCGGCAAAGGGATCACCGCCGAATCCATCGTATGGGACATGGACGCATTGAAGAGGCAGTGCTCGGCGCTGCTCATCCGGTATCACCAGCCCGTTCTCGTCGAGACCTATCTCCCCGGCAGGGAATTCACCATCGGCATCGTGGGGACCGAAAACCAGGCCAGGGTGATCGGAGTTCTCGAGGTCAAGCTCAACCAGAACGCGGAACCGCTTGTCTATACCTTCGCCAATAAGGAGTTCTGCGAAGAGAGGGTGGAGTATCTCCTTGTGAAGGACAAGGCGATCATCCAAGAGGCATCGGATGTCGCGATCAGGGCATACCGGGCGCTTGGATGCCGGGATGCAGGCAGGCTGGATCTCAAAGCCGACAAGAACGGGAAGCTTTATTTCCTCGAAATGAATCCTCTGGCCGGCCTTAACCCGACCCATTCCGACCTTCCCATCCTGTGCAGCAAGGCGGGAATCGGGTACAGACAACTGATCTCGGATATCATTCGTTCCGCTCGTGAGAGGAAAGCAAAAGACCGCGTGTTTAAACATGACTCCCGCACATCTACGCTCAATTAGTCAGGTCACTCTTTTTATATGAAAGTCGCGCTTTTTTACAATCAACCCATCACCGGCAAACCCGATTCAGAGGACGTGCTCGACGAAGTGGAGCTGATCATCGATGCCCTGGATCATCTCGGATATGATTATGAAACCTTTATTCTCGACGGCGGATCTCAGACCTGCGCATTAAGCGAGGAACTCTGCCTTCTCCTCAAACAGTTAAAACGGCACTCTCCTGACGTGGTTTTTAACCTGGTCGAAAGCGTGAGGGACCAGCAGAGGTATTTCCCCGTAGTCGCCTCGTTCTTTGAAATTTCGGGTTACCCTCATACCGGTTCCCCATTTGACGCCCTTCAGACCACCACGGACAAGATCCTCGCCAAGTCCATCCTGACGGCCCGGGGCATCCCCACCCCTTCCTGGGATCAGTACAGGAGTAACCCGGCGTGCGGTCCTGATTTCCGGATCGCACTCAACCCGCCCGTCATCATCAAACCCGCCTGCGAGGATGCATCCGTAGGCATAGATGATCGTTCCGTGTTCCATGACCTTGCGGCGCTTCTCCCTGAACTTCCCGAAATATACAAAAGGCACAAAGGCCAGCCGCTCCTGATCGAGCAGTTCATCGATGGGAGAGAGTTCAACATCTCATTGCTCGAACATCGAGACGGGACCGTGGAGGTCCTGCCCGTGGCTGAAATGGTCTTTGAAAGCTGGCCCGAAAAAAAACCGAGGATCGTCAACTACCATGCGAAGTGGGACAAAAACTCCTTTGAATATCACCATACGGTGAGAACGTTCAACCCTGAGAACGCCCCCATCGAAGCCATCAAAGAGACGGCATTAGACTGCTGGCATGCGTTCAACCTGCGGGGATACGCACGGGTGGATATTCGTTTGAGTCCGGAAGGGAAGGTCTATGTGATCGAGGCGAATGCCAATCCGTGCATTGCTTCTGACTCGGGGTTTATCATGTCGGCAAAAGAGCGCGGCTACAAAATCCAGGATGTGATAAAAGAGATGATCGATGTCGCAGTGCAAAAAAGATAGGGGTTGTTCGTAAGAAAGTCGAATAGGATTTAGAATTTAAAAGTAATAGTGTCCAAAGGCCGTTATCCATGAATAGTCCTTCAAACAGGCATATGAATAAGCTTCACCCGGTCACGTTCAGGAATGAGGCGCATTCGGAAGACAGGAAATCCCTGCATCAGATCCTCCTTTCCACAGGCATCTTTCATCCCTACGAGCTGGATGTGGCCATGGAACTGCTGGACGACCGCTTGAAAAAGGGCGCAAAGAGCGAATACCTTTTTCTCTTCGCAGATGCTGCCGGCACACCGGCCGGCTATGCCTGTTACGGCCCCATCACGGTCACGGACAGAAGGTTCGACCTCTACTGGATCGCCGTCAGAAAAGAGATGCAGGGACTCGGGATCGGCGGATTACTGCTCGACCGAGTGGAAAAACATATTGCCGAACTTGGCGGAACTCATGTGGTTGTGGAAACATCATCCAGGGATGTCTACAAGGCCACAAGGGAATTTTACAAAAAGCACGACTACATTGAAGCGGCGCGCATATCCCGATATTATTCAGACGACGACGATAAAGTCGTCTTCATGAAAGCCCTCCTGTAAATAAATCTTTTCCCCCACCCCGAATAAATTGCAGTTGACTTGATACCATGGAAAGAGGTATTAAAAGACATAGACGCAATATGGATGCTATATTAAGGAATCATTCCAACAACCCTGGAGAATAAATCATGGCTGTCACCGCAAAAATCGAAGGCAACAAACTCATTATCACAGCAGATCTCGAAACACCCACGCCCAGTGCATCAGGAAAAACACTCGTCGTGGCCAGCACCAGAGGCAACAAGGCAACTGACGTCATGATAGACGGCAGACCCGTTATCATTGGTCTCAATGCCTATATCAAGAAATAGATGCCGGTTCTCCATGCCCGGAAGAGCCCATTCAGGTGGGAATCCTCAAGCCGCTGAGGGAACATGAAGAACGTTCCGCTGCGAAAATAATACTTGATTTGTCATTTATTTTGGCCTAGGACGGTCGAGGGACGGTCGAGGGTCAGACTTTGATAATTTGATATTGACACCTTCCTATATGAACAAATAGGGACATCGCCCCTTAAAGGGGAAAAATACCACAAGGTTTATTTATCCTCTTGTCCCAAAATTTCCATGATCTGTTTACGAAGTGGTGGAATCAGATCAAAGAGCAGATGATATCCTTGCCTGTCCTCTCCTAAAGTAACGTTAAGAGATCTCTTCTTGTCATTTCAACATCCCTTAAAATCTTTGATAAAAGTCCCGGACCGATCGTCTCTCCGGAATGTACAGGAACCACTGTAGCCCGGCCATCCGCATGTTTCAGAAATACATGACTACCCTTCTGCCTTTCCAGAGCAAATCCCGCCTTCTTCAGCAGAGAAATAATCTCTTTGCCCGTCAAGGAAGATATTCGGGTCATACTGCAACTTTCTGCACACCAACAAGATGAGTTCTGGGAGGCTCCTCGCCCTGAACTTCCAGACAAAGCTGAATCGCCTCTTTAATTCTTTTTATCAGTGTGTCGAGAGACTTGGCTTGGGTATGACAGCCCTTCAGCTCCGGGACTTCTGCAATAAAGTAACCTTCTTCATCCTGTTCTATAATGACCGTAAACTCTTTAGCCATTTTTCGACCTCCGCTCAACGCCTCGTTTCTCTCCATTGCCAATGTGACATAGTTCTCATGGAAGTCATAGCCGATTCCAATATTCAAGTCTGCATTTAAGGATTATTACCAAATTGAGGGTGAAAAATCAAGATATTTTAATGCTTAGGAAGAAGTGAGGAGACGGAAGGACGGAAAGCCGGAGGCAAACGTATCGCCGATCCCCTATTCTCCCTGCCATCTCTGATACAGTTCATGCTCGATCCCGATCACGTAGAGCACACGGCCCACCACAAAGTCGGTCAGTTCTTCGACGTTCCTGGGCCTGTGATAGAATGCCGGCCTGGGAGCATGCAAAACCTTCACGAAAACAGGAGACAGCCTGTTCGATCTTACTCATCGTGATCTCCATGATGTATTGATATTAAGATGCCAGGGCCTTGCGCTATCAAGGATACCTGTGGAAAGATGGTCCAGTCCAAATCAGTCATGTTAAATTTCATATCACATTTTTATGACAGAAAGCAACCATTTGACAGAACTGCTCCGGCGGATCTATAAATGAGACAGTTGGTATCTTTACCGCGTTGAAGGATAAGACAGGGCAGTCTTATCCCGTCAACTCATACAAAAAACAAAATGCCATGGGGGAATAACCATGAATAGAAAAGATATATATAAAGAGATAGAGGGGATATTCGGTCTCATTCCCAGTTTCTTTAAGATGGTCCCTGACTCGTCTCTGGAACTGGAGTGGCAGTTGTTTAAACGAGTCCAGTTCGACGAGGGGCCCATCCCCAACAAGTACCGCGAGCTGATCGGAGTTGCGATTTCCGCGATCACGCATTGCCGTTATTGTTCGTTCTACCACACGGAACTGGCGAAGCTCAATGGTGCAACGGATAAGGAGATTGAGGACGCTGTGCACTATGCCAAGTCGAGCGCGGGCTGGAGCACGTATCTGAACGGCCTCCAGGTTGACTTCGATACATTCAGGAAAGAGGTCCTGCAGGCCTGCGAACATGTTCGTTCAATGAAGGCCGCCTGACCGCAAACGGGGCCATCCAAGGGATCGCAGCGCTTCGGCTGTCCGCAGATCGCGGGCCGTCGAAACGCTGCGGGGAAACCGCGTCTCTGGAGTAAAATCGCGTTACCTTCTCCAGCCGGCCCATATGGGAATACCCGCATCGTCCCTGAGGATAAGGACTTGATCGCCTTTTCTGACTTCCGCCGCAATGATGACGGGCGCACCGGAAATGGTTACCCTGGACCCCTTGACTTCTATCTTGTCGCCATTTTCAAGGGTGCTGTCGAGTCTATCGAGGAACCACTCCGGCCCGAGGTGAACGGCGAGTGTCTCTTTTTCGGTTTTCACCTGCAGGTGAACGCCTCTTGACATCCCTCCCATGGGTGTCATTTGGTCGATGCTCACGATCTCTCCGGCGATGGTTTCTACGGTACCCACATTATACATCCGCTGGTACTGTGCTCCCATGCCCCAGCCGCCGCTTCCACGCCCGCCACGCCACGGTTGAGCATAAGATATTGAAACCACAGAGAAGATCAAGAGCGCTGCCAATAGATGTATCCCTGTTTTTCTCATGATGACCTCCTTTGGCTGGGTTTACTGCTCTGCTGTGAAGCAAAAAACGTAAGTGAATGAATAGTACACCCCAACGCCGATAATGACAACACCGGTCAGAAACCGGGGGTTGAGCGGGTCTCTCCTTCCCCACCCTCGACCTTGGGATTTGAGCGAATCATTGACAGCATGCGCCATGGTCGTCGCCGCTGCAGTCACAGGAGGGCTCGCCGCCTTTGATCATGCTCTTGATGATGGCGGAGGCACAGCCGACACCGGCATTCACCTTCAGGGCATCAAACTCACAATTCATGGCGCAGGCCCCGCACTCCATGCAAAGGTCATGGTCCACAATCATGGCCTTTTTATCTCTCATAACAAAAACACCATGCGGGCAGACCTCCACGCATCTCCCGCACCCGGTGCATTTTCCCTGATCAAACTCCAAAGTCGAGACATCGGATAAATATTTCATACAACCCCCCATTGTTTCAACTGATATACAATGATCAGAATAAGGGAAACCGATAGGGCCGTGATATAAACCGGAACCGCTGTTTTCAATTCTTTTTCCACTCCGGAACGGCCGGTAAACGGCGTGGACCCGGTAAACTGCAGTGCCAGATAGGAACTGACCGCGGGAAAGAAAAGATAGGAGAAAAGGACCAAAAGTCCATGGCCTAACTGCGGCAGATCAATCAAACGAAGTGCCGTAAAAATGAGAATCATCCCGGTGATCCACCCCTTGAGGGCGAAGGCGCGCGAGGGAATAAAAGGAAGAAGAAGAGGGGTGATAAAGACTCCGGAAAAGATTGAGACCAGCCCCAAAAACAAAAAGGGAGATCCACCGGCCCAGACCTTTCCCCAACCGAGGCCGCCGGGCTGAAAACCGAAGATGACCAAGATCAACAGGGCATATATAAAATAATGCTTCATGGCCGGCAGGATCTCCATGGGCGTAAGCGCCAGCCGGTCCAGAATACTGAATTTAATGGTTCGCATTTCCCTGCTGGACTTATACCCGGCACAGAGATAGGCAGGGATGTCCCTGGCATAGACCGGGCCGAAGCAGACCCTGAATCCGCTCTCCTGTCTCACCCGGTGTGCCGAGACCCCGGATGCCCCGAGCTGAGGAACGATCACCCTCTTGTGATTGACGATCTTGTCAAGTTGACACTCTCGGATTCGCCGGATGAGTTCCTCGGCGCCGAAGGTCCCCTTGCCCGCCGCGCACCAGACATTGATCCCCTGGGTGTCCAGAATTAGGACCCAGGCATTCAGCCCTTTTAAAGCCACGCGCAGAATATCAAAACTCAATTTGTAATTGGCCGTCACAAAGACGTCGCATTTTTCATCCGGCTCCCCAACCGCATAAAGGCCTGGGGAGACCGAATAGTGCATGCGGAAGGCGCTGATTCTGGATTTGATCAATCCTATCCGGTCAGCCCATGACCATTCGGTTGAGACACATTGCACCTCTCCTGCCGACGTCTCCATGTTCCCTAAAACCCATTCGGGCTTAAAAGAACAGCACGTTGGGGTCTGAACTTTCGTATTTGTACTGCAGCAATCCCTCATCCCGGCTCCTATGCACATCAATGTGAGCGGAAATGATAGTAAAAGAAACCGGGGGGAAAGTCAAGAAGGGTTCTGACCGGGGACGCAGCCACTTTTCCGTCGTGTCCCTCTTGGACTACAGGTTAGAAGAGGCCTATGCAGCCCTTTTAAGTCGTTGTTGAACGACTGATTGGATCACGGAATCAGTCATGGGACGCTTCGGCATGCAACTTCAAGCCTAGTGCGTCCAACACCTTGAGGATGGTGTCGAAATCGGGACTGCGCTCGCCGGAGAGCGCCTTGTAAAGACTTTCACGAGACAGGCCGGCATCACGCGCGACCTGTGCCATGCCCTTGGCACGGGCGATATCGCCCAGCGCCTTTGCAATGAACGCTGCATCGCCGTTGGCCGCCTCAAGACAAGCCTCAAGATAGGCTGCCATTTCCTCCGGGGTTCGGAGGTGCTCTGCGACATCGTAGCGAGTGGTAGTTGTTTTCCTCATCATTTACTCCTATAGGTCGCGTGCGAGGCGCAATGCAGTCTTGATGTCGGCGGCCTGTGTGCGTTTGTCGCCGCCGGCCAGCAAAATTATTACTGTGCACCCGCGCCTTGTGAAATACACCCGGTAACCGGGGCCGTAATCGATTCGCAATTCGGAGACGCCCTCACCAACCGGCCTAACATCCCCTGGGTTCCCTGCTGCAAGGCGCTCGACCCTGACCTGCACACGGGCGCGTGCATGAATGTCGCGCAGCCCATCAAGCCACTGGGCGAACGTCTCGGTTTTACGAATCTCTAACATAATGTATTGTAGCCATTAGGCTACATAATGTCAATGTTTTTCCGTAGGGCGATTATAGGACTATTGAGGTCAGACGCCGATTGAACTCAATTAATCAAGTAGTCAAGGACACTTACGTTGTCAGGCCTTGATAGGGTGTTTTTCAACATCTTGCCAAGGCTGACAACGTGCCGCTCGTATGGTTATTCCCAAGGCTTTTCTTTATTCAATTTTTGCTGCCAGTGTAATCTTTCATTGTCAAGAATTGCTTGCCATTTAGTTTTCAAGTTAGACACAGGTTCGTCCAGTTTTTTTACCTGCGCGCAAAAGTCCTTGTCTAACCTATCCATCAATTCTTCATTGCTGTATATCGGTAGTGGTGTTGACACAAGACTGTTCCACATGCTTTCTGAATAAACTTGTCTAGATGCCAAGTAATCGATAAGACTAATGAGTTCTTCATATATATGTTTGAAAATTCTAGCATTTGTTTCTGCGATGTCCGAAACAGTTTGCTCGCATTCTTTTCCCTCCTTAGTCAGCGTACGAATAGACTCACATTCAGATATCAACATCATGCAGCTATTTGCTAACTCTCTTAATTCATTAATGTCGGGTGAGGTGTATATTCTTAAATAATCGGTTTTAAATTTCAATTCTCCTAAATTGCTCCATGCAGTTCTTATTTGCGTGGATGTTTCCGATAATGCCAGAAACATCCCTATCTTGCACTCTTCTGCAGCTCTCTTAGTTGGAGAATCCAACTCAAACAACTTGACTTTATTCTCATCGGTAAAAAAAGCTCCTAATCTTTGCTGTTCTGGAACAACTTCCATGTATGCAAGTTCGTATTCTTGGTCTGTAAATTCTGTGTCGCGACCCTCCTTCAAAGCATGAGACTGAATTCCTCCGTATGCATTCTTGGCCAAATCAAACATTCCAAAATAATGGAACAGTGCTGCTTTATTCAATGAAGGTATCTTCATATAGCTTTCCTGCTGTTTGAACATGCTAAAAGCTTTGTCATATTGTTTTAATAAAGCTGCCGTAACACCATAGTTATTCAATCCAAAACCAAAGGCTGAGGAGATTCTTGCTGTTTTAATAGTAGGTTTTAATGATGTCAACATCTCATAATACTGGATAGCTTTGACGAAATCTCTTTTTAGTAAATAAATATCAGCTAATTCTCTAATAAGTATAATGTTCTTGGGAGATCGTTTAATTTGTTCACTCAAATAATTTATGCGTTCATCATCTAAATTGTCGGTGGAAAATGGGAATCCTGCTGAAGTCTTGCGATCAAGTTTACTAATTAGTTCATTGAGTTTATTCCCATCTATCAATTCAATATGCTTACCTTCTGCAAACCTTAAAGCTTGCGAGGTAAAAGATGACCGAGTTATCAAAAGTCCCTTATTTGCATTTTCTGAAATAACAACGCCATATAAATCACGAACAGCGGGTTCTCCCACAGGTTTAGACCAATTCTTGCATTGAACTATAAATTTACCGCCACTAATATCGTCATGTTTAAAGGCAATTATGTCAATGCCTCCATCACCAGAAGCTTTAGTAGTGCTAGCCTCAAATCCCATTCGTTGGAGTAAATCAAGAATCTCCTTTTCGAAAATTATTCCTTTATTCATAGAAGACCTCTAATTTGCCGAGGAGTTGAACGGGGATAGTGCCCCTTTAAGAGAAACCGACCTCCCGCACCGTGCCCGTGAAGGCCTGACACCATGCCCATGCTATCGACCCCTTGGTTCGACGAGATTCATTCCTCCGATGTCTTTTTCATCACACAATGTGCCCTAAGGGTAATAGCCTACAAATGCATATTCCTCGGAATTGTTGCCCTCAATGTGTTCAACCAGATAACGAGTGTTTCGGGAGATTGCTTCCTCGCATAGGCATATGAATGATTGGGCTGCATCTACCATTCCCTCAAATGTGGGAGGAACAACATGCGTTGAAGTTTCCCTGCCAACCCCGAGTCCAAACGTGTTGAGGCGTCTGTTTCTAGTGTCCTGATGAGATCCCCAATGCCCAACGTACCACTCTAAATAAGCCAAACGGTTGGGAAGCGAATCGTCGGCTCGCGGCTCTATATCGGCAGTATGAGCCACCATCTTATTACGGATAGTTCGTAACGTCAATATTGGTCCCGATTCTTTCGGATATTCCACAAGCGAGCCTATGTCCAATCGAAGATCAGAGGCAACCGCCACAATTTGTTTTAAGACGCCCTTGTAGAACCCAAGGACAAGAAAGAGGAAGGTTACGAATGAGTATGTCGTCTCGATGGTCTCGAGACGGATCTCCTCCTCAGTCTTTTCCGTGATAACATGGTCTTGTTCAAAGTCGAAATGAAAATGATCCCACCTGTCGATGATCCGATTCAGAATGGTTATGCCGTCTTGGATTCGGAATAGGTACGTGAACACAAAGGTTTCTGGGGATGCGGCTGAGAGTGAAACAATTATGGGGAGTCTTGCTCTGGAAACAAGTTTTTTCACGATCCGTACCTCTCATCTTGCTTTTTTCGTCAAACTCGAAGCTAACCGGCCGCCTGCTTTTTGGCGGCTCGTGTTGATCGCTTGGTTGGGCCAACGGAGTGTTGTGCCAACTTCATTAGGCTGCGCAATACGGAATTGACGGAGTCTTCATCGGGAAAAGCCGCTGCCACATCCGGACTAAGGAGATCGAGGTTTGTACCTTTATTGTATTCTTTGTAGTATTACCACGAACGCCGACTCCGAGGTCTTCCCTTCGATACTGTTTCCGCGTTTCTTCTTTTTTAGCCGTTTTCATGTTCCGACAAATCATAAGGCGGCGATCCTGCGAATCTAATAGGGTCCGTCCCTAATTCCCGTCCCTATTGTTCCTATTCTGCACACTACTCGACCTGTGCGGCGATGTCCGGGGGCAGCATGCTCTTAAGCTCTGAGTGCGTCTCCACAAGCCGCAGGATGTCGGACAGGTCTTTCTGGCGTTTGCTCTTGCGCCTGCTCTGGTCCGTGTATGCCCAGACCTTCCCTCGAATAACATCTGCCAGACTTGCGACAACCATCTCATAACCCAGGATTTCGTGCCGCTCCGCCCTCTTGATGAAGTCCTGGTAGCGCGGATCCGTTTGAAGCTGAATGCGCAAATCAGAGCCCGATACGGAAAGGTTGATGCTGTGTTCGAACTCCTCCACCTTCATTCCCTTGGCCTGGGCGGCTGAGCGGAGAGTAGGTATCCGGTCGGAGACGACGACCAGATCCAGATCGAGACTCACCACCGGTTCGGCATAGGCATTGACCCCAAGGCCGCCGACCACGCAGTACGCGGCCTCTGTCTCCTCCAGCAAAGAAAGAAGGATCTTAACAATGTCATCCTTGGCGCGAGCGATACTGTTGAAGAAAGTCTTGCCCGTCATGATAATATTCCGACTCGATTCAGTCCCGATTTACCGGCTTAAGGAACGGGTCCCTTCAAGCTTTATATATACCCTAAAAGACTCAGGGGTCAAGGGGAAATAGTTCTATCTCTTTCCCTCTGAGGGCCGTTGCCTTAAGACGGAGGGGAATTGTTTGGTATCCGTGTGGGGTAGAAACATGGAGGCAGTCAGGAGATTCATAAAATCCCCATCCACATTCAACTCCAGATAGGTGATCTTCCGCCGGATGTCGTCCAATTCATGGCGCTTCCTGTTGGAAAGAAGGGAGATACAGGCGCCCGTGCCGGCGCTGTTTTTGAGCGACTCATACGTCCGGATCGGGATATCCGGTACCATCCCGATGGTCACGGCCATCTTCGGATCCATATAGGCCCCGAATGTCCCTGCCACGTAAAAATGTTTCAGGTCTTTAAAGGATACCCCTGCCTTCCGGGTGATCACGGTCAAGGCCGTGTACATGGCCCCTTTGGTTCTGAGCAGATTGTTGATATCGAGTTCACTGATGATGATGTCTCGGCCCGTCCCGGTCTCATCCCCGGAGGCCAGCCGATAGGCCTTCACCCCATCCAGCTCCACCACGGAGGACGCGTTCGAGACGATCTTCCCCCGTTCGTCGATCACACCGCAGAGGAAGAGTTCGGCCATGAGATCAACCAGCCCCGAACCGCAGATGCCCTGCGGGGGACCATCTCCGATGGTGGTGCAAGAAGCCCGGAGCGTCTTCCGGTCGATCCGGACTTTTTCAATAGACCCGTCCGCGGCGCGCATCCCGCACTTCACCACCCCACCTTCGAGGGCCGGCCCTGCCGCGCCTGCAGCCACCATGAGCCAGTGCCGGTTCCCGAGCACGATCTCAGCGTTGGTCCCCACATCCACAAGGATGGAAAGGTCCTCGTCCTCATACATGCCGGAGACCAGTATCCCGGCCAGCACGTCCCCGCCCACGTAGCTCCCCACATTGGGAAGAACATAAATGACGGCGTTTTCATTCCCAATGATCCCAAGCGTCTGTGCCGGGTAGATCTCAGTGCGGTTGATCACAGGGGTGTAGGGCTCCCGGCAGATTTTCTGCGGAGAGAGCCCAAGAAAAAAATGGATCATGGTCGTGTTCCCGGCCACGGCAAGGGCGTAGAGATGATGCCTGTCGATCCCATGCATATTGAGCATGGATTCGATGTTGTTGTTGAAGGAGCGGATGACCATCTCCTGAAGGTCCTGCAAGCCCCCGGGCCGCTCGCAATAATGGATACGGTTCAGGATGTCTTCGCCGTGCCTGATCTGAGGGTTTTCATCGGATCTCCGTGCAAGGATCTTCCCCTTGTCCAGGTCCAGGAGATAGTAAGCGATGTTGGTGGACCCGAGGTCCACGGCCACGCCGAAGTTCCGGTCGGATTGGTCGCCCGGTTCTACATCAATCACCTCGCCCCGAAATCCAAAATTTGCATGTGTCAGTGTGAGTGTCAGTGAAAATTCCGAGTCATGCAGCGTCTCGGAAATCCTTCGCGCCATGGGAAGAGAAACAGTGGGGCGAGGACACCCTGCTGTTTTTTCCAGCATATCCAGGACCCGGTCCACATCTCCCCGGTTGTCCCGAAGGCTGGGTTCAGCCACATGAAGAAAGACCTTGCGGACCATGGGGTCCGGATCTTCCCCGGAAAGAATCTCTGGCATATCATCGGTTTCGGGATCGCTCATCATTGCCGCCTATGCGTCACCGGGTTCAAATCGTTCAAAAGATTTAAACAGTTCAAACCGCTTAAACGGCTTGAACCTCTTAGACCTCATACATAATCTTCCCCATATCCGAGACATCGTACCCGCCCATTTCAAGAAGAATGTCCTTAAACTCTTTTTCCTCACGAATGATCCGGAGGAGCCTCACCATGGCCACGGTTTCAAAAAAGACTTTGGGAATGAGAAAATCATACCTCTCTCGGGCCAGGGGGAGAAAATCCAGGGAAAGGGCGCGGGCCGCGGCCAGGATGCCGACGCCCGCGTCCGCCGTGCCTCCGGCCACGGCCGAGGCCACGCCCATGTGCGTATATTCCTCCCGTTCATATCCGCGAATCAACCCAGGATTAATCCCGAGGTCATGGAAATATTTGTCCGTGAGGAGCCGCGTCCCCGATCCCTTCTGCCGGTTGATGAAGACCAGATCATCCCGGCAGAGGTCCTTAAATTGTGTAATTCCTTTGGGATTCCCTTTCCGGACCAGGAGTCCCTGCTGCCGGTAGACCAGGTTCACCAGCACGACCTTTTTTTCCGGAAGGAGGCGCTGAATAAAGGGGATGTTATATTCCCCGCTCTCTTCATCGAGGAGGTGTGTCCCTGCAAGATGGGCCTCTCCCCTCTTGATCGCGAGGAGCCCGCCCATGCTCCCCACATGGGCTGAAGAGAGGGACATCTCCGGATATTTCTTCTTCAGGAGGTTGGCGAGAACGTCCAGACTGTTGTCATGGCTTCCGATACAGACCAGGGTGTTTTCGATCTCCTTTCTCGAACGGATTAAATGGACCGTCACCTCGGATCGGGCGGCCATCCCCTCGCTCAGGGCGGGGACCCGTACCATGCCGTCTGCGCGCACCAGGGACATGAGCATGCCCGCTCCCCGTGAAACGGGGGTGGCGATAAAACGGCCTTCCACGATTCCGACCTTGACCCGGAGGAACTCCTCCAGGCCCATGGTGGATGCGACCTGCCGGGAGAGCGTGGCCTTTATGATCGCAGGCGCCGGCGCCGGTTGTCCCTGCCAGGCATGGATAACCGGCTTGATAAAGAGATCCAAGGTCAGGACCGCGGAGACCGGATATCCGGGGATCCCGACCACGGGTTTCCCCTGCACCATTCCGAGAATAACCGGCTTTCCCGGACGGATATGGATCCCGTGCACAAAGACCTCGCCCAGATCACGGAGCGCATGGACCGTGAAATCCTGCTGTCCCGCAGAAGACCCTGCATTGACCACCACCAGGTCGGACCGGCCGAGGGCACTGAGAATGTTCTCCTTTAAAAGGCCGAGGTCATCCGGTACGATCGCATGCCTGACGGCCTCCCCCCCCCACTCCTGAACCATGCCGCAGAGGATCCGGGAATTGAATTCAATAATCTTTGCTCCTGTGACCTCCGACCCGGGCTGCACCAGTTCATCGCCTGTGGGGATCACCTCTACAACGGGAAAACGGCGCACCCTGACCTCCGTCAACCCGCCGGCCAGCATGGCGCCCATATCCACCGGACGGATCCGATGGTTCTCCGGGATGATCAGCTCCGTGGCCACGATATCCTCTCCCATGGTCCGGACATGCTGATAGGGAGTGGCGGGCGCCGTGATCTCGATCTCCGTCTCACTGCACCGGTCCACGTCCTCGATCATGATCACGGCGTCCATGCCCGAGGGGAGAGGATCTCCGGTATCCACAAAAATCGCTTTCTCGCCGATTGAGAGCCTCTTTGGAGAGGTCTCTGAAGCGCCCAGGGTATCGGTAAACCGGACGGCCACACCGTCCATGGCCGAACCGTGATACGTGGGCGAAGAGATCCGGGCGGCCACCGCCTCGGCCGTAATCCGCCCGAGGGAAGCATCCACAGGGATCGGCTCTCCAGGGAGGGGCTCAAGCAGACCACGGCCCGACAGCTCGGATGTCCACTTGGCAAGGGCATCGGCCAAAGGGGAATTTTCAGGATAGACCTGTCGTTTAATCATAACTGTATTCTGTATGCTGGATGCTCAAAAAACCCTGACATCAACCTCCTCGTCCTTTTCAAGGCCGAGCTTGTTTTCAGGAACGACCACGGTCCCGGAGGCATCAACCAAGGTGGAGATCAGGCCGGATTTGCCCAGGATCGGCCGCGCCCGGAGCGCTCCTTCGTGCAGTTCCAGGGCCACACGGATGTAGTCCTCCCGACCCGGACGGGAAGCGATGCTCCGTGTGATCCGTGCCTTGACCGTACACCCGATGAACCGTTCCCAAGAGGGGACAGCCTCACCGGACAGAAGCCGGAGCACGGGCCTCACAAAAAGTTCGAACCCGATTGCGACCGCTGCCGGATGGCCAGGGAGACCGATCACGGGCCTTGACTTCACCAGTGCACACAGGGTCGGTTTCCCCGGTTTCACGGCCACCCCGTGCACCAGGACCCCGGGTTCGCCCAGTTCCTTGATGACCCGATCTGTGAGATCCTTGGCCCCCACGGAACTACCGCCGGATAAAAGGATGAGGTCTGTCTCTTGAACGGCCTTTAAGACCGCCTCCTTGAGGCGATCCTCCTCGTCCGGCACGATCCCGAAATGAACCGGCACGCCTCCATGCTGCGCGACGAGGGCCGAGAGATGATAGGAGTTGATGTCCCGCACCTGACCCAGGCCGGGGACCCGGTCCGGAGGGATGATCTCGTTCCCCGTGGGGATCACGGCCACCCTCGGGCGCCGATAGACCCTGATTCTAATGATGCCGATCCCACACAGGGCGCCGATGTCCTGAGGCCTTACTCGGCGCCCGGGCTTTCCGACCGTCCGGTTCTTCCGGATATCCTCACCGGCCTGGATCACATTCTCACCCGGGGCCGCAGGGCGGCTGACTTCAATCATCTTCTCATCCACCGGAGATGCATGCTCCAGCATGACCACGGCATCGGCGCCATCAGGCAGCATCCCGCCGGTGGCGATCTTGACCGCATCCTGTGGACGGACACCCACCGCGGCACGGACCCCCATGGGAACCTCACCCGCAAGATTGAGATAAGCGGGAAGCGTCTCGGTCGCGCCGAACGTATCCCCGGCCCTGACCGCATATCCATCCATGGTCGCTTTTGCAAACGCTGGAAGGTCGACAGGAGAGCGGATCTCGGCGCTCAGAATCCGGCCCAGGGAGGCAGACACGTTTATCTCCTCATCGGGAAGTTTCGATACCTCCAGATTCCGGAGAAAAATCTTCTGCGCCTCCTCCCGAGGAATGACCCCGGTCCGGCCCAGCATGTCCTTGATCTTCTTCCCGGTCTGATCTGTCATCCTGAATGTAACCTTGTGTTATCGGGTTATCCGTCCAATTTCATTTTTTATTTTTATACCATAACAGGCCTTTTAAGACAATGGAATATGGACTCTCATAAAAAAAGCCGCTGTCTTTATGGGACAGCGGCTTTTTTAGAACTGAAACATGACGAATTAGTGCTTCTTGGTCAAAGGCGTGTGCTCATGGCTCTTGGATTTGTCGTACGTGAACCCTTTAAAGAACGGGCTCTTCTCGTTGTGGCACTTCTTGCATGCGGCCTCGTCTGGAGCATTAACGAGCCCTTTGGCCTTGATCTCGTCCAGCTTGTAGTCCCGGTTGGTCATCATCACCTTCATGTAATCCGACCCTGCACCGTGGCAGGACTCGCACTGAACGCCAGGCATATCTGCCTTGCCGTTCACCGTGTGGCATCCCAGACAGGCAGCATCCGTGGTGTAGTCCTTTTCCGGATCAAGCTTGGCAGCCGTCTTGGCCTCTGCGGCCGCACCCGGCTTCAAACTGTCCAATGCCTTGGCCATCTTGGTCTGCTCCCAACTCTTGAACTGCTTCATGTGGCACATCTTGCATTTCGCCACACCCACATAGTCTGCGGCGGAAACCATGCCCGCTGAAACAATAACAAAGAGAGCTGCCACCATCATTATAGTCCATTTTTTCATTGATGTATCACCTCCTTCCTTGATGAATTTAAGATATGTTTATAGATGCATTTTTATATATCAAAGACGCCGGCAAGTCAAATATATTCAGAACTTTTTTTATTTTTTAATAACAGGCGAGATAGGATCGCTATGATCTGATTTTAAAATGCTTTTCAAGTGGATTGTCAACCACAGACAGGAATTATGTTGACTAACAACCTGAAATCCTTTAGTATGAAGGGCCGTGTCCGGCTGCATGAGAATAAAACCTTTGAAACCCAAGGATTAGGATGCATACAAGGATTGCGGTCACCGGCATGGGGGCTGTGACTCCCCTGGGAAATTCCATGGAGGAGACCTGGCAGGGCCTGGTCCGAGGCCGGTCCGGCATCGGCCCCATCACCCGTTTCGATGCTTCAAACCTCCCCTGCCGGATTGCCGGAGAAATCCGGGATCTCCCCAAAGACCCATATCCTAAAAAGCTTCTTCGCCGCCTCGACCCCTTTGTCTTATACGCCCTTACCGCGTGTTCCGAGGCGTTCTCTCAGGCCGGACTCGACCGCTCCGGGTGGGACCGGACACGGGCCGGCGTGGTCATCGGCTCCAGCAGGGGGGGGATCACGACCCTGGAAGCCGGCATGGCCTCGTATGCCCGAAAGGGATTTCAGGGACTTTCCCCTCATCTTACGGTCTCATCGCTGATCAACCAGGCCCCTGCCATGATCTCCATGCAGCATCAGCTTCTCGGTCCGAGCCTTGCCGTATCCACGGCCTGCGCCTCCGGCGCCCATGCCATCGGGGAAGCGGTCAGAATCCTCCGGTCCGGAGACGCGGACCTCATCATCAGCGGAGGTTCGGAAGCGCCCATCACCTCCATGATCATCGGCGGATTTGCCAGGGCGCGCGCCCTCTCCCGGAGAAATCAAGAGCCGGAGAAGGCCTGCCGGCCGTTTGACAGGGACCGGGACGGATTTGTGATCAGTGAGGGGGCTGGAATCCTGATCCTCGAAACATGGGAACATGCTGAATCGCGCGGGGTCAAGATCTTAGGCGAGATCCTTGGGTTCGGCCTGTCATCCGATGCCTGCCACATGACGGCCCCCGACCCGAGGGGAGACGGGATGATCCGGGCCCTGCGGCTGGCCATGAGGGATGCCGGGATCGGGCCGAATGAGATCGATCTGATCAATACCCACGGCACCGGAACCCGACTGAATGACCGGATCGAGGCATTGGCGCTCAACTCTGCCCTGGGCCCTCGGTCTGCGGTGATCCCGGCCTGCGCCATCAAGTCCATGACCGGACATATGCTCGGCGCCAGCGGAGCTTTGGAAGCCATTGCCTCCATCCTGAGTGCCAACACAGGGATCATCCCTCCTATCCTAAATCTCGAACACCCGGACCCGGAGTGCGGTTTGAACTTTGTTTGCGGCGAGCCGCAACGGGCAAGGATAACGACGGTCCTCTCCTCCTCTTTCGCCTTCGGCGGCGCCAACGCGGTCCTGATCGTACGCGGGGCCGCCTTTTGATCTTCGGAATCAGGCGGCCATATTAAGCATATTTATTGACAGATCCTTCAATTCAATTTTATAATATCCATAACGGTTCCAGACGTTTGATTTTCTTGGCCCGATCCAGGCAATCCTTTTTTTTAGAGGCGGCTCATGTTCAAGGTTGATTCCATCACCCCGGAACAGTTTACTGAACTCACCCGTTTGGCACAGGAGCTCAACTCCGCGCTTCAGAAATCCCAGGTGATCCAGATCATCCTCTTAAGAGGCGCCGAGATCTCCGGTTCGAAAGGCGCGTGCCTTGCCCTGTTCAACGAGAAGGAGGAAGCCCCGGAGGTCCATGCCCACGGAATCAGCCGGGGGCTCACCGGCCACATCGCTCCCCTTTCCATGGGACCTCTCAGGGACACGGCATCGAGAGAGGGGTTCTGCCGGATAGACCGCCTCCCGGCGGGCGTTGAAGACGCCTTCCGCACAGGCTTTTGTTTCTCTCTCATTCACAACGGAATCATGATCGGACTCCTTTATTTTTTCGATCACGAGGAGGGCCCATGCCCGGAGAACCGGATGCAGGTCATGCAGATCATCGCCAACTATGCGGCCACGTCCGCCGCTAATGCGGTTCTTTATGAGCAGAGGGAACGGAAGATCCGCCAGTTGAATATTCTGAATGAAGCCGCGGTCTCGCTCGCATCGGAGCCCGACATGAAATCCCTGTTTCAGAAACTGGCCGATCATGCGCTCTTCCTGCTGCGCTCGGAAGCGGCGCTCCTGATCCTGCCGGCGCCGGAATCCAGTCAAATAGAACAGACCTATATCTCAGAAAGCCCGGAGCGCCATTCCATAGCGATCCGGCCCCGGATCTCAGGCATCTTTTCAGATATGATGACCTCGCAGAAAGTGCTGAACCTCCAAACCAAAGACCTTGAGGCAAAAACCATTGACCTCCCCTTTTCTCTGCCTCACGTTCGAAGCCTTCTTGCGGTTCCCATCATCCACCAGCAGGCATCCATCGGGATTCTCATCCTGATCAACAAAGTAAACGGCCCGTTCTTTGACAAGGAGGATGAGGATCTCCTGATCACCTATGGATTCCAGGCCGCCCTTTCCATCGAAAACGCCCGGCTCCACGAACATAACAAGAGGCTGGCCATCACGGACGGTCTGACCGGACTCTTCAACCACCGTGAGTTCCAGTCCAGGCTGCAAGCGGAAGTGCGGCGGTCTGAGCGGTACAAACGCACCTTCTCCTTACTCATGATCGACATAGACCACTTCAAGACCTTCAATGACCGCCATGGGCATCCGGTAGGAGACAAGATCCTGCAGGGGGTGGCCTCAACGATCCGGGAATCGATCCGGGACATTGACATCCCTGCCCGCTACGGCGGTGAGGAGTTCGTCGTGATCCTTCCTGAAACCCCTTATGACCCCGCACAGATCGTCGCTGAACGGATACGGGGAAAGATCTTCGAAAAATCCTACGGGAAAACCCTGGGCAACGAAGACTTCCTGATCACGGTCAGCATCGGGATATCCACCTTCCCCGGAGACGCCGTGAGCCGTGAGGAACTGATCACCAAAAGCGACCAAGCCCTCTATTTTGCAAAACGCGAGGGGAGAAACCGAATCCGGCGTTACGATGAAACCCTCAAGGCCTTCATCGAAAGTAAGGAAGAGCACATCGAGGACATCTTAAAAGACGCCAAGGTCAAGGTCATGCGGGACCTGGCTGCGGCTGTGGACGCCAAAAATCTCTTTACCCGAGGCCATACCGACGAAGTGACCCATTATGCCGTGGCCCTGGCCAAGGCATTGAAACTCTCCAACACCGATATTGAAAGCATACACCTCGCGAGCATCCTTCACGATATCGGGACCGTGAGCATCCCCGATGAGATCCTGAACAAGCCCGGGCCCTTGACCGATGAGGAAAGAAAGATCATCCAGGGCCATCCGCATCTGGCTGAGATGATCCTGCAGAAGGCGAAACACCTGGAGAGCATCATCCCCGCGATCCTGTACCATCACGAACGCTACGACGGGAAAGGGTATCCCGACGGCATCAAGGGTGAAAAGATTCCTCTCATGGCAAGGATCCTCTCCATCGTGGAGGCCTACCAGGCCATGTGCTCCGACCGCCCCTACCGTCAGCGCAGATCCAAAGAGGACGCCGTCAAAGAACTCAGGGAAAACGCGGGCAAACAGTTTGACCCCGAACTCGTCAAGGTCTTCATCGAGATCATCTCCTAATCCAGGCCCAATCCCATAGAAGTCATCAACCTCCGGCAAAGCCTGAGGCTTGACGTTTGCCGGCCCCCTCAAAGGGGCCTATTCGCAGACAGTTAAAAACACCCTCCCTTAACCCCTCCTCTCCTCCCCTTACTACAAGGGGGTCTCCCCCTCTTATTTAAGAGGGGGTCGGGGGGAGTTATCCCTCTGACGTGGGCAAGGGGGAGTTAGGGGTAAAGCATTTCGGTTAACTGCATACTCCCGGAATGGCCAAACTCTAAGAGTCCTCCGGCAGAGCCGGGGGTTTGCCCTTATTTAATCACGGATCATCTCATGGTGGGTATTAAATGCAGTATCAAGAGGGTCCGTCCCTATTTCACACGAATTCTCATGACAGAACTGATGTGATTCTGAAGAGTCTCCAACCGTTCCGCAGGCGTCATCGAGAGCATCCAACGGATAACCGTAAGATCAACGCCATCCTCGCTGTAGGCCGTCTCACTCCCGGGATATGAATTCTTCGACTCATCCATTTGATCTGCCCGCTTATCACGATTCATACTTCCTCAAGATTGACGGCTTAGTAAAAAGTCCTAAAATGGACGGCAAAGAAAAAAGCTCCGGATGCAAGGCACGCAAGTCCTGAGGAATGAGGCGTACGTTAGACGTACGCTGCAGTGACGAAGGACGCAGCGTAACGCCGCAGACGGACTTTTTACGAAGCCGTGTCCGGCTATCTACTTCATGGTTCCCGTATAACAACCCTTCACAGACAACCATCCGGCATAATACTCCGCAATTCCTTTTTGCCTGACCCACAACAAACCGGGGGGCTATCCCCTGTCAGCGCAGGAAGGTTACGAGAGAACGGTTCTGATAGCCCCGGCCTTTCTCCTTCAGAAAAATATTCTGTAACTTTTGGATTCTACAATCGTTTCTCAGAACCGTCCCGCGGCTCTCCTTACGCGGCTCTCCTTATCGTTTCTCAGAACCGTCCCGCGGCTCTCCTTGTTGGACTGAACGCTCTACTCTACGAGCCGTAGGCCCTACGGGTCAGCGACTCATTATGCGACAGGGCGATTATCATTCAGTGTGAGTAGGTGTTCGTCTTTTCGTGGGAATAATCGCAATTAATGATCTGAGCGCTTTGTTGACTGATTCCGAGTTTGAAAAATATTTTCTAACGTCCGGCTCCAACATGACTGCTCCTTCCTCGATCTTGAAATATTGGACTGAAGTAGTGCCGTCTGCTTTATGAATCTTCACTTTGTGTCCGGCACGATATGCTTTATAGTATTTCCCCCGCACCGCCCCCTTCATCTCGGAGAAATCATATTCTGATTTCATCTCTTCTTTTCCCGATATTTTTTTACAAACCGCCCTCTTCATAAAATCTCCTTTCTCGCATTGCAGCCTTCCTGCAACTGATAATGCGTATTTTATCGTGTCTTTCAGTATGAGTCAAAACCAAAATCCGCCCTTTTATAGAAAGTCCGATATTTATATAACGTTCCTCGTTCATAGAATGCTTATTATCCGGAAATGTAAATAGAAATGGGTCATTGAAAATTGTTTTACCCTCATCGAAGCTCACTTTATGCTTCTTGAGATTGGCTTCGGCTTTGACTTCATCCCATTCAAATGTGAGTTTCATCTAACCCTTTTGAGAGTTCACTATAATAATTTATCCTATTTTTTTGCCGTAGGATGTATTGGACTGAACCGCTCTACTCTACGAGCCGTAGACCTGGAAATAATCGTTAAGTATCCATTTATCAATTTCTATGGGATTTGTAAAGGAAATTGTGTGGGTAGGCATACAAGTACAATTGGTCCAGATTCTCCTTCTCCATCTCTTCGTCTTCCTCCTCTTCCCGGTCTATTTTGTTCGCTCCACCCCTGCGGCGGAAATAAAAAGACTATAGCCTACCTCAATTTGTCGCACACCCAGTTCTTTTTGCCTGACCCACAACAAACCGGGGGGCTATCCTCTGTCAGCGTAGGAAGGTTATGAGAGAACGGTTCTGATAGGATCGGGTCAATACACAATTATTAAAGTCGGAGGTCGGAGTGTTCCTATAATTAAGTATAGTGTCCCCGGAACGCACCCGGAACGCAATTATTAAAGTCGGAGCAGAGAGTTCCAAGTCAGGCCCCAGAGACACCCCCCTCTGTGTCAATAATGCTGGGACACTCCCCCTATAATATATTAGAGTAGAGGGCGGGGAGGAGAAAACGTTATGATAGCTGCAAAGATTAAAGCCACACAGGGAATCGAAGGAGCCCGGAGGGCGACTGAGATTCCCTGGAGCGAGACGGCAAAGGAGAAAGAACCTGGCCCACATCCTATGTTGCCGACAGTCCCGCCGAACCCGGAAGTGCCGGAGAAAGCCATCCGGCGTCGCTTTACCGCTGACTACAAGCTCCGTATCCTGAAACAGGCCGATGCCTGCACGGAACCGGGGGCACTGGGTGCTCTTCTGCGGCGTGAGGGGCTGTATTCATCCAACCTCACGACCTGGAGACGTCAGCGGGACCGGGGCGCCCTTTCCGCCCTCACGCCCAAGAAACGGGGCCGTAAGGAATCGGTCCGCGATCCGCATCAAGCGGAGAATGAGAAGCTCCGCAGGGAGAACGAGCGGTTGACCAAGCGGCTCAGACAGGCCGAGATCATCATCGACGTTCAAAAAAAAATATCACAGATACTGGGGATTCCGCTTGCGACCCCCGAGGAAGGAGGGAACGACTGATGGAAGCCGCTCACACTCTTTCCTCTGAGATCGGGATCCAGCCTGCCTGCAAAGCACTCGATATTGCCCGTTCCGGGTTTTACCGGGCGCAGACACGAAAAAATGCGCCGACCGTTTCGCCTAAAAAGCGTCCGAGTCCTCCTCGGGCGCTCCGTTCCGAGGAACGGCAGGGAGTCCTCGACATCCTCCACACGGACCGGTTCGTGGACCAGTCTCCCCATGAGGTCTATGCCACCCTTCTGGACGAAGGCGAATACCACTGTTCTATAAGCACGATGTACCGTATCCTCGACGCCCATCAGGAGGTCAAGGAGCGCAGGAACCAGATGAGCCACCCGGTGTATCAGAAGCCGGAGCTTCTGGCCACGGCCCCGAACCAGGTCTGGTCGTGGGACATCACCAAACTCCTCGGACCGGCAAAATGGACCTACTTTTACCTCTACGTGATCCTGGACATCTTCAGCCGCTATGTCGTCGGCTGGATGATCGCCCATCGGGAGGCGGCAACCCTGGCTGAGCGGCTCATCCAGGAATCCTGCGCAAAGCAGAATATCCAGAAAGGACAGCTGACGATTCATGCTGACAGGGGCTCATCCATGAAATCCAAGCCGGTGGCCCTGCTCCTGTCCGATCTTGGCGTGACTAAGACCCACAGCCGCCCCCATACGAGCGATGATAACCCGTACTCCGAGGCCCAGTTCAAGACCCTCAAGTACCGGCCGGACTTTCCCGACCGGTTCGGCAGCATCGAAGACGCCCGAAGTTTCTGCCAGGGTTTCTTCCCCTGGTATAACCAAGAGCACCGTCACTCCGGCATCGGCCTGCTGACACCGGAATCTGTCCATTGCGGGCTGGCCCAGGACGTACAAAAGGCCAGAAGCGAGATCCTGCGCATTGCATATGAGGCCCATCCGGAGCGGTTCGTCAAAAGAATCCCTGTCCCGCCCGCCATTCCCGATGCGGTCTGGATCAACAAGCCGAAACCCGTGCCGGTGAGCGAGGAAGCGCTACACTAAATTCGGACATGGAGTGTCCCAAAGTCATTGACAAATTCCGTTGTTGCTTCAACATGTGCTTGCAGCACAAAGCAAATAATTAAATTAACGTACAGGGCCAGTTTTTTCATAATTCCCCTCCTCTTGAATAAAAATTCCCCCCTGAAGAATGTGATGATATAAGAACATGCCTAAATCAGGCAGTAAACGGCAGGAAAAATAAAATTATGCCTAATTAATAGCACTAAATCTGAGAAAGTCAATGATAATTAAATTGACATGGC
>Ga0210058_1000240_pt1 | contig 54661 bp, 49 predicted proteins | sample CryGeymeta201511_FD_183979 | JGI IMG/M metagenome (GOLD analysis project Ga0210058, IMG submission 183979) | Groundwater microbial communities from Crystal Geyser aquifers in Utah, USA - Crystal Geyser metaG 2015-11 (SPAdes) (version 2) | ecosystem: Environmental > Aquatic > Deep subsurface >...
CGATGTAATCCACCCCTGCAGCTCATACTTGGCCGCTTGGCCGGCCCGCTCCATGGCCCCTCGGCGGGCCTTGTTCTGGAAGCCGATGTAACCCGGGATGGCCACGGCCGCCAGGATACCGATGATCGCCACGACGATCATCAGTTCAATCAATGTGAAGCCTTTTTCTTTTTTTGTAATCTGGAACATGGAGATTCCTCCTAAAAAAGTTAATTAATACAAAGTAACCTCTAATATACGATCTGCTCTTCACCTCCTATTCTAAAGATTTCTTTCAATCCTTGTATGGTATTATAGCAAATTTCATGCCAGAATAGAAAGATGATCAGGAAAACATCCCAACGTATTGAAATACAATGCCTATTTTATTTAAAAAGATTGCCGAACCGATTTCCCGGCACTGTCCGAACCGGACCATTTGGAACAGGAGAACGGTTTCATGTAAACGATTCCAGGAAAACCTTTTACTTTTCTTTGGGTTATATGAATGACAATATATATAACTCCGAAGACAATATTTGTCAACATTTGGTTTGGCTATGGGTCTGCACAAAAAAGTTGGTACACATCAGGATTACATATGGTTGTCATTGTCCAGCCTGCCTGTGCGTGATCGCACGCAGACTGGCTTGACCGGACAACCCAGTTTCTTTTTATCTGGCGTCTGGATTTCCCGATCGAGTCGTGGAATGACACTACACAGCGGAAAGAGCGTGTCAACGATCCTAAATTCTCCGATCAAGCCTGCCCTCCTATCCCCCGATGAAGTCGGAGGACAGGCCCGATTGGGGGGCGGAGGGTAGGCTTGATCGAGGGTCGGGGAATGACGCTCTTAGAGAAATGTTTACCCATAAATTTGTCGCACACCCCCTTATTCTTCAAGATGCAGTTTCACATATTGCTGAAGCTTTTCAATGGTGGCCCTGATCTGTTCAGCCCCATCTTGGTTCGGATTCAAACTTAGAGACCGCTGAAAGCAATCGAGGGCGCTTTCATAGTCCTGGATTACCGTATAATAGAATTCACCGAGTCTCCTCCATGCATCCGCATCATTTTCATTTAAGGATAGCAGATGTCTGTAGGTCTCTACCGTCCTTTTCCAGTAAGGGTACCCCTGGGTCTCATAGAGGGAGGCCAGGGCCTTGAGCAGGCCTCGGTTTTCTGATTCGGTCTTAAGGGCATGTTCCAATTCCCTGATGGCATCATGTTTCCTGCCGACTGAGACATAGACATCCGCCTTGATTAGAGCGGCATCTGCCGAAAGGCCTGATTTCTTGAGTTGTTCGGAACTCTCTAAAAGTTTCTTTAATTTTATTGACCAGTCCAAATATTCTCTGATTTGTTGATCACCAGGATTCTTTTCCACCTGTAAATCCCCCCTTGACCCCCCTTTGAGAAAGGGGGGTGGGGGGGGATTTACATGGTCCATTATGCCGGCTTCTCGAGATATACGTTTCAGACCAAGCTGAAAAACTTCAGAGGCTTCTTTGAACCGGAGCGTCTTCGCATAAAAGGTCCCGGCACCGACCAGCACATTTAACGATGCATTGTTTTTATCACGAAGCAAACGAGTGTAGATCTCTTCGGCTTCCCGATACTTTGCCAATTTCTGATAAACATCTCCGAGTAGAAGCAAGGCCGCCGTTTCGTAACCCGAAGCATCCAGCAGTGACTTCTTGAGTTCCTTTTCCGCCCTGTCAAGATTGCCTATTGTTATGTAGATCTCAGCCAGTATTCTGTGGCCTTCAGATAATTTCCCTTTTCTCGCTTCACTCATGGCTACCTGGTATTTCTCCTTTAAGTCGTTCACATACTGAAGGCTTTCCTGCACACGCGGGATATCAACCCCCTTCTCTTCATCATCCACCCGATAGGCCATGCTCCCGGGTTCCTTGAGCACCTCATGATAGAGCCGGAGAGCCTCATCAAACCTCAATGCCTTGGTATAGACCTCGGCAAGGCCAAAATAGACGGCAGCGTTCCTGGGCTGCATCTTCATCAGCCTCAAAAGTGATTCTTCGGCCTTTTTCAGATCCCCGGTCTTCATATAAAGAAAGGCTATCTTCAGCAGGGCATTGCCGGATTCATAGTCCGGCTCTACCTTTAAATAATACCTAAGTGCTTTCCAATCATCCCCCATCTCTGCGGCATAATATCCCATGTTGTACAGGGCCATTTGATTTTCAGGCCCACGTTTGAGCGATTCTTCGGTCTCATTTGCACCCTCCTCATAGTCACCCTGTTCAAATGCGACCAGGGCTTTTACCGCGTGGGTGTCTGAATAATCGTGTCTCGATCCGATGGACTGGGCGAGTTCCCTGTCCGCCGATGGATAGAGTTTGTATAATCCGTACGTCCGGCCGAGAAAAAAATGGTAGAGCGGATTTGTAGGGTTGTGCCTCAGCCCCTCCTTCATCAGGATGATGATGTCCTGCCAGTCCTGGTTCCTGACCACGGTTCTGCCAGAATAGAGAACAGCAAGGAAAGCCATGAAAACCAGCAAGGGAATCCTTAGACCCGCCCTCTGGTAAATCCGGTAAGAAACCAAACTGAGGGCCAAACAAAACCCATAAGACGAGAGATAAAGATAATGTTCGGCCATGAGGATATGATGCGGGATGATCTGCATGACCGGAAGAAGCGTGATAAAGAACCACCAGATGGAAAAGGCAAGCAGACGATGGCGCCTCAAGAGGATCACAGAGATGACAAGTAAGGAAATAATCAACGCACAGGCTGACAAAACCCTAAGATCGAGAAAGGTTCTTGAATAGGGAAACTGGTGGTAGTCGACCTGAAGTACCGCAGGAAATAAAATTTTTCTTATATAGGTCACGATCACCCGGCTGACCGTTGCGAAATTCGCAGCCGGGCTCCCTCCCCACCAGAGAAATCTTTCCGCCCTCACCAGACCGGATGCCTTTTGCAAAAAGATGATCACATAAAGATAACCGAGAACAAACAACATGAAAGAGAGAATAACCCACCTGAACCTCTTTCCTGTATCCATGACCGCATGCCACAATAGGGAGATATTGTATTCTTCTTCGATCCTTTTGTGTTCGCTGTTGTTGAATCGACTCCGTATCGGTAATTCATTCCGGAGAAATCCCCCTTTCTCCCCCTTTCTCAAAGGGGGAAGCTGGATTATCCCCCTCTTTGGAAAAGAGGGGCAAGGGGAGATTCCATCCTCCAGGCCGTCATCTCCCCACGACATTTCTTGAAGATCCCCTCGCTCTGACACGCGATAGTCAATCCAAAGGATCACTTCATAGGCGAAGATGATTAGCGGCAGGGTGACGGCCATCTCTTTGGAAAGGATCCCTGCGACATAGCAGAGCAGGACCAAGCCGTACATCCATGGGATTCTCTCCGGGTGTACGACAAATTTGTGGGTAAACATTTCTCTTAAGAGTGTCATTCCCCGACTAGATCGGGGAATCCAGTGAAAAAGACTGGATTGTCCGGTCAAGCCGGACAATGACAACCCTGATGTATACCAACATTTTTGTCGCAGATCCTTTCTCTCCTGCCTTGCTTTGATATAGGACAAAAACCCCAGGAAATAAAATAGAGCGGAAAGAATGTCCCGCCTCCCGGATAAGTAACTCACCGCCTCGGTATGGATCGGGTGAACAGCGAACAGAAGCGCTGTGGATATGGAGACAAAGAAGATACCGGTCAGTCTCCGGGTCAGGAAAAATACCGCAAGGACTGTTAGTGTGTTATAAAGCAGATTCGAGAGGTGGTAACCCAGGGGATTCAGGCCCCAGAAATGGTAGTCCACGGCATAGGAGAGGGTCCTGACCAGTCTGTAGGTCAGGATATCCATACTGAAATGACGGATTACCGGATACTTCTGGATCAGCATCTCATCGTCGAGCATGAAATCGCCGTAGATGGAGTTCATGTAGATGGAAACGGAAAGAAGCAAAACCAACAACAAGGTAATTTTAGCCCCTTTATCCATACTGGATGATTTTTCAAGCAGTGATGTTGGATGGTGATACACGAGTCGCCCCATTGACAAACGATGTCATTCCACGACAACGAACCCTGTCATTCCCCGACCCTCCGATCAAGTCGGAGGGCATGCTTGATCGGGGAATCCAGATATTAACGCCTCATACAAATCTTTCCAATCCGGATTCGACTTTTCAATAAGATCTATTTTCCATTTTCGATTGTATTTTTTCAATCTCTTCTCTCTATTGAGAGCATATTCTACATCTTGAAACTGTTCATAATAGACAAGCTTATCTACTCCATATATCTCAGTGAACCCTTCTACCAATTTATTTTTATGCTGCCAAACTCGTTTTATCAAATCAGAGGTAACCCCGATGTACAATGTCCCATTTCGCCGACTCGCCAACATGTAAACGTAATAACTCTTTTCCATATATATCTGGATTGTCCGGTCAAGCCGGACAATGACAAAAACAATGATATCCTATCATTACAATATTACAAACCCTGTCATTCCCCGGCTTGACCGGGGAATCCAGACGCCGTTCTCCGGTCGAGCCCCGGTAAACCGAGGGCAGGCCGGACAATGACGAAATATTTTATACAGCATGAATCACTATTTTTTTACTCACTCATTTCCGCGATGAGCTTAAAAAACTTGCGATCATTTCCACGAAATTATAAAGACTTCTTGCCGGGACCCCTAATAGCCTCGTCTTCCACAAGACATCACATGGAGAGCAGAGAGAGATCTCTTTATGCCGGCCATGATATATCTCACTTCTCAGATTGATCATTGCTTTTGAATTCCAGAGCTCTTTCAATTCATGGTCTCCGGCATTCCCGACGGGATATTTTTTAAAGAGATCAATACAGCAAGGAACCACGGTCCCATCCCATGAGATGCTCATGGAATACCAGAGGAATGCACAAGGCGAATAACGCCTTGCCTGTTTTTTCACTGGATCTGCCTTGTAGACCCCTGCAAAGCTGTGGGGTTCTATGAAGGTGAACCGGTTCACCATCTTCCGGTCAAACATCTTTTTAAACTCCGCTTTAGAGATTCTTTGATCGGAATGTTCCTGGAATTCCATACTTTGTATCACGACATAGGGCTTACGGCCTCTCACGGTTTTCTTTTTGTCGAGGAACCTTCTCACATTTTCAAGGGTCTTATCGAACCCTGCACCTTTTCGATACGCCTCATAAGATGTCTTGTCTGTCCCGTCAAACGAAAAGGTGATGTGATCCAAGCCGGCTTTTATGATCTCTTCAGATTTTTTATCATTCAGAAGGGTTGCATTGGTGTAGAGCCGGGATGGGACTCCCTGGCTTTTGCAGTATGCGATCATCTCATTGATTTTTGGATGAAGAAGGGATTCTCCTCCCATGAAGAGATTTACATCGGCGCCGAAACCGGAAGCCTCCTGAACCAATCTTTTAAACAGGTCTATCTCCATAAATCCCTTGTCGAGCTCTGCATCCTTCTCACCATGAGGACACATCTGACAGCGGAGATTGCAGTGGTTCGTCGGCTCGATCCACAAACGCAGGGGTTTATACGGTAGTTTTTCCCGACCCTGTTTATAGGCCCAAAAGACCTGTGCCAGTCTGAAGATATTATTCATATTATGCAGCTTCTTTCATGGACTTCTGCTTTCTCCAAAGCAGGAAGAATAAAACCATGCCCAATTCCACCAGAGTGAACCAGATACGTGAAACAATCGAGATATAAATAGCCGTATGGGTTGGCATGTAGGCACTCAATAATACGGAGAGCACCCCTTCCCTGACCCCCAGACCCCCGGGAGAAATAACCGATACTACCCCGACAACCACAGAAAAAACATAGATACCGGAGAAAATCAGCAGACTTCTGATATTTGTCTCAATAAAGGCAGAGGCAAGAATCCCGAAAGACAGGCCATAGATGCACCAGAAAAAAATATAATACAGAAAGAGCTCCACGATCTGTCTGGAATTCAACCGGACTTCTATGGGGTCTTTCTTCATCCGCAGCAGCACAACGTTCACGGCCTTTTCCATGATGCTTGGATGGAGCAGAACCAGCATAAAAGGAATCGCCGCGGCAGACCAGATATATTTCTTCCCAAAACCTGGAATAGCCGGATTCCAGAAGATCAAAGAGAACAAAAACAGACTAAAACCCGTGATATTGATCAAGACCATTTCAAGAAAGATGCTATAGCCAACCTTGACTTTGTTCACATTCTCCTGAAAAAGATATAAACGGCTGACTGTCCCCCAGATCTTTCCTGGAACGTATTTGCCTACCTGTGAAAGGAACCATGCCCGGAGAGTCCTTGCTTTCGGAGCTTCAAGTCCCATCTTTTTCAGAATCAGGATCCAGCCGAAACCGCCGGCCAGAAAAGAGACCATGAGTGATAAAATGGAGGCGCCTACGGATTTCTTATGTTGAATAATCTCGTTCACAGAGACAGCCTCTCTGTTCAAACAGATATAGTAAATCAGGAAGCCGAGGATGAACAGGCTGAAAAAGTAACGGGCTATTCGCAGCATAATCTCTATTCCGATATATACACAGAGACAAAAGTCGTAATCATTTTGTCATTGTCCGGTCCCCCGATCAAGTCGGAGGACAGGCCCGACCGGACAATCCAGTATTACAACCTGGTTCCCCCGGTCAAGCCGTGGGACGACGTTCGGATTCCCCGATCAAGCATGCCCTCGACTGCGATCGGGGGTCGGGGAATGACGTTGTTGATTTATAACGCTCTCTGAAGGACGCTGACCTATGGGTCTGGCTGGAACACCGGCCACGATAGTATCTGGAGGAACGTCCTTTGTTACAACGGCCCCTGCCCCTACGACAGCACCATGGCCGATTTCGACCCCAGGGCATATAACGGCCCTTGCCCCTATCCAGACATTCTCCCCTATAAAGATTCTGCCGTATCGGTTCGGAAGGTCTTTCGTGGAATGATCATGTCCCAGAACGGTCAGGAGGACATCCGGGCCGATCAGAACGTGGTCGCTGATCGTCACAGAATGTTCTTCACTGTAAGCGAAGATACGCACACCCCTTCCGATATAAATATCGCTCCCTATCTTTACATACTTGGGAGGCCGGATATAACATTTATAATCAATAATCACATGGGTCCCGCATGCTCCAAGCAGGAATCTCATGACATAAGAGCGGACAAATCCGGGCATCAGGTCCAGAAAAAAGTAAAACATCTCGGCAAGGTAGGCAAACCGGTAGTATTTTCTTATGCGCTGAGTTGTCAGAATGAAATCGTTCATACTCAACCCTTCCTTGCTACAAGGAGCAGGCCGATGCCCCATGGAAAAGCGTTGAACAGGTTATCGAAGGAAAAGATCCATGCACCGAGACGATGCAGCCGTTGATTTTTCAATATCCGGTACACTATGCCCTGTTTGCCTGAGATGTTTCCCCCCTGGCTGATAATCTTTCGATTGACCATCGGCAGATAGACAGCCTGATGGAACAACCGGATCAGAGGGAACCCCCAGTGATGGCACTGCTCGATAGTAAATCCGGCCCTGACAAAAAGATCTCTCAGGCCATCTTCCGTATACCGCCGGAAATGTCCGGCCCACTCATCGTTCTTATCCCAAAGCTTCGGATGGGCCGGAACCGTCACGATACAGTATCCGCCTTTACACAGGACCCTGTAAAACTCCCTGACGGCCAGATCGTCTTTCTCGAGGTGTTCCAGAACCTCACCGGAGACCACCGCCTCAAAGGTCTCGTTTTCCAGGTTCGAATGAAGGATATCCCCTCTCTGGAACGTCACGGTCCCGCTTAATCGAGCCTGTTCAGCCTTGTCCCTTGCATAGGCAATGAACGCATCCGAGGCATCGATCCCAAGCACCCTGTATCCGGTTTTCCCGATCCGGATGGTCAAAGACCCGTTCCCAGAGCCGGCATCCAATATCTGCGACGGCTTTGCAACTTTTCTTTTGAGATTCCGGATGATCATGCTCTCCCTGAAATAGTGGCGGGGTCCAAAAAATTCCGGCTCTTCGCCCCATGCCATCTTTTTTGTCTGATCACCAGAATGATTCAACGTGCAACCTCTTAGAGAGTTTTTCCCCATATAAATCTGGATTGCCCGATCAAGTCGGGCAATGACAAAACAAAAAATTAGAAGTTGCACACAAACCTCTTTCCAATCTCATCGGTCAATCCTTCAGTCAGCTTTGCCTGGGCCAAATGACCCCTGAATAACTCCAATGCATTTTCTGAGAGTCGGCGTTTAAGTTCAGCATCCTCTTTCAGCCGCAGAATGGATTCCTTTATAGACTGGATATATGGCGGTTCACAGAAAAGGACATCGTGTCCGCCGGTCAACAATTCCGAGAAGGCTTGGGATGCACGCGTCACCACCGGTTTGCCCATGGCCAAGCATTGAAAGACCTTGTTGGGGATGACCCGCCGCGCCTTGTCCGTATCTCCGAAGATCCCGAGACAGACATCCGCCTGATGGATATATCCCGGAAGCTCTTCATATCTCACCCACTCGATGAACTCGATATTCCTGAGTTCAAGCTTCTTAGCCAATTCGCGGATCTCGCGAGAGAGCTGGCCTTTCCCGATCATCTGAAATCGGATCTCCTGATTCCCCTCCAACGCTTTGGCCGCGTGAAGGATATGATGGATCCCATGAAGGGGAATATATTTCCCGTAAAAAAGGACCCTGAACACCCCGTCCTGCATGGGGGCGCTTTGTCTCGAGTAAAATAGATTCTCTTCGGCCCCGACGAAAACCCTGATGAATTTCTTCCGGTCAACATGAAAAAGTGCGGCGATATGTTCGATATGCGTATCCGTGTCCAGGATAACAAGGTCGGAAAGTTTCATCGACCACTTGTCCAGATAATAAAGGAGTTTCGCGAGAACCGACCTTTCCCGAAAAATCCCCCGGTCAAGGACAAGGGTATCATAAAGGGAGATCAGAGGGTTGAACACAAGAGGCCGCCGATGCACAAAGTTTAATAACTTTGCCAGGAGAAGATCCATCTGACCGATATACCCCACCATGAGAATATCGAATGGTCCGATCCGAAAATACCGGAAGCAGAGATGGATATACCCCCACAGGAGCCGGAAGCTGAGCAGCGTCAGATTGATGAATGAAAGATACCCGCCGGTTTTGTGATGCTCTCTCTCCCATAAAGGATAATGGCATTCGATCACCTCCACCCCGTTTCTTCGGAGTCCTTCAATGATGACCCTGTTTCTCGGATAATTCTTCTCATAGGTCCCAAAATAACAGATCTTCAGATGGGAATGCCCCTCACCCCCACCCTCTCCCCAGAGGGGAGAGGGGACTCGGTCGTTTACATCCCTCTTTCCACTACTATTATTTCCTCTCCCCGTTAGGGAGAGGATAAAGGTGAGGGGGAAAATTTTCATGCCTCTTTGTGAGCCCAGGTCTCGTGGATGTTTCATATGAGTTTTTTCATAATGATCGAAGGGTCTTCTTTCTTCCTGTCGGCATGCATCGAATGGATCAGCATCTCACCGAGCAGGCCCATGGAGATGAACTGGATCCCCATGATGATCGCCACCCAGCCGAAGACCATGAGGGGCCGGACATGCATGGGATATCCGAGGAGCCACTGCACGGCAAAAAAGGCGCTCAATGCCATGCCGGGGATGAGACAGAGCAGTCCGATGCCGCCGAAGAAGTGGAGGGGCCTTTTAAGATAACGCGTCAAGAAAAGAATGGTCAGGAGGTCCAGGAACCCCCGCGTGAAGCGCTCCATGCCGTACTTTGACACCCCATGAATTCTCGGATGATGTTCCACCTTGATTTCGGCAACCCTGAATCCCTTCCACCTGGCGAGCACTGGGATGAACCGGTGCAGTTCCCCGTAGATCCGGATATTCCGGATCACGTCCTTCCGGCAGCACTTGAACCCGCAGTTGAAATCATGGAGCTTGATCCCCGTCATCAAAGAGACCGCCCGGTTGAAGATCCGGGACGGCAAAGTCTTCCCGACCGGGTCCATTCTCTTGAATTTCCAGCCCGATACAAGATCGAATCCTTCATCAAGTTTTTCAAGAAAATGAGGAATCTCCTGGGGATCGTCCTGCAGGTCCCCGTCCATGGTAAAGATGATGTCTCCGGAGGCATGTTCGAAACCCACGGACAGGGCCACGGCCTTGCCGAAGTTATCCCGCAACTGGATGACCTTGGCCATGGGGTCTTTTGCGTGAAGCGCTTCGAGTTTCTCGCTCGTGCCGTCCCTGCTTCCGTCATCCACAAAGATGATCTCATAGGGACGGGCAAGAGGGGCCAATGCCGCGTGCAGAGAATTCAGGAGATCTTCAAGACTTCCGGACTCGTTGAATACCGGGATGACGATGGATAGGTCAAACTTTTGAGTCATTCGCCGCTCCTGCAGCCCAAATTTCCGGATACAATTTCCTGACAGTCTTGCTAACCTATTAAATTATAAAATATTTTCCTGGCTTAGACAATACAATAAATTGGTCAGATCTTTTTACTCTCCAATATGTAAACATAATAATATTTCATAGGGTTACTCTGAGTGAAAATAGATTCCTGCCTCCGCAGGAATGACAGTTTATAATATTGAATGGATTTCTGCTCCCTGCATACCACTTTATATCATTACATAATTAAAGCGACATAATATATCTAAGGTTGCATAGTATACTTAATCTTGTCTACCCTGTCGTCATTGCCCGACCCCCCGGTCGGAGTCGGAGGGCAGGCCCGATCGGGCAATCCACCCTTCGACAGGCTCAGGGTGACAATTGTCATGGTGAGCTTGTCGAACCATGGATTCTCCGGTCAAGCCGGAGAATGACGATATGGACAATATGTAGCCTCATTTATGCAAGGCTATATTGCAAGGCAAGCTTCGTAGAGCCTGCCCTACACTTGATCCGAAGAATGAGAGATCCGTTTACTCACCTTCGAGCCTGCGCTCTCCGATCCGCATGGGGAGATAGAGAAAAAGCATGTTCAGAAGCAAAACTGCGGCAAAAAAGAGCCCGATGACCACCTTGGCGCGTGTCAGGAGGGTTTCCTTGGAGACCTCGCCTAAAAAAATCCCGATGGTGGGTACGGACTCCAGGGCAATGGTGCTCAGGATCAGAAGCAGGGCCAGAAGCATATAATAGGTCCCGCGAAGGCCGGTTGAGACCTGGGATAGGTTCTCCGCCTCAAAGTTCGGATAGGCGGCGCCCATGCCCACGGAAAGCCCGGTGATGGATGCGGCAAGGAGAACGCCGGTGCCCATACTGATCATGACCATCCAGGTCTTGACATGGAGAAAGAACGTGGAGATACCCGTCAGTAACAGAGTCAGAAAGAGCATGGGGATGAAATTGACGAAAAACTTGTTCCAGAGAAATGTCCGGATGCTGATCGGCGCGGTCCGGATCAGCCAGAAGGCCCTTCCTTCCAGGCTTACGGAAGGATACAGAAATCGCACGGCAATCGAGGCCATCACGACACCCACAAGTCCGATATTGAGAAAGGCCACCATATATTTGATGCCCAGCCCCACCAGCGTCCCCCATTCAAGAGGCAGGGCCTTGATGCTGAACAGGTAGATGACGATCAGGGTGACAAGCAACGGAATCTGAGACCACTGCCCTTCATCCCGGATGAAAAGGAGAATATCCTTTTCGGACAGGCCGCGTCTGACTTTGCCGGACATTTTGTAAATCAAAAACCGGATGATTCGGCAGATCCCGAAGATTGAAAGCCATCTCCGGTTCTGCACGGACGTCTCGGACAGGGTGAAGAAAACCTTTTTTCCTTCCTGTGCCTTGAGCCACCCTGCGGCATAGAGGGCCTCAAAGGTCCAGTATCCGAAGACCATCATGGCCGCCCCGGTTGAGGCAAGGAGTACGGCATAAAACACGGGAGTCCCTTCGCCGGTATGGAAAAAGGGACCCAGGGCTTCGGCGGCCCACATGCTCGGAAGAAAGGGCGATGCCGGCGCCTGCATGCCGGCCAGAAACATGGTCAGGTTGGCAAACCATTCCGGATTGATCAGGCGTTCCGGACGCATGAACCGAACCAGCATATAAAGGAGCGCGAAGATCAGGAACCCCAAAAACACGAAAAGGCTCTTTCCCCGTCGTGCGGGGAGGACCGACATGATCAGGATGGTCAGCCATATCCCGATGCCTACGGGTATGGTCACGAAAACCGCAAGGATAAAGAGGAGCCAGGGATAATACCAGGCATTCACGAGAAACTGGAGCCCGAAGGCAAAGAACACGGGGATGCCGAAAAGAAGGACCATCCAGGATGCGCTGATCAGGGTTTCGATCCACTTCGCCGCATAGATCTTCCCCCGTGAGACAGGAAATGAAAGAAGCATGGGGAGCTCCTGGGAAAGATAGAAACGGCTGATGGCCGTGATGATCCCGCTGAACATCAGGATGAAGAAGCTGATCAGGATAAAAAGCGAGAGCCCCTTCAAGGTGAGGATCCTCCCGGCATCCGGGGAAAGGCTCTGAAGACGGGACAAGGCATGGCTCAGCAGAACGATACTCCCCCCCCAGAATCCTCCGCCGAAAATCAGGAGGAAAAAGGTTCTGAAGTAGAGGGTCCGGTCAAACCTGAGGATCCGGTTCTTGAATGCCCACCATTGGGGCGCAAGCAAAATCAGGATCTCTTTCATGGTCTCTCCACCTCGTGACTACAGTATTTTCAAAACCTAACCACGGAGAACACAGAGAATTCCTCGGATATTAATAGGCTGTTTGTCATTGTCCGGTCCCCCGATCAAGTCGGAGGACAGGCCCGACCGGACAATCCACCCTTCGACAGGCTCAGGGTGACAATTGTCATGGTGAGCTTGTCGAACCATGGATTCCCCGATCGAGTCGGGGAATGACAGCATCATTGATTCGTCATCATCCGGCTTGACCGGATGATCCAGTATTACGACCTGGTTCCCCCGGTCAAGCCGTGGGACGACATCTGGATTCCCCGATCGAGTCGGGGAATGACAATGACCGTGACTACAGGATCTTGATCAGATCCGCCATCTCCTCGCCGCCGGTAAGGTGGAGGAAAACATCCTCCAGCCCTCTGCCGCTCATGCTGGCCTGCCGCCGGATTTCTTCGGAGGTCCCTTCCGCAATCAGCCTTCCCTTCAGGATGATCCCCATCCGGTCGCACATCTTCTCCGCAATCTCAAGGATATGGGTGGACATCATGATCGTCATCCCGTGGTCCCTGGAAGACTGCATCATCTCCCTTAAAAGCCTCGCCCCCTTGGGATCGAGACCCACCGTGGGCTCGTCCAGGATCAGGATTTTCGGTTTTCTGAGGAATGCCGAAGCCATGCAGAGGCGCTGCTTCATCCCGTGCGAGAAGTTGCCGATGAGTTCATCCTGCCATTTTTCGAGCTCGAAAAGTTTCAGAAGTTCCTGCCCCCGATCCTTTAAGGTCTGATCATCCAGTTCATAGAGTCCTGCAATGAAACGGAGGAATTCCCATGCCGTCAGTTTTTCATAGAGGTACGCCCGGTCAGGCACGTAGCTGATCATCTTTTTGGCCGGGATCGGTTCTTTCTGGATGTCATACCCGGCGATCCTGATGGTCCCTGAGGTCGGCTTCAAAAGCCCCATGATCATCTTGATGGTCGTGGTCTTGCCGGCGCCGTTGGGACCGAGCAGTCCGTAGATCTCTCCCTCCTTGAGTTCAAGACAGAGGCCGTCCACGGCCGTATAACCTCCGTACTGTTTGACAACATGATTGATGGTGATCATAAGACCTCCAACACTTGGATCCGTATCTTACCGATCTCTCGGATAAAAGCGAGAAGATCTTCCATGCCGCCCGTGACAAACCGTATCCGTGCGGCGCCGGCCGGCCATTCCCCCCGTGTCGGATCTACGGGCACCCACCGTCCGATCCAGACCTCGGCCCATGTATGAAAATAAAAGAGCCCGCGGACCGGAACCAGGCCTGCAACCATGCGGGTCGGAAGGCCGGCGGCCCTGGCCGCGGCTGTGTACAAAACCGTATACTCCAGGCACTCACCGGCCCTGTATTTGTGCGCATCCAGAGCCGTAGGAATCAGGGCGCTCGGCTGTGCCTGTATCCAACCGTACATCCTTCCCGTGAGACTCCCGGACACCAGGGCCGCGTCCGTCAAACCGCCCCGAACAGCCTTTGAGAATTCCTTGATTTTCGGATCATCGCTCTGCACCCAGGGCGTCGGTTCAAGGTATGGTTTCATGTCGTCCCCTGCGTAGGGAAGATCATAAGTATCTTTCTTGACTTCTTCCTCGGTATAACGCCGGATCTCGACCCTATCCCCGTTCACGGTCTGATCGTCTCCATTGAGCGCGGGGAATCGCGCAGGATCAATACCTTCGATTCTGACCGTCATCCCCTTCACCTTGGACGGCTCCGAGATCACGATATTGCTCTTGACCGTGGGGAGCATCAGGTAATCAAAAAACACCCCCTTTTTCAGGGCCGCTTTTGCCATCACCTCCGTCTCGTACATGACCAGGATCCCTGTGGGAAGTTCCTCACGCAGCGTGACCCCGGCCTCACTCATCCAGAACCGGTCTCTCATCCCTGGATAAGACAGGGTGACGCGATAGGCCGTATAAACCTGAATGCCCGACTTGACCGGGATCATATCCTCCACCTCGGCTGTGCCCTGAACCACATTCAGGGTTAGGAAGTCAAGCACGGCGAACTGAACCTTCCTCCCCATGACAAGCCCCTCCTCGAAAAGGGCGGCCTTGACCGTCAGCGGGAAATACGGGGGCTCCTTCATCTCCCTGTTGACGGCCCGGTGCTCTCCGCCTTTCTCCATGAACATGACCATGAGGCCGTCTTTAAATTCACCGTGCGCCTTGTACGACGACCCATCGACATCGCTCTCATAGTCGAATGACTTGACCCGGTATCCGGCATCCGAAAGACAGCGAAGGTCGTCCCTGACTGTTTCCTTGTTTCCATTCCGGTTCAGGGTCATCTCCGCGTGCTGGACAAAACGGTATTCGTTCCCGATCTTCTCCGTGGTGAAGTGCAGATGTCCGATCTTTTCCTTGTATTCCCCTGTCTCTGATTTCCGGGAGAGGTAAAGACCGAACCACTGGTCATGGATCCTGAAGAAATCGCCGCTGATTTTCTGCATGGGCGAGATGGCCACTCCGGAAACATAATGGCGGTAAATAAGCAGGGAAAAAACAAAAACCCAGGCAGCGACAATCCCGCAGGTCAGCAATCGAAACGACCGAACCGACATAAGCCTTGCCCCTTTTTCCTCTGTCGTCATTGCCCGACTTGATGATTGATCAAGCGATCACCAAAGCTCCAGCAATTGAGTCGTCATTGCCCGACCCCCCGGTCGGAGTCGGAGGGCAGGCCCGATCGGGCAATCCATGGTTCGACAAGCTCATCATGACAATTGTCACCCTGAGCCTGTCGAAGGGTGGATTCTCCGTTCGAACCCCGGTAAACCGCCCCGGCAAGCCGAGGGCAAGAGGGCAAGCCCCGGTAAACCGTCCCGATAGATCGGGACAAGCGGGGCAAGCCGGAGAATGACAATATTTAACCTTCCTTTTGCAATCCTACTAAACATCTATCTTTTTAAATGATTATACCATATTCTCAATGTAATACAAGAGGTTTTTTAGGCGGACTGAAACACGATCCGGATATACCGAAAATTTCTGCGTTATTCCTTAAGATGACCGCTGCCTCTATGCTAAAAATTACGTTTAAATAACCATCATGAGCAAAACCTTTAATTCATTCAACATGCACAAATCTTCATTGACAGGCCATAGGCCTTCCCCTATTATACTTTTATCAGATCAACAGGGAATCATACGTGTTCTCTGTGTGCTCTGTGGTTAGAATTCAACAATACGGTCTTTTGCAGAGGAGAAAAACGCCTATGAACATCAAACGCGGCATGACTCTGATCATCCTGTTCACCATGCTTCTCTTTTACAGCGGCTGTGCCTATGTCAATGTCAAAACCCCCTACGATGCCGATCTCAACCTGACGGAACTTGGGACCAAGAGCGGGACCGCCAGCGCCTACAGCCTTTTATGGCTCGTATCATGGGGGGACGCCAGCTATGCCGCCGCAGCAAAGAACGGAGACATCAAGGTCATGAGACATGCGGACCAGGAGGTCGTTCAAGTGCTCTTCGGACTCTATTCCAAATGGACCGTGGTGGTTTACGGAGATTGATCAGGCAAGGGAGCATGATCTCATATGCCGCATAAAAGAACACTCATTCCAATCATTGTCTTGCTGTCCGCCCTCATGGCCGGTTGTGCGGGTATAACCGGGAGGGCTGGAAACAGCGTCTTGAACGGTTATGTTTACACCCACATCCGCATCCCCTATACGATCAACCTCGACAACACCCCTGCCTCGGCCCATCAAGCCGCCGGAAAGATCCTTCAGATCAACGAGCCCTTTTCCGGCTACGGTCTCTACGCCAAGCTCAAATCCAATGCTTTCGGCGATATCGCTAAGAAACATGGGTTGAAAAAAGTCTATTTCGCAGACGTGGAGATCAAAAACATCCTCGGTATATGGAGAGATGAAACCATCCATATCTATGGAGAATAGAACCCCACAGTCCCTCTTCGCTTTCCCGGTTCTTTTTGATTCGTACATGGGTCATGTGGGGTCAGACCTACACATTGCACAATTTTCTTATCTCACTTTCCAACGACTTGATTTTCCGGTCCAGCGTTCTGTCCTGCAAACGCAGACCGTCCAAACGCCTGGCCACCTGATTCACCTGTAGAGTAATAAATCAAAGATGACGGCACGGATTGAACGATCCATCAAAGCCTGGTGTGTGATATGTACTTCAAACATCGGGGAAGAAAAAAAGACGAATCCCGCCATGCGTTGCAGGACCCTTGATGAGTTCAATGCCCTGCCCTGATGGAAAGAATGCCTTGAAGCCCTGAGCCGGACTCATCTCCGGTCCACAAGAAGCTGATTAGCATTTAGGTAAACCCCCGGCTCTGCCGGGAGACTCCCAGAGTTTGGCCATTCCGGGAGTATGCAGTTAACCGAAATGCTTTACCCCTCGCCCTTGCCCTCTCCCACAAGGGGAGAGGGAACTGCCAGTGGGCTTCCCCTCCCTGGATGGGAGGGGATGGAGGGGAGGGTGTTTTTAACCGTTTGCGAATAGGCCCCTTTGAGGAGCCGGCAAACGTCAAGCCTCCGGCTTTGCCGGAGGTTGATGACTCAAAATATATTGCATCTCATCTTCTTTTTCTATATGGTATCCTGACACAAAACACAACATGATGGAGGATGTCCGAACTTATGAGCGAGGAACCGAACAAGGTCATCTACTCCATGGTCGGGGTCAGCAAGTATTACGACAAGAAGCCGGTCATCAAGGATATCTATCTTTCTTATTTTTACGGCGCAAAGATCGGCGTCCTGGGGCTGAACGGATCAGGCAAGAGCACGCTCCTTCGCATCCTGGCCGGCGTGGACAAGGAGTTTAACGGCGAGACCGTGCTCTCACCCGGCCATACGGTCGGCTTTCTTGAGCAGGAACCCGGGCTGGATCAAACAAAAACCGTCCGTGAGATTGTAGAAGAAGGGGTCAAGGAGACCGTGAACCTGATCCAGGAATACAACCGGATCAATGAGAAGTTTGCCGCGCCCATATCGGACGACGAGATGAACAAACTCATCGAGCGTCAGGGGGAGGTGCAGGAAAAGCTCGATGCGCTGAATGCCTGGGATCTGGACTCACGGCTGGAGATGGCCATGGATGCCCTGCGCTGTCCGGCGGGCGACACGCCGGTCAAGGTCCTCTCCGGCGGAGAGAAGCGCCGCGTGGCGCTCTGCCGGCTCCTCCTTCAGAATCCGGACATCCTGCTCCTTGACGAGCCGACCAACCATCTGGACGCCGAGTCCGTGGCCTGGCTGGAGCACCATCTGAAGAGCTATGCCGGGACCATCATCGCCGTGACCCATGACCGTTATTTTCTGGACAACGTGGCCGGGTGGATCCTGGAGCTGGACCGCGGCCAGGGGATTCCGTGGCACGGAAACTATTCCTCCTGGCTGGAGCAGAAACAGGAAAAGCTCAAGCGCGAGGAGAAGAGCGAAAGCGAACGGCAGAAGACCCTGCAGCGGGAACTGGAGTGGATCCGGATGTCGCCGAAAGGACGCCATGCCAAATCAAAGGCGCGCATCCATTCCTATGAATCCCTGCTGACCCAGGACAGCGAAAAACGGGCAAAGGACCTGGAGATCTATATCCCGCCGGGCCCTCGGCTGGGAAGGACGGTCATCGAGGCCGAAAACGTGAGCAAGACCTACGGCGACAGAATCCTGATGGAAGCCCTTTCTTTCTCACTTCCGCCCGGCGGTATCGTGGGGATCATCGGCCCGAACGGAGCCGGGAAGACCACCCTGTTCCGGATGATCACCGGCCAGGAAACGCCCGATACCGGCACGATCAGGATCGGGGAGACGGTCAAGCCGGCCTATGTGGACCAGAGCCGGGATGTTCTCGATCCGGAGAAGACCATCTGGGAGGTGATCTCCGAAGGCGAAGAGGTGATCCAGCTCGGGAAGAGGGAGGTCAACTCACGCGCCTATGTGGCGCGGTTTAATTTCTCCGGCGCCGACCAGCAGAAAAAGGTCGGCATACTCTCCGGAGGCGAGAGGAACCGGGTCCACCTGGCACGGATCCTGAAACAAGAGGCCAATGTGCTCCTTCTCGACGAGCCGACCAATGACCTGGATGTGAACACCATGCGCGCCCTGGAGGAGGCGCTGGAGAACTTTGCGGGATGCGCCGTGGTCATCAGCCACGACCGGTGGTTCCTGGACCGGATCGCCACCCATATCCTCGCCTTCGAGGGGGAGAGCCGCGTGGTCTGGTTCGACGGGAATTATTCAGAGTACGAGGCGGACAGAAGGGCCCGGCTCGGCGGCGCTGCGGACCAGCCGCACCGGATCAAATACCGGCAGTTGACAAGATGACGGGTCGCCTGTGCCTTGGCTGATCCCGCAAAACCCCGGATCATCCGTTATTGACGACGTCAATGAGACTTCGCAGCCGGCTGAAGTCTTTCCGGTTGAAATCAACAACCAGCCTCGGCAGATGGGCGATCTCAGGCTCATCGGCCTCTGCCGGAAGAGGCCCGGAGAGGGAGAGGCCGCCCCGGGGTGACAGGATATCGGAAAAGCGCCCCTTGAGTTCCATGACCCTCGACGGGTCAATGGCGGAACTCAGACGAATCACCAGTTTCTCTCCAACGAACCTCATGCTGTGATAGCGTCGGTAGAAGTGATCAATCTTTGCCAGCGCATCATCCGCCGACTCCACCCGTTCGAAGAGATCAAAGTCCGTGCCGCTGATATAACCGTGGGCCAGAAGCTCCTTCTTGAAGAATTTGAGCCACTGCGACCAGTAGGAGCCGCCCGGTTCATCCACCAGGATGAGCGGCATGGGATCCCGTTTCCCGGTCTGCAGGAGCGTGAGGGTCTCCATGGCCTCATCGAGCGTGCCGAACCCGCCAGGGAAAAGGACGATGGCATTCGCTTCCTTAATAAAGGCCACCTTCCGGTTGAAAAAATATTTATACATAATATAACGGGGGTTCCCCTGAAGGACATAGTTGGGCTTTTGTTCAAAAGGAAGGCGGATGTTGACCCCGAAGGAGTTTTCCGGTCCGGCGCCTTCGTTCACAGCCTGCATGATCCCCGGACCGCCGCCGGTGATCACCATGTAACCGGACTGAACCAACTTTTTTCCGAAAAGACGGGCCATCTCGTATATGGGCTCATCAGACTTGGTCCTGGCCGAGCCGAAGACGGTTATTTTTTTCACGTGCCGGTAAGGGCTGAAGACCTTGACCGTAAAACGCATCTCCTTCAAGGTGCTGTTCATGAATTTCAGGTCGGCCTTGTTCACGTCCTCCTGCCCGGCCTTCAGTGCCGCCAGGATCATCTCCCGGACGATTTCCGGGTGATAGATCCCCCCGATCCGTTTGATCAACTGGTCGATGGCCTCGTCTGCAGGACCGTTGGTTCTGGTAAAGTGCAGTTCCATGTAATGATATCCCTCCTATATCTTATCCCGGACGTCCTTGCGTCTCAGGGTTAAAGATCGTTTAGAGTTTATTTGAATTCTAATCAATTTACCATGGAATAAGCAAGCTTAAAACATATTGCATCTTTTCCGTTTTTCTTGTATCTTAACCGGCATGAGTATAAGAAAGAGCCTTTACAGCGTCCGCAAGAAACTGCGGCCCGTAAAAAAAGAAAGCGGGAAATCCGTTGACGAGATCGTCCGGGAACTGAAAAAAATGCGCCCTGAAAGTGAAGGCTACAGAGAGCGTTCGCTTAAGATTCACGGGCTCATCTGCGCCAAATGCGCAAGGGAGTTTGAATACAAAGACAGACATCTCCTGACCGTACACCATAAGGATGGAAATCACATGAACAACCCGTCTGACGGGTCCAACTGGGAGAACCTGTGCATTTACTGCCATGATGATGAGCACAGCCGGGGACGTCTGGGGAGCTATCTGAGCGATCAGGAATAGATCAAGAGATCTTTCAACCGTTAAGTAAGTGGTCCTGTTCGTAAATATGGTAACGTACCGAGAGGGTCGTAGGGCGGTCTCATCAAGGCGCGCGACTGAGGCGTACCCACTGTGGTACACCGCAAGGAGTGCAACGCCGAGGAGATCGCCCTACGGCACCTGTCTGCAATGGCACAGGCAGGCTCGAATGCGATCGTATTTACGAATAGGGCCACTAAGGAGGAAACCATGATCAAGAATAGAAAGCCGGCTGTCTTTGCAATCCTCATCGTTTTGCTTTTGTCCATCACCGCCGCCGGGTGCCTCACGGTCGGCCATGAATTTCGTGTCGACGCCGTATCCAGGATCCGCATCGGCGAGACCACCCGCCTGCAAATCGGCGATATCTTCGGGCCGCCGTGGCGTACGGGCATAGAAGACGGGAAAACAACATGGACCTACGCCCATTACCGTTACTCCATGCTCGGAGAATCCATGACCAGGGACCTGGTCATCCGCTTTGATGATCATGGTGTCGTGACCTCTTATACCTTCAACTCATCTTATCCGGAAGACCAGAGGCGGTAAATAAAGTTCCCCCGCAAAAGAGGGTCCTTAAGACCCTCTTCATCTTCCACGGGAAGGGACGGGAAATGTTCCATGAAGGCTCGGGCGAAGAGGCCGGCCCCCGCAGTTTGGACCGTTCCGGACGCAGACTCTATGCTCACGTCACGCACCCCGCAGCTCGGCGATCTGCATTTGAAGATAAAACCGCAAAGTTTCTCCAGTTCAAGTTCCGGAAGTTTTTTCTTTGCCCATTGCAGGATCCGGCTTGTGTGGTCAACCCCGGTCACCAGGGTCACAAGTCGAGGCGTCTCAGGGCCGGGAACTAAATGCATCGGCTCCCTGGGCACAGGAAGCCCGCATTCCACCTCCGGGCATACGGGGACCCAGTCAACAAACCCTTCCAGATTCTCTTTCAAAGAGGGATTCAGCCGGTGCCCGCCGTCATAACGGACCTTCTCACCCAGGAGGCAGGCGCTTACCCCTATCTTGATCCGATCTTTCATGAGTCATGCAACCTTGATGGGCGATGATCCTGTCAGTATAGGGCATAAATCAGAACCCTTCAGAATCCGCTTCACCCGCTGATCCTGAAGCGGACCTCCCGTACAAACGAGACAAAGCGCCCGGCCCACTCCGGAGCGCCCGCATGGTGAAGATGGGCATAGGAGGCCAGGACGTTTTTGTAGAGGATGCCGTCATGTTCCCCGTCTATTCCCTGTCCTCGGGCCAGCCGGTAGGCGAAGTCCGCCTTCCCCAGGTTCGCCGCCCGTGAATGGTGAAATTCATGCGCCCGGACCTCGGTCTCTCCCGGAGACCATGGCCCTTTCCCCGTAGGCTTAAGGATCACATAGCCGTGCCCCATGGGACGGGGGAGCATCTCGATGTCACAGGGGAGCGCGCCCACCATGGACCGTGTCCGGCTGCGAAAGGATATGGAACGAGACAGGTACATCAGCCCCCCGCATTCGGCATAGACCGGCATCCCTTGTTCGATGGCAGACCGGATCTCGGCACGGAGAGTGACGTTCTTCTCCAGCGCATCCATAAAGATCTCCGGGAATCCGCCGCCGATATAAAGGCCGCCGACCTCCGGCAGGTGCGGATCTCTCAACGTATTGAATGGGACCAGCTCGGCGCCAGCCATGCTTAGAGCCTGCAGGTTCTCCGGGTAATAAAAGGTAAAGGCGGGATCCGAAGCCAGCCCGAGCCTGACATCCGGAACCGGAAAAGAAACAAGATCCTCAGGTTGCACGGGCATCATGGGAGCCGAACCGGCCAGTTCCAGGATCCGGTCGAGGTTGAGGTATTCGTTCACGGCATGGGCGATTCTTTCGATGACCGGGTGCAGTCCGGCATCCTCCTTGAGCGGGGTGAGCCCCAAGTGACGCTCTTCAATGAAAAGCTCTTTTTTGTCCGGAACGGCCCCGACCACCTCCATGCCGCAATAGTAGTCGAGAGCTTCCCTCAGTTTCTTCTCATGCCGAGATCCCCGGACTCGGTTCAGGATCACCGATGCGATGTGGGTCTCCGGCTCGAATTTCTGGTGTCCGAGGATCAGGGGGGCCACCCCACGGGTCATCCGGAGGGTATTGACCACAAGGATTGAAGGAGCCTTGAGAAGCCTCGCAAGGGCGGCGGTGCTGTCCGTACCCTTGAGATCAAGCCCGTCGTAAAACCCCATGTTCCCTTCGATCACGGAGAGATCCGAACCCCGGCTCGCCGCTGCAAACGTCTCGAGGATGTTCCGTTCCCCCATCATAAAGAAATCGAGGTTCCGGCATTCCCGTCCTGAGGCCGCGGTCAGCCACATGGGATCAATGAAATCCGGCCCCTTCTTGAAAGGCTGGACAGAAAGCCCTGAATCCTTGAACGCGGCGCAAAGACCGAGGCTGATGGTCGATTTCCCGGAACTCCGGTGCGGGGCGGAGATCACAATACGGGGTCTTGCCTGTTCCATGAAGGCTCCACGAATCCCAAGGAAGAATTTTCATCGATATATTAAGGTTCTCATAGATACGACATCATATCGAAAATCCCTCCCCCGATAAACCTATTCGAGGGCAGGCTCTAACCTCCCTTTTCTAAAGGCTTTCCCCCTCTTATTTAAGAGGGGGCAAGGGGGAGTTATCCCTCTGAGGGGCAAGGGGGAGTTATCCCTCTGAGGGGCAAGGGGAGATTTTATGAACCATGTCTATTCTATTTCGATACTATTAATAACTGCCGATTTCACGAGACATGGTACCTTTCCAAAGGCGTAAAAATCAAGCGAATAAAAAATTCTTGACCAACGGCCATTCCATATCGGATAATAAAATTAATCATCCAATGGATTTTATAATGAAATGCGTCATCAGGTACCAACCCATCCTTCGGAAGACCAGCCCCGAAGACGCGGCCGCGCTCAAGGCCGCCTATCTCGCCGGGGACGGCCTCTGCCCTGCCTGCAAAAGAGAGGGGTTTTCCGTCCCCATTGAAGAGCGGTTCGGAGAGACCCCTTGAGAAGGCGACGGAACCTACGCCGTGTGCGCAGGACTTAAACATGCCGCCCATCTGGATTAGAAGAAAGCCTGCACCGGAATCCAAAGGCGGGCCGGATCATTGACTGATGAATCGGATCAGCTTCTTTGCATCGTGCACAGCCCGTCCCCCTGCGTCATTGTTAAAATAACAGAAGACCCTCTTTCCGACACCGGCCCATTCACGGATCTTCTTTGCCTCCGACCTCAGCTCAGGTTCCGCATATCCGGAGGCATAGAGCTCCTGCGGCCCATGCCGGCGGATGTAGATGATCCCGGATCTGCGGGGGTCACGGACATTCAGATTCGGCCAGTCGGCAAGGCAGAGCGATGCACGGTATCGCCGGAGAAGACCCCCGACCTCGTCGCATACCCAGGTGGGATTGCGAAACTCGAAGACACAAACGGGGCGCCTCACGAGACTCTGCGATTTGAGGTACTTGAGCATGGACTCCAGACGTTCAATGTTCACCTTCCAGAACGGCGGGAGTTGAAACAGCAGGGGGCCGAGCTTTCTCCCCAATCCTGAGACGTTCTCCAGGAATGCCTTCATGGAGCTCTCCGGCTCGGAGAGCTTCTTCATGTGGGTGACAAACCGGCTCACCTTAACGGCAAATATAAATCCTTCGGGGACCGTATCCCTCCAATTTTCAAAGGTCTCTTTCTTGGGGAGGTGGTAAAATGAATTGTTGATCTCGACCGTTTGAAAGTGATCGGCGTAAAAGGCGAGCCATGCTCTTTGTCTGAGCTCAGGAGGATAAAAAACCCCGTCTCCCCAGTGAGGATAGTTCCAGCCCGAGGTCCCGATGAAGATATTCCCTGAAGTTCCGGCCGACCGCCCCTTCGTTGTCATTCCGAGGGAGCGGAGCGACCGAGGAATCTTTGCCTCTGACATGAGGAATACACCATCTTTAACCAACCACCAACTCAAACGGGAAAGGCTTGTGATAGTAAACCACTACTTTGTCCATATAACGTCTCCTTCCTTTACCTTGTCTGCGGGATAAGCAGTTATTAGGAAACCTTTCATCCCCATCTGAATGCTTTTCATAAAGGGCTACTCCAAAATAACAAAATACCTAAGCCTGACCCCACGCATGACTCAAATCTAATTTCCCAAGAGCAAGGAGAAATAGGAAAGCAACCAACAGAACGATCACCGAGATCTTAAATCCGCCTTTTGATGATACGAGAAACTCAGGGGGTACAGAGAAATTCAAAGTAGGAATATTCTGAACCCCGGTCCATGGAATTGAAACTTGGATGGCACTTCCCGGACTGCACACCCGGCCGGGTATGTGCGCCCGTTTGAAGGGGAAAAATGCACTGCAAGAAGGAGATGATACGTCTGAAGGGGGCGGCGGGGCAATCCACCACCCTACAGGATTTCCCCGCCGCTCTCTTCTTCAATACCGGATGTCAGATCCCTTAAACGAAAAGATTGATCTTGGCGTCGCTCGCGATATCCAGATAGCTCGCCGCGCCCACAAACTCACACCCATCGATAAAATCACTCTGATGAAAACCGAAGAGTTCGACCGTCATCTGGCAGGCCAGCATCTTGACCCCGGCTTCCATACACAGGCTTCTGAGCTGTTCGATGGTGGCAACGCCGTTATTGGCGATGGTCTTCTTCATCAGGACGGTAGCCAAGTTCTCATATCCAGGAATATTGGCCTGAACAATATTCGGGATGTTCCAACTGATATTCCGGAACCATTTGGGACCCATAGGCATCTTCATGGGCATGGCCGGGTTGCCCAAGGGGCTGACCGTGGCTGTGATCTTTTTCTTGAGCAGGGTCAGACCATAAAAGGTAAAGAAGATGCTGACTTCATAATCAAGCGCCGCCGCCGTGGAACCGAGAATAAAAGGCGGATAGGCCCAGTCCAATGTTCCCTTACTTGCAATGATCGTCATCTTCGTCCCCATACGTCTCTCCTTTTTTTTCGGCTGAGTTTCAAGTCAGCCTTTGGTTTAAGAAGCCCCAAACACCTGAAGGCAGTACGGTTTTATATCCGACTTCCCTTTCTCAACGATCCATGTCTTAGTCCCGGCATGGACACTGAACACCTTCCAATATATTCCAATTCTTGACTTCTCTTACCGCCCCTCGATAGGCCGAGACCCATACATGATCTAACCATGTTGTGGTACATTACCAGAAGAAAAAGTAAAATGGAAGAAAAAAATTTATTCCCAGTGTTTTTTTGGGGGATGGGATTTTTAAGACCATACAACCCTTGGCAGACGGCTTTTGTCAAATTTAACGTGTCACATATTTAGCGTTCTCAAACGATTCGATAAGATCCCGGCTTTCTCATTCCTCCGGGCCTTTGCCCTTCTTAAAAACGATGTGCGTTTCATCGGTTAGAAGTCCGCAGGCCGTGTAATTGACCACCCATAACAGAATGGCGACAATGGGGATGGCCACAATGGCGATGCCCATTCCAGGACCTGTGGATTCGTTCAGCTCTCTTGCAGAGTAGATCAGGTAAAAAAACCAGCCGAAAAAACTTAAAATAAAGAGATTGAAACAAAGGACCATTACAATTTGGATAATGTACGCGCTCTTGGCCTGGACTTTGATCATGGATCTGCCTCCTATTCAGTGTTTGTCGTGAATGGCCGGGACCTCTTTCTGATCCCCGCTCATCTCTATTTTCATTTCGGTCTTCTGAATCAGAACCGGTTGATACAGATAATTGACATAGGCCTTGACGATCACATCCTTGTCCGGAACGACCATGAACCTGAACGTCTCGGTCCGGGTTTCATGCGGGGAAATCCGGTTGTCTTCAACAAAGCGGGCGGGCTTCCACATGAGATCCGCATCCCCGGAAAATTCCTCTCCGGTCTCTTGGTCCACCAGTTTTTTTCTGTAAACCTTCTGCCGGATCACGGTCTTTCCATCGGGAACCGTTTTGACCTCACAGATCAGAACCAGATTTCTCGAAGGGATGCCGGTAGGCAATTTATGCCCTGAACCTGTATTGGTCAAACTCACGACAACAGTGAGGTTGCCCCCTCTTCTTTCCACCTTCTCAAGTCGTGTGACGATATCATCATGTTCATGTTCCGTTTTGACAGGCGGCGCGTCTTTAGAATGGATCCCTCCGCTGAGTGAATCTTTGAACATCCGCATCCTGGGGTCTTTCACTTTCCCCTCTGCATGGGGCACATGGCAGCTTTGACATGGAATGCCCTGTCCGGCGTAAGGACTTTTCTTCCATTCCGTATAGGTCCCCAATAAAGATACGCCATTTTCATCTGAGTACTCATGGCACCCTGCGCAGAATTCCGAAGAAGCAAGGACCGGATTTTTTTTGATATCGTGATACGTTCGATCCCGTTTCCAATCCACGCCGGCCTTGCTTAAGAGCGGATTCATGGCCATCGGGCTCGCCCGTCCGGACAAATCCACATCCTTGACCGCGTGGCAGAAATCACAGGTGACACCTTCTCTGGTTATCTCAAGTTCCTGATCAAAATCTTTGGTTAACAAGACCGTGGGCGCATGACATCTCAGGCAGAATTTTTTCGCCTGACCTCCTGTTCGGGTATAGACCAGAGCATAGGTTGATTCAAAGATGGGATCGTCCATGGAATGGGCGTGCATGGACAAACTCCACGTCTTAAAGATTTCCTGGTGACACTGACCGCATATTTTCGCAGGAATATATATCCTTTGACGTCCCGTCTCGCTCTCGGTCAGTGGTTCGGCCTGCAAAGAAAACAGAGGCCGTTCCATCAGTAAAGCAGTCAGGATGACCAGCACAGCCATCAGGATGGAACAGCGTGTTTTGAACTCATGAGTGTGCCGGTTCCCGGGTATTGAACGCCGGTTTTGTTGTGTTTGAAGCGTATGAGAAGAAACCAAGTTTTTCTCCTGATGGCGCTTGTACAGGAATTCGATTCTTTAATTTTATATGCAACGGTTGTGCCATCCAAGAGAAAAAAGGGAGAAGTTTCCCAACAAATTGTTTTTCAAAGGATTTTTTAAATAAGGGTTCCCATTTGAAAACTGTCCTGAAACCGGTTAGTGTCCGGAAATACAGTGACTTGTTTTTAACTTTAAAATCAAAGCGTTGAAGCAAACGGACGCCGGATTGCCACAAAAAGTGTATGGGAACCGGTCGTTTCTCTTTTCTACCCGAGCTTTGTCCGGTCCTTGTCCAACGGACACCCAACTTGTGATAAAACATGGCCTTATCCATTTATCAATCTTCCTTTCCGGGTGAGCCTTCAATTTGGCATACCTTTTGCTTGACGGAATCTTAATCAGGTTCTTTATGAACCGTCGCTTCGGAAGTTTTCATTGATCTCCTTTCAAGGAGGGGAATTCCATGACAAGGCGATCCGCCACCGGCATGATCTTCTGTGCGCTCTTAAGCGCCATGGCGGTGTCACTGTTTTGCATAAAAAGCGCCCAGGCCATCAAGCAGCCCATTCAGTACAATCATTACAAACATACCCAGACACTTGAAATCGAATGTGCGACGTGCCATCAGGGGGTGAGGGATGGGGTTCGTGCCACCCTTCCCAGTGTGGAGATATGCATGGGCTGCCACGCCGATGCCGTAACCGACAGTCCGGAAGAGGAGAAGATCCGCACGTTCTATTCAAAAAATCAGGAAATTCCGTGGCAGAGACTCTTCAAGCTCCCTCCTCATGTATTCTTTTCCCACCGGCGGCATGTGAGCGTTGCCGGTCTCGATTGCACCAAATGCCACGGCGATATGGCGTTCCGGAAGACACCGCCGAACAAGGCCCCCATGAAGATCAGCATGAACGCCTGCTTGTCGTGCCACAGAAAACTCCAAGCCAAAACCGACTGTGTTTCATGCCACCGTTAAAGGAGGGACATTGTTGAAAAGGGATATTTTAAGAAGGGACTTCATCAAAATCCTGAGCGGGACAACTACTTTCGGACTGGCCTGCCGGTATGGGCTTTTTTCAAACCTGATCAGTGGATCGGTTCAAGATGCCCTGGCTTTGGAGAACGACGACAGTTCACTTCGCCCCCCCGAAGAGAAATGGAAAACCTCGATCTGCCGGCAATGCCAGGGCGGATGCGGGATCCTGGTCCGGGTCTATGGGGACAGGGCCGTAAAAATTGATGGGAACCCCCTCCACCCCATCAACCGGGGAAGACTCTGCGCCCGGGGACAATCCGGCCTGCAATTTCTCTATGACCCGGACCGGATCAAAGGGCCCTTGGCCCGAGAGGGAGAACGGGGAGGTGGCAAGTGGAAACCGATTTCATGGGACGAAGCCCTCGCAGCATTAGGAGAAAAACTGAAAACACTCCGAAACCAGGGGAAACCTCACGCTTTGGCCATGCTGACCGGCATCGAGCGAGGTCTTGCCCGGAATGTCTCTGAACGTTTCATGGAAGCCTTTGGTTCGCCCAACCTGATACGGTATCAATCGGACCGTTCATCAGGAAGAACCCCGGCCTTTCATTTGATGCAAGGGCCGGATGCCGGGATCACCTATGATATTGAGGATTGCAACACCATTCTCTCCTTTAACAGCGGTCTCCTCGAAGATCACTGGTCCTCAGTGCAGCTTTTCCGCGCCTATGGAAAGTTTCGGAGGGGGAGCAAAGAGACGCGAGGCAAACTGGTTCATATCGAACCGCGTCTTTCCGTCACAGGAGCCAAGGCCGATCAATGGGTCCCCATCCATCCCGGCGCCGAGGGAGTTCTTGCCATGGGCATCGCGTCGGTGATCATCATCGAGAAGCGTTATGATGAGGGGTTCATAGCAGAACGGACATTGGGATTCGAGGATTGGACAGACGAAAAAGGCGCCTCACACCCCGGCTTCAAGACCCTGGTCATTCAGGAATATCCGCTGGAAAAAGTGGTCAAAATAACCGGGGTTCCCAGGGATACGATCATCAGTCTGGCCCGGGAATTTGTCTATCGCCAGCCTGGGGTGGCAATCGGTAACGATGGAGAGTGGATCGGCAGCCAGGGGATCTACAACCGGATGGCCATACATGCCCTGAACGGATTGGTCGGAAACATCCAGAAAAAGGGAGGAATTTTATCCAATGCAAAACTTCCGGAAATACCTCTCCCGCCGTTCTCTCCCGATCCGGTCTCCGTCAAAGGACGGTCCATGCCGAGGATAGACGGGGCCGGAAGGAACAGGTATTCGCTGGTTCAAGATGCTCCGGAGAATCTTGCAGAACAGATTTTGAAAAAACAACCCTATCCCATCGAGATGCTCCTGGTTCATGACGCGAACCCAATGTATGAGAGTCCGGAACCGGACCGGCTGATTTCAGCCCTGAAACAAATTCCGACCGTGGTCAGCTTCTCCTCTTTCATGGATGAAACGACACGGTATGCGGACCTCATCCTGCCCGATTCCATCTATCTGGAGAAATGGCAGATGGATGAGAGCTTCACCCTGAAGGGGAATCCTGTGGTCAGCGTGGCGCAGCCCGTGGCGGCGCCCACATATGATACACGGGATACCTGTGAAATCCTGACGGCCCTTACGGGAATTCTGGGCAAACCGGTCTCCAATGCATTTCCATCCCTAAAATCCGAGGATCTGATCAAGGCATCTCTGAAGCCTCTCCACGCATCAGGCCGCGGGGAGGCCTTCGGCGCTCAGCTCGAAGAACTCTGGACCAAACTCCTTGAGCAGAGCGGCTGGAAGGTGAGAAGCCGGGAGCCGTTTGAAAAATTCCTGGCCGATGTCGAGGAACGGGGCGGATGGTGGGATCCGGTTTATTATCCATGGGAATGGAAAAGGGTCCTCTCCACCCCTTCCGGACGGTTTGAATTTTATTCACTGACGGCCAGAAAATATTTCAGCAGCCTGAATGCCAAGGATCAAGATCTGCTCCTCCAGAAGATACCCTCACCCGTGGACATGGACAAGCTTGACGCCGCCTGTCTCCCTATGGGGGATCCGGGCGTATCCAAGGGGAATGAGACCCTCTATGATCTCGAGCTGAATCCTTACGTCATTCCCATTCTCAGCGGACTCAACCATACCAATCAGCCCTGGCTTCAGGATATCACAGGGTTTCATGTTTATCAGAGATGGCATACCTGGGTCGAAGTTAATCCGGAAACGGCCGATAAAATCGGCATTCAAAACGGGGATTGGGTCTGGGTTGAGTCCCCCAAAGGAAAAATCAAGGCCCAGGCCCGGCTTTTCAAAGGCGCCATGCCGGACGTCATCAACCTTCCGGTCGGCCTCGGGCATGCATCGGGCGGGAGATGGACCAGCGGGATCGGGGAGAACGTCCTCAAGATCCTCCTTGCTGAAAAGGAGCCGTTCACCGGTAAGGTTCATTTCCAGCGTTCCCGAGTCAGATTAACTAAAACGAATGCATAAATCTTTGCGTCACAAAAGGAGCAAGACCTATGGCAAAGTGGGGAATGGTGATCGACCTGGATAAATGCACGGCATGTCAGGCCTGTGTGGTGGCCTGTCAGGCGGAGAACAATGTTCCGATCTCAAATCCTGAAACCACAGAGGTCGGCCGGAGCATCCACTGGCTGGAGATGATCCCTTTCGTGGATGAAGAATACCCCCATGTACGGATGCGCCTTCTGCCGCGGCCCTGCATGCACTGTGAAAACCCGCCTTGTATCAAGGTCTGCCCCGTCGGCGCCACGCAGATCAGTTCCGAAGGAATCGTGGGCCAGATCAATGCCCGGTGCATCGGATGCCGCTACTGCACGACCGCCTGTCCGTACACGGTCAAATACTTCAACTGGTTCAAACCGGAATGGCCCAAAGGCATGGAAAAATATTTGAATCCCGATGTGACCGTCAGATACAACGGCGTGGTGGAAAAATGCACGTTTTGCCATCACCGCCTCCAAAAGGCAAGAGACCAGGCCCGATATGAACGCCGCGAACTCGGACCCGACGACTATATCCCGGCGTGCGTCCAGACCTGCCCGGCAGAGGCCATGTATTTCGGCGATCTGGACAACCCGAAATCAACGGTGTCCATCCTTGCCCGGAGCAAACGCGCCTTCCTTCTGATGGAAGACCTGGGAACCCACCCCAAAGTAATCTACTTAAGCGAAGGAGTGTGACATGGACCTGAAGAAGGCGTTTGAATACGATGAAAAAATTCTCCTCAAACCGGTTCTGGAGGCCAACCGGAACTACTACATCACGGTATTCCTTCTTTCCCTGATCGTGGCCTGGGGTTTCTTTGCCTATTTCCATCAATTGGGCAACGGGCTCGGGGTGACGGGCCTGAACAGGCCGGTCTACTGGGGGTTCTATATTACGAACTTTGTCTTTTTCATCGGGATCAGCCATGCCGGTACTTTGATTTCGGCCATTCTCAGGATTGCCCAGGCCGAGTGGCGCAGGGCCATCACCCGGTCCGCGGAGGTGATCACGGTCATGGTCATCTTCTTCGGTGTGGCCAGCATCCTCATGGATCTGGGACGTCCCGACCGGATCATGAATATCATCAAATTCGGACGATTTGAGTCTCCGCTTCTCTGGGACGTCACCAGCATCACCATCTACCTGACGGCGAGCACGGTCTATCTCTTCCTCCCCCTGATCCCGGACATCGCTCTCATGCGGGACAAGGCAAACAAGCGCAAATGGCTCTATACGGTTCTGGCCCTCGGGTGGACCGGAACCCCGAGACAGTTCCATCGTCTTGAAACGGCGATCTCCGTCATGGCCATTCTGGTCATCCCGGTCGCCGTATCGGTGCATACGGTCGTCTCCTTCGTGTTTGCCATGACCATCCAGCCCATGTGGCATTCGGCCATCTTCGGACCCTATTTTGTGGTGGGCGCCATCTATTCCGGCATTGCGGCTTTGATCATCGCCATGGCCCTGATCCGATGGGTTTATCACCTAGAGGGTTACCTGAAAGATGTCCACTTCAACAACCTTGGGATGCTCCTTTTTGTGATGACCCTTCTCTGGAGCTATTTCACCTTCTCCGAATATTTGACCACCTTTTACGGCGCAGAGCCCTCCCACATGCAGGTCTTCTGGGCCAAGTTCACCGGTGAATTCCGGTTCGAATTCTGGGGGATGGTCCTCTGTTGCCTGGTCATTCCCGGCATCTTTCTCAGCAACCGCAAGTTGCGTACCATCAAGGGGTGTGTATTTGCATCCGCAGCCATTACCATCGGCATGTGGCTGGAACGATTCATCATCGTTGTTCCCACGCTCGCCAACCCGAGACTTCCCTACGAGCGCGGCGTTTATCATCCGAGCTGGGTTGAGCTGTCGCTGCTTGCGGGATGTTTCGCTTTTTTCATTCTGCTCTACGTACTCTTCACCAAATTCTTTCCCATTGTCTCCATATGGGAGATCCAAGAAGGGAGGAAGCATGCCGTGGCCGAAGTCTCGGGGAGGGTCAAAACCTATCTCCCCGACATGAAAGATGATTTAGATGATGATGTGAAAAAAAAACATTCACCCATGCAGAAACCTTTATTGGCAACACTGAGTTTGCCGAGGAGGGATTTATGAAAAGCATGCATCAACTCAAAGATCAAGTAACCCCCTTTTTTTTATTTTTCCTTGTTCTGTTTCTGATCTGCACAGGAATCTTTCTGCCGCACAAAGTCCGGAGTGCAATGGAAAAGAAAGGTGATGCCGCGTTTATCTTCCCGGAAGATGCCAACAAGGGCTGGAAGCTGTTTCTTTCAAAGAATTGCATCACCTGCCATACCATATGGGGTCAGGGAGACGGGACGATCGGGCCCGACCTGGGACGGATCCATATCAGCCACCTCTCCGAAGGTCAGCTGGCGACGAATATCGTCAATCACCTTCCAAACATGTGGGAAAAGATGCAGGAACAAGGAGTCCGCTTTCCCGCGATAACCGATGTGGAGATGGCCGAGATCTTTTCCTTTCTCTATTTTATCCGATACGTGGATGAACCGGGGAATCCGGATGACGGGAAAAACCTCCTCTCCTCCAAGGGATGCATCCGCTGCCATTCCATTTTAGGCAAAGGAGGAAACATCGGCCCCGACTTGACCCGGTGGGGGATCTACATCAATCCCATTGTATGGGCCCAGCAAATGTGGCAGCATGCCCCGCAAATGGAACAAGAGATGAAAAAGAAGGGGATGTCCTGGCCGGACCTTGACTCAAAGGATATGATCAACCTGGTCGCTTATGTCCAGAGCATCGGCGGCAAGATCCAGGATGAATACCATCTGGAGCCCGGATCGCCGGTGCGAGGGAGGACATTATTTGTTGAAAAAGGATGCAAGGACTGCCACACCATTGAGGGAGAAGGGAAGCATCAGGGACCGGACTTCGGCAAGATCGAGTTTCCGAGGACCCTGGCAGGGATGGCCGCGCTCATGTGGAATCATTCACCTGACATGATGAAGATCATGAAGGCCCGTGAGATCCCGAGGAAGGATATCAATCCCCAGGAGATGGCGGACATCCTTTCATATCTCTTCGCTTACAGGTATTTCGATCCTCCTGGAGACGTTCAGCGAGGTAAAAAAATATTCGAAGAGAAGAATTGCGTGATCTGTCATACCGTCGGACCGGGAGGAAGAGACGGTTCCATCGGACCCAATCTGGGGCAGCTCCATCAGATCACGATCATCAAAGTCACCCAGGCGATCTGGAACCACGGCCCCAGCATGATGCAGAAAATGAGGGATTACGGATTCTCCTGGCCGGTATTGAAAGACTCGGACTTAAACGACATCGTGGCCTATATGCAGTCCGTAAGCCTTCAGAAAGAGTAAGGAGTTCATGAAGCAAATATCAGAGTGTTGAGCGCGATGGGTTCTCCTGCGGAGTGTCGCATGTTCCATGCAGATTTTTTAAACACTTTGCTCAGACTCACGCCCTGCCGGTCTTCCAACACGTTGACTTTTTGCATGAATTCCTGTATATAATCGTCTATGAAGTCGAATAGACTCTTCTCTCACCCGAGGATACGGGCAAAACTGATTCTTGCCTTTCTTACAATCGGCCTGATCCCTGTTCTGGTATTGGGAAGCCTGAGTCTGACCAGCTCGAAGAAAGCGCTTCAAAACAGCGCCGTCATGCAGGTCCATTCAGCGCTTTCCGCCAAGGTTGAACGGCTGCAGGACGCCCTGAGGCACGCTGAAAAAGACCTCCGGCTCCTCAGCCAATCCCCTTCTCTGATCACCTTTGCGGAATTTTATCCCGGCAACGTGGTCGGCAGAAACAACCTGAACCGAATGCTGATCCGCTCGCTGGAGGATCTTGCTGAAGGGAACCCTTTATATAGTGAACTCCTCCTCTTGAACCCCGAAGGGGAGCAGGTCCTTCGCGTGTTCCGAAGGGATGGGAAGCTCATGATCCAGGGGCAGGACCTGTCCCTGAATTTCAGCAAGGAAGATTTTTTCTGGAAGGCCATGGATACAGGCCGGGGAGAGATGATCATCACCTCTTCACCTTTGAGATCCATGGAAGGAAAAGATGATTTACAGACCCTGATCTACTCAACGGCGATTTATGACCGCGGCCATACGCAAAAAGGGATCTTGAGTCTCCGGTTTCTCATCAAGGATCTTGCACGACTTGCAAGCTCCGGCGGAGACTCCATGGGCAACACCTATCTCATGGATCACCAGGGCGGGTTTATGTATCATATCGACAACAACGAACCCTATCCCATTCAAGGCGGGTTTCCCGGCACGCTCGATGAACGGACCATCCAGAAAATTCTTTCCGGGCACGAGGGGCTGATCACGGAAGAAGCAAACCGCATCCTTTCCTATACCCCCATCTTTCCCGGAATCAATGAATCGGATAATTTTTGGGTCATGGTCATTGATCTCTCACGCTCGGTCGTCTATGCCCCTGTCAGAAGATTTCTTTTCTTTCTCGGCATCATGGTCATCGCCCTGGCCGTCATCGGCGCCCTCCTCGGCATGACGGCCTCACATCACTTGGTCCGTCCCATCCTCATGCTGCATCAGGGCGCACAACTGATTGCAAAAGGAGACTTCGACCATAAAATCACGGTTCAGACCAACGATGAGATCGAGGATCTTGCCGTGCAATTCAACCTGATGGCTCAGCGGCTGAAGGAATCGCGGCGCCGCCTTACACAATGGAATGAAGATCTTCAGAAAGAGGTCGAGAAGAGGACGCAGCAGCTTTTCCAGGCCGACAAAATGGCCGCTTTGGGCGCTCTCTCTGCGGGCATCGCCCATGAAATCGGAAATCCCCTGGCTTCCATGAAGACCAATGTCCAGTTGTTAAAGGAGAACCTGGGCGAGCAGAACACGCACAGCATCTTTCTGAAAAGGATTCTCAATGAAATTGACCGGCTCAGCAAATTCTTCAGGACCTTCTCCTCTTTTGCAAGGCCGGTCAAACCTCAAATCGCCCCCTGCGACATCCGGCAGATCATCCGGGAAGTCATCCTCTTCGTGACAAAAGAAGCCGCAGCCCACGGCATTGAACTGCGGGAGGCGTTCGACCCTCATCTCCCCCTTGTACAGGTCGATTTTCAAAGGATGCAGCAGGTCTTTCTGAATCTTTTTCTGAATGCGATCCAGGCCATGCCTCAAGGCGGCGCCATCACCGTCAGCGTCCATGCCCAGAAGGAAGATGCCGTGGATGCAACGCCGGCGGAAAAGGTCATGGTCACCGTCTCAGATACCGGCCAGGGAATCCCCGATTCATTGCGTCCTAAAATTTTCGAACCTTTCTTTACCACAAAACCCAACGGCATGGGCCTCGGACTTTCCATCACGCACCAGATCGTCATGGAGAACCACGGCGCCATCTCCATGGAAAGTTCTCCGGGGAAAGGAACGACCTTCTCAATCCTTTTACAGGCCGTGAGGTTGACGGCCGCAGCGAACATCACATGAAACCGAATCTGCTCATTGTTGAAGACGACGAGTCCATGCTTTCCACCCTGGGGGATCTCTTCCAGCAGGAAGGGAAACAGGTGATCTGCGCCCCCAACGGCCAAAAGGCCATGGATGAGTTTTTCAAGAACCAGCCGGACCTGGTCCTGCTGGATATCAGGCTTCCGGACATGGACGGGCTCAGTCTGCTCAAAAAAATGAGGGAGACCGTTCCGGATCTTCTCGTGATCATCATGACCGCATACCCCGAGGTCCCCACCGCCATACAAGCCATGAAAAGCGGAGCCTATGATTACATCAATAAACCTTTTGAGCTGGATGAACTGCGTCTGGTCATCCAGAAGGCCCTGGAGACCCGCCAGTTAAAAGACGAAGTCAAACGCCTTCGGCAACAGGGGGAATACGCCTCTCTTTCCACACCGATCCTCGGCAGCAGCCCGGCCACCCTGCAGTTACATCACCTGATCCGGATGGTCGCAGAAGCGCCCAAGACACCGGTCCTTCTTTCCGGGGAATCCGGCACAGGAAAGGAACTCGCCGCCAACGCCATCCACTACCAGAGCGCCCGGGCCCATGGGGCTCTGATCAAGGTCAACTGCAGCGCCCTTCCGGAGAACCTCCTGGAGGATGAACTCTTCGGACACGAGAGAGGGGCTTTCACCGACGCAAAGGAGACTAAGAAAGGGCTCTTTGAACTGGCTGACGGAGGGAGCCTGTTCCTCGACGAAATCGGCGAGATGACCTCTTCTCTTCAACCCAAACTTCTGCGGATTCTGGAAGGGGAGCCTTTTCGACGTGTGGGAGGAACCCGTGAAATAAAAACCGATGTGAGGATTATCGCTGCAACAAACCGGGACATTTTGGACATGTTGGAAAAAAATATCTTCCGGCAGGATTTGTATTTTCGCCTCAAGGTCATGGAGATCCGTCTTCCAACCCTTAGAGAAAGAAAAGAGGATATCCCATTGCTGGCGAATCACTTTATGCATCTCCACAGCCGGGAGATGGGGCGTTCCGAGGGGACTATGACCGGGGAAGCGCTCGAGTTGCTGATGAGTTATTCATGGCCCGGGAACGTCCGGGAACTCAGGAACGTGATCGAGAGAGCGGTCATCTTAGCCCATGGCAAACCCATCGACAGGGAACACCTCCCTTTGGAACTCTGCAAGTCCGCAATTGCCGAAAGATTCAAGGAGACCGTGCCTTTATCCATGGACCTCAAGCTTGAAGATCTGGAAAGGGAATATATCTTGACCATCTTAAAGAAACTGGACGGCAACAAGTCACTGGCTGCAAAACGGCTCGGGATCTCCCGTTCGACGTTGATCGAGAGACTCAAACGCTACCATTAAAAAAAATCTTGCATTTTTAAATTGATCACCCTATACTCCTATCCCGATGAAAGGTAACTCTTCTTCATCAAATCATGGGGGGTGAATATGAGGAGAGGTTTTGCAGTACTGCCTATTTTTATCCTGATGACCTGGATTCTAATTTCACCGGTCATCGCCTCGGATTCAGACAGCACGGATCATCAAGACACTTCCACCAATGAAGACGCGGTCTACAAGGGCGATCCACAGCATCCCGATATCCCTGATTTTTTCGTCCCCCCTCCCCCTTTCTCTGAAGGAATCTTCCCCTGCTCCGGTTGCCATAAGGATATGAAACCCGATAAACAGCGAAGGAAACTGGAGATGTTCCACCAGGACATCGAACTGAAGCATGCCGGTCCGCAACAGTGGTGTCTGGATTGCCATAATGCGGACGACCGGGACAAGCTCCATCTGATCGACGGGCGCCTGATCGATTTCAAGGAATCCTACCTTCTCTGCGGCCAGTGCCACGGGACCAATTTCCGGGACTGGAAGGCCGGGGTTCACGGGAAGAGGACCGGAGAGTGGAACGGCAAGAAACTTTACCGGTTATGCGTTCACTGCCACAACCCGCACCAGCCGCGCTTTAAACCACTGACACCCAAACCGCCGCCTGTGCGGCCTGATGATATCAAATAAGGACCATCTCCAAAAGAGTGGGTGAAAACATCAGGGGTCAAGGGGTCAAGGATTCCAGGGGTCAAGTGAAGTGCTTTTTAAAAACTCAAGGGTCCGAGGGGTTAAGGGGCTTAGGGTCCAAGTGAAAAGCATAGAAAAAACTGAAAGGTAACAGAAATCAAAAAAACCACTTGAATCCTTGAACCCTGGAACCCTTGAACCCTGGATCTCTATAGGTTCTTGAATCCTCGAACCCTTCTTATCCAATAGATGGGAGAAGAAGCAAAAAAGGTTTCTCAAATGATGATCCTTTTATAAGGAGATGGATCCTTATGTCCAAAAAAATTCGTAACAACCCGCTCAACCTCCATTTAAACCGGAGAAACTTCATCAAAGGCACGGCCATGGGCATTGCCGCATCCGCTCTGCCGCTGAAAAACGCGGACGCCTCGTTCTTGGACGTCTTTTTCCAGAAGCATTTCAGGGAAATGAGCAAGCAGGAGATCCAGGAGGTCCTTGACCGTTTCGAGAAAACTTATTCCGAAGAGTATGGAAAAAAGGTTTCAGTCAAGGCGACACCTCCCCTTCCGGATGTCCTCTTCGGGTATGGATTGGACCTTTCGCGCTGCATCGGCTGCCGCCGCTGCGTCTATGCCTGCGTCGGGGAGAACAATCAGTCACGGGACCCGCAGATCCACTGGATTACGGTCCTTCGCTTCAAGAACGGGGAAAAATGGGTGGATCTCGAAAACTCGGAGTCCTATTACAATCCTGCCCAGGTGCCTGAGCCGGACCATTTCTATATGCCGGTGCAATGCCAACAGTGTGAGAATCCGCCCTGCGTCCGGGCCTGTCCCACGCAGGCCACATGGAAGGAACCGGACGGGATCGTGGTGGTGGACTATAACTGGTGTATCGGATGCCGCTACTGCATGGCTGCCTGCCCTTACGGGGCGCGGCACTTCAACTGGGCCGAGCCGAATATCCCGCCGGACGAACTGAATCCTGAGACCCATTATCTCGGCAACCGCCCCAGATACAAGGGTGTGGTTGAAAAGTGCACCTTCTGCATCCAGAGAACCCGTGCCGGGAAGTATCCTGCCTGTGTGGAGGTCTGTCCCGTGGGGGCAAGAAAATTCGGGAATCTGCTGGATCCGAAAAGTGAGATCCGTTACTGCATCGAAAACAAGCGCGTCTTCCGCCTGAAAGAAGATTTGAATACCTATCCAAAATTTTATTACTTCTTTGCAACCTAAACATTTTTTGGACGAGAGGAAACAGCGATGGCTGAAATCATCCGAAACTTTTTCAAGGCATTGAAACAGATCACCATCGGGGACCGAAAATATTACATGTGGCTCGCGTTCCTCGGCTTCTTCATCTTCATAGGCCTGGCGGCCTACTTCCAGCAGATCAATCGGGGACTGATCGTCACGGCCATGAGGGATCAGGTCTCCTGGGGGCTCTACATCTCCAACTTCACCTTCCTCGTGGGTGTGGCCGCTGCAGCGGTGGTCCTGGTCGTCCCGGCTTACATCTACAACTTCAAACCCATCAAGGAGATCGCCATTCTCGGGGAGATGCTCGCCACCACGGCGGTCATCCTCTGCATTCTCTTTGTCATGGTGGACCTGGGGCAGCCCACACGGATCTGGCACATCCTCCCTTTTATCGGCGCCATGAACTTTCCGAGTTCTCTCCTGGCGTGGGACGTGGTGGTCCTCTCCGGCTATCTCATCATCAATTTGACCATCTTTCTTTACGCGCTCTATAAGCTTTCTCTGGGCAAGGAGTACAGCCTTCAACTCATTGCGCCCCTCATCATCCTTTCCATCCCCTGGGCCGTGGGAATCCACACGGTCACGGCCTTTCTCTATAACGGCCTATCGGCCCGGCCCTACTGGAACGCTTCGATCCTGGCGCCGAGATTCCTGGCCTCGGCCTTCTGCTCGGGTCCCGCGATCATGCTGATTCTCTTCCAGATCATCCGCAAGGTCTCGCGTATTGATATCGAAGACAAGGCCATCTTCAAGATTGCGGAACTCATCGCCTATGCCATGTGTCTCAACCTCTTCCTCTTCGGGGCGGAGGTCTTCAAAGAGTTCTATTCCGGAAGCATCCATCTGGCTCCCATGAAGTACCTCTTCTTCGGGCTTCACGGCCATACCAGCATGGTCCCCTGGATGTGGTGGTCCGTAATCCTGAACATCACCGCTCTTGTCCTCTTTCTGACCCCCAGTACCCGTGAGAATTTCCTCACCCTCAATACCGCGTGTATCTGCATGTTGATGGGGATCTACATCGAGAAAGGGATGGGCGTCGTGGTCCCGGGCTTTGTGCCTACAACCCTCGGAGAGATCTATGAATACTCACCGACCAATTATGAAATCCTGATTACCATGGGGATCTGGGCCCTCGGCGCCTTGATTTACACCCTGATGCTGAAATTCGCCATCCCTGTTTACACCGGCGAACTTCGCTTCGAGTCCAAAAAAAACAAAACTGCTTAGATATCAGTTCGTTTCATGAGAAAAATATTTTTTATTGAATTATTATTTTTCTATTGACAATGATTTTCAATTTCAGTATTATCTGTATAAACAGACTGTTTCAATTTTGGAGAAATCCCCTTGTTGAAGAAGATGCTCGAGCAATTCCAGAATTATCTCTCATCCAAAGGCCTGCGCATGACCGGTCAACGGGAGCTGATCGCCCGCACCTTTTTTGAAAACCAGGGGCATATGGGCGCCGAAGAACTCCATCATCGTGTTCAGAAGATCTCCACCCAAGTCGGCTATGCCACGGTCTACCGCACTTTAAAACTTCTCTCGGACGCCGGTCTCGCCGCCGGCAGGAGCTTCGGCGGCGGTTTTACCCGTTATGAACCGGACAACCAGATTGAGCACCACGACCATCTGATCTGCACCCGATGCGGCAGGATCATCGAATTTGAAAACGACCGCATCGAATCGCTTCAGAAATCCGTTGCCGGTCAATACCGGTTCAAAGTCACACATCACGTCATGGAGCTTTACGGCGTTTGCAGCAAGTGCCGTTCTTAGTTTTTTTATTCTATTTTTGATAATGATTTTCATTATCTTATAATCATGGAGGTCTCGATATGTCTTTCATAAATAAATCAGGAGAGGTCAGAGTGTCCGCATATCCCGCATCCAAGGTGATGCCGTCCGTACCCAGCTTATCCGTTTCGGGATCTGTGCCGGCATCTATAATGAGAATCACCAAGAATATGATCTTCATCTTTTTACTCATTCTGATCTCTGCCGTCCCTGCTTTTGCGGACAGGCTTTCCGACATGGAAGAGAAAATCGAACACCTCACAAATGAACTGGAGGAGTTAAAGATGGAACGCACCGAGGATGAATCCAAGATCCACTTCCACGGTTATGGCGAGCTGCACTACAACGCCATTGAAAGTGACGAGAATGAGATGGACATGCATCGAATGGTGATCGGCCTGACCTACAGCTTCACGGATCGGATTATCCTCGACGCAGAGGTGGATTTTGAGCATGCCGCTCAGGAAATGGAACTTGAATTTGCACACCTTGACTTCCTGATCAACGACGCATTCAACATCCGTGCCGGCGCCATCCTGATGCCGGTAGGGTACCTGAACGAGTATCACGAACCGCCGCTTTTCTACAGCGTGGAGCGGCCTTATGTCCAGAAGTACCTCATTCCCACTTCATGGCAGGAGGGAGGCGCCGGAATCTTCGGTGAGATCATGCCGGGACTCCGTTACCGAGCCTACATCGTAGGCGGTTTGGATGCATCCGGCTTTACTGCAAAAGACGGCATCCGAAAGGGAAGGCAGAAGGTGTCAGAGGCCAAGGCCGAGGACCTCGCTTTTGTGGGGAGACTGGAGTATGTGGGCCTGCCCGGCCTCCATCTGGGGGCTTCCTTTTATACCGGCGGGGCTGCGCAGGACGATCCCTCCCTGGGAGACGCAGACGTCACCCTGGCCGAAGTGGACGGCAAATACCGCATCGGCAATCTGGAACTGATCGGGCTCTATACCCGGACCGATATCGGCGATACGGACAAGATTTTTGCCGCAACCGGCCAGGCCGTGGGCGAAGAACAGACAGGCTGGTATACTGAGGCCGCCTACCACATTCCGTTTTCATCGTCCAAGAAGGAGTTGGTCGTCTTTGCCCGGCGTGAAGAATTCGATACGCAAAAGGAGCTGAGTTCCGGCCTCACCAAGGATCCCGCCAATGACCGGGAGGTTACGACCACGGGGCTGGCCTACTATCCCATACCCGAAGTGGCGATCAAAGCTGATTATGAGATGTGGAAAGACGGGACAGAAAATGACTTCAATGTGTTTAACCTCGGCGCAACGTATATGTTCTAAACCATTATGATGGCAGACCTCTGCTACAGGGAGAGGCAGGCGCTTTGCTGCCGATCTCTGCGGCAGAAAAAATGAGGAAACCGAATGAATCAAGCAATGGCTGTTCACATATCATTTTCGACATTGTTCACCCTTGTTTTAGGGTGCACTCTCGTTTCCGAGGGCCGGGCCGAGGTCTATTTAACCCAGGAGCAGGCTTTGAAGATCGCCTTCCCCAAAGCCGAAGAGATCGAAACGGTTACGCTTTCCTTAGACCGGGAACTTAAAATACGTATTGAGAAGCGGGCACAAACTCCCGTCCGCTTCTCAGAAATACCTGTCTATATTGGGAGGACTCAAGGGCAGCCGATTGGATATGCCATGATCCACGATGTCAAAGGCAAGGCCCGCCCCATCACCTATATGGTGGTGATCAACCCGCAGGGCCGGGCGGCGCGCGTAGAAATCCTGGCTTATCGGGAATCCCATGGCTATGAAGTCCGCTATCCGTCTTTCCTCAAGCAGTTCTTCGGGAAGTCGCTCGCGGATCCGATCCGAAACCATCAGGATATTCTAAACATCAGCGGGGCCACGATCTCCTGCCGGGCCATTGCCGACGGAGTCAGGCTCCTGCTCGGGGTGTGGGAGGAATTCTACGGCAAGGAGGTTGTCCCATGAAACCCCTGAATGGCAACGGACCCAATCCGGCCCTCAAGGCAGCAACGGGATTCCTGCTGCTCTTTCTCCTGTCCGGCATCCTTGTTTCGGTCGCACATGGAATCCAGAAGATCGGCTTTCTGCCGGAGACGGTTTCGGCCCACTACCTGGGATCAGACGAGGCCATGGTCTACCCCAAGGAGCTTCCGGAATTGATGGAGTCCACCCACGTTCATCTCTTCATGATCCCCCTGGTCTTTTATATCCTCTGCCATCTTTTTGCCCAGACCCGGGTCTCCAAGAGATGGAAGATCACGGTGATCGTCCTGACCTTCGCCAACATCGCCGGGACCCTGGTCACCCCGTACCTTATCCGGTTCGTCTCTTCCGGTTTTTCCTGGCTGGTTCCCTTTCATGACGCGGTCTTCGTCCTCTCCGCTCTCTTGCTCACCTTCGAGCCTCTGCGCGCTATCTTTCAAAACAGGGGCTGCGGTTCCGGAGAATAAATATGGTTCTTCTCCCATTTAGTGGGTAAAAAAAGGGGTCAAGGATTCCAGGGTTCAAGGGGTCAAGTGTTTGTTTTCCAGTGACTTGATCAGTGCCTTGAGCATCCACTCAACCTCCTCGATATCACTCTTAAGTCTTTTTGTTATTTTATAAATCTCCAAACATAATTGATATGACTGGGGCCTTTCCTTTAACTCCTTGTAGTATTTGAGCACTTCACTTGGCCCCTGGAATCCTTGACCCCTTGACCCCTGATGTTTTCACCTACTCTTTTGGAGATGATCCATAAATATTAACGCGATCAGGTCCCTGCTCACGTCTTCTTTGGCCTCGCCTCTTCCATAGCCTCCAGCAGGATGTTCAATACGGAAGTGAGGCCGGACAGATGGTGGTCTTGCGAGAGGATGTCCCGGGCAGGCTGTATATAGGTTCCCGGCGCCAGCTCGTCGCCGCTGTTTCTGATTAATGCTTCAATACTCTTCCTGGACGATTCAAGGTGGAACTGCATGGAGTGCAGTCTCACAGGCTCTCCTCCTTGCTTACGGGATGTCTTGGGCTCTCTTCTGCCCTCCCCTCTCCATGCCGGTCATACGCCGATAGATGCGGTTCAAATTGAATATTGGCATGAGTGATGTGGAAACGTTCATCGAGAATCCTGTTGATTTTCACCATGATGGACCGGGTTTCCGCTATCGGGATGTTCTCTACGGCCACATGAGCGGTCAGGGCATACATCGAGGATGTGATCTGCCAGATATGCAGGTCGTGGATGTCCTTGACTTCCGGGATCCCGAGTACGGCATCCCGGACCTCCTGAATGTTGATTCCCTTGGGCACCGATTCCAGCAGGATGTTGACCGATTCCCGGATCAGACTCAGGGACCAGGCCAGGATGACCACGGCGATGAGCACGCTCACCAGCGGGTCCAGAAAGTACCAGTTGGTAAAATGGATGATGACGGCGGCGATGACCACACCCACGGACGAGGCCGTATCCGCGATCATGTGGAGGAAGGCCCCCCGGATATTGAAATCCTCACGGCTCACGCCTGCAAGGATCAGGGCGCATAAGACGTTGACCGCAAGTCCGATCACAGCGACCACAAACATCTGTGAAACGACGACCATCTCCGGGTTCTCAAACCGCTGGTAGGCCTTGTAGAGGATGTAGCCCGTGATCGGCAGGAGGGTCAGGCCGTTGAACAGGGCCGACAGAATCTCGATCCTCCAGTATCCGAAAGTCTTGTCCCGGTGGTTCATCCTGACGGCTACCTCAATGGAGACCAGGCTCACGGTTAGAGCGCTGAAGTGGGTCAGCATATGAAAGGCATCGGAAAGAAGGGCCAAGCTGTTGGAAAGTATGCCCCAGATGATTTCCGCCGCCATCATGACAAAGGTCAACACGATGACCACCCTCAGAAGCTTTCGCTCCGTGGCCCGATGCCGGTGGTGATGTGTACCGTCTCCTTCATGGAGATGGGCCTCTTTCTTTTCCCTGGGATGATGTTTGTGTTCAAACATGACTGAACCTGTTAACGACCTCAACCGCCGTCATGTAGCATGGAAGGAATCAATTGCTTTGGGGTTTGACTTCAAACTTTCTGGAACCACGCGATAGGTTGTGTTTTCTTTTCACCGGAACACGAGGCTCCCCGCTCATGTCCCCCTGCGGCCTCTGGTCGACGTTCACCTGCGCCTCATGGGAGTCTTCCTGCCTGCTGACAAATTCCAGGTGATATTGGGAATGAAGGAGCTCCGGTTTACCGACCAGCGTAATCTTGACGCCGTGTTTCTTTTCCATCTTCATGAGGTCCTCGCGTTTCCGATTCAACAGAAAATCCGCCAGGTCCGCAGAGAGTTCCCCTTCCACCGCTGCCACCCCGCCTCCGGCGATGCGCATCTGGATCTTCCGAAGGATGATCAGGGCCTGGGATTCCCTGGAACGCACACGCCCCTTCCCTTCACAATGAGAGCAGACGACATAGGTCCCTTCATCCACCGGGGCATGGATCCTTTGACGTGAGATCTCCAGAAGTCCGAACCTGGATATGCTGGAGACGTTGGTTTTGGCCTTGTCGTATTTCAAGGAGTCTTTCAATTTTTTTACAACCTCCTGCTGGTTCTTCTTGTTTGCCATATCGATAAAATCAATGACGATCAGTCCGCCGAGGTCACGGAGCCGGAGCTGTCGGGCGATCTCTTCCGCCGCCTCCATGTTGGTATGGAAGGCGGTCTGTTCCACTCCCTTGGCATGCATGGATTTGCCCGAGTTCACATCGATGGTGACCATGGATTCTGTGGGCTCAATCACAATCGACCCCCCGGACTTCAGATTCACCTTTCTCTCATAAATGTTTTCGATCTGGTCTTCAAGATTATATTTGGAAAATATGGGCTTGGATCCCTGGTAAAACTTGACCCTGTTCTTGTAGCGCGGCATAACCGTTTCAAAGAATTCAAGGGTCTTCTTGTAGACGTCGAGATGGTCAATCAGCAGCTCCTGGATGTCCGAGCTGAAGTAATCCCGGATCGTGCGGCTCACCAGGTCCGACTCCCGATAGATCAGCGACGGCGCTTTCTGCTCAGTTCCTCTTTGAAGGATCTGTTCCCAAACCTTGATCAGAAACTTCAGCTCCTGAGAAAGGACGGGCTTGGTCATGCCGAGACCTGCCGTCCTGAAAATCAAACCGATGCCTTCGGCAGGATTGAGTTCCTTGAGCATTTTCTTGTATTCCTTCCGCTGGTCCTCGTCCTCGATCTTGCGGGAGACGCCGCCGCTGTCGCTTCCCGGCATAATGACGAGATAGCGCCCCGGTATGGAGAGCAACGTGGTCAAATAGGCCCCTTTTTGCTCATGCTCCTCCCGAACGACCTGGACAAGCACCTCAAGTCCCCTCTCGATGACATCCTGTATCCTCGGGTGTTCCTTGTTGACATCCTTCTTGTAATAAGACCGGTGGATCTCCCGAAAAGGGAGAAAACCATTTTTCTTCTCCCCGTAATCCACGAATGCAACCTGAAGGCTCGGCTCCACCCTGACCACCACGGCTTTGTAGATGTTCCCCTTATGACGTTCCGCTGCGGCCGTTTCGATCCCCAGTTCCTCCAGAATCCCGTTTCCAACGATAGCGACCCTGCTCTCCTCAGAATGAACCGCATTGATCAGCATATTTTTTGACATGGACTCTCCAGAAAAATTTGTTATCATCAGGCTGTTTTTGAAAACCCGGTTTTTTGAAGCATCTGCTCAATGGCAAACGCAGTTGAGTTTAACGTATTTCATCCGATTTGAAAAGGGGTTTCATGATTTTTGTTTCTTGATTTTCAACCGGATGAAACGACTCCGTAAAATCAGGAAGGCTAAGTGGTCCTGTTCGTAAATATGGCGACGCAGCAGGCCTGGCTGTCGTCTGACTGCTGTAGCGCAGGCAGGCGGCAGGCAGGCTCGAATGCCACCGTATTTACAAATTGGGCCGCTAAGCTTTCAGACAGGAGACGAACGGAAAATTCATAAACCGTTCCGGAGGTTTTTTACTAAAGTCTCCATCTTGAATTTCCGATACGGATTATAACTTGAGAAAAAAGAACCATATTGTTAATGCACATGATCAGATAGCTGTATACATGTCATTGTTTTAATTGATGTATCCAATTACCAGGAGTTGCCAAAAATGAGGAGATCCTCTTCAGGTAAAATAGACAGCCAGGATCCACGAAACAAAAGTGATCAAAAAAAGGCCGGCTGCCATCCTGGGAAAAATAATGATGTAAACGCCCAAGACACTTCAGCCCCATTAAAAAAAGGTCCGCTTCATATTTCAGGCAAGAGCGAAGAGGTGGAAAGGGTCTGTGAAATCGTCAGGAAGACCCCGGATATCCGTGCAAAAAAGGTTGAGTCCATCAAACGCGCCATCCATGCAGGGACTTATATCGTATCCTGTGAGAAAGTGGCTGCAAAAATTCTTGAGGAAATCCGGAAAGAGATCGTCGGGTTATGACCCCTGCATCACGGCTTGAGAACGAGTCCTAAAAACAATCCGGAGCCCCACTGATATACGTTGTCGAATTCAGGCCGGTGGATTCCTTGCGATGGGGTGAATCTAAGCTTCCCTGCTATGCATGGCCGTTTTTGATATCCAGGATCTCTTCCTCCGGCACAGCCGCCGGAATCCCGCTCTGATCTTTTAATTCCTGCAAGATATCATGACGTCTATGGTACGGTCCATCCACCAGAATAATCTGTTTTCCGATCCGGCCTTCCATATGGATGAGGAGGGGCGCCTGGAAATTAACGGTCATGGTCCCGGACTCCTTGGAGATGGCCACCAGGCAAAGGACCATGACCTCCCTTGGTTTCGTGATCCTGAGACGCATCAAAAGCTCTTTCTGGACGGGAACCCGGTAGGTTTTACGAACGAAGCGCGGCTCCACGGATAGGAAGGAGACATTCGCATCATCCAGGGACTGAAGCCAACGGAAAGGCCTGCCTGCTTGGTGGTTTAGAAGGACAAACCTCTTGAGGTTCTTCATCCCGATCAATCCGGACGGAAAGGTCAGGACCTCCTGCTCCACGATGTCTATTTCTCCGAAAAACCGTGTTTTTATGATCATGAGTTCACTACTCACCTCACCCGGTCTCTTGAATCAACCGTTTCAGTGAGGCCGCGGCTTTATCGGCCGCTTCGAGGTCTATGAGAGCAGCCTCCCTGTTCTCCTCTTCTATCCGGTGGTGGATTTCACCCCGATGGACCGAGACCGAGGAACGCGCCTCAATACCGATCCGCACCTGCCTCCCCTTGATCTCCTTGATCACGATGCGGATCTCGTCGTCAATAAAAATCTCTTCTCCCAGTTTCCGGGTGAGTACCAGCATAAATGACCTCTCTCTTGTTTCCGTTCTGAAAGTCTTATCGGTTGGGATGTCTTAAAACTTTACCCCGTTACACCGGAAAATCTCCTCCTTAATCCCTGCTGAAAATTCAAAAAACCTAAGAAATCGCTCAAGAAAAACCCGGATTTTCCGATATATGGATACAGTGTTCCTGTTCCTGTCCAAGCAGGTTTTAAGCACGGCCCAACAGACTGGAACGTTTTGATTTCCAATCAGGAGAATCCCATGAAGAAAAATCTTTCCATAAACCTTCTGAACCTTCTGCTCTCACTTTCCGATGCCATGGACCTGGCTGGACCTGAACTGGTCCAGCATCAGCTCAGGACCGCATTCATTGCCTGGGAAATGGGAAAATCCGCAGGATTATCCGACGAAGATATGGCACAGATGTTCTACGCCGCGCTGCTTCACGATATCGGAGCTTTCTCAGTTGAAGAGAAATATGAACTCCTGAAAACAGAGACTGATATGACTGAGGAACACTGTCTGCGCGGTGAAATGATTCTTAATAAAATCCCATGGCTGGAAAACGCCGCCATACTCGTCCGGCATCATCATCGGAAATGGGAAGACTGCCGGACGAACATAGATGACCCGATGACTCTCGGATCACATATTATTTTTCTGGCTGATTTTCTGGAACGTTCCATTAACCGTAAGACCTATATCCTGCATCAAAGCAGGGAACTCACTTCCAGGATCGTGGAAAAGACCGGATCCGTTTTTCACCCGGATGTGACCGACCTTCTTTTATCCGCCGGCATCAGAGAGGAATTCTGGCTCGACATGGTCTCCAATAGATTGTATTCTTATCTTCTCCATCACGGACCTCATCGGGAATTTGAGATCGACTCTGTGTCTCTCCTTACGATTTCAGAAATCTTCTCCGACATCATTGATTTCAGGTCCCGTTTCACCTCCACGCACTCATCGGGCGTCGCTGCATCCGCCGTGTTTCTTTCCAAGCTCTTTGGGCTGACTGAACCCGAACTACTGTTGATGGAAATTGCAGGACGTTTGCATGATCTGGGCAAACTCGCCATTCCCAACAGCATCCTGGAGAAACCAGGAAAGCTCACACCTGAAGAATTCGCCGTCATCAAGTCCCATACCTATTACACCTATTCCATCATGAACAGTATCGGAGGCTTTCAACAGATCCAGGAATGGGCGGCGTTTCATCATGAACGGCTGGACGGAAGCGGTTATCCCTTCCATTGCAATGCCGGTGAACTCAGCATTGAATCCCGGATCATGATGGTGGCCGACATGTTTACGGCCATGGAGGAAGACAGGCCCTACAGAAAAGGGATGGACAAGCAGGAGATTATCCGGATTTTTTCCGCCTTCTCCAATCGGGGACTCCTGGAAAAAAGAATTGTGGATCTCGTGATCGAAAACTGGGATGACATGTCCGCATACATGAAGCAGAGACAGGAAGCAGCCCGGACATTTTATGAAAAACAGTTTCTCCTTCCTGAAAAGGCAAAAGTCTGACCATTGAATCATCCACAATCAAATTCCGGTGGACAATCATTTTGAATTGTGTCATTTTCTATACATGAGCCGGGATAAATTAAACAAGCTGCAGGCGATCCTCAAGGAGATGGGCTCGGTTCTGATCGCTTTTTCGGGCGGAGTGGACAGCGCCTTTCTTCTGCGTGTGGCCCGGGAAGCGCTCGGCGACCAGGCAGCAGCCCTGACCGCCCTCTCACCCACCTACCCGGAACACGAGCTGATGGAGGCAAAGAAGTTTGCATCGGCATTGGGGGTCCGGCATATCCTCGTGGAATCAAACGAGCTCAAGATCCAAAACTTCGCCCGGAACGACCCAATGCGCTGCTACTACTGCAAAAGCGAACTCTTCGGAATCCTTCGCCGTTATGCCGACGCCCTGAAGATCGCTCATATCTGTGACGGGTCCAACCTCGATGATACCGGCGACTATCGGCCCGGGCTGAAAGCGGCTGCGGAAAAAGGAGTCCGCCATCCCCTGATCGAGGCCGGCCTTTCCAAGCGGGAGATCCGTGAACTCAGCCGTGAACTAAGACTCCCTACGCATAATAAGGGATCCATGGCCTGTCTTTCATCCCGTTTCCCCTACGGGACCGAAATCACGGAAGAGAGGGTCCGGCAGGTGGCTCGGTGTGAAGAGCTGCTTCGTTCCATGGGTTTCGATCCCTATCGGGTCCGTTATCACGGGGAGATTGCCCGGATCGAGGTCGCAAGTGATGCCTTTCATCGTCTTCTGAAAGAAGACATTCTTGCCGCCCTCGTTAAAAGGTTCAAAGAGGCCGGTTTTGTCTATGTCACACTGGATCTCGAAGGATTCAGAAGCGGGAGCATGAACGAGGTACTCTCCCCTGTTCAGACTGAAACCGCAGAACATTCTCAGTAAAGGTTCAATTCATCAATCGGCATCATAAAAGAGTTGAAAGGCCCCTGTCATGATACTGGAAACCCTCATTGTCGGCCCACTTGAGGTCAACTGTTATCTCATGGCCTACGCACCGGGCCGGGATGCGCTGGTCATAGACCCAGGGGACGATGGGGAGCGCATATTGGAGCGGATTCATGAAAACAACCTATCTCTGAAATATATCCTCAACACGCATGGACATTTCGACCACGTAGGCGCCAATCGGAAACTCAAAGAGGCCACAGGCGCCGATATCCTGATCCATGAAAAGGATGCCCCGCTCCTCACTATCGCCGGTGAACAGGCCAGATCCTTCGGTCTCACCGCAGACGATTCTCCCCCGGCAGACCGGTTTCTCAATCACCGGGACCGGATCGAACTGGGAGGCATCTGCCTCCAAGTCATCGCAACCCCGGGCCACTCCGGGGGAGGGATCTGCCTGCTTATGGAGGATCTCCTTTTCACCGGGGATACCCTCTTTGCCGGATCCATCGGGAGGACTGATCTTCCCGGAAGCTCCTTTCGTCAGATCATGGTCTCGATTCAGGAAATGATCCTTCCCCTTGGGGATCACCTTAAGATTTATCCCGGGCATGGGCCGGGTTCCACCATCGGAAAAGAGAAACGGACCAACCCCTTTCTCTTGAGTCCGGGGAGTCGTGAAATTGGATAAAGACCCTATTTTGCTTTGACTTTTAAGCTGTTTGTTTATATAATATTAACATAATAGTCTTAAAGAAACGGTTTAAGAATACCATCCGAACCCTTTCACTTCTCCTTAATTTCCGGAGGGCTGCAGATGACACTTAAAAGTGTTCGCGTACCGAAAGAAATGGAGCCCCTTTTCGAAAAGGCTGAAAAATTCGTGCAGGACTACTTCAAGGGGTTTAAGCATGACACGGGACAAGGTGTCCTCAGCATCGGCGGTGAAAGATATATCCTGGTCCGGGCCTCCTCCATGTCCGTGGAATTCTTCGAATACATCAAGGGGATGTACCCCGGTCTGAACGAGATCGAAGCGGCCGAGGCCGCATCCAGCATTCTTTTTGATATGGCCCATGCCATAGGCAAGGCCGATGCCATGGACTTCCACCGGAGAATGGGCGTCACCGAACCGTTGGCCAAACTCTCATTCGGACCGATCCACTTCGCTTACACGGGATGGGCGCTTGTGGATATCTTTCCGGAAAGCAGGCCGAGCCCCGATGAAAACTACTACCTGATCTATGACCATCCCAACTCCTTTGAGGCCGATTCCTGGATCAAAAAGAACACCCCTCCCGGAGAAAGTCATCCCGTGATTAAAACCGACATCCCGGTCTGTTTCATGAACGCCGGATACTCCTCGGGATGGTGTGAGCAGAGCTTCGGCGTCGAACTCACGGCACAGGAGATTCTTTGCAGGGCTCACGGGGATGGCTGCTGCCGTTTCATCATGGGACATCCGAAACGCCTGCAAGGCTATATCCGGGAGTATAAAAAAGCGCATCCCGAACTATTCCTGAAACCGAACGATTTTTAATGACCCGTTCCCAGCTTCATGATTGATGAACTCATAAAAAGTTCATAAGTGATATCCCATGGGCAGAGAGATATTCGACAGCATCACGTCAAAATTGGCGGCCCAGGTTCCTCTTTTCGCCAAATCCATTGTCACTCAGGGACTGAAGTCCGTCGGCGCCGATCCCTATTCGGTGACCCCTTCACTCATGATCAAAGCCCTGAATGAATACATTCTCCCCCGTCTTCATTCATACGGCAAAGGGGCCGAACCCATTGACCTCATCGGAGAAGGATTTATCCGAACGACTTCCCGGGGTGAAATCCTGGAGATCAGTCCCATCATCCTCCACATGCTGAACCTGCATGGCCGGGGAGAATCGGATCTTCAGGAAGTCCGGGATACGCTGATCAGATTGGGGATACTCTACCCTCCGGGGGAGGCCTGGAACCCCCGCAAAAAATGCGTCAGCCAGAAGGTTGAGATCCCTGCTCCGAACCGCAGGATCATGGAAGTCCTGATCACGCCGGTCTTGAACCAGGCTCAGGAGGTCGAAGAGTTCCAGTACATTCTTCGTGACATCACCCTATCCGAAGGTCTGTTTCAGGAGATCATGGACCTCTATGATAACCTTGATAAAAAAGTCCATGAACATTCCGCAGAACTCAGGGAAACGGAACGTCTCGGCGCCCTGCTGGTCCAGGAGCTCGACCGGACACATGTCCTGAATTTGATCACGGAAAAGGCCGCCCATCTGGTTGGAGCGGAAACCGTCTTTGTCATGATGATCTCTCCGGACGCAAGATCCTACACGTACCCTGCTGCGTACGGCATAGACGCCGAACAGATCATCGGAGGGGAACTCCCCATGGAGATCGGCCCCTGCGGCTGGGTGTTGAAGAACAAAAAACCTCTCATCATCAACGACCTGGAAAAAGGCGGGAAGACGGTGGCGGGCGGGGCCCTGAAACGATTGGTCAAATCGGCGGTCTATCTCCCGCTGTTTAAGGCTGGAGAGATCATCGGCGGGATTGCCGCCGTCGGCAAGAAACAAAGTCCGGCTTTTTCGGAACAGGATTTCAAGCTTCTAAATATTTTTTCCAACTACGCAAGCATCGCCATTGAAAACGCCTCCCTGTACAGCGACATCAAGCAAAACAAGGAGTTTTTGGAGACCATCTTCAACGGCGTGGGCGTGGGGATCGTGGTCCTCTCTCCGGAGTTGAGAATTTTTTCCGCAAACAGGGCCATCAGGGCCCTGTCGGGGCACAAAGAAGAGGATCTGACCGGCTCCCATTGTTTTGAACGTTTCCACGGATGCCCCTCGCCCTGTGCCGACTGCCCGGCAGTCAAAACCTTTTCCACAGGCCGGCCTGCACAAAATAACTCTACCGGCAGAAACATCAAGGGAGAGACCATTCATGTGGAGATCAATACCTATCCCTTGTTCAACGAATCGGGTGAGGTCATCCAGGTCATCGAGACGGTAAAGGACATCACTGAGTTAAAAAAACTGGAAGAGGCAAGGATAGCCAATACCGAAGAACTCCGCAGGCTGAGTTCCGATCTGGAACGGAAGGTTGGAGAAAGAACCTGGGAACTCGACCTGAAGAATCAGGAATTGGAAGAGGCCAATCGGGCCCTCAGAGACATGGACCGCAAGAAAACCGAATTTCTGAATATTGTGGCCCACGACCTCAGAACCCCTCTGACCTCCATCATCTCTTACGCCGACCTCCTGCTGCGGTACAAAAACGAACCCGAACAGACCCGGAATGAATTCCTGAACATCATCAAGACCGAAGGGCTCCGCCTCGGGAACCTGGTCAATGACTATCTGGATCTGAGTAAGATCGAGTCC
>Ga0210058_1000246_pt1 | contig 54342 bp, 53 predicted proteins | sample CryGeymeta201511_FD_183979 | JGI IMG/M metagenome (GOLD analysis project Ga0210058, IMG submission 183979) | Groundwater microbial communities from Crystal Geyser aquifers in Utah, USA - Crystal Geyser metaG 2015-11 (SPAdes) (version 2) | ecosystem: Environmental > Aquatic > Deep subsurface >...
GTGCTTGGTTTTGAGGATTTCAATACTCTGAGAAGATGAGCTCTAGATGGTTCCACTTGATAGCAGTTGATTTTTTTCTTTAAAAATTTCGTATAGATACAAATCTCTGCATATGTCTTTGAGCAGCTCTTCTTGTCTTCCTGTAAACATTTCCAATTCTGGCATTACTGGCTTCTTCTATTTGAATTCTTTTACCGCCATTAATCTTCACATAATCATATCCTGATTCTTTCAAAATTTCTCTTTTAGTTCCTGTTCCCATAAAGAGATTTTCCGGATTCAAATCGCTCTCTCTTTCCCTGACAAGTTTCATAAACAAATGATAATCAATTTGCCTTCCTGATTTTCTCCGTCCTATTACATAAGAATCAGCCTGTCTCTCTTCTTCATAGTTATCTGGATGAATCCCCGCATTCATCATTTTTATATCTTCCGGACTAACTCCTCTCGAAGTTATTCTATTGTAAGTCTGTAAATCCTTTTTGTTCATAAAAAGCAAAAAAATACCATTATTTAAACCTTTCTTTTGTTCCCCCTGTTTAATAACAATTAAAAATAATACCCTTTTTTTCGGAGGAACATTATTTTCTATGCTCGATTCCTTACATACTCTTTTGCCTGCTCAACCTGTATAAATCCAAGGCAGAAAGCAAGCTTGCAAGAACTTCATAAATGCCTTCTTAATACAATAAACCAATTAAGTCCTTGATTTTTTCGTATTAGTTTATCATTAGTGGAACAATTAAGCCACTGAAGAATTTAATCGGTCTGCCCTTAACCTTACTTTCGGATTATTCCTGAAGAACAATCTTTCAGAAACTCCCTATTTGCACTACTTCCACTCGCATTCCTGACCAAAACCAAAAGCACCATCACAGTTACATTTGATTTCAATAAAATTATAATATCCTCCTCTACGTGCATTTTCTACACATGCCCTTCTCTGTCCTTGCTGAGACTTTTCACAGGGTTTACCAAGCATATTTGGAATATCTGAATCTGAACAGCGGGGTGCTAACCAGGGGTTCCTGTTGCAATATTTTAAATCCCAATCCTTATAATAATCTCTACAAAGAGTATTTTTTATCCAGTGTTCCCGATTCAAATTATTCCATTCATCAAGCGTCATACAGAAATATTCATTAGTTTGTGGCTCAACTACGCAAACCCATTCCTGACCCTCATCATCTATATATCTTATTGAATTAATAGCATGTGAATCAAACGCAAGTATTTGGCAAGAAGTAATCTCTTTAATATCTCTTGTTTCCTTACAGAAATCAAACGCAAAATGTGTACATACATAATCGGGAGAGTTATAATCTTTGTTATTTTTCGGCGGCAATGTAGGGGTTACAGGAGATTTAGGAAAACCACCAACAGACCCATATATCTCACATCCATTATCTAAATCATTAGGACTAGAATTAACAGGTATGGAATCAGGATGACCAGGCCCCCTTGATAGCATCACATTTTCTTCAGGCAGATAAACCACGCCTAACAGAATAATCGCAGCTACAACCGCGATAATTAAAAATATATTTCTGTTCGCCATCTCTTTTCCATAATATGAAAGCTTAGCCAAGTTATAAATGTTTATATATGCCAAAACCTTACAATTTTATGGTAAACAAACTCTCAGCAGTAGTTTTGGCCAGCTCTCTTGCAATAGGCTGTACAAAGGATGATGGTTATAAACCTATGATTAGCCCAAACTCTGCTCTGGATCCTTGTCCGATATGCAGAGAGATAAATTCTGAAACAATAGAGTCTAGGGTAGGAACCTATGAGGACTATTCTGTAAAAGTAGTAATCAAAGAAAGTAGGTGGGGAGAGCCGATAGGTAAAAGGCAAAGGGCACACAGAATTAACCTTGGGGATTATCAGAATAACGCTCTTGTAGCAGAAATTCGTGCTAGAACAGAATGGGGAAAGGAAGATTTTAATATATACTTCTCTAAATCCCCTAAACGCCATCCATTCCGCCAATACACTCCTAAAAAGCTAAAAGAAATCTACGATTTAATAATGGATCAGGATAAAAAATAATTCTTTCAATTAACCTGGGCTTAATTAGAAATTACGTAATGAACGAGCTGGTCAAGTATCCAGCATTCATCTTTTCTTCTGACAGCGTTTTCTACCTCTTTTATCTTCTTTAACTTTTTAGAGTTTGCAAGCACTTCCAACTTTATATAATCCACAAATATCCTAACGCCTGCTTTATAGACTATTTTATTAGAGACACACCAGAAACCTGTGGGCTTTAGCCATAGATGAATGGCGCCGTAATCTTTTTCTTTTGGAAGAATTAAAAAAGTTCTTGCGTGTTTGAACTTTTGGATGCTCAAGGTTGCATTCATTCTTGCACTAAAGTACATGGTTTTCCGCATCGGCAACCTTGACATAAAAAACAAATTCTATTTTTTACTTCCTTTCATAAACTGAGCTAGTCTCATTGGCATCATGATTAAAGCAATCAGAATTCCAAACAGTAGAACATAAATTCCTGTGAGAATTTTTCCTACTCCGATTAATTTTAGCCTCAATAGCTCTGAAGGAAAGTTCTTTATCTCAACAAGTTCCCGATTTAATTCAGAACCAGCGGGAGCCATATCTCTTTCTGTCTTTGAAAGTGTCCAATATTCGGAATTTAGTTCGTGGAACCGTGCTTCTTGGTTGTTGACCTGTGCATGCATCTGGACTCCCCAAATGGAGTAGACCAAAGAGACCAGCATTATCAACATCATCAAAATCATTATTGGCTTCATTTTACACCTCCTTTATCATATGTAATCAAATGATGTTTTTAAGCTTTGAGTTAACTCGGTTGTTATCTTTTTCTTATAATTTAGCCCATTTACGAGCATAAATAATTACCCAAACACCAATAATATGATGAGTGATATCATACATTAAATCAATAGTCAATCCGTCGCCGGCAGCGAAATGGAAAATCTGGCGTGCAACAAAAAGTAGCATGTAAATTATACTAACACTATTAACAGTTTTATCTATAACATAGCAAAATAAAATATAACTCCGAGAAAATCGTTACGTATGATAAATATCTTTGACCATTTGCTTTCTGTAACAACGCGGCAGTCATGGTTCATTGGACATACCAGAGGTTTCTTTTTGTAATGTTTCAAAACTAAATAGATTGAATTAATTATACCAATAAAAGATAAAACCAAGAAGGATGCAATTAATTACACCATTATTTTACATCCTCTTGTAAGATAAAATCATTAGAGCAATTGCTGAAAAGAGTATTGCAATATCTCTAAAAACAATATCGAGCGCCCCAAGATTAGAGATGACAATACCTAATATTGTTAGAGCAGATAACAAAGAGGCGTAGAAGACAGTTTTATTGGAAAGAAGCCAGAGTCCTAAAATAATTTCATAAAATGAAAAGGCGAAAAGCAACAAATTAGCATCAATTAAATTTCTTAAGAATAGAGGTATGAATCCAATCCATGAGGAAGGACTAAGAAATGAGGATATTGCCGCATATAAAAAAACCAATGCGAGTCCTACTCTTAAAAAGAAAGAGACTAAGCAAACCTTACTTTCTATAGCACTTATCTTCTTACTCATTATAGAACCTCTTTTAACAGTTTCGGTAACTTACCCAACAATTATCGTTCCGCCAGAACCTGGATTAAGATGGTCATGATATTTCCAGCTTCCCGCTTCATTAAATGTAAATGAGTAACTTTCTCCTTGCCTTAAACCGCGACAAGCATCAAAAATATTACTTTCTTCAGCACCACCACATTTACTAATACCAGAGCCGGGATAAACCGTGTGGGTTGGATGAATATTACTCGCTGGCCAGCTCTGAGAAGAACCCAGATTAGTAAAAGTTACTCTGTCGCCTATGTTTACATTCAAAGTCGAAGGAGAAAATCCAGAAGAAGTAATTGTTATTGTATTTGATTCTTTAGAGTTATCCGGATTTACTGGCTGGGAGGGTTCTGAATTTTCTGAATTGGGCGTTATTCCAGATGACGAACTAGAGCCACTATTAGAATTGAAGCTTCCGAACAAAACAAATCCTCCAACAAATAAGATAATTGCAAGGACGACAATAATTATTAAAACACCACTCTTCATTTGAAATGTAAGATGTAGAGATATATAAACTTTTCCTAAATTTTTGATTTTGAATCATGATAATTTTGTTAGTCAAAATATTTATTTGTTAGAAAAATGATAACTCCGTTTACGGATAGCTTAAATACTAAAAAGCAATATGAACTTTGAGTTGTTGGAACAACGAAATACAAAAGTGGCCCTTGTCTGTAAATCAAACAAAGCAGGAATGTGCCAAGGACAGAAAATGAAAAAAATCAAATCTGAGAAGAAGCAATTAAAACTCAGAGAATCCTTTGACTACCCCCGGCTTTAGCTCGGCGTGTGCAATTGGTTCTCGGCAGTGCTCAAGAGCCAGAAACGCCATACACTTTAGTGTATAGTTCTTGACATGTTACATAATAAGATGAAAAAAATAAATAAGACCTATTGGACATCTGCAATTTTGATTTTGTTAGTTTTAGCTGTCCTTATAGCATTGAATTTCAATTCGGATAACAATATGGAAAAAACCATAAATTATGAAAGCGATAATTCAGATTTAAAAACTTTGTCAGATGGAACTAAGTATTTGATAAATCCTGATAAAATTAAATCTGGAGGACCTCCGAGAGGAGGAATTGGAGTTGACAGAGGAATCCCTGCACTTGCAGAAAAAAATATTAAATTTGTTTCTGTGAATGAGTCAGATAAATGGATAAAAGATAATGAATTAGTCCTTGCTCTAACTTACAATGGAGTTGAAAGAGTTTATCCGTTGCAAATACTTGTCTGGCATGAAATAATAAATGATAATGTTGCAGGAGACCCAATTTTAATAACTTACTGCCCCTTATGTGGCTCTGGGATTGCTTATGAAAGAAAAATAGACTTAAATGGAGAAAAGGTTGAAACAAGATTTGGTACATCTGGAAAACTCTATAATTCAAATCTTGTAATGTATGACAAGGAAACAGACACTTACTGGCAGCAGATAGATGGAAAAGCAATTGTTGGAACATTAACAGGACAGGAGCTAAAAGAGATTTCAATTGATACAGTAGTTTGGAGAGACTGGAAGAAAACTCATAAAAATTCAGAAGTTTTAAGCAAAGACACTGGATTTTCAAGACAATACGGAAAAGACCCATATGGAAATTACTATGAGGATAGCTTCCTTTTGTTTGATGTTGACTCTCAGGATGATAGGATACATCCAAAAACAGTCGTTTTTGGCATTGAGGTAAACGGAATTTACAAAGCATACAGAGAAAATGATTTAATTGCTGAAAAAATAATAAATGATAAAATAGGCGGAATCAATGTTAGAATTGAACGAGAAGATGAAGGTGTTGTTAAGATTACAAATCTAAACACAGGAGAAGAAATAGTGAAGGAAAGAGATTTTTGGTTTGCATGGTACGCCTTTCATCCGGAAACAAAACTTTATGGATTTGCTGAAAACTAAAATTTTAAGCTTTCCGCAAGAAATCCTTGGCTTTCAAGCCAATGAATTATGACAATTATTTCTGAAATGATTATGTCAAGGTTGTCTGAGCATTCAAGGGTTCAAACACGCAAGAACTTTTTTATTTTTTCTTTTCCACTCAATTTATCAAAGGAATTAAGACATTCATTAGTTTTATACAGGTCACTATTCAACAATGGTGGTTTTTCATGTTTATTCCAATAGGAATAATGCTTCTCCCCATATATCTTATTTAGCTTCTAAAAAAGAATAAGGAAAAGCGAATTATTTTTAACCGAAAACCCTAAACACAAAAAACAGATAATAAATTGAGATTCCAAGCATTATCAATCCGGAGATTAGGTTTATCTTTCTCTTGTTTTTCGTTAAAAAACCAATAATCTTTTTACTCCATTGTCCAGAGGTTATGCTTAATACCAATAGCGGAAATCCGAGACCTACCCCAAAGGAGAGGAAATTAAACATGCTGGAGAAGAAATCTCCAAATAAAAGCGCTCTTGCAAAAAATGCGGCGATAAACGCGGGATTGCAGGGAAGAACAATCGCTCCAAAAAAGAAACCAAAAACAAAGGCGCTTTTTAGAGGACTTTTATCTTCTGTCTGAACATTTGATTTGGGAATAAATCTTGAAAAATCAAAGTCAAATATCAAAGCCAAGCTTATAACTCCTAAAATTCCAAATGCAATTGGAGAAACTATTCCTATAACGCTAGTAAGTGACTTTTGTAACAAGGTTGTGAAAACAACGCCTAATGAAATCATAAAAATAATTATTCCTGTCAGAATTACCAAACCAAAAAGGAAAAAAGTTTTTCTGCTTTCTCTCCCTGAAAATCTATTTGATAAAAATGCAAGAAATCCCGGATAAAGAGGAAGAACACAAACGGCTGTCAGAGGAGTCAATAAACCAAGAACAAAAGAACTTAAGATATCTAAAAGTAAGGACATTTTAACATCCTCTTTCTAATTCTTCTTTTAACTCTTTAACATTTCTTGAGCCATAACCTCCAAGTTTCCTGTAACTTCCATCTTCACAAATAAGAACAACTGGAGCACTCGGAGCATTTATTATACCATTTCCAAAGTCGGACATTAGTGACTGCGTCATTTGAATTGGCGAAATAGCATAATACCATTCAAATCCATTCTCATTAATATGAGTCAATATCTTAGCTTCATCTTCATTCTGGTCCGTGTCTAAAGAAATTGAAACAATAGAATCTCCAAACTCTTCATGAAGTTTTTTCAGTTCTTTTTGTTGTTTTGTGCAAGTCGGACACCAAACGGCAAAGCTTTCTAACAAAACCGGCTTTCCTTCAAAATCACTTATTTTAAAATTTTCTCCTGTTCTCACATCTTCCAGTTTGGTATTCATCCAAGATACCCCTCTTTTGTTCTCGCTTGTTAAATTTTCCGGCTGAATTAGATTGCCTGAAAGGAAAATTACTCCAACAACCACAATCACGAAAATTACAACCCAAAGCCAAATATTATTTTTTATTTTCATGGCAACCTAAATAAACGCTCTTTTATAAAACTTGAGAGAACTAAGTTAACTAAACTTTTATACATCCTACAATCAAATAATGTATTAAAACTCCGAGAATCCTTTGACTACCCCCTGCTTTAGTTCGGCGTGTGCAATTGGTTCTCGGCAGTGCTCAAGAGCCAGAAACGCCATACACTTTAGTATATAGTTCTTGACAAATGAGAGAAATTTTTTTAGACAGCACATTGAAATTAACGACCTAACTATAAATTGGAAATTATCAAAGAAAATCAAATTAAGTCGAACTCCACGCAATTGCATATTTTTATCTGTATCAAAAAAAAGAAATCTTCCAACCGCCGTATAACACTTGTTTTATTGGAAGTTGAAAAATCTCTTGTAAGGGCAACTCTCAATCGTTAAAAGGGTATTCCTGTCAGGGTGGTTTAACAAGCCATCCTCCATTCCACCCACAGTTCAAACTCACCAATCTCAGGCACCTCATTTTTAGCCATGTCTTTGAGAGAACCATTACTATCTGACTTACTAACGTCCAATGTATCAAAAAGCGACCTCTAACAGAATAATCCCTCGGCTTTCTTTTACTTATAAAAAACAGCCCAAATCCATTATTTAAACCTTCACAAAAATCTTTAAACATAATTTTCCTAGAACCAATATGAAATTACACAAGGGTTTTATAGTTTCCATTTCAACAAAAACCAATTATGATTCTACTTACATCCAGTTATTTGGAAAGCTCGAAAATGGAAAATCCTTCTCATCAATTCACCCATATACCCCTTATTTTTTCATACAAGAGTCCAACCTAAAAAAAGCATCCATTTTACTAAAAAAATTCAAATCAGAAAAAACAGAATTAACAAACTTCCAAGGGAAAAAAGTAGTAAAAATAATTTCCGAAAAACATCTTGATTTAGCAAAACTCTCTCACGCTTTACATAAAAAGGATATTGAGACTTATGAGGCAGACTTAAATCCAACAATCAAATTCATAATAGATAATAATCTTCTAGGCTCAATAGAAATATCTGGAGAATCAGAACCGACAGAAAGAGTAGACCTATTTTTTGAGAATCCTGAAATAAAACCCTCAACGTATAAACCTGAACTAAAAATAGCTTCCATAGATATAGAAACAGACAAAAAACAAAATTCACTATATTGTATTGGGATACACTCAAAAAATTATAAGAAAAACTTTATCGTTTCAAAAGAAAAGCTACCTAATGCCATTTCTTGCAAAACAGAAGAAGAATGCTTATCAAAATTCAAAGAAGAATTAATTTCACTAGATCCAGATATAATAACTGGATGGCACGTAATCGATTTCGACTTAGCTTTCCTTAAAAAGAAATTTGAAGAACACAAGATTCCTTTTGATATTGGAAGAACAAATGAATCTGCAAGAATCAAAATAGAATCCAATTTCTTCCGTTCTTCTTCAGCATCGGTTCCAGGGAGGCAAGTGCTAGATGGATTAAACCTAATTAGGGACCCTTTTATAAAAGAAGCTCCTTCAATAAAAACCAAGAACTTTGAATCATATACTCTAGAGAATGTTTCAAGAGAAATATTAGGTGATGGAAAAATAATAAAAGGAAAAGCAAGACATCAGGAAATAGAAAAACTTTATCAAAAAAATCAAAAAAAATTGGTTGAATATAATCTGAAAGATTGCGAGCTTGCATATAAAATTCTAGAAAAAACAAAAATAATTGATTTAGCAATAGAAAGAACCCATCTAACAGGATTGCCATTCAATAGGCTAACAGCATCAATAGCTGCGTTTGATTCATTGTATATCAGACAAGCAAGAAAAGCAGGACTCGTATCTCCAACTTCTCATTATAAAGAAAGAACTGAGAGAATAACAGGAGGATACGTCATGGAATCCAAACCTGGAATCTATCACAATGTATTAGTTCTAGATTTTAAATCCCTATATCCATCAATAATAAAAACATTTAACATAGATCCCTCATCACTATTAGAAAGAAAAACCCCTGGATCAATAGAGACTCCAAACAAAGCATATTTCATAAATCAAACAGGCATTTTACCTAAAATAATAGAAACACTCCATACTGCTAGAGAGAAAGCAAAAAAAGAAAACCGAGAATTGTCATCTTATGCTATAAAAATAATTATGAACTCCTTCTTCGGAGTTCTTGCAAATCCAAACTGCAGATATTATTCTCTAAAAATGGGAAATGCAATAACTCATTTTGCCCAATTTATCATAAAACTTACAGCAAAGAAAATTGAAGAATCTGGATATAAAGTCATATACTCAGACACAGACTCTGTATTTGTAGACACAGGTTTAGGAAAAGAAAAAGCAAATCAGCTTGGAAAACAAATCCAGGATTATATAAATAAATTCTTTAAAAAATACGTAGAAGAAAACTACCGCAGAGATTCCTATTTAGAACTGGAATTTGAAAAACAATACCTCTCATTCCTAATACCCAAAGTTAGAGGCTCGGAATCTGGTTCTAAAAAAAGATATGCTGGGCTAATAGAAAAATCAGGCAAAGAGGAAATACAAGTCATCGGTCTTGAAGCTATAAGGGGAGACTGGACAGAAGTAGCAAAAGAATTCCAATTAAAATTACTAGATAAAATCTTTCATAAAGAAGAGTTTGTTAGTTTCATAAGAAAATATGTAAGGGATATCAAATCTGGAAAATTTGACGAAAAACTAGTATATAGAAAGTCTATAAGAAAAGCCTTAGATTCTTACACAAAAACAACGCCTCCTCATGTTAAAGCTGCAAGAAAACTGGATTCTTTAGATTCAAACATAATAGAATATTATATAACAACAAAAGGCCCGGAGCCAATACAGAAATTAAAAAATAAAATAGATTACAAACATTACATAGATAAACAGATTAAACCTATCGCAAACACAATCCTATTCTTCTTTGAAAAAGATTTTGAAGAAATCTTAGAATCCACAAAGCAGATGAAGTTATTCCATTAACTCTTTCTTTTCCCTATTCTTTTTATATAAGTAATAAGCCAATAATCCTGCAATAATCAGCAATATTATTGCAATGGATATCAATAAGGCTCTGTACCAAAGACTAGCAGGAGAAAGCCTGAATGCATTGCTTGAACTAGCCTTCTTATCATTATAACTTAATTCCACGTAAAAGAGGTATCTGCCATAATCTAATTCTTTTGGAATCTCAAACTCTCTATCGAGAGACAAAAATCCATTAACTTGTAAATTCTCACTACCTAAAAAGAATGAATTATCCTCAAAATCCTTAATGAAATAACTAGTATTTACTACAACAGGACCTTGGTTAGAAATATCCGTCATGTTGATATTAGCAAAAATCTTATCATTCTTCAATAAGATACTAGAATCTAATTCGGAATTAACATCAAAAAGAATTCCTGAATCTAAAACATTAATGATGAGATTAACCGTTCTCGAAACAGTTCCCGCCTTAAAAGTCACACCTCCTGTATTTATGCCTGGCTGTTGTGAAGAAGGAATATCAAAAATTATATCGAAGGCCCTCTCTGAACCCGAATCCAGATTGAAGTTGATAGGAGTCACACTAAAGAGATTTGTAGAACCAACAAAGGAAGAACTAATAGCCAAACCAACATCTCCGGTATTCTTCACCACAAGAGTTTGAGTTAATTCCTGTCCCTGTTTCAAATCGACATCAATCAAATCCCTTGAAACAGTAAAGTTAGCTAACCCTCCATCCCCTCCTCCTCCGCTCCCACCACCAGAATCACATGCTACTAAAGTCAAATCAATATTCCATTCAACACTAGCTAAATCAAAACCATCAGAAATCTCTACCTTAACTTTTCTATCTCCTTTAACACCACACCCAAAATTAAAATCGAATTCATCAAATCCACTTCCTAAAAACCCTGTAGTCTTCTTAATATCATTACCGTCGACAAACCATTTCACATTCAAAAAATCGCCATCCACATCTTCGAAAGTAACATTAAAGTACAAGTCATCAGTACCCAAAGCATTCAAGGATAAATCACCCGGATTATGTTCTGTTATAACAGGAGCATTATTATCCTCAACGTTAACAGTTGCGTCAATAGGAGAAAGTCTTTCCCCAGGACTGAACATCATATCACTAGTTTTAGGAACTGAAACTAGAACCAGGCTTAATAAAACCAAAACTCCCAATAAAGATATAACTGCAAATAATATATTCTCCTCCCTCATCATCAAGAACAATATACAAATTATTTAAACATTCCTTTCTGCAATAGGTGGCTGGCGCAAACTTTCAAAAGCTAAATTAGATCTCCTTCTCCTAACATATACAAAAATAATCAGAATCAACACAACAATCATCAGAGAAATAATCAAATAGGCCAAATTGAAGAAAGTATCTATAGACTCCAATTCACTTTCCTTGCCAACTTCAGCATCGCCCCCCTTCCTATTAATGCCTATATCCTTTAAACTTTCTCCAGTCAAAACAAAAAAAGAGGTTACATAACTAGGAGAAAGCTGAACTTTTCCTTCCTCTCCAGAATCTAAAGAATCAGATAATATTTTAACCTCATACTCTGCCTCTGCATTCACCGGAACTTTAATTTCTATCGGGACCATCACAATATCTCCTGTCTTTAATTCAAATATTGTATCTCCCAAAAATCTGGCTATTTCTCGTCCTTCCAAAAAGCTAAGCTCAACTCTACTAGTATCCACAGATGGATTAGTTAATCTCACTTCAAACTCTTTAATACTGCCAGGTTCAACAACTAAGGGATTATTCTGATTATAAGGACTACTAAAAGAAAAAGATGAGGAGACTAAGCCAATACAAAAAACAAAAATAACAAACCACATAAAAATCTTGTTCATCTTAATCTAAAATAAATGAACATTAAAAACTTACCTCTTCTTCTTCATAGAAGACAAAACTAACCATATAATCAAAATCAATACTATAATCCCTATCACCCACCACCAAACACTACTTCCAGCATCAGTCTCATTAGTCGTAACAGTTTGATTATCATCGGGCTGAGCAAGAACTTCCATTTCCCAAGAAAGCCTTACACCAGGACTCAATGCAACAGTCTCTCCACCAGCACCCTCTGTACTAACCTTCATAGAAACACTAGCTGTTGAACCAACAGGTGGAACACTATTCAATTTAGCAGGCACTTTCTTAAATCCACCTGCTTCTATAACATAACTCGTACCCTGTGGAAACGAAACACCCTCATAATCGCTAATCACAAAACTAGCTGTATCTCCTGGATTCTGTATAGTAACAATAAAATTACCATCTGGATAAACAACCTGTGAATGAGCCACTCCAAACGCACTAACAGACCCTGCTAGAGCTACAATAAATCCAAACAGCATCAAAAACTTAATTTCTTTCATCATTTTAAACAACCAAATCTACCTCCCATTGTGTTCCACCCGAAGTACTATAAGATGGCGAACTAAATATAAGTCCCGTAGTATCTAACCGCTGCCATATGCAGAAGAACATCTCTTCACCCGGATTAGCCGGAGGGCTTCCAGCACCATAAGCTAAACTAATGCCTGAGATAATTGAAGGTGAACTATCATTTAATGCAGGACTTGCACAAGAACCACTATTAGAACCCCCGACAGTATCTCCTGCGCTGAAAGCATCAGCGGGCAAATTATCACCTGTACTATCAGTTGGAGGTAAATCGTAAGCAGTAACTTCCGCCGAACTAAAATCTACATTGCCTTGGTTAACAAAACCAACAGGACCATCGGCAGCCTGGTCTTCAACATCTAAACTTATAGAAGCCCACCCAACAGCAGGGTCATAGCCAAAAGCGGACAACTCCTGATAAAGAAAATTAATAGCAGATGAATTAGATTGGTTAGAGGCATCCGCTACTTGAACAGTCAACTCCCAGTTTACTGCAGGTTCATAATAATAGTGCATAGGTATAGTACACAAATACTCAACAGTATTAGCATTTTGAGTGTTAGCAGTACAATTACCATCAGAGTAATAATAAGTCGGAGCATAATCATTCCCAGGATTCCTTAAAGAAACATACAAGTTACAGGTTCCCAGTCCAAATCCGGTCTCATTAGAACATTCAATAATTGCCTTACTTCCACCAGGCAAATCATTAACACCATTGTTATCTTCAACTTTAGCTGAAATCTCAACATTGTTTGCTCCATTAATCACAGGTGTAACATCATTAGTTGTATTGTATATCTTATCTCTAACTTCAGAAGCAGTGATATTCGGTGCAGCATTCTGAACATTAACATCCACATTAACTGGAGATTCCCTAGGACTATCAAACGGCCAAATTGCACTACCAACTGAAATAAACATCACAACAAAAACCAAACCCAAAACAAAATTCTTTTTCACCATTTTCTCCATACTCTGAAAACTTCCACATTTATAAACATTTTTATTCTCTATCATTTTACTTTTTTCTTAGCTCTTGAATACAATGTCCAAACATTCCTATTATCTTTTCCTATCAATTCGGCAATCTCTAAATTACCCATATCTTTCCTAAGATAATAAACAATAGCTTCCAAGATGCTAAGCCCACTATTAAACACATTAACCGGAATCACCATACCCTCTGTAACCACAAGTCTTCCTTTTTTCTTCTTTAAAGCATTATTATAATTGTTCCAAACAGTCCTCTGATCCCTTCCAATTGTTTCAGCAATTTCACTAAACTTCATCCCTTCATTTTCTTTCAAATACTTACATAATACCTCGGCAGGACCCAACTTATTATCCCTGAATATAGATAATGGAATACGGATTTCCATCTTCCTCACCTTATTAGAAACTAATTTATCTCTAAGCAATTCCAACAACTCATCACTCGATAAATTCCCTGCCAAATCCCTCAACTCATTTCTCCTCTTCAAAGAAAGAGGTAATCCAAACATCGTTGCCCATCCAATAATCAAAGCAAACAAGATTTCCCAAGCACCAGAATAACTTCCAGTAGACAATCCTGTTGGCACCTCCTCAGCACAATAATCCAATACTTCCTGCGAATTCTCCCCCCTCGGCAAAACAGCATTAGGAATAGTAACTGGATTCCCATCAACAAGCCTAAATTCATTACATATCAAATCATCAGCATTAACACTAAATTTATCAGAAATTATTTGATTTATTCCATTACTTAATGGGTTCCCTGTAACAGTTATAGAGGTGAAATCCTTATTTCCCAAATTCAGAATTATAAGATTATCATCCGCGGGAATATCAGTCCCTCCCGGGACTAATCCAGACCATACAATTGAAAACGGTTCGTTAACATACTGAGACTCCCACAAATTAAATTCGTTATTATCTCTCTTCGAGTTCTGCTGACTCAGGCTGTCTGTAGCCCTGGCACCCACATCCCATAATCCTGGCTCATCATAATACTGAATCCCAACAACACAATCAAACTCAGCAGTAGTTGGATTAATTATCGTCCCTTTAGCACAATCCAAGTCATCTCTTGTTAGAGGATCACTAGGAGGGAAGAAACTTGTTTCAACTAAAGTTATGTCCCCATGTCCATCGGGATCTGAAACAGTTATCGTTGCGAGAACATTAGAAATGTCTCCTTCTACAATAAGTTGATCAGGGTCAACATAAATATTTTGAATTGTGGGTGGCTGATTAACGGCTCCTGCTTCTCCTATGTAATAATAGCTAAACCCTGTAACGTTAAACTTGACAGTTTCTGCATTCAAATTGGTAAATGCTGTGCATTCATTTCCACAATCTAAACCATCCCTCCTAATTGCAGGGTCCACAAAGTTACCAGGCATGTTTCTAAATGTTATATTCGCCTCTTTATTCAATGCGCCTAGCTCGGGAACAATATTAACATAAGCATAATTATAACTAACCTCTGTATTTGAATCGAGATTTCCGAATCTTGGATCCAAAGAATCTGTAGCATTCCATTCTATAGAGCCCCCTTGATAAGAACTGTTAATCAAACTTAATGCAAACTTAATACCATAATGAACGCCAAAATCTTCAAATCCTTTTGAATAGTTTATAGAAATCCTTCCGGTATCCCCATCAGCACCTGTAATTTGTCCCCTTCCTTCCTTAACACTTATGTGAACTCCCTTCATGTCTACAAAATCATTTTCGAAATATATGTTTCCTCCGTCTCCAGGCGATTGCTCAAAGGTAGCTGCACTCCCACCATGTAAATTTGCATTAGAAGTAACATTAGAATTAAATAAGAACAAGCTACCTCCGTGTACTCCTGTGCCTTGTCCACTTCCACCTCCTGTATTTCCGTAAAGCAAAACGTCTTCTACTTCAGAATTATACATAGTTACATTGGGTCTCGACCTTGGGGTACTTCCCAAAGCTTCTATAGAACTTCCAAAATTAGTAACTCTCGTATTCTTAAGAGTGAAATTCTTAACATCAGCCCTTGTAAGGTTTATCCCCACACTATCCGGTGCTCCATCACCTGTGATAACAAAACCATTTCCATTCAAAGAAATATCATTAGCATTAACTTGTATACAAACTTCAGACCCTGACACGTCAGATGACAAAACATATTCTTTCCCTGCTTGATTTAAAATAGCACAAGTTGAAATTCCAGATTCATCAACAGAAAAATCAACACTTTCTGTATTATTAATCAATCCAGAATTATCTCCCGTATAAAATAGAATTGTGTAGTCTCCAGTATTAAGAGTGTCCAAATCGTAATTGAAATTAATTCCATCTGTAGTAGACATTGTAAAGTTTGTAGCCCAATTATCAAGGGTAAAGTTAACACTTCCAACACCTTCATCCAAACTTACCGTAACTGGAATTGGAAATTCATTGGCATTATAAATTCTTGATTCAGGAGATGTAATATCAACGTCAGGAGGGCTATCTCCAATAACTGTAACCTCATCAACAACGCACCTCTCCCCTCCACCACTATTATCAATGATACATTCGAACGTAACTGTCATCTGGTTCGTGAAAGAGAGTTGATTTTGAAGTTTTCCAAATTTAGCATATCCAAGAGTAGAGCCCGGAGGAATACTTTGATCAACACTATCAGCAAAAATGCTACTTAATATGACTGGCACATCAACTCCGTTATCTAAATGAACAACCATTCCCTCACCAACATCAACCTTGTAAAGTTTGTAACTAAGAGACAAATTTGCTGTGCTAAAACCGGATAAATCGAAAGTCTCGCTAAGGTTAAATGAACATGGCCCATTAAGACATTCAAACCCGGGATTGCTCGCACATGTTCCAGAAAAAGCCCCCCCAGGCAAATCCCAGGAACCAAAAGGAACATTCTGCCAGTTTCCAAGACTGTTACAAGATTCGTACATAACTGTTTCAGCAGGGGCAAAAGAAATCTCCTCTTGTCCAAAAAAGTTCATACCCATCAACAACAGACCAAACAAAAGCAAAATAACAGCTGACAAAACAAACTTCTTATTGACGACAAATCCAGGTTTCTTCTTAGAATAAAAATCCAAATATTTCTGATAGACATCTATTGTTTTATCGTAATAGTTCATCCATTCACTTAATTTCCTTCCATCCAAACCTTTATCCAACAACTGCTTGTAAGTTTCCTCATTTAAATGCCCGGATTCATGTTGAGCAATCAAATCTTCAACAAATCCTCTCTTTCTCTTCTTGGCAGCCTCAGCCTCGTTAATTTTTTCGTTTATCTCATTAATCCTTCTATTAATCTCTTCCATGCTTGCCATAATAATTACTTAAAGTGTGTTAAAATAGATATATAAACCTTTCCAAATTAAGTATTTTATACCTATTTTGTATTAATAAAGAACTTAATATGTGTTATTTAAACTTAATATGTGTTATTTAAACTTAATATGTGTTATTTAAACTTAATATGTGTTAATAAAGAACTTAGTATGTATTACATATCATTCAAAAATATAAGCTAAAGACTAAAAAATTTTACTTAACTTGTATTAAGTAACAGAATTATTCCCGGTAGTCTGCATCAATTGTTTCTGTCGTTTCAACTCTATCCATAAAAGAACCCTCATCTGTTAGATTTACCAAATGCATTCCTCTTCTAGCAAGACCCATTTCCGAAGGATCTCTTCTAGCTTCACTCAAAAACAAACCAGGAACTCTCCCTGTTAACTCTTGTGCTTTAACGGCTGTGTCATACACAACGTCAGTTTTAGGTTCAGTATATCCATTTTCCATATATTACAAAATTTCTTTCTCTTTTTAAATTTTTCTCTGGGCGGGTTAATCTTACAGGCTAAGCGGGGTTTTAACACAAGAATCCTAAGAGAAAACTATAAATATTCACTAAAAGTAGAGAATTTATGGAAAACAAAGAAATAATAAGCCTTAGAAAAGATGTAAATAATCTGAAAGAAGTAGTTGAAAATCTGACTATTTTAATGAATAGAAGACTGATAAGCGAATTAAAGGAAGAGGCAGATAATATAGAAGCAGGGAAATTTTTAACTGAAGAAGAATTTGAGAAGAAACATAAGGTTAAAATTCAGTAATGTCTTTTGAATAGCCTCTTCTAATATAATCATCACACTCATCTTTGTGTTTTACAGATAAAATCCAGATTTCCTTAGCATTTTCCTGAACAATGTAAAACACCCTATAAACCTCTGCCTTAAATTCCCATAAAGTTGGCTTCGTATGTGACAAAGGCTTTCCAACACTTTCAGGATTTTCTTTTAGGCGAGTCAACTTTTTGATAATTTGTGATGATATTGACTTATCAATCTTCTCAAACTCTTTATCGAACTTCTTTCCAAACTTGAGAATAAAAAGCATTATTTCCTTAAACTATTCTCATTTAATTAGTTTTCTCAACAAATCACTAAAACTAAGACCAAAATTCTGGTTTCTACAAGAGAAACATCTTAGAATAAGATGAGGAACTTTGTCTCTTATTGGATATTAAGTGACTTTAGCACGAGCTGGTGGGCGAACAGCCCTCATATCTTGCATATTTGTTTGAAAATCGCCTTTGAGCGTGATTGACAAACAATTTTTTTCATGAGAAGGTCCTTTTTTACCTCATAGAAAGTTTTAAAAAAAATTTAAACACTCATGTCCTAAAAAACATCTTTTTACTCTTCAATCTCTATTTCTCCAGTCATTCCTTCACCCTCGTCAACGCCATGGGCTTTATCAATTTCTTTTCTAACATTTTCCTCGTCCATCTTTTGCAAATCTGCCAAAGTAACTTCCCGGGTAACTTTCTCCTTTCTTAATGTAATTCCTAAAATACTCTCTATCCTGGCAATCAACGCAAAATTATCTTCTGGTAATCCGCCATTCTCAACAACCTTCAAAACATCCTCATCCTTCCCTAATTGATCAGCAAACTGTTTTCTAGACAGTCCCAATCCACGTCTCTTCTTAACAATTTCCCAATGAAAATTATCTACTAAGGAGGCCAAAACATCATTTCTCTTATAAACATCCTTCCTCCAAGTCTCAACCCTTGGCACCTTTCTCTTAGGCTTATAAGTTAAATCCAACGTCTTGCTTTCTCTTGACTCTTCCATATTTTTCTCAACAGCTGCATCTGGAAAGTTTCTAAGAATAAACAGCTCCTCATCTCTTGCTTGAGATTCTGGAACTCTTATTATCTCTCCTTCTTTTATCACTTCTACGATTCTTTCAGACATCAAAAAACATCTTCTTATGCATTTAAATTAATTATTGGCATCAAAAACAATATTCCTGGCGTCTTCTAGGGTTATAATATCGTCAATAATTCTTTCTTCGTCTATTAAAACAACAGGTAATTCAGTCAAATCATAATTCTCCAGAGCAATATTAACAGACTCTAAATCCAAGTTAGCGGCAATTGGGATAAGTAAAATCTCTTCAGGATTTCCACCCTTAATGTCTCCCAAAAGTCTTGAAAAAAAGATCTGTTGAGATCTTACGCCAACATCTTGTGTTTCATACTCATAAAAATAAACAACAGTATGGAACCCATCTCCGCACCTATCCTTCAGCTTAATACTCTCCACCCATAATAGAGTTCTTAACAAGTCATACCTTCTATGGATTATCTTCAAATCGTTCGTAAATTTGCTCGCAGAATCATACTTTTCTAATTTAAGAGCCTCTCCGTAGATTTTATCAGCAAATCCAAAAGTACTTTCAATTGCTAAATCACAACTAAGATTCAGATTCTCAATTATCTGGTTCCTTAGTTGTTCATCCAACAAATTCAATTCAGAGTTGGCAAGATTAATTTCAATTTCCTGCGCCCTTCCTCTTTCAAGCACAAAACCAAGAAGCATCCCAAATAAAAAAACTACAATTGTAAAAATCAATGCCTGCCAAAAAGCATGTTTAGGATTCATTACCATGTATAATTTCTCCTTATCATTTTGTATATGGCGTGAACCACAATGAAGGGGTACAAAGCCAGGTATATTGTGAGATAAAAGAGGATATTAAAAATTTTATTGTTCTTGGCCGTAGAGTCACTAAGGATAGTCAGGGATAAAATAGTAAATGCCCCCCCTAAAACAAAAAGAACTCCTCCAAAAAAATTCAAAATAGAGGGAGAGAAGGTTAAATCCTGTAAACTTACAATAGTTGAACTAGCGTAAATGGAATATTTAGTCGAAAGATAAGAGACCAAAACTCTCTTAAAAATCAAATAAGCAAATAGCCCCAAACCAAAAACTCCTAAAAACAAAGAAGTTGCAAACCAAGGCACAACAAAAAAACCAAGCATGTGTCTCCTAAAAAGATATTTTCTATATTTCCATAAAGTCTGCTTTCCACCAATGTTCCACCTTATCCTCTGCTTCCACCATTTTTTAAAACTATTAGGAGTCTCTGAATAGGTTCGAGTAGCTAGACTCATCCTAGTCAAATAACCGCGAGACATCATCTTCCAAGAAATTTCTATATCTTCAGTCATATTTTTTACATCAAATAAACCAACTTCAAACAACACTTTCTTATCATACAATGCAAATGGACCTGGCGTAACATAAACCGCATCAACCATATCTAAAAGTTTTCTGTTGAATGCTATTACTGCATACTCTATCGCCTGCAACTTTTGAATAAATGTTTTGGGATTCTTAGTCAAAATAGTGCAAGTAACTGCCCCCACTTTTTTGTCAGTCTGCAAGAAGCCAATCATTTTCTTTAAAGCATCTGGATTGGGAGTGGAATCAGCATCTGCAACTGCCACATAATCAAACTTAGAAGCCCTAATACCAATATTCCTGGGTTCTGCCGCACCACCTGAATTCCTCTCATTCACAATCAACTTAACATTATCATACTTCTTCACATATTTCCTCACAACTTCTACACTGTTATCTGTGCTCTTATCATCAACAACTATAATTTCTAATTTGTCCTTGGGCCAATCTAGGCTCACCAAAGATTTTATGCCTGCTCCAATTTCCTTTGCTTCATTATAACATGGAATAACAATGGTAACTCCTTCTATTCTTCCCGGAGGATAATCAAAAACTTTTTTTCTATTAGGGAAATATATGAAAACAAATAAAGCTAGCATATAAAGACCAATAAACACATAAGCAAAAAATACAAAATCAACAAAACTATTAACCATTCTCTATTCTATAAACCTGCTTGCCCTGATCAACTTGAAAATAATCATAAAATTCATCACTCAAAGTAAGCTCAGATGTATGCCCTATCTTTTTCTTTTTAATCAATCCCATTTCAACAAACTTCTTAACATGATCATAAGCCTTATTACCCCTTATTTTAACTAATACTGATTGTTTCATAGGCTGTTTGTATGCAATGATTGCCAAACTTTCTTGCTCAGCGTTACTAAATTCACTACTCCCTCCAGCCAGTTTGTTAACCATTCCGGTAAATTCCTGAGAGACATCCATCTTCCATTTGCCCTCCCTTTTAATTATTTCAATCGCCGAATCCGAATACCTCTCTTTTAAATCATCCAAAATCCTCCTAAGGAGAATTGGATTAACATCAGTTAGACCTATTAATTCCTGTAAACCTAAAAATCTACCAGAAATAAACAAGGCAGCTTCAACTTTCCTGGTGTTTTCTAAATCACTCTCCCTGTCTATCTCATCAACACTCTTGCTAGAAATTTCCATAACAATCTCTATAAATTGATGTTTTTAAAACCTATCCCAGTCCAATCAACAACCCTTCAATAATCGCTGCCACTATCAGCAAGGGCAAGATTATAGTTAAGAACACCTTTAAAGAACTCCGGAGCCTTCTGTAAAATTCTTTTTTTATATTTTTGCCAGAAAACCAAAAAGTGCCAAATTTTATTCCTAAACCGACAGCAATAAAAATCGCAGGAAGCTCAAATATTCCATGAGGAGCAAGCCTCCAGAATGTAAAGATGCCTTCAACCGCAATTGCCTTATTCATGACAAAACCCAACAAAACCCCATTCACCAAAATACTCATCACAGGGACAATTCCTAAGAGCATGCCTGAAAGAATAGAAATAAAAGCAGAGCCTAAATTATTCCAAAATATAAACAAAATTAATCCTTCTGTACTCAATCCCTCAGTCTTATCAACCAAATCCCGGATAATTTCTAAAAGATAATTTTCAAAATACCCCTGGAATATAAAACCAACCAATCCCCCAGCCAAAAATAAAAAGATGGCAGAATAGATATAATTCTTGCTCTCCTTTATGTAATCCCAACTATCCTTAAACCAATTACTCCTCTTTCTATTTATCCTCGTTCTTTGTTTCTTTCTCATCTAAACATCCTATTCAATAATTTTACCTTTCTTGAATACTTATTCCTTAAGTAAAATCCATATATGACTCCTACTACCAATCCCCCAAAATGAGCTGTATTGCCAATTGGCCAATTTCCTAAAGCAGAAACTATCCACAATCCAAACATTAAAAATACCATCCCTGCCCACAGAGGCATAGGGATAATGAAAAATACCAGAACCCTAAGTTTTGGAAGCAAAACTGCCAATAGTCCGCCAATCCCAAACAATGCACCGGAAGCCCCAACAGCAAACGCATCAATACTTCCAAACAATCTTTCTCCACCGGGCACATAAAGTCCAAGATATGCAAGACCAACGAAAAACAAACCCGCTGCAATTCCCGAAATCAAATAAAACCACAAAAACCTTTTCCTTCCAATTATCTTCTCAACTAAATTCCCAATAAAGAACATTGAAACCATATTAACAAACAAATGGGTAAAACTTCCATGCATAAACATACTTGTAATCAAAGTCCAGATATATCCCTGAACAAACAACTGCGGGTTCAACGCTAAATACTGTAAAAAGCTTCCTCCAAATGCATCAACACTAGTTAAATTAACACTTAATATAACAATCAAAAGTAAAACCAAGAGAAATACAATAACATTCAGATAAATCAAAAGATTTGTTAAACTAATTCTTTCAAAAAAACCCTTCTTATATCTACGAAGATATCTTTTAGAATGCCTCCTCATTTATTTCCTCCTTCCCTTAAATGCTTTAGAAATTGATTTTCCCTTACCACTTGAAGGTTTCTTTCCTTTCTTGGGCTTCTCCCTCTTCACGACTTTTGACTTTGGCTTCTTAGATTTTTTAATTTTCATTACAGGTTTTTTCTTTCCTGTTTTTTTAACACCCTTCTTTCCCTTCTTAGGCTCTTTCCTTCCCGTCTTCTTTCCTGTTTTTTTAGAGGACCCCTCCATCTCTCTTTCCCTTTTCTTTCTTCTAGCAGCCCTTTCTGCTTTCTTTTTCTTTTCCTCTCGCTTTAGCTTCCTCATGACTGCAGCATCTTCTTTCTTAACCATCTTATCAAATTCCTCATTAGCAATATCTAAATCTTTCTTTAACTTGTCTATTTCTTGTCTAATTTGACCTAAAACTTCTTCATTGTCCTTAAGATGCAAAACATCTCCGCATTCAGGACATGCAAAATAATTATGTAATGCATCTTCCTCTGAAAACTCGACATCACAATTAGGACAATGATAAAATCTCGCCTCTTTTCTAATTTCAAAAGCCCTTTCCAGCTCTTTTATTCTCTTCTCTAACAATGTTTTCAAATTCTCTAAAGACCTTGTGGTTTCAAAAGTCCAAAAATAAGTGTACCATCCCCCATTTTTCTTATCCTTTTTTCTAACAAAACTAACCAATCCTTCATCCGAAAGCTTATACAACAAGTTCCTAGTTTGGTTTATAGTAATCTTTAACTTCTCAGCTATAGTAAATTCATTAACATTTTTCTTACCAAATAAAATATCGACAATAGTTACAGCATCCTCTCCAACACTGGACTGCACAACATCTCTGACTAAATTTATCTGAACAGAATCTGGACTTTTCTTACTCGTCTTAGTTCCATTATCAATCCTCTTGTTCTTCTTCACGACTTTTGACCTTGATTTTTTAACTTTTTTTATAGATTTCCTAGGGGGCATAACTACCTATTAAAAACACCAAATAAAAACCTTTCGCCTGTCAGCTTTAGACATATCTTTCGCAACATATATAAACCAAATTAACCAAATGAGAGTATACTAAAGAGGGAAAAATGTTATTCAAGAAAAAAGAGGACAATGCTGGAAAATTACCTGACTTGCCTCCTGCACCCAACTCCAGAATCAACATGCCTCCAATAAGACCACTCAATGAAAAAAGAGAGGCCATGCCAGAGGTTCCTCCTGTAAAACCCTATCCTGCACAAAAAATAAAAGAAGGGTTTCAACCATCTATTAAACCAAATCTTCCTCCCTTGCCTGAGTTTAAAGATGACAGGCCAATATCAGAAGTAGGAAAGATACCTAATTTCCCTGAAAAACCAGAGCCTGAGGTTATACCCGCCCAAGTTTCTTTACCTTCCTCATATGAACAGGAACCGAAGACAAAAGGACCCATTTTCATAAAACTAGAAAAATTCAAATCGGCTAAAAATTCAATAGATAAAATACAAGAGAAGCTAGAAGAAATCGATGAACTCCTAAAGAAAACCAGAGAAATAAGAACAAAAGAAGAACAAGAGTTATCGTACTGGGAAAAAGAAGTACAAGACTTAAAGCTTAGATTGGAAAGAGTAAACAACAGCATATTTGAAAAAGTAGAATGACATCTGAATACGTAAAACTAAATCGTTCTGAAAAGATAATGGGGCAAAAAGACCTTTTAAACTGTGAAGTGCTTCTCCTAGATTCTATTAAAAGGATGCAAAACTATAAGGAACTTCGAAAAGAAGAGTTGGCTGCTAAAATTGTGCTCAAGAAAAAAGCAAATGAGGCCGTAGACGAAATAAAGGTATTAGAAAAAGTGCTACCAAAGACAAAAGATACAAAAGATGAAGAAGAGCCAAAAAAGAAAACGTCAACAGAGAGGCGCCAAGATTTAGAATTAGAAATCGATGAAATAATGCGAAAAATCGAAACTCTAAAGTAAACAAATTTAAAACCTCTAAATATCTAGGATATTAATGGAAAGAAAAGAATTAATCAAGAAATATCTGGATTTTTTCAAATCAAAAAAGCACAAGGAAATTCCAAATGCTTCATTAATCCCGGTAAATGATCCTACTGTATTATTCACAACAGCTGGAATGCACCCTCTTGTTCCTTACCTAACGGGAAACAAACACCCATTAGGAAAAAGACTTGTTAATGTTCAAAGATGCATCAGAACAGGAGATATAGATGAAGTCGGAGACCCAGTACACCATACTTTTTTTGAGATGCTCGGAAACTGGTCTTTGGGAGATTACTGGAAAGATGAGGCAATAAAATACACTTTCGAATTCCTAACTAAAATTCTTAAAATGCCAAAGGAAAAACTAGCAGTCTCTTGTTTTAAAGGAGATAAAACTGCTCCAAAAGACGAAGAATCTGCAAAGATATGGGCATCTCTCGGAATAGCAGAATCCCGAATCGCATTTCTTGGAAAAGAAGACAATTGGTGGGGCCCAGCAGGAAAAACAGGCCCATGCGGTCCAGATACAGAAGTTTACTATTGGACAGCTTCAGGACCAGCTCCAAAATCATTTAATCCTGAAAACAAAAATTGGATGGAAATAGGTAACGATGTATTAATGCAATACAACAAAGCTTCAGAAACCGAATATTTAGAGTTAGAACAAAAAAATGTCGATTTCGGAGGCGGTTTAGAAAGAACACTTGCCATACTCAACAAATTAGATGATAATTATCTTTCCCCCATATTTTATCCAATAATAAAAGAAATTGAAAGACATTCCTCAAAGAAATACGACAACACACTCTATACTGCCTCGATGAGAATTATTGCAGATCACATCAAAGCAGCAGTTATGATTCTTGCTTCTGGATTCATCAAGCCCAATAATGTAGAACAAGGATACGTCTTGAGAAGATTAATTAGAAGAGCAATAAGTCATGGGAAAAAACTTGGAATCGAAGAAAACTTTACAGCCAAACTGGTTCCAACAATCCTTTCAATCTATCCTGATTACCCTGAATTAAATAAAAATAAAAATTTTATTATAACCCAATTAGATGAAGAAGAAAATAAGTTCCGTAAAACATTAGAAAGGGCATTACGTGAATATAAAAAATTTGCAAAAAATAAAAAGATATCTGGAAAAGAAGGCTTCCTCTTATTCCAAAGTTATGGGCTCCCAATAGAAATGACAGAAGAACTGGCTAAAAACGACAAGGTGACATACGATGCTAGCACATCTTACGCATTATTAACCAAACATCAAGCACTATCAAGAACACAGTCTGCAGGAACTTTTAAATCCGGCTTAGCAGACCACTCAGAACAAACAACCAAATTACACACAGCCACTCATTTATTAAACGCAGCACTTAGAAGAGTCCTCGGTCCTGAAGTAAAACAACGCGGCTCTAACATAACTCCTGAAAGATTAAGGTTTGATTTCAATTTCCCAAGAAAAATGACAGAAGATGAAATAAAAAAAGTTGAAAATCTCGTCAATAAAAAAATATCTCAATCTCTAACAGTCAAAAGAGAAGAAATGACTCTAAAAAAGGCCCTAAAAGAAAAAGCTCAGGCAGAATTCGGAGCCAAATATCCGAACAAGGTATCTGTTTACACTATTTTGGATAAAACTGAAAAATCTGGCTTTTTCTCTAAAGAAATTTGCACTGGTCCTCATGTATCAAACACAAAAGAAATCGGAACATTTAAAATACTCAAAGAACAATCATCATCAGCAGGTATAAGGAGGATAAAGGCGGTTATAAAATGAGCGAAGATTCATGTATTTTTCCAAAGTGTCCAAAATGCAACGAAGGATATCTATTACCCTTTTCATTCAAAGAAGATGTCTTTGAAAAATGGATGTGCACTAAATGTGAACACTTGATTAGAAAACCTAGATAAATTCTAACTTACACTAATATACAACCCGAGAGCAATAGCGAGAAGCATACAATACAGGCCAAACCATGCTAAATTCTTTCGGGAAACAAGAAGATAATTGAAGATTAAGTGGATACTAAGAATCCCAACAACAAAACTAACAACTGTAGCCCAAATCAACTCAGGAGGGATTGAACTATTTCCAATAGTCAAAACATTAGCGCCGAAAACAACTGGAATTGAAAGTAAAAACGCAAATTTCATAGCAGCCTTTTCATCTAAACCCATCATAATACCACCTGAAATTGTAGACCCTGATCTAGAAATTCCTGGAATTATTGCCATTGCCTGAGCAACACCTATAAAAAAAGCACCTTTCCAGCCCAATTTTTCTATTTTAACATTTCCAGGAACACTAGCAATAAATAAAAACAATCCGGAAAGACCAAACCCTAAAGCCAGCAAACCCAGATTAGTCAAAACCGCATCAAAATAATCTCGAGCGAAATAACCTACAAAAAAAACAGGAATAGAAGCAACAATCAATAACAAACCCAATCGCCCATTTTCGCTCTTAAATTTGCCCTTTAACAAATCCTCTATTATATCAACAATATCTTTCCCAAAATAAACAAAAACAGCCATTAATGTTCCAAAATGCAAGGCAACATCGAAAGTCAAACCCCCATCATATCCCAGAATAGCCTCAAATAAGACCAAATGCCCTGAACTTGAGACTGGCACCCACTCAGTAATCCCTTGTATAACGGCTAAAATCACAGCCGAGATTATTTCATTCATCAAATCCGCAGTTAAAAGTCATTAATAAATTATATTATACTCAATCCATATTCTCCCACATTAATTCCAATTCTTCCTCCTCTTCCCCACTAATATTCTCAGTCTTCCCAGTCATCTTAGAAAACAAAGAAATAACCCGACATTTCCAGCAGAGCGGTTCTGCCAATCCATCCTCGCTCCAGTCAAACCCTGCCAGGTCATACTTCAAATCAAACAATCTTTTACATTTCAAACACCGTTCCGGTACAAGCAAACTTTCCATACTATATAATGTGGTTTCTAATATATATACAAATAACTGCCTCTAAAACATCTTTCTTGGAACAATTCACCTTAAATAGAATAGCATTTTACAATAACAAAGCATAGCTTTATAATGAGACTCACCATACTTTCAGACACAAATTAATTACTTTTCAGAGATTACTCCACAAAAATCCCTGGCCTTCCGGGCTTCACCTTCTTTGATTTTCCTTGAGGGTCATACTTCTTGGAATCATTAACTGCAAACACCTTAACAGGTAATCCAACTTTCTCGCTCAAAAATCCTTCATCATAATTTTTAACTTCCTGAGGAAGAACGTAAACGTAAACTTTCTCTCCCTTGCCAATCAATTTCAAAACGTGTGCGATATCATTAACAGTCTTGCTTAGGGCTTCATCTGCTTTCTCAATTGAATCATTAATCTTCTTCTCATCAAACTTAGGCCAACTACTTTTAGAAACCAATCCCTTTCCGAATCTAGACCATAATTCCTCCCCGACATGCGGGCAAAATACAGAAAGCATCTTAACAAACGATTCCATATCTTTCTTCGAACATCCAGATTCAATCACATCAAATACCTTTCTCAATTTTATAACAGCTAAATTATATTTCATATATTCAATATCTTCTGCAATTTCCTTAATCGATTTATTAACATAATGTTCAACCCTTTCATCACTCTTCTTAGCCCTCCATTTATGCTTCATAACTCTCATCAAAAATCTCAAACTTCCTTCAATTCCTTTATCACTCCAATTAAAATCTTTATCAGACGAGGCAACAGAAACCAAAAATAATCTTAACGTATCTGCCCCATACTTTTCAATTATCTTCAATGGCTCAATAACATTCCCTCTGCTTTTACTCATTTTCTCTCCATCTTTGGCATGAACAATTCCTTGTGTGAAATACCTCCTAACAGGTTCATCTATCTGGATTAGTCCTAAATCTCTCAAGAATTTAGTATAAAATCTGGCATATATCAAATGCATCGTTATATGCTCAGGCCCTCCAATATAAAAGTCAACAGGCATCCAGTAATTCGCCTTCTTCGAATCAAATATCCTCTTATTATTTCCAGAATCTGTATATCTTAAGAAATACCAGCTGCTATTAGCAAAAGTATCCATTGTGTCTGTTTCCCTTCTTGCTCCTCCAGAACATTTAGGACATTTCACTTTAATCCAACTCTCATTAGTCAATAAAGGATTCCCTTTTCCAAATTCGACTTTCTTTGGAAGTTTAACAGGCAAATCTTTCTCTCTTACGGTCTGTATCCCACATTTATCACAATAGATAATTGGAATCGGGGTTCCCCAATACCTCTGTCTAGAAATCAACCAATCACGAAGTCTAAATGCTTTCTTCTTCCTTCCCAAATTCTTCATCTGCAAGGCATTAGTAATATGGTTCTTCGCCTCCTCACTCTTCAATCCATCAAACCCTTCTGAATTAACCAAAACACCATATCCACTAAACGGCAACTTATCCGCTTCAACAACTTTCTTTATCTCCAATTGATACTTCTTAGCGAAATCATAATCTCTTTCATCATGCCCTGGTACTGCCATCACCATTCCACTTCCATAATCAGCAACAACAAAATTACCGGTCCATATCGGGATTTCTTCTCCGGTTAAAGGATGTTGAGCATAGCTTCCAGTAAACACACCTTCCTTTTCCAGCTTGTCCATGTCTTCCTGCTTAGTACTCTTAATCTTCTTCAAAAATTTCCTTACATCGGTCTCCTGTTCTTTTGTAACAAGACTCATCAACTCAGGGTGTTGGGCTGAAATCACCAGGAAGGTTACACCAAATAAAGTATCAACTCTTGTTGTAAACACCTTCCATAAATTTCCATTAACATCAAAATCAACTTCCGTACCCTCACTTCTACCAATCCAATTTCTCTGAAGTTTCTTGGCCCTCTCACTCCAATCCAATTTATCCAAGCCATCGACTAACTCATCGGCATAATCAGTTATCTTCAAAAACCATTGTTCCAATTGCTTCACTTCAACTTCTTGCTCCTCATGCCTCCAACACCTGCCATTAACAACCTGCTCATTCGCCAGAACTGTCTGACATTTTCCACACCAATTCACTCCTGATTTCTTTCTATATGCTAATCCTCGTTCAAACATCTTCAAAAAAATCCATTGATCCCACTTATAGAAATCAGAGTCATCTGTTCTTACAATTCTACTCCAATCATAACTCCACCCCATCGCTTTCTGCTGTTTCATAAAATTAGCAGTCGTCCTCTTGTTGTAATCCATAGGGTGCTCTTTATATTTTATTGCCGCATTTTCTGCTGGAAGACCAAGAGCATCATATCCCATAGGATAAAGAACATTAAACCCTTGTAATCTCTTAAACCTGGCATAAATATCGCCAAGAGTAAAGACAAACGCGTGTCCTATGTGCAACCCCTCTCCGGATGGATATGGAAACATATCCAACACATAATACTTCTCCTTTTGATTCCTAGTAACTGCAAACGCCTTCTCCTTCTCCCAGCGCTTCTGCCACTTTCTTTCTATCTTTCCAAAATCTATCATCTTCATACCCTTCTCAACTCTCACCCAATTATAAATTTTCCCATAATTTAAATATCCTTCATCCTTAAACAAAGTATGATACAAGCCAAGTTATCCAGAGACAAATTATATTCAAATAGTACTTTCGCATTTTCCTTATTTGAAAAATCAAGGTTCGGAGAAAAGAAACCAAACAAGATAGAATACTCTGGATATGAAGCCCTCTTCCTATTACAACAAAAAAAACTAAAAATATTTCAAAATAAAAAACAATTAACAGAAGACCAACTCCTATCAAGATTAAAAAGAAAGGACAAAAATTTTGAAACTAAATCTCTCGTTTTCAATTATCTAAGAAAAAAGGGATATATAGTTAAAACAGCCCTAAAATTTGGGGCGGACTTTCGCGTCTATCAGAAAGGTATCAAACCTGGCCAGGACCATGCCCTATGGTTAGTCCATTGTGTTCGAGAATCGGAAAAAATCAGCTGGTACGAATTTTCAGCCAAAAACAGAGTAGCTCATTCATCTAGAAAAACCCTTTTACTAGCTATTGTAGATGATGAATCTGGAATCATATTCTACGAAATTGCCTGGAAGAAGCCTTAGACATAACAATATTTATATTCTCAAGCTCTAACTATTTCCATGCCTGATGTACAAAAAGTGGTGGAAACAAAAGATAAAATAATGTCAACCATAAAAGAAAAAGGTCCGACATACCCTGCAAGAATTGCTAGAGACGCTGGCCTTTCTCCCTTATTCACTTCAGCATTTCTATCAGAATTAGTGAAAGAAAGAAAACTAAAACTATCGAACATGAAAGTTGGATCTAGCCCAATTTATTACATAGAAGGTCAAGAAGAACAACTAGCAGACTTCGCAGAATACCTTAATCATAAAGAAAGAGAAGCATTTGAAACATTAAAAAAACAAGAAATTCTAAAGGATGATGACCAACAACCAGCAATCCGTGTTGCCCTAAGAAAGCTAAAAGACTTCGCAATTCCTGTTCAAGTAAGAATTGACGGAGAATCCCAATTATTCTGGCGCTACTTTCAATTTCCGGACTCTCAAACTAGGGGGAAAATCAGGGATTTGCTAAGCCCTTCACAAACACCCCAAGAACCAAAACCACAAAAGCCAATAACCAAAGAAAAACCAAAAACGGAAAACGCCGAAGAAAAACCAACACAAACCCAAGAAACCATAATTAAACCCCGAAAACCAAAACAAACAACATCAGAATTCGCAGAATCCATTAAAGATTATCTAGCAGCCAAAGATGTTGAAGTCCTTGAAGAGTTATCTGTCAAGAAAAAAGAATTCCAAGCCAAGGTAAGAACAGACACCTTATTCGGAAAACAAGAATACCTTCTAACAGCCAAAGACAAGAAAAAAATATCTCAGGATGATTTAACTATAGCAACTCAAAATGCTCAGGGAAAAAGAATGCAAGCCCTATTCCTCACACCAGGCCAATTAGACACAAAAGCCAAAGATTATTTAGAAGCCTGGCGAAACATAATAAAATTCGAGAAAATCAAAATATAAACCTTTAAAAACTCTCTCCCTCAACACTAATCATGGGTAGAATAAAATCTGCACTAATCAAGAGAACCTCTCATCAGCTATTGAAAGAGGATAATGATTTTACAGACAGTTTTGACTATAATAAGAAATTACTTAAAGATACGATGCCTAGTAAAAAGACCAGAAATAAGATAGCTGGGTATCTAGCAAGGCTCAAAAAAGCTGAGACTAAGAAACACGAGAAAGATGCCTCACCAACCCAACCAAAGCCCGAAGAACGATAATTCCGTATTTATTGGAAATAAGCCTATAATGAATTATGTAACCAGTGCTGTAATACAATTAAAAAACGGTTCCCCTGAAATCACAATCAAAGCAAGAGGAAAATTCATCTCAAAGGCAGTCGATGTCGCGGAAATAACCAGGAAAAGATTCCTCAAGGAACTTAACTTACAAGTAAATGACATCCAGATAGACACAGAGGAATACCAACAAAACGATAAGGAAATCAAAGTTTCTACAATAGATATTACAATTTCTAAATCTAACTAGGAACACTTAAAAACCATTTATTATTTCTACTCGAGACGCTGTAGTGTAGCGGTTAACACGCGGCTCTCATGAGGCCGAGATCGAGGGTTCAACTCCCTCCAGCGTCATATTTTTCTCAAACTTAGAATTCAATTCTCTGCATTTTTAAAAACTATAACTATTGTCGTATTCAACAAAGCCCGAAAATCTCTACTTACGTTTATTCTTAATAAAACCAACTTTTTTTCAAACAATGATAAATTTTCTTTCCCGCTAAATTGAAATTTTTATCTATCTTGAACTTTCTTCCAACGATAATCGTATTTATTCCGCTTACATTTATAAAAACGTCCCTTCAAGCCCAACTTAATAAGATAATCGTGAATTTGAGACAATAACTCCTTACATATAGCCTGTGACTCCAGCATTGGATAATATTAAGTTGAATTCTTTGTCAAGACTAAACTACCATCTGTTGCAAAGAATCCCTGAATTATATATCTAATCAATCCAGTTTCGTAAAAGTAATCTGGAATTGTAACTTTTCTTCCTTTTTTACCGATAGGAAACCCATAAGGATGAATCAAATCAAATAGCCTGTAATCTGTGAAATTAAAAACATAACCATTATAACTCCTCAATCCCTCTAAACAACATGAACCAATTAGAAAAAGAGTTGAAAAGATACACAACAGCAGAAAAAATACTATTCTTTTTTGACATCATACTTGCAATAGCAATCATAATTACAACCAGGACATTGCTAGAAACACAATTCGGAAAAGCAGTATTAACATTCGGGATAATCATGCTTGCCCTAATAACATCGCTAAAAATACTAAGATTATGGGGCCCTGGGAAATACTAACCTCCCACCCTACTAACTAGCCTAACCCCGTCCCCTTCTTTCCTTGGAACTATATGAATATGGGCATGCATCACTACTTGTCCAGCGACTTCCAAATTGTTCATCACTATATTAAATCCATCTCCAAACTTTTCTTCCATAAGTCTTTCAGCCACTTTCTTAACAAAATTCAACATTTCAACCCCTAACTTATCAGGAATATCTAATAATGTAACAAAATGCTTTTTAGGAACAACTAGAGTATGCCCTTCATTAACTGGACTGCCATCCCTAAATGCAACAAAGTTATCACTCTCATAAAAAGGCCCTTTCTTTATCTCTTTTTTAGCAATCTTGCAAAATATACAATTTTTATCTTTCATTCTAATTTTCAAATATGCTACTATAAAAACTTTCTCTCAACATCTCTCTATTAACATCTTCTTTTCCAGGTCTACTAAACCAACCCTTCTTTTTTTCCTTTATCCCAATCATGGCGGCAGCCAACTTGCCTACTTCCTTGCTAAATTGGCTTTTCCTGGAAAACAAAGGCATTGGAATTCTATGATACAAACTTAGGTTCACTTTCCTATTTTCCATAATCTTCGCAACAACCGGAACACCCACACTTTCCTGAACCTCTCCCAAACTAATTTGGCTATTCCCTTTATGAACTCTATTTAAAATCATTCCTGAAATTTCTGCACCTCTATTCCTCGCTACCTTCGTAATTTTCATGCTACAGCTCAAAGTAGGATAGTCTGGCGTACTGACAAGAAATAAACTATCGCTAGCGAGCATGGAAGAAATAATTTCCTCATTTAACGCTGGACTAGAATCAATAATAACAAAATCATAACCTCTCTTCAGAGAAGCCAGCTTCGCTCTTAACTTCATTGGGTTAAAATCCCTATTAAACATGAAATTCCCTGGAATAACATCGACATTATATTTTTCATGAACTGCAGCACTCATCCTGGTTCTTGAAGATGAAAGAGCATCATGCACGGTCTTCCCAGGAGAAATAATATCCATGTGTAACCCAAGATTAGGAGCAGAATAATTCCCATCTACTAACAAAACCCTTTTCCCATAAGTATTCGCCAATTCAGTTGCAAGAGACGCCGATAGTGTGGTCTTCCCAACTCCACCTTTCAATGAAACAAAGCTTATCACCCTTCCCATCTCAGGATTAATTAAAAGAAATTTATAAACCTAATGTCCAAGCAAAGAGGTAGCAAAATATAAGACGACTAATCCCAAAACAAAAAATACCAATGCTAAAAATGCCTTTCCTGGCTTTTCTTCCTTCGAAAGTTCAGGAATCAAATCTGAGGCGGCAATATACAAAAAGCTACCTGCAACAATTGGCAACAAAATTTCGACAAACTCTGCATCCTTCAAAATAAACCATCCCAGAACTGCCCCAACGACGGCAAACAAAGCACTAAGAAAATTCAATAACAATGCTTTCTTCCTACTAAATCCAGAATAAATTAAGATTCCAAAATCTCCAATTTCCTGTGGCACTTCATGCGTAATTACTGCAATTGTAGTTGCAATTCCAACAGGAATAGAAACAATATAACCTACGGCTATCAAAACTCCATCCAAAAGATTATGGACTCCATCACCTATCAAATTTAAAATTCCGAAATTTTTCTTATGTCCGTGCTCTTCATGTTTTCCAGTCTTATGACAATGATGCCAATACAAACCTTTTTCCAAAACAAAAAATAATGCGAATCCAGTCATTAATAAGATACTAAACATTAAAGGCTCCATTGACTCTAAAGCCTCGGGCATTATATGAAAAAACGCATTCCCTAACATCGCACCAGCAGCAAATGCAATCAAAATAAACAATATCTTTTCCAAAAGATTCTTATTGACACTCAAAAATAAGATTCCGATAAACGCCAATAAGCTCACAATCAGACTGCTTATCAATACATAACTAAACATTTTACTTAACTCTGGTCTCAACCAATTTTCCAGCATTAATAAAGTTAACCTTATCATTAATCAAATCCCTTAAAACTCCTATTAACCTATCAATCTTAACTCTTATCTGTCTAGTTGAATCCCTATCTCTAATTGTAACACTTTTATCCTTTAAAGAATCCTGGTCAACTGCAATACAATAAGGCGTTCCAATCTCGTCCTGTCTGCTATATCTTCTCCCAATTGAACCAGATTTATCAAACAAAACATTCCATTCCTCTTTTAATTCCTTGAAGATTGAATATCCCATATCTGCAACATCTCCTTTTCCAACTAAAGGCAAGACAGTCGCCTTATAAGGTGCAATCTTGGGATTCAAGTGCAAAACAACATTATCTCTTTTCTGATCCATTTCATAAGCATCTAGCAAGAAAACTAGGAATGCTCTTCCAATTCCAAGAGAAGGCTCACAAGCCACTTCAGCTAAAATTCTTTTCTTACTTTCCTCATCAAAAACCTCAAAACTCTTTTTGCTAGCTTCTTGATGTTGAGTCAAATCATAATTCCCCCTATTAGCAAAACCCTGCAACTCTCTCCAACCCATGGGAAATTTATATTCTAAGTCCCATGTGTCAACAGCATAATGGCTCTTTTCTTTTTCAGTATGCTGTCTAGCCCTAAAATGCTCGGGATTTGCACCATTAAGAATAAACCAACCATATTCCTGCGCAAGCCAATAAGCCTGCCAATCTCCAATCAAACCCTTCTTCCAAGCATCATAAATTTCTATTTCTTTCCCTTCGCTATTTTCATTCTGATCCTTACCAGTAAGCATTCTAATCTTAATTCCCTGTATCTCATCAATCCATTCACACTTCATTCCAGGTTTGATAAAATATTCAATCTCCATTTGTTCAAATTCTCTGCTTCTAAACAAAAATTCCCTTGGCGCAATTTCATTTCTAAATGCCTTCCCGATTTGTGCTATTCCTCCTGGAAGCTTCATCCTAGCATTATCAAAAACATTCCTAAAATTAACAAAAATTGACTGTGCTGTTTCAGGACGTAAATAAGAATCCTGTCCATTCGTAGGCCCAACTTTAGTCACAAACATAGGATTAAACTTTCCCTCAATCTTATATCTATCATCTTTATAATTATCCAATTCATGAGCATCAACTTTAAACCTCTCTTTCTTCTTTTTATCATAAACTATGTAGTCCAAAAAACTTTCAACATGTCCTGAAGCCTCCCAAACTTTTGGATTTGTGATAATTGATCCATCAATCCCCTCCATATCCTCTCTATTCCTGACATGGAAATTCCACCAAGAATCTTTTATATTTCTCACAACTTCAACACCTAAATGCCCAAAATCCCAGAATCCTGAAAGGCCACCATAGACCTCTGCAGAAGGGTAAACAAACCCTTTCCGCTTACAATAACTAGCCAACTCATCAATCCCTATTTCAGTTTTCTCCCATCTTTTATCTTTTTTCTCGCTCATTTCCTTACTTTTATCTTCTGGCTTTTTAATTTCTTTCCTATTTTTCTCTTCAAAATCTCTCATCTTTCTTTCAGCCTCTTTCCTAGTCTTTCCAAGATAAGTAACAGTCACAGCCTTAACTTTTCCCTTCACCCTCTTCGACTCTCTAAGATAATAATACCCCTTGCCATTAATCTTCTTCTCCACAATAAACATATCTTACCCACTACACCAGCATATTTAAATGTTGATTTTATAGGCACTACATTACCCACTACAGCAAATAATTAGGCACTACACAAATTTTATTTCGGAACATTCGAATCCAACAAGCGCAGGGCCGGATTCGAACCGGCGGAATACCCGGGTTGCAGCCGAGCGCGTTAACCACTTCGCCACCTGCGCATGATTTATCTACAAGTAAAGCGTATTTAAAAATATCCTTAGGGTAAACCTATGACATTACTAGCCTCATTATTAAATTCATCAACCTCGTCTATCCTAGCCGAAGTATCTATATTGAACCTAACAGATAAGTCTCCAAAAGACCTATTTGTATATTGATAAGTAACATTAATAGCACCTCCAACAGGAACGATAGCAGTGGCTTTTACAAGTTGAAGCAAATCTCCATTTTCAGTATCAATAAAACTACAGAAGAAATCTTCCTCAATGGGAACACTTCCTGTGTTAGTAACAGTCCCTATTAAATCAATTTTACAGGTCGCATTTCCTCCCCCCCCGCATTCAACAATACTAAGTGTTAATTTAGACGCCTCCAAATCCACAACTCCTTCCTCAATCACTTCTTCAAAATAAAAACTACAAGAGGAACTATTAGAATTCCAAACACAACCGCATTCAACAGCATCTCCACAACCATTAGAATTCCATTCATCTTGGTCAATAGCGACATTTTCCGAATCTAAATTGCAAGCCTCCTCCGCTAAATAGTCGGAACACACTGGTTTTACAGGAACAGGCAAATCATCTGAAAGTAAACCTTCATCCGGGTTTTCTGTTGACTGTTCATCTTGTCCGGTTTCACTACCATCAGAACTACCAGCGAACCAGTCTCCAACAGGAAAAAACAAAGTGAATATAACAATTACACCTATAACAACAATGAACATCAAAGCAATCGCATAATACCCTCTTTTATTCATCAACTAAGAAAGAAAACCCAATTTAAAATCTTTTTCCAACAACCTCCGACAAGTTTGATACGGCCCCGACAGGATTCGAACCCGCGACCTACTGCTTAGAAGGCAGTCGCTCTATCCAGACTGAGCTACAGGGCCACAGATTAAAAGATAAAAATAGTTATTTAAACGTTACTCTTATCCCATATGTGTTATCAGAACTTAGGAGTTAAGCCTTACAGATTAGAATAAATCCCCTCCTTTACTTCCTTCTTAACCCTATGAATCTCTTTGAGAATCTCTTGCCACAATCCTTACAGCCGAACCTTTGGACTTCACCTCTGTTTTGGGTTTTTCTTGTTCCTTTCCTTATCACATTGTCAGAATTACAAAAATACAGGAAACCTTTTATATTTCTCCTCTCTTATCTCTTTAGATTTCATTTGATGTCGCAATTGGTAAAATCTGAGGGTTCTTCGAAATCTTCACCCACTTAGGTATAACCTATCTAGGTAATAATACTATTTAAACATTTCTATAGTAAAGTATAACCTTTGCAGGTAAGTTTATATACTCATGATTCTCTATAAAAATATGGGAAAAATAAAAATTCAGGTTGAGGGGTTCAAGTGTGATAGATGTGGGCATGAATGGATTCCTAGAAGCAAAGAATATCCAACGATATGTCCAAAGTGCAAAAGCCCATATTGGGATAAACCCAGAAAGAAAAAGAAAACTTAATTTTTTACTTGTTTAAGTCCCGCAGATGCAACAATACATTCCAAGCTTAATTTTTCAATTTGATGTGTCTTTTCTCGTGGTGGATGTTATGTCTAGTCTTATAATGGTATTTTCTAATAAGCTTCAAAACAAAAACAACAGAACCTAAAATAAGAACTATCAATCCAAACAAAGACAAGGATCTTAAATTACTATCCGAAATCGCGAATCCTGCAAGTCCTGATTCGCTCAGCAAAACTGCTCTTTCCAAAACAATACTTTCATCCCCATTAGATGCTTCTAAAACTAGGCTAAATTCGCCAAACGCATCCTTAGGAAGCGGAACTTCAAAGCCAAATTCCTGTTCTAAACCACCGTTAAGATAAACATTTTCAACACCAGAGCCTACCTCGATTCCACTGGGGTTGTACAACTGATAAGAAATCTCAATACCTTGTCCTTCATCTACAAAACTTATCAAATTCGTAGTAACATCTAATTCAGTTCCCTTTCTGACAGCACTCAAAAATTCAAAATTAAAATCAGAAGGTGTTACAACAATGTTAAATCCTGCAAATGCCGTAACCTCTGTGCAAGCCACCCTCAAATTAGATTCATACTCTCCAGGTTCTGCATTTAATGGAATATTTACATCAAATAAAAAATTAACAGACTGTCCCGAAGCAAGAGATTCAATCTGATCCGATTCAATCCATGAACTAATTTCGCCTAAGCCCGTTACTTCACAATCATTCAAAAACCTCTGTCCGGTATTCAAAACAAAAAGACCTACTTGCTGAGACTCCCCTCTCTTCAGGCTAACTGAATCAACACCACCAATATCCAATCCTGCATTTCCCTCAAGTCCCGGATTTCCTCCACCCCCGCCTCCACCACCTCCACCTCCACCCCCACTTCCAGAACCTGCTGAAACTGTAAATCTACTTGTCTTAGATTCGCTATTTCCTGCTGAATCTTCTCCAGTTACTTCAATATTATAAGTTCCTGTAACCAAAACATCTATCGTTGTGTTTGTGCACCCCGAAATAACACCCACGGTAACTTCCACACCGTTGCTTGCTAAAGTAACATTATAAGTGCATAAAACAGGGCTTAAGTTATCACTAACATTAACTGTAACTGGAATATTGGGCGTGCTTGTATAAGTTCCCGTAGGCTCTTCTATCGTAATATTTGGAGGAGTAACATCAGAAACCAAACTCCTATTCCCTGTCCAAACAACACTTCCATCGTCACAAGAAATGGCCCAACTATAATTTCCTTCTGCCAGTTCCAGATTAAAACTATTTTCCTGACCAGATATGGCTCCAGAGTCAGTTTGGTTCAAAGAATAAGTCCCATTAAAATCACCATGCAAACTACATGAGCTCAAGCTCCCAGATTCGGGAATGTAAACAAAGTCTACCGAACTAACATTGGTATAATTATTCTGCTTAGGATATAAAAGATGGATTCCTAAATTGCCTGAATCAACAAAGAACATCAAATTATCAACATCTTCCAATCCTTCAACACTTTCATTTACATAAACTTTCAAATCATAAACTCCGTCTCCTCCAACACTCAGACTGCTATTAGCACATCCAGGCAGAGTATTATTTGTTCCACCATCTAGGGAGTACCCGCATGAATCAACACTACCTTGAACAGAAAAATTCAAATCAATAGTGGTTAAATTATAAACAGATGCATAACTTGGATAAACAACACTAACATTTGGTTGAACTGCTACCTGGGAAGGAAATTCAACATTGAACACAACACTGCTTGAATTTTCATTTCCGGCACTATCATTAATCCATGCCTGCCAAGTATTGCTTCCCTCATCTGCCATCAGGCTTGCGTTTTCTCCACAGATAAGGCTGGTGTTTGTTGTTCCCCCATCAACACTATACCAACAGCTATCTGGATTAATTTCTGTAAATGTGTAATTCAAATCAATAGAAGTATAATTATAACTAATATTCAAAGGATTTGTAATGTTTATCTCAGGATAGATGCTATCAACAAAGAATGTAACACTGCTTGAATTTTCATTTCCTGATGTGTCATTTGCCCATACTATCCATGTGCTACTTCCTTCCTCCGAATCCAGGCTAGTAACATTATCTCCGCATGTTATGGATGTATTTGTTGTTCCAGAATCTACTGAATACCAACAACTATCCAAGGCAGTCTCATCACTAGCCGAATAATTTAATTCTGTCTGCACAGAATTATAACTTGTATTGGCTGGATATACAAGCTCAACCAAAGGAAGAGTTGTATCTGAAACAGTAGCATCGCCCGTAATTATAATGTTATCAATAGCACAATAATCGGCACTCGTAAGAGGAGATTCAACCCTTATGCCTGCACCAGACAAAAGCCCATGCATTGTAATATTATAAGAATAAGGATCATAATCATCATCCTCATTAGTTAAATTCAACAATTGAACATCATCAGTCCCATTAGTGTAATAATAATAACAATATTCATCAGATTCAAGAGATTGTGCAGTTGCAAAAAAACTAAGGTTAACAAAACTGTATCCACTGCTATCAAAACCTCTTGTTGCAACACATGCTGAATCCCCCCTCATATGATAATTTCCTATCGATCCACCCAATCCAGTAATTTTACATCCACCAGAAAAAGCCCATGCTCCATCCCAACCAGAACCACAATTATTAGCACCACATTCAAAATCATCCGCTGCAATCTGTACAGCAGATACTGCAGAAACAAGAAACATAAATATAAACAACACAATAACCATCTTTCCTCCCTTGCTTAAAATTTCTTTCATAACTAATTCTATTTTCTTTGAAAAAATGGTGGCATTATCTTTGCAGTATTTCTGAAAAGCTTTGTAAACCTTAGAATCAATACTAAGAGTCACCTTCTTTTTCGCCATTTGAACCTAAACGAATTCAAACTTATAAAGATTTTCCTTTTACAGCAAAATACATATCTATCCTTACATATACAGAAATATACATAAGAAATTTAAAATCAAAAAAGGAAAAGAAAAAAAGAAAAAATTACTCAGCCAAAACTCTGACGTTATCTACATAACAGCTTTCCGAAACAGCCCCAACTTCACACTTAAATCTAATCTTGCTGGTGCCACTTGGTATGCTAAAGCTCTTGAAGACAAAATTGCTATTCGTCTCCCCTTCACTTCCTAAATGCTCAACTGAAACCCAATTACCATCGAAATAGCTGACTTCAAAATCGTCTGCGGCATCTAATCCAACAAGTTTCCTATAATACTCAAGCATAGCACTTGAATAACCAGAAACGTCTATCGTTGTCTCTAAAAAGCTATCATCTCCAGCCCCTGTTCTTTTTGCTCTTGCTACCCAGTTTCCTTCAAATGCGCCATCAGACGCATACCATTCTCTTCCTGTTCCATACAGGTTCCATCCAGCTAAATCGCCAGATTCAAATCCATCTGCAAAGATTTCAACAGGACCAATAGGATCTGTTTCATCATTGTCATCAGCACTTGAACAGCCAGGATCAGCCATATCAATTAACTGATCTCCATCGTTGTCAATACCATCATTACACTGCTTAGGTTGTGCATAAGGGGGAACATAGAAGTTCGTTCCAGAAACATCATTGATATTGTTGGCAAGCCATTTGTAGTTTTCAGTTCTCTGCTCAGTTGTCAATCCAGAAATTCCGTCATCCTCGTAAGCCTCTGCATGTACACTCATCAAAAGCATATTTTCATACTTTATAGACGAAGGTAAATCGCTCGGTATATCCGAAAAGCTCATAATCTTTTCTCCAAGAATATCCGAAGGTGTATCTCTCCAACCTCTTGTAGGGCCACCATAATAAATCATCTCATGACCATTGTCCATGGTTGTAAGAGCATATCCTGGATTTTCGTCATAATTAGCTATATCTGTTATAGAGCCTTCCAATGTAGGATACCTTCCTAACAAATCAGGCCAATCATAGTAATCACCCTGCCAGTGATAATCACCAGCCATATAGAAGAATCCTGCACAAATTCCAAGATAACTTCCGCCATCATTGTCTATAAAGTCAAGAATGTTAGCCTTTCCTTCAGCTCCGAGAGACCTTTGCATGTAATAAGCATTACCTCCCGGCTGGACATAAAGCTCCACGTTTGGGTAATCGGACAAATCACAATTATTGGAAACATCTCTGCTATCCAAAAATACATAGTTTATGGAAGAATCATAAGATTTCCACCAATCCATGAACTGGGTTATCCAGGACTTGCTAAGATCCCCAACGCCTCCAAATCCAGTATCTCCATATACAACAACATTTGTATCTGGTTTTATTGGACACTTAACTGGTTTTCCAGCTTCAGCATAACCCACGAAAACGAAGGCAACTAATAGAAAAACTACAAATAAAACAAAATACTTATTCATCTTAATACCTCCTTTCAGCTATATTACACCCAAATGTTTTAAACTTTTAAAGATTTGTATAACAAAGTTATATAAAACTAAAATCATTCATTAAAATATGAAAGTCAAGACAACTTTCTTAGGAACATCAACTGCAATTCCCACAAAAACAAGAAATCACCCAGCCATGCTCATCTCTTTTCTAAATGAAAATATCCTAGTAGACTGTGGAGAAGGAACACAAAGACAATTCCAAAAAGCTAAAATTAATTCATGCAAGCTCACAAGGATATTAATAACGCACTGGCATGCAGACCACATAGCAGGCCTCCCAACACTATTGGAAACGTTGGCAATGTCTGAATATTCTAAAACCCTTTACATCTATGGACCCAAGGGAACAAAACAAAAGTTCAAAGCCCTTGAGGCCATATACGGAAGAATAAGAATCAATCACAAGATAAAAGAGGTTTCAGGACAATTTTTCAAAAACAATGACTTTGTATTAGAGGCCACTCCAATGCAACACGGGATTGCAGCAAACGCCTATTCAATCACGCTAAAAGACAAAACACGATTAGACAAAAATAAATTGAAAAAACTAAAACTGCCCAATTCCTCAGTCCTAAAAAAACTTCAAGAAGGAAAAGACATAACCCATAACAAGAAAAAAATCAAAGCCAAAGATGTAACCTATACTGAACCAGGAAAAAAAATAACAGTCATTCTTGATACAAAGTTCAATCAAAAAGCAATCACATTAGCAAAAGACTCGGACTTATTAATAACAGAAGCCTCATTTCTTGCAAATTCCAAAAAGGGAAAAGAAAAAGCTAAACTTTACAAGCACTTAACAGCAAAACAAGCAGCAATTATCGCCAAAAAGTCAAAGTCAAAAAAACTTGCGCTTATTCACATCTCTAGAAGATACGAAAAATCACTTTCCAAGATAGAAAAAGAAGCCAAAGCTACATTCAAACACACAATAATACCTGATGATTTAGATAAAATGGAAATTTAATCCAGATTAGTTCCAGCAGGAGAAATAAAGATTATTGTATCTCCTCTCAAGAACGTTAATCCAAGATTCTTCTTAACTTCTCCATCTTTCATTTCCTTCGTATTATCAAGAACGATGTTTATGTGAATGTCAAAAGCCATCAGAGTTCCAACAAACTGTTTCTCGTTCTTCAGTTGTATTAGAACTTCTTTTCCCTTCGACACATTCAACAAATCCAAAGGTCTTTCAATTCCGTTCGCCATGTTGTGTTCTTATTTTATGAGTATTTAAACATTTCTCTTTAACGACAATTAAAAGCAAATCTTTTTAAACCAATCAGAACAAAATAGGATATGAATAAGGGAAGAAAGATAACAAGCGGAAAATATCACGCAAATAGAAAGAAAAAGAAGTACGAAAGAAAAGGTATTGTCAACAAAACATCAGTTGGCGAAACAAAAAAGAAAACAAAAAGAGGAAAGGGTGGACACAAAAAGACAATTATCTTAAGAACTAATACTGCAAACATCAAATCAGGAAACAAAGTCCAAAAAACAGAAATCAAAAACGTTGTTGAAACCCCTCAAAACAGATTCCTTGCCAGACAGAACAGATTAATGAAAGGTTCAATTATAGAAACATCTCTTGGAAAAGCCAAGATTACCAACAGACCGAGCCAAGAAGGTTGTGTGAATGCCGTCCTAATTAAGGATAAAGAATAAACCAAAAGATTTAAATACCATATCTTGCGTAACTCTTTTTAAACCTTATGGTTAGTGTTTTTTAATAATGAGTCACGTAAAAAGTTGCCCGGAATGCGAAAGTATAGATTTAACGTATGATGATCAAAAAGGCGAAATCATTTGTAACGACTGTGGTCTAATTGTAGAAGATAAAATGGTTGATACCGGTCAGGAAGCCGGAGGACAATTCGATAAATCTGAAAAGAAAGGCCGTGGTGGAGCCCCATTATCAATGCAAAAATTCGACAAAGGGCTAACAACAAACGTCGGAGAAATCTCAGACATCTATCGCCTAGAATCAGGACAAACAAGAAAATTCTTAAGATTGAAAAAATGGCAAGAAAGAGTTTCCACATCAATTGAAAGAAATCTCCGTTTAGCCATGGCCGAATTAAGAAGAGTCTCCTCATTCTTATCACTCCCATCCGTAGTAAGGGACGAAGCATCAAGAGTTTACAATTTCGTTCTTCAACGTGGTCTAGTAAGAGGAAGATCAATGGAATCTGTTATCGCTGCCTGTATCTACGCCGCATGCCGTTCATATAACATCCCAAGAACATTAGATGAAATCGCAGTAGCATCAGACGTGCCAAGAAAAGAAATTGGAAGAACATACAGATTTATTATTAGAAAATTAGGAATTAAAGTAAAGCCATCATCTCCTAAAGATTATATCTCAAGATTTTCTAGCATCCTTCATTTATCACCAAAAACGCAAAATGAAGCTCTTAAAGTTTTAAAGAAAGCTGACGTCTCCGAATTAACTTCAGGAAGAGGGCCTGCAGGAATTGCAGCTGCAGCCCTATATGTAGCAGCATTAATGAATGATGAAAAGAAAACACAAAGAGAAGTCGCAGATGTTGCCGGAATCACAGAAGTTACAATTAGAAATAGATACAAAGAATTAATAGACAGACTAGGAATAGAAGACAAATTGAAACAAAAAGAATCTGAATCCAAAAAAAAATAATTCTAAAACATTAACTTTAAAACCACAATTATTTTAGTTTCCTTGAGAGTCTAAGACTATTATAGTTTTTGGAACTCTTAGAAACCTTTTTTCTAAAAAGGTTTGTAAGCGGGGGTACCGAAGTGGTCAAACGGGCCGGGTTTAGGCCCCGGGGCTTAGTGCCTGCCTAGGTTCGAATCCTAGTCCCCGCATTTCTACCCTTTTTAAGAAAAATCAGGTTTCCAAGAACCTTTGCATTATTTAATTCGGTGCAATATATCTCCTTCTTCGGGTGTGATTCCTTGCATTTCTGAAGGTTAATCTCAATTATAGAATTTTTAAAGGTGCCAATCTCATCATCAAACAAGATATCTCCTTCAAAAAACTTATTGTCCCGAATAATCATATCGGTAGAAAATATTGAATCAAATATCAGAAAATAATCCATATTCCTCTTAACTTCATAAGGGGAGTTTTTGTAATCTCCAGGATTTGAAAGAAGATTAACATAAGGTTCGTTATCAATAGCCTCCAAAAAATTTTTAATCACCGAATTATTTTTAATCACCGAATTATATGAATTAGTAGAAGAAAAAATCCACACATCTCCTCTTAAACGATTACCAAAGTTCTCGCTCAGAACCGTTCCAACCACCTTAGGCTGATATTCGCCCACAAAAACACTGATAGCTTCCCCTATCCGATTTTCAAAATAAATTCCTGTATATATATCGCCCAAATAAATTTCATCCTTATTATCCTTATATATAATGTTATAGTCTTCTATGGTTTTTTCCTGCCCGTCATCCACTCCATCATTAGAAGTATCTGTCTCTTGCCCATTCCCACCCCCTCCATTATTCCCAGAAATACCTGTCTGCTCATTCCCAGAACTACCTGCTGGGGTCTCCTCGGCGAGTTGCTCTTTTCTCGCAGCATCATTTGTAGAGATTATATTCCTATCATCAACCCTGAATTTCCCGAGATAATCTATTATGCCTTCATCAACACCTTTATCTTTTAATAATTTCTGCCCCGAAGAAGTGATCTCGGCAACCCCCTTGTCAGGATCATAATTACCAACATTTTCCTCCCTCCACCCCCAATGAAGTCCCATAAACATAATCTCCCTATGAAACATCAACTTATCCCCCATTAGATATAATCCTGTCGGCTTACCATCAAACAAAATATCAATCTTCTCATTCGAAGGATAATCCTCAGCCAAAGTATATTTTATTTCCTGCCCATTCCCACCCCCTCCATTATTCCCAGAAATACCTGTCTGCTCATTCCCAGAACTACCCGCTGAGCTATCTGTATCAGATTGCCCTTGATCATTATCTTCCCCATTAGGCTTAATAGCCTTAAGGTTAAAGAACTTCCTTGCAAGAGCGTCATAAAGCCTTCCTCTCTCTAACAAAACCTTCGCTATGTCTGTGCTAACATACATCTGGCTCAAAACAACATCTAGCCTGGAAATCAAAGATTCTGCAGACCTTTTATCTTCATTCCACGAACCATCGCTATTAATATTAGAATGTTGAGTAATTTCATTTATGACTTGTTTAGCAGTGTCACCTATCAAATAATCCCCGCTTTCAACAATTGAATCGCGAGCAATTTCATCTATCTTAGTAATTGTTTCATTTAAGATTCCCTTATTGTTCTCACTAATTGCATTGTTTATACTCTCCCTATCCAACCAACAAGTTATTCTTTGATTCCCGCAATTTCCTACATCCACAAATCTTTGTGGGTCAGTTGAAGCCCCCGGATTGTCTGTAGCACAAACCCTGACAATTCCCCTGTTATAAACTGCAGGGTCTATGGCTTCCTGAGCTGCCTCTCCTAAATTAGGATTCAAAATAGCAGCAGGATTGGTTCCGCCAGAAATACATTCAGACTCACTAGAAATATCTGTTCTATCCAATTCATCAGAAACAATTGCATCACTGATGTAATTCACAGCAAAACTCGTTGAAACTTGCCTAAATCCACATTCCTCTTCCCCATTTATATTAACACATAACTGCTTGTATCCCGTGGGTGCTGTGAAATCTTTTGTTTCTGAAACACTCTCTCCTCTATTAACATAACTCGAAGCCACATTTATCCTTGGCGTGCTTCTGTAGAAAGAAGATTCTGGAGGGTCTTTCAGATAAACATTGTATGCAACTCCTCTGTCGTTTCCTGAAAATATATGATAAAACACTTTATACTGTCCAGTCGCAGGAACCGTCGCATCACTATAAGGGATCTCGCTAAAGAATGCATGGAACTGAGGAGGGCTATCAGGCTCTATCAAAGTTTCAAAATCTGTTGGTGCTTTAGTAGAAACAAAATTCTTACAAACCTCGCTTCCTGATTCTTCTATACTTCTAGCTCTAAACGCATCAAAACTATTTCCTGCATAATAATTAGTGAAATAATCTATTGAAGCTTCAGTATTAGCCCACGCATTCTGCACTGTCATATACTCTCCACCCCCCCTTACCTGTCCTCTTCCTCCTGTATAAACAAGTTCAACAGCCTTCGGCAACAGAACTTTCGCTAACGGTGCGGCCTGCCTCCAGAAAAATTCGCAAGAATAAACACTATAAATTTCATCACAAATTCCAACATACTCTCCCGATTCGATATTCTCCTGTAAACAAGCCCGATGTTGTTCCAATATTGAAACGTAACTATCAATACCTGCATGTATCCCTGTTAAACAAACAGGGACTGCAACATCTCCCCCTAAAGCGACCGAATTAGGCAAACATAACAAAGCACTTCCAACTATCCCTGATTGCACAACATCATCAACAGGATACTTCCCTCCAAAATCACACCTTGATGTTGGACAAATAACGGGATCACAAACATTAAACAACAACTGACAATCTTCCGGAGACATGAAATCCTGACACTGAACACCTGATGAATCAATTGCAGGTCCTCCAACCTCTATTTGATTACCTAAAATGTTAACAAACTCTCCTGTTTTCCCTCTTGCTCGTGCCGCCTCATTCAACGCACTTATGGCTTGATTAACCTTATTTCTTGTTTGTTCTGCGCTTAAACCATAGAAACTATCTATTGATTGTCCCGTATTTGCGTTAAACTGCCCGCATTTATCGTCTCCTAAATCACCCTGATTAAAATCTATTTCTCCATCATTTCCAACATGACATAACCAAAAACTAGCAACTCTCCCCGAACTCTCAAAAGCTTTTATATTCTTGAAAGCAGGCAAGGTCTGTCTTGTGGCAGCATACCATCCCCCTTGAACATCAAATGGAACAATGGCAGGCGTATCTTTGTAAGGCTCGCTGGAAAAGTACTGAACTTTTGCTTCTTTTATTCTAACTGGCTTCAATAACTCGTCGGACTTCTCGAACTGGCTATACTCTTTTTTCACTTTAGAAACTATTTCACTATTAGTAACATTCTGGTAACCTCCATCATAAACATCTTTAACATACAATTTACCTCCCGTATCTTGCAACGTGACAAAATAAACATTACCATTATACTCAACAGCCTGTACTCTTGAATCAGATCCTTTTACTAACTTATCCCCTGAAACACCAGCATAACCTCCAGTCCATACAGCAACACTTCCCGTTTTACTTTCAACCCCAAATTCCCCTAATCCAATACCTGCCAATAATCCACTATCACTCTGAGCTTTATTATCAAGTTTGATTCTATCATTTATCGTAGAAACTAAAGTTTTCAATTCATTATTCGCTCTTGTTTCCAATCCAGAATCTTTCCTAACTTCAAGCCAAAACTTCAAGTCCCTGGCCTCATTAGGAGAAAGATAAGAATCCCCACCCCCATTTTTAACTAACAAACTTTCAATTTTTATATTTTCATCTCCTACATTAACAAAGCCATATCTCTTGTTCCTTAACTCATCCTCAATATATTTATTGGCAACAGCATTGCTATCAACCCATTTGTCTAATAAAAAGCCCTGATCGCTTGAATAATTATCAGAAAGCCCTTCCAAGACATCATCTTGTCGATTAATAATCCCTTTCATTAAATCAACCTCTCTGCTTATTTCATTAGAGTGCCGATTAAAGCAAGCATCAACTGTAATCCCGTCCTTTCTAGCTTCCGCCTCGCATCTCTCTGTCCATCCACCTTTACCACTCATAACCCTCTGTCTAGCAACTGCTCCCCCGCCCAATCCAGAAAAGAAATTTTTTATTGTCAAAACACCAGAGGTTGCAAAACATGCTGCTTTCATCCCCTTAACAAAATCCCCAAGCCCATCTCTAACGCCCTCCCATCTTTTAATAGTTTCCTCCAAATTATCTATTTTTTCCTGTGCCTTTTCAGGCGTCAAAGCAAAAGCCCTCTTCTCAATTCCTATGTTAACAGTCAGATTAGTTTCCCCTCCAGCCTTAACGGTAGGTTCAATTCTTATTTTAGCAAACTCTTCTAACTGAATTCCTGTTAGTTTCAAAACTCTATTATCACAAACTGTTATGCTATCTCTGTCATTTTCATCGTTAATAACCTGCTTCAATGTAACTCTCTGAATTTTATTTCCCTCTTGGTCTGTACATTTGTAACTCACCCTGGCTGTATCAGCAGTAACATCTTCCAAAGAAATACCTCCTCTGTTGTCTCCATAACTAAACTCGTAAGCTTGTCCTTCTTCCAATTCTATTCTTCTATTCCCCAAATTAAAGTTAGCTTTAGATTTTTTATCTGCTTCATAAATATCCATGAGTCTAATTGTCTTAACTTTGGAATCAATATCTATCGCACTGACTGCATTACTACTATCGCTCAAAAACAAATGAGTGTAATCCTGTTCAAACTTGCCATAACTATCTGGATAGTTTTCCTTGTATTTCTCTAAAAGTGAAAGATGGGTTCTTTTCTTGTTTAAATAGCTTGCAAGGGAAATTGCCTTATCCAATGCCTTTTCTCCATAATAACCCTTATTAACTTCTGTAGAAACTGCATATGGATATTCATCAACTATCTCAAGATAATCACTTATTGCTGAATCAAAATACTCTTCAATCTCTTTATTATATTCTGCCTCATACAGCTTGCTTTCATCGGCAATTCTTAAAGCAGATACATTCACTATTTGCTCATCATCCAACCTAGCCCTACCCTCAGTAAACTCTTTGATACTATAAACATCATTCAATTGTTCCTGTGTGTACTCTCCAGTTCCAGGTATAAACTTAACTTTATCACCCACTTCATAGTTCATTGGCTTAAGTTCCAATTCAAATTCAGAATTCCCACAAATAATTCTAGCCTTTCCAGTTCCAATACCCTCGTAAGATATATCTTTAACAACACATTTATTATTCAAAAATCTGCTTCCAGTGTAAACGTCAACTATATCTCCATCAACATTCAATTTCGCTAGAGGATTAGCAGAAACAAAATTATCAAAATAAACCTTAATCCCAAATCTGCAATAACTGCCTGGAAGATAGATTTCCTGTGACTGCCCTTTATCAACAACAACATTATTTATTCTATCATCACCCCTATATATATCAACAGAAACCCTATTAGCCTCAATATCTCTCAATCTCAAGAAATACTCCCCATTCAAAAAACTCTGTCTAGATTTATCCTCTTCCCATTTTACATCGCTTACAGGAGTCAATAAGAACTCGCTTGTTCCAACACCAAAAACATTTTCAGCATCATAATCAACTCTTGCCCTTAAATCAACGCTAACTGAATCGGGTAAACTTTCCTCATCAGAATTCCTATCTAAAACAATAACTGCATATCCTATATCTCCTTCAATCGGGCTTCCCAACAAAATATCGTTCGTCCTTAATGCTGCTCTGGATGGATGAAAACCAACCCCTACAACTCCTTCAGTTCTTTCTGCCAAGCTAAATCTTATATTTTTAATCCTTTCAACATTTATCAATGGATTCAACTTTATGGCATCCAACTGACAAAATACTGGAACGTTTTGTTCAGCCAAGATATCGCTTCTAACAACAGCCGGCTGACATCCTCCAGGAGAAACTTGTATAATCAAATCCTCTCTAGCCTCACATTGGTCTCTTTCACTTAAAATTGGATAATATGTATTGAGCCTTCCCTCTGCTTGATAATATTTGTTAAAGTCAGGTTCATTATGTTGAACAAAAATTGCACTTCCAGCACTAACTACTGATAGCAATAACAAAACCCAAACAAACCCAAAAATCAATTTATTCATCCGAAAACCACCCCCACATCTCCTGTCTCAAATAACTGATAATTTATCTGTAATTGTTCAAGCGAATCCGGTCTTGGCAATTCCATTACTTCTAAATCAACACTTCCCGATTCCAATTCGTTCTCCAATAAATAAGTTGTAATTCTTCCCCCTCCTGTTAAGGCATTCTCCAATTTAGTCTCTGGCAAATCTATCTCAAAGCATTCTTCCTTTGTAGCTCCAAACAATCCCAAAACCCCTCCCTTAGAAACATCAATACACTCTGTCTTGCTAGATGCAGGAATCACCAAGCCAGTATCCCCATATACATAAACAGAAATATCATAACTCCCTTCCTTCAAATTAACCACATTATTCTCAGGCAATACTGCTGTACTAGTTCCATCTTCAGAAACAAAATAAATTATTGCACTTTCTCCATCTCTTAATTCCCTTCCTGAAACTCTTGCATTAACTACGACATCATATTCCCTATCCAAAATAATATCTGCAAATGAATCCAAATTAGATGAATATGTTAATTCCCCATCTGAATATCCGTCAGCTCTTGCAATAAACTTACCATTAACGCACTGAGGTAAATTAGCCCTTAAAATTGCATTACCATTTTCAATAGAAGTCTCACCCAAAGTACATGTCTGATCCAAACACTTATACTGGACTCTGGCCTCGACGGGATTCAACTGATTATCATAAGTATAAATATCAGCCTGTGCAACATCAAACTCGCATATATCAAACTCATCTTCTGTATAATCAAGATTTGACAAATCAGCTTCTCTAGCAACATTGTTGTCTATTATAACAACTACAGGAAATTGGAACATCTCTAAACCATCGCCAACCTGAATCATAACCGGAAATGCAACATCATAAACATAATGGTAGGGAACATAACAGAATCCTAAAACTCCCAATCCTTCTTGATTGCCAACAGGTTCTGCAACCATTAAACTTTCGTCAACATTATCTCCTGTTATCTCAATCTTGCTAGGCCAGTCATCAAAATAAACAACCCTGACAGGTTCACTAACCCTACTATCCACAACAAAATAATGATCAGTTTCGTTATCCAAGTCGTAATAATTTCCTCTGAATTTAACACTCGCCAAATTTTCAGACAGGCCCTCCTTCAAACCATTAACAACCTCTTCAGTCTTCCATATCTCAGGACTGCAACTAACCTCCACGCCATCAACAGGAGCATAAGTTCTCAAAACATCAATAGAATATTCCTCCAAGAACAAATCCTCCTTTTCAGAGTTATAGACATCTCTTGCGATATTATACAACTTCCCAAGCTTACTACTAACACTAACCTCATGTAACGTCTTTCTAGCATTATTGCCCTCTCTTTCAACAACTAAATCCGAGATAACCTTCACCAAAATTCTCTCATCTTCTATCTGAACATCAACCTCTGCTTCATCTTCATATACATAAAAGCCCCGGGCATAAAATTCGTCAAAAGTGCAATCATCTAAACTAGATTTAATGAACTCTTCCATTTCAAGTTCCACATCATTAATCGAAGGAGGGTTCTCAACTATCAACCCGTTTCCTGAAAGATAATACCAGTACCCTACTTTTGAACCTAAGAAATCCAAATGGCTTGAAAACGGTGCATAATCGCTTCCTGGCTCATATTCTGTGACAAATATCCTTCCCCCTTGCATCCCTGCCAAATTAGCCCCCACTTTCGCACTCTCTTCTATACAACTAGAGTAAAAATCGTAAACAGGAACAAATTCTGCCGGAACTCCCTCGCCAATCCTATCTCTGACAACAAAAAATAACACAATCACTGCAACAATTATAACCGCAACAATAATAAATATTGAAACCTGTCCTTTTCTGTTCATTTCTTTCTTTTGTCTTTGAGAAATGAACAATTGAGAATCTTTGATTTTCATATTATCTATGTTTCCTCCTTTTTTCCAATTTATCTTTAATCAATTGCATTATCTCGCTATTTATATCCTTATTAATAATTCCTTTAAACTCCTCCCACAATTTCTCATCCTCAATTAGCAATAAGTACCTCTTCACCTTCTTTCTCCACGCCTAACAATATCCAACTATTTATAAATCTTCCTTAGTTACTTAGTAAGTTAGTTACTAATAATAAGGATATTTCATATAATGTCCGACTGTTCCATACACTCTTCTAGGCTTCCAAATAACATTTGATTCGTCCGGAATCTCGCCACCCCCTATCATAGTATTTTCATGTAAACCTAAGCATTCGATTAACTTGGGCAAATGCAAAAAGAATTCATTCCTCAAAAGACAAGTCGCCTGAAAGTCATCCACGTAAAAACTAACATGTTTCCGATTTTTATCCGTGTAACCTCTCAGATGCCCTTCAATGCTCCCCCACCCCCTTCTATCAAACCACTCTTGATGAGATTCTGGAATGTCTGGTAAAGCAATCTTTAACCGGCTATTAACAACTGCAAACATTTGCCTAGACCTATGAAACTCTGATTCCGTAATCATAATAAACTTAAAAAATTAAAACTTATAAAGATTATTAAAAAATGGCCCTGCCCGGGATCGAACCGGGGATCTCTCCCACGTCAAGGGAACGTCATAACCACTAGACCACAGGGCCATAACAAACCCATAAACATCAGATATAAAAAGCTTTTTAAACCCATTAAATCAAAGATAAACAGCAAAGACCCTAATACCCAAAGGACGGTATCAGGCGAGCACTCAAACATATGATATATATGTCCAAATAAGATGAAGCTGCCAAAGGAAACAAGGCGTTATTGCCCATATTGT
>Ga0210058_1000255_pt1 | contig 52794 bp, 45 predicted proteins | sample CryGeymeta201511_FD_183979 | JGI IMG/M metagenome (GOLD analysis project Ga0210058, IMG submission 183979) | Groundwater microbial communities from Crystal Geyser aquifers in Utah, USA - Crystal Geyser metaG 2015-11 (SPAdes) (version 2) | ecosystem: Environmental > Aquatic > Deep subsurface >...
ATCAAGTCGGCAGAGTCTATATTGGAGTAAATTAATTGGATAATATGGGATCAAGGACTTGACTCTATGTCAAGGCTATGTTATTATGTTGTAAGTTCTTTGAAAATAAAAAACAAAAACACTGCCCACTTAGAGAGTGATGTGTCGAGTAGCGGTTCTCATCACCCCCCGTTTTGATTTCTTCTTCTCGGCGCGTTTCTCTCTAAGTACAGACTGGTTGGATCCTTGTTGATTTACTCTTCGGAGTTTATTTACATCTCATATTCCTTTCCCTGGTTTACTAGGTCTTAGAAATTTTCCTTCCGGTCTTGCTTAGAGGGTCTAAAAAGCTCATTGAAAACACGCTTCTCAGAACACAAAAAACTAAACTTAGGGAGTAATATGTCGAGAAGGGGAGATTAAACCACACATTGCATTATGCCTCCTTCTTCTCGGCAGTTTTCTCCCTGAGTATTAGCTAGTTGATAGTTTTAAGATTTCCCAAAGTCTTATTACTGCTTTCCTTCCTTGTTAGACGGGCTTGGTGTCTATCAAGTTAGAAGGTTAGAAATTTTCTTTTCCTTTGCTTATTTTTCCTTCGGGATTTATAGGTAAATAGTGAGTTCGCTCACTTTCTTGGGTTTCTTCTCCTAGCTTGCTAGGGAAGGGAATCCATAACCGAGGATTATGGAGTTTTCTTCTAGATATGCTTAGGGAGTTTAATAAGGGAGTAATCCATCCCCCTCGTGATTGCTCTCTTTTTTATGTAATAGCGAGAATCGCGTTTGGCAGCGCAGGCAAATTCGCATATTTGCCGAAGCGTACAACAACTTTCAAGAAAAATGATTCATGACAAAGGAATGAATATTTTTCATAGAAAATCGAGCAAAACCCTATTGAAGTAGTGGCGAAATTCGAGGTTGGAAGAGGAATTCCGAAATGGCAATCCTTGGCTTTAGTCCAAATCCAATATAAAATACTGGCACTCATAACAAGATTAAATGCCAGCATACGAAGACTATTTGGCCAAACTAAATCCGGCACAGCGAGAAGCTGTAACAGAGATAGAAGGGCCTGTTTTGGTAGTGGCGGGGCCTGGAACCGGTAAGACGCAGGTTCTTACGATGCGCATCGCGGAGATCCTTAAGAGGACTCAAATTAATCCTGGGAACATCTTGGCGCTTACATTCACGGAGAGCGGAGTTATTGCAATGAGAGAGCGCCTTAAAGACATAGTAGGAAGCGCTGCACACTACGTTGATATCTACACTTTTCATTCGTTCTGCAACGACATTATCAAGAAATGGCCTGACAAATTCATGTTCGCAAAAGATCTTGAGCCAATCACAGAGGTAGAGAAATATCAGATCATGCGTGGGATTTTAGACAAGCTGAAGCTGGAACACTTACGGCCTTTTGGAAGCAAGTATTACTACCTAAGACCAGCTCTTAATGCAATTTCAAACCTTAAGAGGGAAGGAGTAAGCGCAGAAAAACTCCGAGAAATAATAAAAGATGATGCAGCCAAACTCGAGCAGGAAACAGAAGTGAATCCGCGCACAGGTAAGATATTTGGCAAATTCCTTGACCGCGCAAAAAACATAGGCAAGCAAAGCGAACTGGCGGATATATACGAGGAGTATCAGCTCAAACTGAAAGAGAGAGGTCGTTACGATTTCGAAGATATGATTATGTTTGTAGTCGATAAGCTAAAGACGGACGACTTTTTGCTGGCATATTATCAGGAGAAATATCAGTACTTTTTGATAGACGAATATCAGGACACTAACACAGCGCAAAACTCAGTGGTGACACTACTGGGAAGCTTTTTCGAGAACCCGAATATATTCGTTGTTGGAGATGACGATCAGTCGATTTACAGGTTCCAAGGCGCTTCTTTGGAGAATATTTTGGAATTTACGGCGGAGTATCCTGAAGCAAAGAAGATTGTGTTAAGGGAGAACTACCGCAGCAGTCAGGGGATTTTGGACGCATCGCGTAGCCTAATAACAAAGAATCATGACCGGCTGGAAAACCGTATCGCAGATATTACCAAGGAACTACATGCTCAAACAGTAGGAGGAATAGTCAACTTCGCCGAGTTCGAAGACGGGAATGAGGAAGCTTATTTTATAGCTAAGAAAATTCAAGAGCTTCGGAATGACGGAGAAGATCTGTCGGAGATCGCAGTCTTCTATCGCAATAATGCCGATGTCTTAGATCTCGTAGAGTTCCTCAAAAAGCTGGATATCCCATATGAGGTCAGAGGAGGAAACGATATTTTGGCCGATATTCAGATCCAGAAGATAATAGCGCTTTTAAGACTGATAGACAGGCCGTCTGACGACATGAATTTCTTCCGAATACTCAATTTGGATTTTGTAGACATCGATCGCGAAGACGTTTACAGGCTGACAAAATTCGTGAAGCAGAAACGTAAACACTACTATGACATAATCAGAGATCTCACCGTCCTGAAAGAAGCACAGCTCAAAAACATAGTAAAAATCAACAACTTGGCGGTATTAATCGATCAGTGGATCTCGTATCAGGCAAACATGACGTTCGCGGAGTTTTTTGAAGCGGTCTTAAACGAGTCTGGATGCATGGACTACATATTGAAGAAGGAGGACATACGCGAGCTTAATCGCATCAAGAGTCTTTTTGATATTGTAAAAGGTCTTAATAGGGGAGATCACAGCATGAAGCTCGCTCAGTTCCTCGAACAGATAGACGTCATGGAGGAGCACTTTCTATCTATTGAGGAAACCCCAATCAGCCTTGGCAAGTCGGCGGTTCAATTGATGACTGTACACAAAGCCAAGGGTCTCGAATTCAATGCCGTTTTTATTTTCAAAGCGATCGAGAAAAAATGGGAGAAGCAGCAGTCGCGTAACGAACTCACTCTTTCGGCGGGAATCATGCCTATGCAGGATTTGACAAAGCACGAGCAGGAAGAGGACGAACGGAGGCTCTTTTACGTAGCTCTGACTCGTGCGCGCAAGGAAGTATGTATCTCTTATGCAAAAAATTACGAAATAGGGAAACCGCGTTTGCAGGCACCGACAGTTATGATAAGCAATATAGAGAATCTGCAAAAACTGGACGTGAAGTCTTACCAAGAAGAAGCGAAAGAGAGGCTTGAACTTCTCTTCGCAAAGCCGAAAGAGGAGATGACTGAAGGTGTAAACTCATATTTGAAAGAGTTGGTAAAAGACTATGCTCTCAGCGTCACAGCATTAAACAACTACTTGGTTTGTCCTCGTAAATTTTTATACCAGAATGTACTAAAGGTCCCTCGCGTCAAAGAACGGCATCTGTCATTCGGTACGGCGATACATTATGGACTCCAACAGTTCTTCGAAAAATTCAAAAAGGAAAAAGTCCTGCCACCTGTGGAAGTCCTGATAGAAGAGTTTCGCAAGGGTATGGAGCGTGAAGTTATGACGGAAAAAGACAACGAAGAATCTATCGCGAAAGGTGACAAACTGCTCCGAGAATACTATGCATACAACAAAGACAAATGGCAGATCCCTTATTTCAACGAGTACAATTTCTTGTCGCACAAGGTCTTTCTGGAGGATATTCCAATCACAGGCCAGATGGACAGAATCGAGCCTGTAGATGAGCAAATGAGCACAGTTAATGTAGTAGATTACAAAACAGGAAGACCAAAGACGGAAAACGAAGTGCGCGGCCTTACGGAGAATTCTGATGGGGATTTGATGCGTCAACTTGTCTTCTACAAACTACTAGGTGATGCAGATCCATGGTTCAAGTGGCATATCGTCACAGGCGAACTTGATTTCTTGGAGAAGCCTGATAAAAAAGTCAGGATCCAAATTCTACCTGCCGACGTGCAGGGTCTTACTGCGGAAATAAAGGAAGTATACGGTTGTATTCAAGATCTTAAGTTCGATAAAATCGAGAAAGGAGCACCTTGCGACAGATGTGATTTTAAGAAGATTTGTTGGGGAAGCTAGAGAGCTTATTCGGATAACTGATTCATCACGCAGGGAGGCAGATAATGTTCGAAAGAACTATCACGATAATATGCAGAGCCGCCACTTGATAATAGATACATAGAAACCGGGTCGGTAGTCTCTCCTAGGGCAAGCAGTCGTAGCGAGTGGACTGAATGATCGGTATTATGCGAACGCTCATTAGATTCTAATTCCAAGGATCTGTTTAGTATACGTCCCAAATCCCACAAATATTCCCAAAATGTCATTGTTTTGAAATGCGCCACAGGTATGTCGCCTGTATGATGTACGGCGTTGTCATAAGCCGAAGTAACATAAGCGGTGGCAAGGCCACCAGTTTCAGCATCTTGGCTCAGAGTAAAAACATGACCACCAAAATAACCCGTGATTGCAGTGGGAGATATCGTTATGCCAGTAAAACCTTGTGTTCCAAGCACAGTCCTGACGCCTTGCATGACTTCAGCATCTCGAAGATCTGTTTTCTCAGGGAATTGAGAAAGAAAATCTGCAATATCTTGATTTTGAGGTGCCTCATGAGAAGATCGCATAGATAACTTTATTTATATCTGTTAATTATACCAGATAGTAGCGCTATTGACAAGTATTGTTAAAATGGTATTATGCCTAGCGTGTATTATAACGACAACATTATGGAAAGTTGCGCAAAAGGACTAACTGGGAAATCTGCCACAGTGGCAGCTATTATAAGTCTTGCAGGATGTGCAGGAGATGCGCCGAATGGCCTAGATGAAGCGGCTCAGACATGTATCGAAACCGGCAGTAGTTATAGCTCGGGTTCTGTGTTGGTTGTGGATGATGTTTTTGGAGCAAACAATGATAATGGACAGGAATGTTATGCGATCAATGTTCATGCCGTGGGAGAAGGAGAGGATGGCAGTATGGATGTAACTTGCGTATTCGATGAGACTGATGCTGATAATCTCCAATTAGTAGCACCTGGATCTTTTTATTGTTTAGAGGGTGGATCTGTTGTAAGTGGTCAAAATGAAGTCCATGCAAGATGCTATGAAGTGGTAAATGGAGATACGTGTATTGCACAAATGGATCTCGAGAGTGAGGATGGATCAGAAAGAGGTGACGAATTAGTCATTTATGGAGATGACGGCGGTAAAAAGTACGGGATACAGTAAAAAAGACACCGCCTCGTATTGCAAGCGGTGCCTTACTAAGTCCTACTAAATCCTAAGTCCTAAACCCTAATAACATTCCTACTCTTCGGAGTCTTTAGCTACCTCTTCTTTGACTTCGGTAGCCTCTTCCGCAGTGGCTTCGTCCTTGTCTGCTGTTTGCTTCTTGCTGTCTGTCTCTTCAGCTGCTTCTTCTTTCTTCTCTACTTTTTTCTTCCCTTCAAGATCCAAAGTAAGACCGATCCTGTGGTCATCAAGGTTGACGTCGATAATCTTAGCTTTAACCTTCTGTCCCATAGTCAAATTTGCAGGGGATAGATCGCCTTCTTCCGGCATCTCAGAGATATGGATAAGACCATTGATCTCTTCATTAAGCTTAATAAAAGCACCGAACTGAGCGACACGAGTGATCTCACCATCGACAATAGTTCCAGCCTTGAACTTCTTGGCTGCATCGATCCATGGATCAGGCACTAGTCTTTTCATACTTAGAGAGATCTTGTCATTCTCGATGCCAATCACGAGTACCTCAACCTCATCACCAACTTTTCCATAATCAGAAGGGTCGCTGACATGCCCCCAAGCGATCTCGGAGATATGCACAAGACCTTCAAGACCATCAAAAGCAACGAATATACCAAACTTAACAACTCCACTGATTTTTCCTTTGACCTTTTGTCCTGGTTTAAGTTTCTGCATAGAAGCGGTACGCTGATCAGATTGAGCGGCTTTCTCGGAAAGAATCAATTTCCCATTCTCCTTGTCTATACCTATAACTTTACAGTCAAAAGGCTGACCAACAAGCTTCTGTAGCTTCTGCAGGATCATCGAGCTGTCAGCACCGTTGACACGTGGATAGTGCAGAGGTGCAAGTTGCGATACTGGGATGAAACCTTTGATACCATCAATCTCAAGAAGCAGACCTCCTTTGTTAGCCTCATTAGGTTTGACCTCGATAACGTTATCGTTTTCGTAAGCATCAATGAACTTTTTCCAACTCTTCTCTTGGCTGGCTTTTCTTAGAGAAAGAATAGCGTATCCATCCTCGTTCTCGTTCTCAAGAACGGCGGCTGCAATAACATCTCCAACCTTGATGTCCTTGATAGTATCCTGGCTGTCTTTAACTTCTCTTCCGGTAATAATTCCGGTAATAACACCTCCGATATCAAGCATGATTCTGCTCTTGGAGACGCTAATAACAGTTCCATCAATAAGTCTTCCTGGAATAGGGAATATCATCTCAGGGGAATCTTTCAAAAGATCCTCCATAGAAATGACATTGGATTCGTCGTATACATAGTTCATACAGTCTGTACGCAATAGAGAGTTAAGGGATAAAAACTTTTCATTCGTATGCGCTCTATTGCACTTATGTGTCCACATACGAAAAAAGCGGGTGCATTATAGGTAAACAGGAGTGTATAAGTCAAACCTTTTTAGAAGTTGAGACTTTATTTATTGGAGCTCTTCTCCACGGCAAGTTTGATGTTGTCTCCGTCTTTTGTGACCTTGACTGTGCAGCCTTCAGGGAATTTGCCTTCGAGAATGCCTTGAGCCAATGGATCTTCGACTCTATCCTGGATCTGACGTCTGACAGGTCTAGCCCCATATTCCGGGTCATAACTCAGCTTGGCAAGATTATCGAGTCCAGTAGAAGTAAGTTTGATAGTAATATTCTTGTCTTTGAGCCTCTTTTGCAAATCCTCAATCTGCATCGAGACGATATCCTTGATATTGGCATGTGTAAGTGGGTCAAATACAACGACTTTGTCTACACGATTCAAAAACTCAGGACGGAAATGCTTCTTAAGCTCTTCAAGCACCTGAGTGCGCTTCTGGTCATAAGCTTCTTCAGCCTTCTCGAGCTCATCGGCTTCCAGGCTAAATCCAATAGGCGCAGCACGTTCCGTAAGTTGGTCAGCTCCTATATTGGAAGTCATTACGATGATAGTGTTTTTGAAGTCAACCTTGCGTCCTTTGCTGTCTGTTAGAACTCCATCTTCAAGAATTTGAAGCAGAAGATTGAAAACTTCGTTGTGAGCTTTCTCAATTTCATCAAAGAGTACGACGCTATAAGGTTTACGACGTACAGCCTCTGTAAGTTGTCCGCCTTCCTCGTATCCGACATATCCGGCAGTTGCGCCGACAAGTCTTGAGGTATTGTGGCGTTCCATGAACTCACTCATATCGATCTTAATCAGTGCGTTCTCGTCGTTATAAACCTCGGAAGCAAGTGCTTTGACAAGTTCTGTTTTACCAACGCCTGTAGGTCCTAAGAATATAAAAGAACCAATAGGCCTATTTGGATTAGAAACACCTGTCCTTGACCGTCTGATAGAGGTGGCAACAGCTTTGATGGCGCCTTCTTGGCCTACAATCCTCTTGTGTAGGAACTCTTCAAGCTTCATAAGCCTGTCAGTATCCGTCTTAACAAGTTTTGTAGCAGGAATTCCGGTCATTTTGCCGATAACATGGGCTATATCATCTGTCTCGATTTTTCCTCTGAGCTCTTTTGGCACCTTGACCTGCCTTACAGCCTCCATTCCCTTAATTAATTTGATCTCTTCAGATCTAAGTTCAGCAGCTTTTTCGTAATCCTGTCTCGAAACACACTCTTCCTTCTCCTTGATAACTTTTTCGAGCTTCTTGGAAAGTTTTTTGATCTCACTAGTATCAGACTTGGTCTTCATTCCCTTGAGAGAAGATGCTTCGTCAATAAGGTCGATAGCTTTGTCAGGCAAGAAGCGGTCATTGACGTACCTCTTGGACAAAGAAACAGCGGCTTCGATAGCTTCGTCCGTGATGACGAGATTGTGATGTTCCTCGAATGATGGACGAATGCCTTTTAGAATAGCGACGCAGTCAACCTCTGATGGCTCATCAACCTGAATTGGTTGGAAGCGACGTTCAAGGGCTGCATCTTTTTCGACATTCTTACGATACTCATTGGTAGTAGTCGCACCGATCATCTGCAATTTGCCGCGTGATAGGGCGGGTTTAAGGATATTCGCAGCATCCAGACTGCCTTCGGCAGAGCCGGCTCCCACGACGGTATGTAGTTCGTCTATGAAGAGTATTACATTGTTAACAGACATAGCCTCATCAACTATCTGCTTAAATCTTTCCTCGAATTCACCTCTGTATTTTGTGCCGGCAACTACAGAAGACATCTGTAGAGAGAGGAGTCTCTTATCTAACATATTAGTAGGTACATTCTCAGTCACGATAGCTTGCGCTAGACCTTCCACGATGGCAGTTTTCCCAACGCCGGGTTCTCCTATAATAACAGGATTGTTCTTGGTCTTGCGTTGCAAAATACTGATAGCCCTCTCAATCTCCATATCTCGCCCTATAATAGGATCGAGTTCGCCTTTTCTACACTGATCGGTAAGGTCTGTTGTAAAATAATCCAAGGCTGGAGTTTTTGATCCGCCTTTTTTCTTCTTGTAAGGGGCTTCTTTCTGTTGTCCAACCATAACATTTTGAAGTCCACCAAGCAGCATCTCAAGCGGGTTGCCAGAAGCTCCCTGCATGCCCATAGCGCCACTACCACCTTTAATAGTTTCAAAAGCGGTAAGAAGCTCGTTTTTTACGTCTTCGGGGTTGATCTTCATGTTCTCCAATATGACGGTTGCTGCGGTATTCTCTTGTGAAACGAGAGAGAAAAGCAGGTGTTCCGTACCAACAAACATATGTCCAAACTCAGACGCGAATTTCACTGCGTCCTCGATAGCTTTTTTGGAAAAACCGCTAAGAGATATACCTCCGGGACCTTTCACTCCTGCGCCGTGGGTAACTTTTTTGGCGCGACCAACAGTCTTGAGTACAAGATTTACATTCTCAAGAGATACGCCAAAATTCATTAGTACGGCAGCTCCAAGAGAGTTGGTTTGGCTCAAAATACCCATAAGGATATGTTCTGTGCCTGTATATTCGCTCTTCATGTCTTTCGAAACTTCCTGCGCTACGATGAGAGCTTGCTTAGCTTCTTTTGTAAACTTATCGAATTTATTCGTGTCAGCCATTTTGTTAGTATTTTAAGTGGGTAAAAGTTCGAAACGTTGATAAATTATATCATTTTTCAAGGAGGGGATCACGCATATGGATTTGCGCGAGAGGACGGAATGTCGTGTAGTTCAAAGCACTGCATTAGCACTCACAAGTATAGAGTGATAGCAGTGGTCAGTCAATAACAAACCTCCATGGCTTGTCCTTGCCAATATTAATACTAGTATTGAGTATTGCCTTGATGTTATCAGGTTTGTGTCCTTGCTTCTCAACACAGAAATCAATCCCTTTACATAAGTCTAGTCCATTGTATTCTCTGGTGATTCCTAACTCTATTACTAATCAACAATGCTACCGGCCATATTTACGATGATATCGTAATACTCGCTGGTACCTTCGAGATAATAAGCGCTATTGTCATCTCTCTCTGCGTACACACCTTGTACATTGCCGCTGCTGATAGTTTTGCCATCTTTGCCATTAGCAAGGTCTATAGAGCTTCCACTGGAGACTGCAATACTGAAATCCAAGACATCAAGTCCAATAAGCTCGTCTCCGTCAGCGCTGTCGCTGAAGCTGTAATGACCACCGCCACCACTATAATACCATCCTGCAGGGTATTGAATGGTGAATTCGTAGGGGCCGCTTTCGAAGTATCTGTAGCCTTCCATAATATCTATTGCGGTAGTGTCACCGGCCTTGATCAAAGCTTTAGGCAGGCCTGAAGCTGCGTCTGTACCAGATGAAAGTTCCCAGTCGGTGTATGTGCCGGATCTGAAAGTTGCCAAAACCTCATAATCAAAACCCGGTCCAATACCATATTTCAGAAGTACTCTGCCTTCATCTGAACCGTCAACATAGTTAACATATACATAGTAAGGATCAACAAATTCATACTGAGACACACCGTCAGCACCGGCAACGATTTCCGAAACAGATGCCTCTATGTACGATATAGCTTCGTCGTAATTTTTTTCGGAACTCTCATCGTCGGCAGAATCTTCGGATTCATCAGTCGTATCTGCAGATCCATCTAGCGGTATGACCTTGAAAGTATAGAGAGAATCGTAGAAGAGATTCCTAAAATAAGTCCTGTTGTCTATGTCGAAATTATGATGAGATACTTCGTAAACAACGTCACCTGTGCGATAAACATAGTATGTCTCAACGTCCTCAAGCTCCGATACAACCTTTAGGCTGCTGAGAGAGTCCTCTCCGACGCTGCTCGCTACGGCAATCGCAGCTGTTTGAGGCGAATATTCAGCCAACCATTCGGCAAGTTCCATTTCGGTCTCCATAGTGAAGACCTTAACCACAAAATAATCGTTATCAAGATCGCTAACGGGACTAAGCTCCATCGTGGTGCTCGTTTCGTAAGTCTTATCTTCCTCGTCTTCCTCAGCCTCATACATAGGCAACGTAAACAGCGCATATCCGTCACCTTCCTCGACTTCCCAGTTACTCATGACGTCCCATGAGAACCCAAGATCTTTGCTAGAATAAGTTTCGATTGTGATGTCACCGGATTCGTCGGCTATTTCCTCAATGATGCTAATCTCCATAATATTTACCACGTCCTTGCCTTTCTCACTTGCCTCTGTAACCTCTCCACTGATCTGAATCTTGTTGCCCAAATACTCTTCATCATCAAGGTCATAAACGTCGCTATAAACGTACAAAATATCGCCTTCATCAGTTTGAAGTATGTGAGTCGCATTCTGACTCACCTTGATTCCACCAAGAGACTTGAGGACACCGATGTATTCTTCATAAGAGACTTCGGCGGAATCTTCTCCGCTGCCGAAACATCCATTAAGAGGAAGTACCAATATGGAAACGAGCAGTACAAAAGCTATTTTTTTCATAATCCGTGTGTAAGTTATTTTTTTATTGATTTTCAGCGATTAACATAGTCTGCTGAGAAGGCGCTACAAGACCCAGATGCTTGTAAGCTCGATCTGTAACAACGCGTCCACGTGGAGTGCGTTCCAAAAAACCGAGTTGAAGCAAATAAGGTTCATAAATATCTTCGACGGTATTTTGCTCTTCATTGGTAGCCGCTGCAATAGTATTTAAACCGACGGGACCACCACGGAACTTGTCAGCTATAGTATGAAGAATCTGCCTGTCTGTATTATCAAGTCCAAGTTGGTCTACTCCAAGCGCAGCCAAAGCCTGTTCGACAATCGCAGAGTTAATTGTGTCACTATCTCCATAAACTGTTGCAAAATCACGGACTCGTTTGAGAAGTCGATTCGCAATTCTCGGGGTACGTCTGGATGATTGAGCAAGCCTGACGCAAGCGTCGTCGTTTATCGTAAGACCGAATATAGCGGACGATCTCTCAAGTATTTGTTCTATTTCATCTTCCTTATAAAACTCAAGTTTAATCAGATTGCCGAATCTATCACGTAAAGGAGAAGAGAGCATACTGAGTTTTGTAGTAGCTCCTACAAGTGTGAATTTAGGCAGGCTCAGCCTCATAGATCTGGCTGCAGGGCCCTTGCCGATAACGATGTCGAGACAAAAATCCTCCATAGCACTGTACAAAATCTCCTCAACAGGTGCTTTGAGACGATGTATCTCGTCTATGAATAGAATATCATTAGGTTTTAGATTGGTTAGAATTGCTGCCAAATCACCCTGTTTCTCAAGAGCGGGACCCGCTGTTGTCTTGATGTTGACGTTCATCTCTTTGGACAAAATATTTGCCAGCGTAGTTTTTCCAAGACCCGGAGGCCCATGGAACAGAACATGTTCAAGAGGATCTCCTCTCTTCTTTGCAGCCTCTATAAATACAGATAAATTCTTCTTCACCTCTGACTGACCTATGTACTCGGACATACTCTTTGGTCTGAGTGAAAATTCGTTGGCATCTTTGTCTTCAGTGCTACTCGATGCGATTATTCGGTCGTCTTGCTGTTGAGATTTCTTTGAAACGATTGCCATTGATATAGTACGTAGGAGGTTCGTGCTTTCAAAATACCTTAAAACAACGTAAAATTCCACAAGATGAATAAAAAAGTCTTCTTCAAAATATGGGACTTGGTATGGGTATTTCTATCGGTTGCAGCTCTTGTCATACTGGGACAGCTCTTTCTGGGGAATATAGAGTATTTCGCTCAGATGGACGATGAAAGCTTCGGAGGGTTGGTTTTTTTGGTAATCTACTTGATACAGACTCTGATTTTCGCGATTCCACTTCTGGCAATGATGAAGATACGGGGCGTTGCAATCCGGGATTTCGGATTTAAGAGGGTAGGATGGAAGAATATATTAAAAATCGTCGGACTTGGATATTTGGCCTATATCTCGATAATGATGGTAGTGATGCAGATAACAATCTCGTACAACATTGAGTTGCCGGGGTTCGGCCAGCAGGAGTCTCATATGGACTTTTTTGGAGATCAAAAAGTATGGGCAATCGTAGTTATAGCAATCATTGCCATAATAGCGCCTCTGATTGAGGAAGTGTTCTTCAGGGGATTCGTTTTTCAGACAATGCTTAAGGCGTGGCCTAAATGGCTCGCTTTTATTGCATCGGCAGCTGTTTTCGCAGGTATACATTTGGAATTCCAGGTCTTTATGCCATTGTTTCTTTTGGGGCTGGTACTTAACTGGATGTTTTACAAATCAGGAAGCCTATATCCGGGAATTTTCTTCCACATAGTCAACAACAGTATCGCAATAGGACTGGAGTATTACATATATTTGCATCCTGAGGTTTTGGACATGTACGGCGCGATGATACACTTCGGTCAATAAATCATTGCGGAATAAGACAAGAAAACATAGAATGCCTCTGCAAAAAGTGGTAAAATTACAAGGAAATAGAAATATCCATGCCCGAGTAGCTCAGTGGATAGAGCAGCGCCCTTCTAAGGCGAAGGTCACAGGTTCAAGTCCTGTCTCGGGTACCATCGGTGATTATAAAACGTATCTTCGATTTGACAAGCGCGGCTCTTGACCTGTATAGTTCGGTCATTATGATGCTGCGCACACAAAATAACGTCCAAAACAATCAAAGCCAAGTCATTGGGCTGGACGTCTTGCGTGCATAAATATATTACTTCATATCATCTGCAAAGCGTCCTCCCAAGAAGGGCGTTTTTTTTTATATTTAACCAAATTTTCATATGACATCATTATTTCTGATCAAAGGATTCATTGTCGGTTTCTCTGTAGCGGCTCCGGTAGGGCCGATAGGTCTGCTATGTATCTCGCGTACAATAGAAAAAGGCAGGATGGCAGGTTTTGTGACAGGTATGGGGGCTGCAACAGCAGACACGATATATGGATTCATTGCAGGGTTTGGCCTGACATTGATCACCGGTCTTCTGACAAGCTACTCATCACTGATCCAACTAATAGGAGGAGGATTCATGTTGTATCTTGGAATCAAAACAATGGCTACCAAGACTGTAATAAAAAAATCTGACGCAAAAGAAGGAAGCTTGTTTAGAAGCTATCTTGAGGCACTACTAATAACAGTCACAAGCCCGATGACTATAGCGATTTTTACTGCAGTCTTCGCCAGCGTTGGCCTCAGCACGACAGGAGGTGATTATATCGATAGTAGCGTACTCGTAATAGGAGTCTTGTTAGGATCGAGCACTTGGTGGCTATTACTAAGCTCAGTCACGGCAATCTTTAAGTCTAGAATCAGAGAAAAACATCTGCGTTTGATCGACAAAGGAGCAGGACTGCTGATCTGCGGCTTTGGACTGGTGGGTGCTGCGAGTGCGATTTTTTAAGGACTATTGGATAGCCCAAAGTCCGGCTCCATAGAGCCTATAAAGCACCAAGATAACGTCTTCTCTCAAGATATCATCGGCGGGACCGAATTCACCTCCTTCGATTGCGTCGACAAGACCCATGTCATAAGCGTAGTAAGCGTAAGACCTATACCATTCCGTCTCTTCCGTTATGGGTATATCGCTGAAAAGTTCACGATCTATGTCTACTCCGCTAAGATCAATATTAGCGGTCTCAAGAATTATCTTAAGCATCTCGACTTTATTGACAGTTTGAGAAGGGTAGAAGTTGCCATCGCCGTATCCTGCAACGATTCCTTCCCGTGTTGCAGCCATAATATAAGGAGTGTACCACTCGCCGTCTTCCGTATCTTCGTAAGTGGAGATGGCATCATCGGTTTCGATGAAAAAAGACTGCACGAGAACCTTGGTCGTTTCGGCTCTATTGATTGGCTCGGCAGGAGCTAATTCGCCGGTCACGTCTCCTCCTGTGAAAATGTTATTGGTTTGAACCCATGAAATCGCGCCACACTGCTCATCGGTGAAATCAGTCTCATCTACATCGGTGAAATCGCCACAGGAAGAAGTGACACTCTCATCAGGAGCTTCCTCGTCAGTCGGTTCGTCAGTAATTCCTTCATCTGTGGTCTCTTCAGGAGTCTCCTCGGCGGGAGTCTCCTCTACAACGGCGACTATATATTCGTATGCGCCAATGTCATAAGCATCTCCTTGCGGTCTGCTGTTCCCGACAATGTCAGCGAGGACGAAGTCGCTGCTTAAGTCTTCTCCAGCATCGATCATAGGGCTGCTGACGAGAAGCGTATAGTCGTCAATGGAAACGTCGGTGAACATAGGATTAACAGACATATTGCTTGCGCCGATAGCTTCGGGAGCTTTCGCGCTGCCGGAGGTATACACGTTATGCGGTGTGTTTATATAGAAAGCATTGTAATCAACAACGCCATCGGATAGGGCGGCACGTATATACAAGCCGCCACCATCATGGCTTGCATTGTCGTCATTAGCCTCGTTGTCATAAAAAATATTGTTCTTAATAGAAAGAGCACTGTTATCTTCGTAAATATAAACACCACCTCCGTCCGTATCGGCTGTGTTGTAAGCGAAAGTATTATTATAAATCACAGGATAAGCTTGTAGCCCTGCGTAGACAGCTCCTCCTCCCTCGGTAGCCGTATTGTCATGGAATAGATTGTTGGCAATCGTCAACCCACCGGAATCACCAAGATAAGAAGCCGCAATAGCTCCACCATAAACACCATTATTCGAATAGAATCTGGAAGTTTCGATTAGGCTGTCTCCTGTAAGATTATAGAAATTGATAGCTCCTCCAGCGTTCGTACTGTCATGATTGTAAAATACGCAATCGGATACTGTTAAAGCTGCCGTATAAACATAGATCGCTCCACCGGGAGCTCCACGGCCATTGATAATCGTCATACCGCTAAGCTCTGAAATACCTCCTTCGGCATTGTCGAAGTAAAAAGCTCTGCCTTCGTAATTAGCATCGATAACAACCATGGAAGGGTCGTCAACGTTGCCTGTTATCGAGAGATAAGTCCCTGATACATTAACAGTCTCTTGATAAGTTCCATCTCCAAGTTGGATAGAGCCACCATCTTCGGTGCTATCTATGGCATCTTGAATAGTCGCACACTCTCCGGTCCCATCGGCCAGTACGTTGAGTACGCCATCACCATCGGCATCGACACAAATAACTTCGCTACCAGCAGGACTTGGCCTAAAAGCGAATACAGCTATCAATAAGGCGAGAATCACAAAGAATATAATCTTTTTGTTTTTCATACGATGTTTGTTTTTAAAAAAAACTATGCAAAAAGATTCTAAGCTATCGGAAGATCAAAGACAAGGACTCGTCACTACTCCATAGATAGCATGGTGGAGTAAGTCGTAACGTGATTATGCTTGATAGCAAGCAGCCTGTATATGGTTTCTGCGACCTCTCCACGCGTCATGTCTTCGTCAGGATAGAATTTGCTTCCTGAGGAGGTAGTGATGTTGGTCTCCTTGGCGTGGTTGGCGTAAGCGGCAAACCAGTCCAAGTTATCGACGTCGTTATATGGATCTCCGATGACGACAGGGTCAACATCAATATCAGCTGCATTAAGTACCATCTTGATAAGTTCAACTTTGTTCACGGGATCAGCAGGACGGAATGTCCCGTCAGGGTATCCGTCTACGATGCCGAGAGTTTTTGCAGTTGCGACATAATCCGTATACCACTGGCCTTTTTCTACGTCAGGAAAAGTCAACTTTGATCCATCAGCAAGCTCGGTATCAAGAGCTTCGAAAATCATCTTAAGAGCTTCGACTCTTGAGACAGTTTGATCAGGCTTAAAAGTGCCATCAGCATATCCACTAATAACATCCGTCTCACGAAGGTATTTAATTGCAGTGTAATAAGAATTGTCATCATCTACGTCGTCAAATAAAACTCCTCTAATTAGGTTACTAAAGCCGACTATTGCGCCGTTTCTAGCCTTTATAATAACATCTTCGGAAGATGTCGAAATAAAATCCACAGTCGCAACACCATACTCGAAATCTACCTTCAAAAGCTCTGTAGGTGCAAAATATCCCTTACCGTATGTTAATAGTAGGTCAACCTCCCCGTTAACATTGTAAGCAGGTGTGAAATTGCCATCTATATCAACAGCCCTAAGGGTAATAGTTTCCGGAACGCCGATTACAAAAGAGCCATCGTGTTCAACTGCAAAACCATTTGCAGATTTAAGCTCCTTGATTACAGAGATGCTTGTGCTTGCTTCGTAATCCTCGAGTGCCAATGTCAGAGTAGTGTCGCCTTCGGTTTCAGGCGAGAATACGAATTGATAATAGCCGTTAGAAAAATCATCAGCCTCAATATGATCAATGCCAAGTCTGCCAACAGATGCATTGCTTAGCGTAAGGTCGATGCTTCCTTGGAACGCAGGCTTTGATACTCGGTCACCAGCTTCGTCAAGAAGATAAATATAAACCGACAGATTGTTATTAAGAAGGACATATCCATCATTATCTATGTCGATTGTGTCAAAATCGCGAGTGTCACCTGTGGTATCAGGCTCCGATACGATAGTGATGTTTTCTTCGGCCGCATCATCTTCCAACGTGTCTGCTACGGTTGACGAATAGGTGTAAGTAACGAGATCAGTCGTATTATCCTCCTCGGTATCATCACTAGCTATAGTGTCTCCGTATTCAGCGTCATAGTCTGTATATTTCTGGACATATGCCATTGGATTAACGGTGTAATCCTGAACATTCTCGATGCCAAGTCCGGCATTGATGGCGTCCCAGAATGAATATCCAAGGGAACTGTAATCCGAGTAAGTAAAAGGCCAATAAGGATGCCAAGGGGCATCAGCATTGTCTATCTGGAAGTGAAGATGGTTGGTTGTTGCAGTCCCGGTATCGCCGACACGACCTATCATTTGTCCTTTTTGAACGACGTCACCTTCGGCAACAAGAATTTCACTTAAGTGAGAATAACTTGAAAATAAGTCAGTTGTATATGTATCACTTGATGGGCTTGGAACATCATAATGAGCTACTACGATGTTATTTCCAAAACCGCTTGAGCTATAAGCAGCCTCCTCAACAACACCGTTAGCTATGGCATAAACTGGTGTTCCTTTTAAGGTTTTGATGTCTACGGCAGGATGACTACCGACTCCCTCAATATGGTCATATTCATAATTGCCTTCATACACGACAGAATAAGTGATCTGAGAATTTACGATCTCATTATATGCAGAAGATCCCCATGAATACTGGGAATAGTCGGAAGTCAGAACGCTTGTATCATACTCAGGAAGAGGGATAAGGTCATCACATTCGCTATAGGTTATCCTTTGATCCGCCAAATATACCCAGTCGGGTACGTATTGAATAGGAGCAACCGTGCCGTCAAAAGCAGCATGCTTAGGAGTGCTCAGTAGGCTCGCTTTAAGGTTTGTAGTGTACTGAACAGTAAGCACCGAAGTGAGCATGAGGCTCAGAATCAGTAGCCAATGGACGAAGTGATTTTGCTTTTTATTAGCCATTTGAGTATGTTTTTAGAAATCTCTAAATTATACCAGAAAAATAGTGTAAAATCAATCCTGCGAGGGAAGCCAGAACACAAGATAAATGCTACATTTTACATCTGAAAATCCGGACGAAACCAAGAAGCTCGCAGCTCAAATACGCGAGAAATATCCAACGCATAAACTGATACTCCTTTCTGGGGAGCTTGGAAGTGGAAAAACTACTTTTACAAAAGGGATAGCAAATCATCTTGGTATGGACGAGAAGGATATAAAAAGTCCTACTTTCGCATTGATGAGAGAGTACGATGATTTGCTACACGTTGACTTATATAGACTTGAGCAGCCGGATTACCTGATCATGGATCAAATAGAGGCATTTGTGAGCAGAGGAGGACTGGTGATAGTTGAGTGGCCCGAAGTTGCAATACATTTGATGCCAAAGCCTCACATCCACATAAAAATCGATACGGAAGATGACACAAGGAGGTTCGAAATAACCGAAAATTCATGAACAGCCAAGAAGTACAAGAGCTCATCGAGGAATTCCATGTGCCAAAGCATATCCGCAGGCACTGCGAAAAGGTCGTAGCAATATGTAGATTCCTAGGTCAGAGAATCGACGGAGTGGACATGGAGCTTCTGGAAAACGCCGCCTATCTACACGACATTGTGAGGATTTGCGATTTCACAGTGTGGAATCCGGAGAATATGGCAGATGAACATACGCTGCAGTCCAAGATGAAATGGGAGGAAATCCGCGCGAAATACAAAGGCAGGAGGCACGAAGAGGCGGCTTATGAAATCCTGTCAGGTAGGGGAGAGGTCAGACTCGCTAATCTAATAAAAAGCCACAGATTTTCGAATATTCTGGAAGACGGACTTAAGACTTGGGAGGAGAAGATCCTCTATTATGCCGACAAACGCGTCGAAGGAGACGAAATAGCCCCTCTGGAAAAACGCCTTGAGGAAGGCAAAAAACGCAATGCTGTGACTCCAGAGCAAAAGCTTGTCTCGGACATGGCAACGCCAAAAATCCTAAAGCTCGAGGCAGAGATATGTGCAGCGGCAAACATAAGTCCATCCGACCTTCTAGTCTTGAGCTAAGTAAGCATCGCCAGCGCGACCTTCCGCGACATATATTTTTGTATCAATACGATCGCCAACGATTTCATTAATGGTACTTCTGGTTTTTGGCCCTGCGACACCAGCGCCTTCATCCTCCATTGTGGTAACAAGCCCGAGTTTCTGTTGCAATTTGAACACGGCATGCTGCGTCACCTCGCCGTAATATCCGGTAGGTTCAATAAGGAAGTATCCAAGATTTTGTAATTCTACCTGTAATGAATAAACATCTTCGCCACTACTTCCAAGAGCCAAACTGTTGGTGAAATAGACGGGATCTTCGGACAGATCAGTATACTGCTGAATCTTGGCTAGTCCTTCTTTTAGGAAGTCTATTTGCTCGAGTTCTTTCTCGATTTCAACGTCAGCTAAAGCTTTATCGATACTCCTTCTTGTACTGATACCGAAATGTCCGGCACCGAAATCCCATGAATCGTCCACTATTTCTTGGTCAACTTGGAAGTCGAATACGGCCTGCCAAGTGTCATCACCATAATATCCAGTAATATCATCGTTGTAGTATCCAAGAATTGCTAAATATTCTTGTAGTTTCTGCACGTCATCATTCTGAGTTCCGTACCATAGATCGCTCGAAAATAACTGCGTTGGGAATATGACATTCTGAACGATGCGTTCAGTCTCTGCATAACCTTCCAAATATGTGTCTTCAGAGATAGTATCATCGACTCCGTAAACTGTGACCTCAATGTCCCGCTTGCCCCAATTCAAAGCTCTCTCAAGCCCTTCATCTCCATAACCCATCCAGACATCAAGTCGATCGTAATTCTGATTCCTCTGACCTGCATTTACGATAGCTCCACCACGATCATGTACGGCCACCATTCCAATACCGGAAATATACATCTTTGTGCCGAACTCATAATTACTTGGAGCGGCGATCATGCCAGGATAAACAGGCGTTCCGTCCGCACCGTTGACACCACTGCCGTTCATACGGATTTCAGCGTCATACGATCCCATGTAGTAATAAGCCTGATCTGGGAGAGGGGAGTAATACGCGCTTATTGTAAAAGTTTGCGTATAAGGATAAGTGATTTCGTCAGCCTCGGCAGTCGCAGGCGACTCTACTGGCATAAAAGAAAAAACCAAAACAGTCACGAGCTCACACATCAGTACTGAGACCAAAAATCTAAGGTACGTTTTATCTTTAATAATAGTATCTTTTCTCATGGTGTAAGATCTAGGAGCTGTTCATATAACCAACTTCGAGTGGTTACCATAGAAAAATTCATATTCAAGGAATGAGGAGCGCGGTGTACTGGTAAGTACATAAGTGACGAATAACGAAGAAGATGCATTTTTCTATAAGTAATCCAGAGGAAAGAAATAGATTTGAGTAATTTTTGCGTTACTCCTCCTAGAAGTACCTTCCAGGTACTCCTTCGTCGTCCTTCCTTAAACTTGCTCAAATCTATTTCTTCCACTACTAAGTTGGTTATATGAACAGCTCCTAGGAAATTCCTAACTTCTTTCTGATATCGTCAGCCTCGGACTTGGATCCTTTTTCGACTTCGCCCTCAATTTCTTTTTCGAATTCCGCCTCAAGTCCGGAGACTTTTTGCTTATGCTCTTTGACAACTTCTTGCATGGCCTCGGTATCTTCTCTGAGGTCGGATTGAATTATCTTAGCTTGTTGGTCTTCTAATTCTCTGATTTCATCATCGATTTCTTCGAGATGCTTTTCATCGGCATCTGCAGCCTCGGCGGCTTGATCGGCCTCCATCGAAAGGAGCTCCTCGACCAAATCTATTAGGTCCAAAGGTATGTTTGAATCTTGAGGCAAAGATTCGAGACGACTTAGTGCCTCATTCTTCTTACCGGAAGGCACGTACTCGGCATTCTGTAAGAGATCTATAAGGTTTTCAATTGTAATATCCATGATTGGTTGGTGATTTGTTTATGAAATTGCATCATTCAAAACATCTCCGGCAAAATTTATGCCTTTGAAAGTATTTGTTTCATCATCGGCCTCGAATTTACGACTGTCTCTTAGTGTAACTCCTACGGCCTTACCGTCTTTGTTTGTATAAAGTGCTTCGGTCTCGGTAGTCATCTCGCCGGTCCCAAGATCAATACGAATAGTCTGTGATTTTGGCGTGTATTCAGTCGTGCTTTCGTAAATATGATCCATGCCGAGAGCATGAACCTTCTCCTTATCTGTCCTCTTGATTTTTCCAAGTTTCGAGATGTCGGAATACTGGACTTTTAAGACGAGCTTGCCATCTTGACTGTCTGATACATAAGCATTCTGAGTTGTTTCACGGGTGTCAACAGTCCTATTGCCATCCTCACTAACTCGAACTGCGGCTAGAGCCGGATAAGTCACGGAAAGGAGTTGTCCTACAGGCATTTTCTCAAGAGTTTTCCTATTAATCTTGTTAACTTTTGTCTTGAGATTCATAGCGGCTTCCATTCTGCGCATCTTAACATCCTTCTTCGTGAACAACGTGCCGTAAAGTTCACGTAAAGTTGCGTACTCTTCTGCGGTGATAGCTTTGTCGTTAAAAGCTCGATCAAGCCTTTTCATCATCTCACTGTCGTCATCAGGAGCTCCTTTGAGCTGATCTTGTTTCAAGAACTCGTCAAATCTCAGCTTCATTTCGGAATCCTTGGCAAAAGCAGGGATTGAAAGAAGATATTGCTTGAACTTATTAGAGACTTCGATAGATTTTTTGAACTCTTGTTTATGCCTTGCCTCATAAGCCTTCTTAGCACTGGCAGTTTCGGTCTCAACACGTTGGACAGAAGCTTTGGCCCTATTAAGTTCATTGAATCTTTCCGGCTGCATTGCAGACAGCGACTTAAATCTACTCTTTGATATACGTCTTCGTGCTTTGCTCCAGAACCTTTCAGAGAGGTCAGGGTCGCGTAATGCTTGCAAGAAGGCAGTGTAATTTGTAGCTCTCTGTTTATTCTGAGTAATGGCGGAGCTTAGATTTTCTTTGCTTCGGCGAAGTTCTGTAAGTTTCTGTGAAACAATAGCAACCTCTCCTTCGCCCCATTTATCAACTCGTCCTTTTCTTATATTCTTTACTTTGTGAGTTGTGTCTACCGCTGCTTCATCTAGCTTCTCATTGGCTCGAGTAATAACTCCAAGAGCTGCTCCCTCGTGGTAATCATGGACGGCATTATCGACATGTTTGTCGCTCGAAGTCTGAGAAACTTTACCAAGTAATTTGTGCATACGATCCATGGCTCCACCATCGAATGTGTTGATATGGTCAAGGAGTCTTGAAACCTGATCATCAAGGTATTGACCGCCGTCGTTAACATCTCTTGCTGTAATTTCAAGATCAGTCTTCCCTCCACCATTAATATCAGCTTCCCTAGCGTCCAAGCTACCGTCGCGATCTTCTCCTGGAGTAGAAACAGCCAGCAAGACAAAACGACGATTTTTGAGGAAAGTGTCTTTGTACGCGGAATGTTTTAAACGCATTTTTTTGTTTTTAAATCTTAATAGTATACCAAAAAAACGCCTTGGGATCAATACCTTGTACCAATTCGCGATTAAAGCATTACGAAATATGTAAATGGTTTTCTTGTCTTGCAAGGCGCGGCTATCGCGGAGACGCCGGAGTATCGTAAAATAGCTGCAACGCAGCTTGGTGTTCAAAGCAAGCCGGTCTTATTGCTGTTTGAATAAGGCGATATCACGTCCAGGACGGCCATAATTCGTATAAATCCAAATCTCGCCATCAGAGATAACGGCAGCCGCAATATCACCGACTCCACCATCCGCTTCGGTAAGGACATTGCCATCGGCATCAACGAAGTCTACATCGAGCATTTCGTCCGGCCAGTTAAGTCCGTCGGTCGAAACGGCGACACCCTGAGTCTCCGTTAAATAAGTGGCATACATAAGGTAGTACCCGTCAATTTGAACGACAGTCGGATCGTGCCAATCCTCATACAAGATCTCGTAATTCTCCCACGTAAGACCGTCTTCGGATGTCATGAGTGCCAAATCGCTTGGCCCATTTTGATCGTCGAGCGTATTGAGCGAAACAATTGCAGCAAGTGTTCCATCCTCCGCTTCAAAATAACGACCATGACCTGCTAGAACGAATGGAGATTCTTGGTCGTAGTTTTGGATGGGAATCCGCGTACCGGACTCAGGGGTGAAAGTCATGCCATCATGTGAAACGGCACTGAAATTTTGATACAAAGGCCTGGGATCACCGGCATGATCCGTGGTTGCACGATAATACATCCTGAAGTCACCATTTTCTAATCGAACAATGCTCGGGCCACCGATAAGATGCAGTGGGCTCTTTAGATCATCCTCCCCCTCAAGAGCGACGCCTTTCACTTCCCAGGAGATGCCATCAGAAGAGTCGGCATACTTGATCGCCGAGCTTTTGCCGTCCGATTCCGCAAAAAACATTCGGTAAGAGCCGTCATCGAGCGGAACAATCTCAGGCATAAAAATCGATCCTTCAACCGGATCGCCTTGAGCTTCACCAATCGTAAGAGTAACAAATTCAAAGGTCGTTGGTGCTGAAAATATTCCTTGGTCATCTAATCTAGTCATTGAGAGAATTGCAACGAAAATCACGATAAAAACAAGAAGAAGTGCTATTGCGAAACGTTTAGACATAGACGCTCAGATTAGTAAATGCAGATTAATCAAATACAGCTCCCAGTCTTCTGAATACCTCTCTCTCAACGAAATCTTTGTCTCTACCGAATTTAAGTCTGGATAGCTGCTTAATGGCATCGCCAACTTCAGGATCGCCTTCTTCCGTATAAGGATTAATAGGAACTATGGAGAAAGGTATACTCGGCTGTGTATCGATAGACAGTTTCATTACGGCCTTGTATTTGTCGATATTAATTAGATCTTGATCGGAGAAAACAGGAGCCATCTCTTTGCCCATGAATTCGGCATCTTGAGCACCGATCTTATACGATATGATAGTGCCAACGTTACCGAAGATAGCATCTTTGAGGGATACCTGCTTTGAGCCTTTCTTAGCAGCGGAACCTTCGAGCTGAGCAAGATATTGATGCGCAAGGTTCAGGCTTAGTTTGTATTTTCTAGCCTCGGAAAGGATCGACTCAATACTGTCCGTAACGTAGTTTTGGAACTCATCTATATATAGGAAGAATGGTTTTCTAGCGGACTTGTCCAAATTCTGTCGACGCATAGCGGCCATTTGCAATTTGGAAACGATAATCATACCGAGAAGCTTCGAGTTAAGCTCTCCTGTTTCACCTTTTGACAAATTCATTAGCAGGATTTTTCCGTTGTTCATTGCGTCGGTAAAATCGAAAGCGGACTTCGCCTGACCTATGATGTTACGCATCATGCCGTTAGTAACAAACGCGCCAAACTTAGCGGCAAAATAGGGGATCATCTCTTGTTTCTCTCTCGCGCCTGTCTTGGCCATTTGATGCAGCCAGAAAGATTTAACGATGGGGTTTTTCACATGTTCAACTTTTATCTTCTGAAAAGCGTCATCGGTAAACAGCCTTACTATATCGGTTAGTGACCCTCCTTCGGGATCTGCCATCAGGGTTAAACATCCATTACGGAAATAGTCCTGAATACGTGGACCAAATATCTCTTCATCGAAAAGTTTGATCATAATATTCATAGCCTCAAGTGCGACATAGTCCCTCTCTTCGTCTGTGTGAGCCTCAAGTAGATTGATGCCAAGAGGCCTTTCCAGATCGCCGGGATTGAAATAGACTACATCGTCAGCCCTTTCCCTTGGTATAAAAGGCAGGATGTCTTCTACGAGCTGTCCATGTGGATCAATTACACACAAGCCTTGTCCATCTTGAAGGTCTTGCCTGATCATTACCTGTAAAGTAGAAGATTTACCTGTACCAGTTTGTCCAATGATATAAAAATGGCGGAACCTATCGTCAGGTTTAATGCGTACCTCGGTTTTTACCCCGCGATATATGTTGTGGCCAAGTAGGAGCCCTTCCTCGGGAAGATTTTTCGGAGGTGGGGCAATTTTGTAATTCTGCCAATTGATAGCTGGAGATAGGTTGTATTTGACATCAGGAAGGTGGTACATACTCATGATTTCCTCCGGGCTCAAGATCATGCGCCTACGGAAAAGTCTCTGAGTCCAGTTCCTGCGAAAGTGCCTATAAATGAAATTCTTAATTAAGGATCTATCACTGTGGTAGCGAGTGTACTGGAAAGAGTTGTTGTCAGGACTTCCGAATTGGGAGAAACCTCCTCTTAAAGTCGTACATAGGCCATCCGCAGCGGCCATGGTAGGCGCTGAGGCCACAATTCTTATGATGGTTTCATAACCGACCTGAGTGTTCTTCTGTTCTATAGCCTTAACTTGCTCGTCTGTAAGAGGTGTCGTGCGTCCGGCTTGATCAGGCTTAGTCCCGAGATATTCGTCGGCTGGTCCTCTCATGAGTAGGTTGAGCATAGCGCCAAGCCATGCGAAAGGATTAAGCTTGGTAAGCAATCCGGCAGGCTTAGCATCCATGATGTCCTTAGCGATTTTGCGTCCTCTCTTTTGCCAACCATCAGCTGCAGGGCGAATCATGAACTGGATAGCGGCAGCCTCTTTTTTATCAACCTTGGACATGATATTAGTCATATTGTTGAGCGGATCGGACGTCATATGCTCATAAGTCCTGATAGGGTAGCATGGTGACTTGCTAAGCTTCATGTACACACCGGTAGCCTTATTGCCTTTCAAAAAGACATTGTAATCTTCAACCTTCTCAACATACGAGTCGGCATAAAACGAAGTGAGTTGTTTTTCTACGAAAGTAGCCAGTTTAGCAGGCACTACGCAGTAGAAGTCGATAACACCATCTTTGACGACATACTCAAAGGATAGAAAGTCCTGGCCTTTGAAATAGTCAACAAGCTTGGAATTATGAATCGCATAAAGCGCTTCATAGAATTGTTTCATAATTGCGGAAACCTCCTTGAAGTTTTTTCCGCTTGAAAATTGATCTCTCTCTTTCTCGCGATCTTCTTTGGACTCTTTCTTAGGCGTCCTGATAAGCAGAAATACCATGTTATAACTGCGCCCAAGATTGAACCGCCACCTTGTGAACGCGACGATTCCAAAAAACAGAGCAGCAAGTCCTATCAGAGCAATAATGGAAGTCCAAAAAAGGTTCATTTTTGTTTATTTTCTTCTGTAAATTATACCATAAGCTTACGCTTTAGGCAAAGATACTTTGATGTGCATTTCAGCGACTTGCTCTGCTGGAAGCTCAGTTGGTGCACCTGTCATAATGTCTTTTGCCTTCTGATCTTTTGGAAAAGCGATTACCTCGCGAATATTAGGTTCGTCAGCAAGTAGCATAATGAAACGATCAAGGCCCCATGCAATTCCTCCATGAGGTGGCGCTCCGTACGAAAATGCTTCGAGCATATGTCCAAAACGCAATTTTGCATCTTCTTTTGATATCCCAAGTGCGTCAAAAACCTTGCTTTGCAAAGCGGCATCATGGATTCTGATACTGCCACCGGCGATCTCTACTCCATTCATGACGAGATCATAAGCCTTTGATCTGGCTTTCGCCGGATCCGTAGTAAGCAACTCGGCATCTTCATGCTTAGGGCTTGTAAAAGGGTGATGAGCGGCAGAGAAATTCCCGGTTTCCTCATCAAGCTCAAACATAGGGAAGTCAACGATCCAACATAGAGCCAGCTTGGAGTCATCCCGTAGTCCTAATTTGTCGGCAATCTTAAGTCTGACAGCTCCCAATACGTTGCAAGCTAGGTCGAAGCGATCTGCCATAAAGAAAACATTGTCTCCTTCGACAGCCTCAGTACGTTCTTGGATCCTTTTTAGCTCATCTTCTGACAAGAACTTGGCTATAGGACCTTTGACCTCTCCATCTTTCCATGACAAATAGGCAAGTCCCTTCGCTCCATAAGACTTCGCAAGTTCCTCGTATGAATCAGTTTCGCTACGAGGCATATCAGCTCCATTGGATACTCGTAAACACTTTACAACACCTCCGTGTTGAATGGTGCCGGAAAAAACCTTGAATTCGGAATTGGAAACTATGTCAGAAACATCGGAAAGAGGCATTTCAAAACGCAAATCAGGCTTGTCACTGCCATATTTACTCATAGCATCATGCCAAGTCAATTTTGGCACTGGCGTCTTAAGGATCTCCTTATTAGGAACGTTGTCTGTCAGTAATTTGATCAGTAATCTCTCGTTGAGATTCATGATGTCGTCCTCATCAATAAAAGACATCTCGAGATCCAGCTGAGTAAACTCGGGTTGTCTGTCTCCTCTCTGATCCTCGTCTCGAAAACATCTGGCAATCTGGAAATACTTGTCCATGCCGGCAACCATCAGTAGTTGTTTGAGTTGCTGTGGGGACTGAGGGAGCACAAAGAAAGTCCCAGGATAAATGCGTGACGGCACTATGTATTCGCGGCTGCCTTCGGGAGTACCCTTAATAAGAATAGGAGTCTCTATTTCAAGGAACTCCTCCTTATCAAGAAAATCGCGAATTGACTTGATGACACGGTGCCTAAGCTCAATATTTTTCTTCATACGCTGACGTCGAAGATCCAAATATCTATATTTAAGCCTAACATCTTCGCCAACTTCTTTGTCTTGATCAATCTCGAATGGTGGAGTCTGTGCGCGCGATAAAATCTCTATGAAATCAGCAAGAACCTCGATTTCACCAGTGGACATCTCCTTGTTGGACTGACCTTCCGGCCTTCCTCTAACAACTCCTTTTATGGTAATGACAAATTCACTGCGAATACTCTCGGCAGAGATATGCGCATCTTTATTGCCCGAAGGATCAAATACGACTTGCGTGATCCCATATCTGTCACGAAGATCTATAAAAATCAAGCCACCATGGTCTCGTCTTCTGTGGACCCATCCGGATAGAGTAACCTCTTGGCCAACATCTGTAGTTGTTAGCTTGCCGCAAGTATGTGTTCGGTACATCTGTAGAATTTGTTATCTGAAATTACGGATCAGATTTTCGCACGATCAGAGGCAATTATCAAGGACTCTATGAAGAATATGGTTACGTTACGAAATTTACACGATTTGAGCGAAAACAGCGAAAAGCGACGAAGGCGTATCAGGCTAGATACATCAAGGAGCTATGAGCTATTTGCAGCCAAATTATGGAGATTGCAGTAGTAAGCAGCATTCTTCATAGAGTCCTCAAGAGACCTCGGCTATACGTCTTTGCAGGTCTTCAGTAACATTAACTCCAAAAGGGACTTTAACCTTCTTAATCTCCTTTTTTGACTTGATATGAATTTCAGTTGGCCTATCTCCTTTGTTAGCAAGTAAAACCTCTTTTATTTTTGCCAAAACATCAGAATCGGATTGAGAAACGTTGATAATGTAAGGTGCTTCGTTTTGTGGCGCCTCTGTATCAAGGTCTATGTCTTCGATGATGTCAGTTGATACATCTATGTCCTCTTCCAAAGTGGGCTGAGACGCTATTTCAAGCTCTAGCTTTTTGCTCTGCCTGGAAACCTTTTCATTCGGATCGAAATCGCCGGAACTTTTAGCGTTTTCTATCATTCTCTCAAGTGAAACCGCCTTTGCCTCGTCGCAAGAGAATTGCAAATCGCCACGCCGTTGGTCCAACTTTCCACTCATAACGACCAGTACATCTTCGGCAAACACGTGTCCATATTTGGAAAAAGCTCTCGGGAAAATAATTGCGTCAATTTTCCCGCTAGGATCCTCGAGCATAAAAGAAGCCATATAACTGCCGCTTTTAGTCATGATCTTCCTGTAGTTGATAATGATCCCAGCCATGTTTACACGCTTGCCAATATCTTTCTTGGTAATGTTTTCTGCTATCAAGGCCTTCTTCTTGATATATTTTTTCAAGCCTTGCAGGGGGTGGCCCGAGACATAAAGTCCAAGATATTGCTTCTCCCAGAGAAGTTTCTGATACGAGGAAGCAGGCTCGGTATCTTTTAATTTCAGGGATGATTTGGTGGAGGCGTCATCCATGTCGCCGAACATGTCTATTTGTCCATCAACTTTGGTTGCTTGGATATCTTTCGCAAAAGTAGAAATCTCATCAATATTAGCAGCAATCTGTTCGCCAACTCCAATACAGTCAAAAGCTCCTGAATAGGCGAGAGCCTCCAGTGCCTTTTTGTTAATCAGTTTGGAAGGCACTCGCTCAGCGAAATCCTCTATCGATTTGAATTTGCCTCCAGCCTCGCGGACACTAATTATCTCTCTCACAGCATTCTCTCCAATACCTTTGATAGCACAGAGACCGAAACGTATGGTTTTGTCATCAGAAGCTGTGAAATTAGATCTGGACTCGTTGATATCGGGAGGTAAGACCTTGATGCCCATTTCTTCGCACTCATTAATTTCGATCACGACCCGATCTGTATTTTCAGCATCACTGGATAGAAGAGCCGCCATAAAAGCCACCGGATAGTGAGCTTTCATATACGCAGTTTGATAAGCTATGAATGAGTAACAAGCTGAATGAGATTTATTAAATCCGTATCCGGCAAAAGGCTCTATCACCTTCTCAAACATCTCTTCTGCGAGCTGTTTGGTATGACCTTTGTTTTCTATGGCTCCGTCAATAAACTTTTGCCTCATTTCAGTGACGATTTGCGGGTCTTTTTTCGCTATACCTTTAAGAAGCAAGTAGGCTTCTCCAAGCTCCAGACCGGAAAAAACTTCCGCCAGCATCATGATTTGTTCCTGAAATACAACAACGCCATAAGTCTCCTTCAAAATAGGCTCAAGAGAGCTGTGTAGATACCGAATTTTTTTATCATTATGCTTGCCTCTAATATAGTTAGGTATCCACTCCATAGGGCCGGGCCTATACAAGGCATTCATTGCAATAAGGTCTGAAAGTTGAGTGGGAACGAGGTCTTTGAGGTAACGCTTCATACCTGCAGACTCGAACTGAAATACACCAGTAGTGCGACCTTCCGCCATTAACTTAAATGTATCTACGTCATCGAGTGGAATCTTATTTATATCAATATCCTCACCTGTAGTTCTCTTGATAATTGCCAGAGCTGTTTGCAATATAGTCAGGTTTTTGAGTCCTAAAAAGTCCATCTTAAGAAGTCCGAGATCGGCAATGGGCTTCATAGAATATTGCGTCACTATCCCATCTTTCCCACCAGGAGGATTTTGAAGTGGAGTATACTCAACAAGAGGATCATCGGCGATAACTACAGCACAAGCGTGTGTGCCGGCATGCCTTATTGTTCCTTCGAGTTTGATAGCCATATCAAGAACATTCTTGGAAGCTTCTTCATTCTCATAAGCTTTGCTAAGTTCAGGGTCATTTTTGACAGACTCCTTTAGGGGAGCATGTTTACCAAGCACAGGAAGCGGAACCATCTTTGCGATACGATCAATATCCGCATACGAATGCCCCATAGCGCGTCCAACATCCCTCACGACAGCTTTCGCAGTCATAGTACCGAATGTAATAACTTGCGCAACCTTATCTTCTCCATACTTGTCAACGACGTAAGTTAAGACCTCGTCCCTTCTGTTGTCGGCGAAGTCGATGTCTATATCAGGCATACTTACTCTGGCAGGATTTAAAAATCGCTCAAAAAGCAAGTTGTAGTGGAGCGGATCAAGCTCTGTAATCCCAATAGAATAAGAGATGATAGATCCTGCGGCAGATCCTCTCCCCGGACCAACAACTATATTCTTTGACTTGGCATATCTGACGAAATCATAAACAATCAAAAAATAGTCCGAGAATCCAAGCTTCTCAATAATGCTAAGTTCATAATCAAGGCGTTCCTTCGCAGCTTTCATTTGAGATTTGGGATATCTTTGCTCCAAGCCTTTTTCGCAAAGAAGTTTCAAGTACGAATCGGAGGTCTCTCTGTTTGGGGTCTCAAAAGATGGTATTTTGTTCTCGCCAAACGAAAGATCAACGTTACATCTTTCGGCAATAGCGAGAGTGTTGGAGACGCACTCCGATGAGATTTTGTCAAAATACTTCTTCATTGCCTCTGGTGACTTCATTGAGAAGTCGCCATTATATCTAATTCTCGTCTCGTCAAAGATAGTCTTCTGCATCTGTATACAGAGAAGTATGTCATGTGCGTCAGCATCCCCAGGTCTTGCATAATGGCAGTCATTAGTGGCTACCATAGGTACGCCAGTCGCTTTGGCGAGCTTCACAAGAGCCTCATTTGCAATTACCCAGTCTTCAATCTCAGGGTGATTCTGCAGCTCAAGGAAAAAACTGTCTTTGCCAAATATCTTCTGGAATTTTGTCACAAGCTCACGGGCACCAACCTCGTCTCCAGCAAGGAGAGCTTTGGTTACAGGGCCACTCAAGCATGCGCCAGTGGCGATAAGCCCATCACCATATTTTTCAAGCAGTTCGAAGTCCATACGAGGCTTGTAATAAAAACCTTCAAGATTAGCTAGGGTGGTCAGCTTCATAAGATTCTTGTAGCCCTGTTCGTTCTTAGCAAGCAAAACAAGATGACTATACTTGGAGGAAGGATCTTTTACGCTTCGGTCCTCGGTGATATAAGCCTCACAACCTATAATTGGCTTGATTCCTGCGGCTTTGAATTTTTGATAGAAAGAGATAGCGCCATACATAGCACCATGATCGGTGATAGCCATCGCCGGCATAGAATACTCTTTACACAGATCGACATATTCATCAATTTTACCGAGACCGTCGAGAAGACTGTAGTGAGTATGGTTATGAAGATGTACAAAAGACATGTTATGGCGGCGGGTTCGGATTAGAAGGGCGAGTCGATCAGACTCTTTTTTTAAGCAGAGGCCTCTAGTTGTAGGAGTCGAGATTTTGCTTAAACCATTGGTCAATCGAAGTAAATATCTCTCCGACAAAAGGTATGTTGACCAGATATTGGCTGAGTATATAGCCTGCTAGTGCCAAAAAAGCCGTAGCTCCGATTATAAAACCAAGACCGCGAGCAGTTCCGGCAATGAAGTTGTAAAGAATAAGTCTCTTGACGGACGAGGCATATTTGATGAAATCCTGCATAGTCTCAAACTCCCCAACATTGAACTCGATATTAACCGGACGAGCTTGCGTAGCCGGAGCTGTTTTTTTGGTAGGCATATTTGTTTTATTAATGGTCTCTCAAAAAATAACATCTCGGAACCGATTTAGGAAGCGTATTTTGGTTTGACTAAAAGAGACCTGGCAATAATAATGCTATAGCTGACTTTTTGAAAATTAGCCGCGGTGGTGGAATTGGTAGACACGCTGGTCTTAGGAACCAGTGGGGTTAAACCCGTGAGAGTTCGAGTCTCTCCCGCGGCACCATTATACGAATATGAAAAACATATACGACATCCTCAGTGAATTAGGGGTGGATTATAAAAAGTATGACCATCCTCCAGTTTATACGTGTGAGGAGTCGGAAAAATACACGGGACATTTACAGTCAGGTAAAGATAAGAACTTGTTTTTGCGTAATAGGCGAGGTGATACGCATTATTTGGTGACGGTAGAAAGCAGTAAGACAGTTGATTTTAAAAAACTCAGCTCTGTTCTTGGGGAAAGCAAACTAAGCTTCGCATCACCAGAGAGGCTGAAGAAATACCTAGACCTCGAGCCGGGATCGGTAACCCCATTCGGGCTTATAAACGACGCAAATCATGAAGTTAAGGTCGTCATAGATAGAGGCCTCATAGCTCATGACAACATACAGTTCCATCCAAATACAAACACAAGTACGATAGTGGTGTCGAGAGAGGATTTTAAGAGGTTTCTCGAGTGGACACCGGCAACTATATCGTGTTTGTAGACGTCTAGCCTTCCGCCGCAGACCCGCCTGCGTAAGCTGGCGGATGAAGGGTGTCTAGCCTTCCGCCGCAGACCCGCCAGCGTGAGCTGGCGGATGAAGGGTGTCTCGCATCTTCTTGATGTGATATTGTGCAAGCGTGGAATTCAAGAGGCAAACAAATTGTGTATATCGATGTGAATATCACATAGTTCTGACGAGCAAATATCGTCGAAAGATATTTAACGATGGGATTTTAGCGTACATCAAAGAGACGTTTAAAAAGCTTGCACAATATCATCCTGAAATAGAGATATTGGAGATGAATCACGACAAAGATCACGTGCATTTGTTGGTGAGTATACCTCCGAAAATGAGCGTGGGGAGTGCAGTACGAATAATCAAATCAAACACAGGACGAGATATGGAAAAGAAGTTTGAGTTTTTGAAGGAGGTATACTGGGGAACGGAGAGTGTTTGGAGTGGAGGTTATTTTGTTTCAACGGTTCGTATCAACGAAAAAATCATTCGACAGTACATCGAGAAGCAGGGGCAAGAAGATGCGGGACAAGCAAAGCTTGCATTAGGCTAACCCCGCCTGCGTAAGCTGGCGGAAGTTTAGCGATAAACTGCACTTTTGCTTTTTGACGCAAATCACGAAAAAAGATCTTACCATCATTGCCTCTATCAAACGCCCATATGCCTCTGTGACCGAAGCTTTCTGCATATTTCAGAATAATATTCATTCTTGTTTCGTTGAGTGTATGAATATCGTTCTCATGTACTTGCAGCTTAAGGAGTATTCCATTTACACCTACCCCATGAAGCAGAAAACCATCTGCAACCTCTCGTTTACTCCCATCCCATACAGCAGAAAGATTTTCCATTTTTTTGCTACATTCTTTGTTTATATCTGTTAAATCGTAGGCAATGATGGTATCTTCTTTGATCTCATCCTTTACTCTCCGAAGAGAAAATTCATCAACTTTATCCTTCAAATTGATGCTGCCAAGATGATGAGAATACTTCTCAGCTTGTTTCTTAGCCGTTTTACTTTCGGATTGCACCAAATGTCTAAGTATAGGTGTTCCTGCTGTAAATAAGCCTCTTATGATCTCTGATACCGCCTTCTTTTGCGGGACTGTGCAACCCGAAAGTACGCTACGGCTATTGTTCCGAACATAGTCTTGGATGTATTTATACATTGCAAAAAGGGGATTAAATTATGATGTTCGTCAAAATTCAATCACCTTTTTTGCACTTTCCCAAGCCTTTCTTACAGGTTATCTACAAAAAAATCGGGGTCTTTTTAGACCTCAAGGCTTGACCGACCCGCCTATTTGTGTTAGAATTTGGCGATGACAAAAATCCATAACAAAAAAAATGGACAATCAAAACACTCAAGTGGCAGAACCGAATACAAAAAAACGCCATAGAAAAAAATTGATAATTGGAGCCGTCATAGCATCTTTCCTCTTGATAGGAATTGTTTTCGGCTCTATGACAAATTTCATGGGTAAGTTTACTCCTAAGCTGAGTCAGACTAGCAAAATCAACGAAAAAAGTGTCAGCAATATTGTTGTTGATAATAGTGTTAATAAATTTGATCGTACTACGTCGTATGATGATAATCTCAATTATATAGACTTGGCGGAAGGGAGTATGAACTTAGCAGGAGATTATCGTACAAGTGCTGGGAGTGCATATCGAGAAGCTGTAGGGCTAGTGCCCGGTATTCAAAGTGGCTCTATACAAGCATATTTGTCTCAAGCAGAAACAGCAGCTACTAATGCTGAGGATGCTGCTGCTGCCGCGCAGTCATATGCCGATGTGCTTAACTCTTATGTGACAGGTTCTTTTGGTTCTGTGAAGGTTGCTGAGGTAAAAGCGGAATTAGATGAGGCGCAAACCGCACTGGATTCCTTGAGTATTTCATTGTCATCAGCTGAGATATTCGAAGCTTCGACTAAGTCTACCTATGATGCTGCGCTCGAGGATTATGCGAGTGCAGAAAAAGCTTTCTATAAGAAATATGATTATTATGATATCTGGGATGCAGATATTCATGATGAAGGCTTGGCTGATGAGTGCTTGGATGATAGTTCGAGTACAACTTGTGGCATGTGTTATTACATCCCGGATGGAGAAGAATATGCATGGGGAACACAGGACGATACGTGTGAAGCACGCCTTGGTAATTATATACAGACTTTGCAAGACATGTCGCCAGCTTATGATGCATGGTGGGATAATTTCATTAATCTATCTAGAATTCAGCTTGAGATTGTGAGTGCAGAGGCTGCTGTTGCTGAGCTTGAGATTGAATATGCCAAGTATGATGTTGGGTCAGCTCAGGAATATGCTGATCAGGCTTTGTTATATGCTGTTAAAGCTAGAGATTATGCTTCTGATATTGCCGACCTATCCAATGATAGTACTAAGTCTAGCAAGAAATAAGATGGTTTCTAACACAAACAAAAAACAGAACAAAAACGCCGCGCGGATTTCTATAGGAGATCTAACTCTTATGGTTGAAGCAGGTTATAAGAATGTTGAATTCGTACTAGATGAGTTCGACATCGATAATAATGATTTGGCGATGCCAAGTTTGGATGTTGTAACTAAGGTCGTTTCGCATGCAATCGGTGGCAATGAGTTGGATGTTATTTCTTGTATGCAAAGACCTGTATTCCTATTGATTCCTATTGCTTCAGGTATAAGGTATCTCGAAGCTCTGAATAAATGGGTTGGGTCTCAACAGATTTTTTCAGATAGCAAGTCCATTGATTCTGACGTGGAAGAGTCTTATGTATTTGTATCTGATTGGGGGCAAGGAGCTATTGATCGTTTGGAAAAGCGGAACAATATCTCAGGCGGGAAAATTGTTGGTTGGAGGTGGGCTTTTGTCGATAGTGTTACTGGAGCTGACAAGCCTAGTGATGCGGATGATGTTTTGATAAATAGAATCGAGACTTTCAAAAAAACTAATGGTGACGGTATCGCTCTTTATGAGTATATGATGCTAGTTATGTTGAGCCTTAAGAATGGAGATACTGTTGATCAGCATACATGGACTGTTATGACTGGTGAGCCTACTTATAATGATTCTGTTTTGGGTGGTTATTTCGATTCCGGATATGCCTATTTGCAGATGAGTATAGTAGGTGTTCCGTATCCTGCAGCTCGCTTTAGATCTATGGTCTCGGGATCTTTTTAAAAAACTATTATGTTAGAGCAGATTCTAAAACTTGTAGCAGGGCATAACGCTCCTGATGTTCACTTGAAGACATCTCAGGCTCCGATTCTTCGTATGCCTAATGGCAATCTTCTTGTTGCTGAAGGGCAAGCTTTAACTTCCGAAGATGTTTATGATATTGCTCGCAAGATTACGAGCGACGAAAAATATGCCGATTTTGAAAAGAACAAGCAAGTAGACTGCGCATACTCTTTGCAGGGTGTTGGGCGGTTTCGCGTTAATGTTTATCAAGAGCAAAGTGGTCCTGCGATAGCTTTTCGGTTGATTCCAGCAGAGGTGCCTGCTTACGCAAATCTCGGGCTGCCGGAAGCTTTATCTGATCTCGCCATGAGGCCGAGAGGACTTTTGCTCGTGACAGGGCCTACTGGATCGGGGAAATCCACTACATTAGCATCTTTGATTGACCTTATAAATCAGAATAAGAGGTCTCATATCATTACGATTGAGGACCCGATTGAGTACGTTTACGAATCTAAGAAATCTTTGGTGACGCAACGTGAGATAGGAATTCATTCCAACTCTTTCCCTGATGCGATCAAGGCGAGTCTTAGACAAGATCCTGACGTGATTATGGTAGGGGAGATGCGTGATCTTGAGACTATCGCTGCGGCGATTACTCTTGCCGAAACAGGACATCTTGTACTTGCTACGCTCCATACTCAAGATGCGGCGCAGTCTGTTGATCGCATGATCGATGTTTTTCCCGCTTATCAACAACAACAGATTAGAGCTCAGCTCTCGGTCTCTTTGCTTGCAGTTTTATCTCAGGTGCTTGTCCCAAAAAAAGAAGGTGGTGGGCGCATTGCTGCCGCGGAACTTATGATTAGCAATGATGCTGTGAAGAACTGTATCAAGGAAGGAGAGACTCATCAGATTTATTCGATGATTCAGATTGGACGCGAAGAGGGGATGCAGACTTTGGATACTTCTTTGGCCGCTCTTGTGAAGGCCGGGCTTGTAACACCAGAAGCTGCCATCTCCAAAGCTCGTGATGTAGAACAGTTTTTGTCTTTGATTAGATAACAGATAACAGATATGGCGGAGCTCAAAGAAATTGTAGATTCATTAAAAGACTATTTGCAAGAGGTGTCATTTCAGTCGCATCAAGTTGTCTTCAAAGATGGAGATGACAGTCGCGAGATGTATTTTATTACCGAAGGGAATGTCCATATAGTGAAATCTATCGCAGGCAAAGGCAATAAGATACTTGCTGTGCTTGGAGCAGATGATATCTTTGGAGAAGGTGCTTTGCTTACAGATAAGCCGCGTGGTGCGTCTGCTCAGGCGCTTACGGCAACGAAGGCTTACAAGCTTACGTATGACTCTTTTCAGAAGCTTCTTTTGGATGAGCCTTCCAAAGTAGCCGAGATGCTTATTGAGATTATTCAGATCGTGAATGGCAGATTGCAATATGTTAATTCCGAACTGATTACGCTTTATGACGTGATGCGTATTTTGAGCAATAGCCCTGATGATATCGGGATGGTCGCTCATGATATTATAGAGAAATTTATCGAAGTGTCAGCGGCACAAGAGGGTGTGATTTTACTCCATAATGTAGCCACGGAACGCGAAGATGTATTGGCTACATCTGATAATAGTACTGCTGATTTTGTTACTCAGGTTATGGGTGGTGTTTCCGAGAAAGCTGAGGACTTTATGCAGAATTCCAGTATCCGTTATGATAATGGCGAAGAGAAAGTTTTGTGGATCCCCGTAAGGAGTCTCGAGGGGAAATATCTTGGCGTTGTAGTGCTTAATCACGAAGACGGCTCGTTTGCCGATACAGATGTAAAGCTTGCTGTTGCTATTACCGAGCAGCTTGGTACTGTTGTCGAGAGGCATTATTCCAAGGAGAGTGATAAGGAGCGGGTGAGGCTTAAGCAGCAGATAGTGTCTGGGTTGTAGGGCGAAATCTTTTTCAGAATGACGCTGTTGTGCTAAAATCTTTCTAGCTATCTTTAGCCAAAAAATAAATATGGATGATATAAAAATTCCTGACGATGATATGGATGACATCGGAGAAGGTGATGACGATTCCTCCGAGGTTATATTTGATGATGATTTGCCTGATTTGGATGCCGAAATAGAGAGAGATGTCTCTTCGGAAGGTGAGCCTGCCAGTAAGGTGAAAATTACTTTTGGGCGGTTTGTGAAGCTCGTTGCTAACCATAGTTTCTTGGATATTGTCGAAAAGAACTCTGATCAGGAGATTATTATCAGTACCAACCTTCTTACCGATTTGGCTAATGCTCATGATGGCCAAACCGAGAGAAAGCTCCCTATTGTTTTTATACTTGGCATTGTGATTGGCGTTGCTGTCACTTACTTCTTGCTCTCAAAGTAATATGTATTTGATTTGCCGCTAGGGCTTCGTCCCGCTAAAAGTGGAAGTGCAGAGTCCCTGACCGTTAGTTTTGTTGCCATATTTCTCCTTTTTTGATAACCTCCTACAAGATCTAATCCAACTTTATGAAACTCAAGTACAAACGAGTCATGCTCAAGGTATCCGGAGAGGTACTGTCGGACAAATCCGGGCATGGCATCGATTTTTCTGCTGTCGAGGCTTTGGCTGGGAGGATTCGCGATCTCCATAACCTCGGATGCGAAATCGCATTGGTCGTTGGTGGTGGCAATTTTTGGCGCTATCGCGATAATGCAAAAAAATCTATCGAGCGTCAGGACTCCGATACTATAGGTATGCTGGCTACTGTTATGAATGGAATTGTTGTTTACAACGCTCTTAAGAAGATTGATGTGACGCCTAGGATTATGAGTGGCGTAGCTTACGACGTTGTTGAGAAGTTTGACTCCAAATTCGCGCGCGGGCATCTCCGGAAAGGACGCATTGTGATCTGTGCTGGTGGCACTGGAAGACCTTTCTTTACTACAGATACGGCTGCTGCCCTGAGGGCGCTGCAGCTTGATTGTGATGTGTATTTGAAAGCTACCAAGGTTGATGGAGTTTATGACAAGGACCCGAAGAAATCCAAGAATGCTATGAAGTTCGATAATCTCAGCTTTGGCGAGGCGCTGGAAAAAGATCTGAAAGTCATGGATCTAACAGCAATCTCTCTTTGTAAGGACAATGAACTTCCCGTGATAGTTCTGGATTATTGGAAAAAAGGCAATCTGGAGAAAGCCGTAAAAGGTCAAAAAATCGGCACTTTGATATCTTGAAATCCTGTCCTACACCCTAAACCCTAAACCCTACCCCACATGCCATCTCGGAAATATATAGATCAAGCTAAGCAGGAGTTCGAAAAAGCTTTTACACATCTTCATAACGAGTACTCTAAGCTGCAAGTAGGTCGTGCTAATCCTTCCATGGTCGAAGGTATGCTTGTCGATGTTTATGGCAGCTCTCAGCCAATGAAGTCTATTGCTACAATTACTGTGCCTGATCCGAAGACTCTGCAGATTCAGCCATGGGATAAGTCTAATGTAGCTCCTATTGAGAAGGCTATTCGCGAATCCGATCTGGGACTTAATCCTGTGAACAATGGACACGCCATTATGCTTAATATTCCGCCTTTGACTGAGGAAAGACGTCGTGATCTTGCGAAGATCGTAAAGAAGCTCGCGGAAGAGGCTAAAATCAGTGTCAGGAATGCACGTCAAACAGGTCATACAAGGTTTAAAGAGCTCGAAGCAAGTGGTAAAATCACAGAAGACGACAAATATGGTGCTGAAAAGAGGCTTCAGGAAATCGTTGATGAATATAACAAGAAAATTGACGATGCCGAAAAAGCGAAGGAAGAGTCGGTTATGACAATTTAATACCTTATTATTATGAGTATTGTTGTTTCAGTGATAGCGTTTTTGATCATCTTCTCCCTAATTATATTCGTACATGAGTTGGGGCATTTTATGGCTGCGAAAAAGGGTGGTATTGAAGTGCAGGAGTTTGGTTTTGGAATGCCGCCGCGTATTTTTGGTAAGAAGGTAGGTGGTACGGTCTATTCGGTTAACTGGATACCTTTTGGTGGTTTTGTAAGGATGCTGGGGGAAGATCCATCTGACCCTAATGCCAAGAAAAGTAAAAAGAGTTTCTCAAACAGGCCGCTCAGAGTTAGGATTGCTGTTGCTATTGCAGGAGTAGTGATGAATTTGCTGCTTGCATTTGTATGTTTGACTATCGGTTTTTGGGTTGGTATTGAGCCGCTTATTGTGACGAGCGATGATTTTATGAATGCTGTGAGAAATGGTAATGTCGAGATGGGCTACGAGGAACTTGCCGAAGGAGATGCCGCATATCTTGTGGCTTTGCCTAGGGTTGCTGTCTACGGCGTTGATCCTGGGTCTATGGCCGAGGTTTCTGGTTTTATGGCAGGCGATGTGATCTTGGAGATTGATGGTGAGCAATTTTTCTATCTTTCTGAGTACGATTCGCTTAATGCAGGTTCACCGAGCCAGTATGAGGTTTGGCGTGATGGAGAGGTTGTCTCTATTGAGAGTGCTGCCGATGCTGCGCAAAATGCCGTTGTTAGCTATGTTATTTCGGGTTCTCCTGCGGAAGATGCTGGGCTTGAGCCCGGTGATTTGATTTTGAAATTGCAAGGAGAGGCGATATATTCGGCTTCTGATGTTTTTGATATTACAAATGGCGTCGAAGATCAGGTACTGCAATATGTCGTTCAGAGAGGTAGCGAGGTTGTTACTTTCGATATTGCCAGAGGGGATGATGGTTATGTTGGCATCTATGTCGGTAATGTCGATTTTGGAAATGACACTGGGCTTTCCCTCTATGATACGAGTCTTGATACTGTTGTGTATGGTGTTCAGCCTGTTAAGTATGGACTGCTTGGCGCTCCTAAGGAGTCTATCAAAGAAATATACAGACTGTCTTTGCTTACTGCCGGTATGATTAAAGATCTTGCAGGAGACCTCGTCAGTCATGGCGAAGTGCCCAAAGGCGTGGCTGGTCCCGTTGGTATTGCGCAGATGACGCATGTCTTTGTGCAAGAAGGTTTAGCCTCTGTTATCAGATTTATCGCTATACTAAGTTTGAGTTTGGCTGTCTTCAATATTATACCGTTTCCAGCTCTTGATGGTGGAAGATTGGCGTTCTTGCTTTTTGAGGCTATTACAGGACACAAGCCTAATCCGCGATTGGAGATGGCTCTTCACGGGCTTGGTTTCATGCTGCTTATGCTGCTTCTCATTGCCGTTACTTTTAATGATGTGGCGAATTTGTTTGCTTGGTAGGTGGCGAATAACAAGACACAGATGGCAGAGGGCTCGATTTGTCTCTAGTTGCAAAACAATGTTGGGAAATATCAACTTCTTTTTTGGCAGATAGGCGTTACAATAGACAGCCCTACCACATGTTTTAGTTGTTCATGACCGATTCCTCCTACAAAGATCTGTGGACTGAGATTTTGAAACGCCTCAAGTCCAAAGTAAAAAAAGCCCATTTTGTCACATGGTTTCAAGATACCGCGGTCATTGAATTTAAGGACGGGCGGATGATTGTTGGAGTTCCTAACGTTTATGCTCGCGATTGGCTTGAGAATAAGATGGGTGATGACTTGGTTTCTACCATTAGAGAAATAGATCAGACTGTCTCCGACATTGTTTTTGAGGTGCATCCTAATCTTGGACTTGCCGATGATACGCGCGGCGTCGATATACAGTCTTTGCTTGATAAATCTCCGCGTAAAATTCGCGGCAAGCAGGAGGTCAAGCTTGCGGAGGGCGTTGTAAGTAAATGTTTGAATCCTAAGCACACTTTGCAGAATTTCGTTGTAGGTCAGGACAATAGGCTGGCTCATGCGGCTTGCATGGCTGTTTCCGCTAACCCCGGAGGTGCTTATAATCCGCTTTTTGTATATGGAGGTGTAGGCTTGGGCAAGACTCATCTACTGCAGGCTACAGGTAATGAGATCTTGAGACACTACCCTGATAAGGTTGTTGCTTATGTCACTTCTGAGAGGTTTACCAATGAGATTATTGAGGCTATCGGGAAGAGAAGTGCGAGATCTTTTAAAGATAGATATCGCAATGTGGATTGTCTGATAATTGATGATATTCAATTTCTTGCTAATAAAGAGATGACTCAGGTTGAGTTTTTTCATACTTTTAATGAGCTTTATGACAATAGGAAGCAGGTTATAATCAGCTCTGACAAACCTCCCAAAGAGCTCAAAGGACTTGAAGCCAGACTCACGAGCCGATTTGAAATGGGCATGATAGTAGACGTGCAGTTCCCTGATTTCGAGACCAGACTCGCTATTTTGAATGCGAAGTGTCGTGAACATCAAGCTTTGATTGCACCTGATGTCCTTGAATTCGTTGCACACAATGTTCGCAGTAGTGTTCGCGAGCTCGAAGGCGTGCTCTTACAGGCCATTGCGCAGGCTCAACTTGAAAACTCGACTCCTACTATACGAAGTGTTGCCAGAATCGTTCAGAAGCTTAATAAATACGATGCGTTAGCCGGTTACGATGATGCAGGCGACGATAGAGCGGTAGCCAGAAGTCCTCAGGACATTATCGATATAGTTTCTGGTTATTATAAATTGCCTCATCAACAGCTACTCGGGGCGGATCGTCACAAAGGCATTATGAGGCCGCGTCAGATAGCTATGTATCTTATCAGGCAAGAGTTGAAACATTCTTACGAGGAGATAGGAAAGCTTTTTTCCGGACGTAATCATACTACTGTTATGCATGCGGTCGACAAGGTTATGAAAATGCTTCGCAAGGATTCATTGCTTCTTAGAGATGTGAATGCGCTAAAGGTGGAGATGGGAATGTAAAGGTTTTTGTTATTGCTATTCGCTAGGGCTTCGGCCTTTTAGGCCTGCAGAGCCGCTTATAGCAAAAACAAAAACCTTTGGTTGCTTGTGATTTCTCGCTAGGGCTTCGACGCTTCGCGTCTGCAATAGGATTTTGCTCAACTCGTTAGAGATTTTGTTATCCTGTCGTCACCATGATTGCAAAAATCACTACTCGTTGTCCTTTGTCTTCTGGAAGTCTCGCAGAGCTCGTCTTCCATGCGACTGCGGAACGCAAAATTCGCTACTACCTTGAGTCGCTCGATACAATCACAAAAAACTTAGAGTTCGTCGTCTCGCTAGGGCTTCGGCCTTTTGGGCCTGCAGAGCCGCTCATAGAAGAAACAAAAATCCTGATTTTTGGAGTTCGGAGGAGCTACGCATTGGATTTCTCGCTACTATATAAAAAAAAGGATAGAACTGCACACACTCTATCCTTTTTCAAATTGCTAATTGGCAATAATTATTGCTCTTCTCTTGGTCTAGCTTCGTTTACAATAAGGTTGCGCCCCATGAAATCTTTTTCATGTAGAGCTGATACAGCTTTGTCAGCCTCATCGTCATTGACGAATGTGACAAAACCGAATCCTTTGGAACGTCCAGAGAACTTGTCTTTAATGATGATAGCTTCTTCAACCTCGCCGAACTCTGCGAAGAGTCCTTTAAGATCGTCATCAGACGCGTTCCATGAGATGTTTCCGACAAATAGTTTCTTTGCCATTTTGTGTGGGGACTAAGTAATAATGTTTTCGAACTTTGTTTAACCTATGTTAATCGAACTGTGCACGTTGTACAAATTGACCTAAGAGAAACAGGAGCTCTTCGTTAAGTGTAGCAGCATAATCTAGTTTTGGAAAGCCCATTTTCGATGTTTTGTTATTTTGCAGAGGGGAAGCCTTTATGCTATAAATAAGGCACTGACCATTAAGCAAAGCTTATGCGTAGACGAAGGCGTCACAGCCAGAGGGAGTTTCTATGGCCTTTTATATTAATAATTTCTATAGGGCTGATCATTGTGCTGCTTGTGCAGCTTGTTTTTAGTTTCTTTGCTCAAAAGGAGTTAGAGATGAGGAATAAGGCGAATTTTTATATAGATCATGGTCGTGCTGAGATGATGGAGTGGGGAAGTGATGAGTTTCTCAAAGCTTATAACGGTGGAGTGATTCTAGGGGGAGATACAATTCAAACTAAAGCTGAAAGTAGGGGAGTCTTAGTTCTTTTTAATGGTACGGAAATACGTTTTGATGAAAGTACCGAGGTGACTGTTGAAACTCTTGAAAGTCACGGAGATGAAGATGAGCTGGCTCTCAACCTTCATAAAGGACAAATCTGGGTAAAGCAGGTGGTTGGTTCTAAAGGCACTGTGGACATCACTGTTAAAACAGGCAATATTGATGTTCACTCAGGAGTCGGTCAATACTCTGCTTCTGATAGGGGAGAGCAATCAGTACGTGTTTTTGAGGGTAGCGTTGATGCTTCGTTGGTTGAGAGGGACGGCAAAGATATTGTGATTGACGAGGTGAATGTTGGTGTTGGGCAGCAGATTTATATGAGTAGTGCTGATGTTGCAAGTCTTATTGAGAGAACAAATATGAACTTTTTGACAGCAGTCTCCGATAGTTTTAAGGATACGGATTTTTATAAATGGAATATGACTTATGAGTTTGAGGAGAGCAGTCAGGAGATCGAAGTTAGCCCTGACGAACAAGATGATACCTCAGGCGAAGTTAGTCCTGATGAAGAAGAGGATGATGATGCTTCTGAAGATACCGATCCTGAGCTTGCGCTAACTAATCCAGCTACCAATCCTTCTGTGCTTGATGGTGATCAGCTCTATATTACTGGAACAGTCACCGGTTATGCCTTGAAGGTCGTCGTTACCAGCTATTTACCTGATGGTAGTGAGGAGCCTTATCAGCTCTCTTTGTTCGAACCCGGTGATACCGATTGGAGTTACAATGCCGCTATCTATTATGAAAATCTCTACGTTGGCGAGAACAAGTTCGTTGTGACAGCTTATGATGCGTCTGGATACGAAGCTGATACTCTTACTGTTACGATCAATGTTGTTGGTGACGAAGAGGAATCAGAGGATTCGGAAGAAGTGCCGGTAGAAGAAGAGGATTCGGAAGAAGCTGCCGACTTAGCTTGTGGCAGCGTGACAACTCCTGTTGTTTCCACGGTCGGAGGAGAGACTTGGACTGATGCCATGTATGTGACGTCCGAAGGGTATGTTCGTATTTCCGGTACTGTCGAATGTGCCGACTTGATAGAGGTTAATGGCTATAAGCTGACTTTGTTTGAGTCAGGATCGACTTCTTGGAGTTACACCGCCGATCCGTCTTTTGGTAATCTTTTCGAAGGAGAGAATACGTACGAAGTTGTTGCTCTCGATGCCGCCGGCAACAGAAGTGAGCCTGCGTATTTTAGCATTAATTATACGGCTCCCGCGGTAGAGTAGGGCTCTTATATTCAATATTTATATTGACAATGTTTTTTTCGTAGCTACAATGTACTGGCTAACCGATACATTCGTATGACTACAAAGCAAGCACATTTAGATGACCTATTCAGGCTTTTTGCGAAGCCGAGGACGGCTAAAGAGAGTGAGAAACTCCTTAGGGATCTTCTGACTCCGCATGAGCTTGATCAGGTTGCTGAGCGTTTGCAGATTGTCAAAAGGCTCGTGAGTGGCATGTCTCAGCGTGATGTTAAGGATGATTTGGCCGTTAGTATCGAAAAAGTTACGCGAGGAGCTAAGGCTTGGCGTAGCAGCAAAGGTGGTTTCAAGCTGGCTTTCTAAAGCCTACTTGGAATTCCCGCCGAAAACCATTTGTCGACGTATGTCGATTTTTTTTAAATTTAATCTTATAAATCATGTTTGATCTTACGCTAAAAGCTATTAAAGAATTGTCTGGGAAAGGAAATTTTGTCTCCCTGACTACTGAAATTACATCTGATACTGACACGCCCATATCTATTTATCACAAGCTGTGTGAGAGGCAGTCTTACTCTTTCCTTCTGGAAAGTGCCGAGCAGGATGCGCGTATGGGACGATACTCTTTTATCGGGTTTGATCCTGTTTCCATACTTCGATTTGAAAACGGATCTGACTTAAGTCCCTTTGATGTTATTGAAAACGAGATGAAGAAATTTCGTATTGTTGATCTTGGGTCTCGGAGGCGGTTTGAATCGGGCTTTGTTGGATATTTCGCTTATGAAGCTATCCGCCATATTGAGAATGTATCCATTCCGCCAAACGAGTCTGCATCACATATCCCTGAGTCGGTTTTCTTTTTACCTCGTATTATGGTTGTTTTTGATCACTTGAAGCATACTTCCTATCTGCATTATGTGATGAGTCTTGATGGTGATATCGAGGCTAATTTCAGTCAGGCAGTGGAAAGCTGTGAGAATGTCCTTGATGCGCTTAAGAGGCCATCAGAGATTGCCGCATTTGACGAGTATAGTGATGTTTCCGAGCCTGTGTACGATTTGTATCCTAGTAAGGATGAGTATATCGCCGGAGTCCATGAGGCTAAGCATCTCATCGAAAATGGGGAGATATTTCAGGTCGTTTTGAGTCACAGTATGATTGCAAAGACGGACAAGACTCCTCTTGATCTTTATCGAGGCCTTAGGCGCAAAAATCCATCACCTTATATGTACTTCTTGAACTGTGATGATTTCTCTATAGTCGGGGCTTCGCCAGAAACACTTGTTCGCATAGAGGATGGTGATGTACTGCTGAGGCCTATAGCTGGGACGCGTCCACGTGGCGATAGTGACGAACAAGATAGGCGGTTTGCTGAGGAATTAAGAGCCGATCCCAAAGAATGTGCGGAACATATGATGCTTGTTGATTTGGGGCGTAACGATATTGGTCGTATTGCTCAGCCAGGCAGTGTGAAGGTGACTGAGATGATGTATATGCAGAAATTTTCGACAGTGATGCATATGGTTTCCGATGTTGTCGGGCGCGTGTCCGAAGGGCGGACGATGTTTGATGTTTTTAAGTCTTGTTTTCCTGCGGGGACTCTGAGTGGAGCACCTAAGATCCGTGCGGCTGAAATAATTTCTCGTTTGGAAGGTCGGCAGCGTGGCATTTACGGAGGGGCCATTGGGTATTTCGATTTCTCCGGCAATATGGATTTTGCAATTGCTATTCGCACCATGGTTTGTCGAGGCGATACGGTTTTTCTGCAGGCCGGTGCAGGTCTTGTATACGACTCTATTCCTCAGAAAGAACACGAAGAGTGCTTACATAAGGCGCAATCGTGTCTGGCAGTTTTATAGCGCTCCATTCACTAAACCCTATATCCTACACAAAATGAAAACTTTGATTCTGGACAATTACGATTCTTTTACTTTCAACCTGTATCAGTATGTTGCTGAGCTTTCGGGGAACCCTATTGTTAAGCGTAATGACGAGGTCACTCTTGATGAAATTCGCGAGATGTCTCCTACTCATATCATTATTTCTCCTGGTCCTGGTCATCCCGAAAGTACGCAAGATTTTGGGGTGTGTGCTTCTGTGATTGAGGAGCTTTCTATGAATATTCCGATCTTGGGTGTGTGTCTTGGTCACGAAGGTATTGCTTTGGCTTTTGGAGGGCGGATTTGCTCTGCTCCTGAGATTGTTCACGGGAAGGCGTCTGATATCAAGCGTATTGAATCTCATGAGTGCGTGTATCCAGATATTCTGAAGCGACTTCCCGGTATATTCCGAGCTATGAGATATCATTCTCTGATTATAGATAGTGGCTTTATTCCGGATGAACTCTCTGTGACTGCTGAGACTTTTGAAGATGGGCTTATTATGGCCGTTCAACATAAGACTTATCCGGTATATGGTGTGCAGTTCCATCCCGAGAGCATAGGTACCGAGACCGGTAAATATATCTTAAGAAATTTTCTCAATGTCTAAATTCCACAAAATGTTGAGTGGGAATATGCCTGATGCCGAGATCGAATCTCTTCTGACCGAAATGGCTGAGCGCGGTGAAACCACGCAAGAGATACTGGACTTGACTGTCGTTTTGCGGAATATGGTGATCCCTGTACAAGGGCATGAGGACGCGATTGATAATTGCGGTACCGGTGGTAGCGGTCTTGAAAGGATTAATACCTCTACGATTTCAGCTTTTATACTGGCAGGCGGCGGTGTCAAAGTTGCTAAACATGGTAATAGAGCTTCTTCAGGTAGATGTGGGAGTTTTGATGTTCTTGAAGCCGTTGGTGCGAGGATTGATCTTGATGCTGCGCATGTTGAGAAATGTCTTACAGAGACTTCTCTTGGGTTTATGTTTGCGCCGTTTTTTCATCCTGCGATGAAAAGAGTTTCCGCCGTAAGGAAGAAACTTGGATTCAGAACGATTTTTAATATAGTTGGGCCGCTGGTGAATCCTGCAGGTGTAAAGAAGCAGGTTATCGGCGTTTCGGATTCGCATATCGCTTTCAAGATTGCAAAAGTTCTGTCCGAGCTTGGTCACGAAAAAGCGCTTGTCGTTCATGGTTCTGACTCTCTTGATGAGATGACTGTGACGGGGATGAGTACTGTTATTGAAATTGAGGATGGAGTCCTTCGGAGGTATGAATTTACCCCGCGAAAGCTTTACAAGAGGATTGGTGGAGGTGGTGCTGGTGAAAATGCGAGAATTCTGCTTGGGGTTTTGAACGGATCTGTTCGTGGGGCGCAGCGCGATGTGGCTGTGCTCAATGCTGCTGCCGGATTTCTTGTCGCAGACAAAGTCTCCAATCTCGAGGATGGGGTCTTGTTTGCTGCCGAAGTTGTGGATTCCGGCAAGGCTAAGGTCAAATTTGATGAATACATCTCTCTAACTAACAGATAACATGGATATCCTCAGTACAATTGTGGCTTACAAGAAAATCGGTCTCCAAAACAGCAGTCGGCGCGGATGTTTTCGCGATGCTATCTCTGGTAAGGATCGAGTCTCACTTATCGCTGAGATCAAAAATGCTTCTCCGAGCGAGGGAGTTATATGCGACGATGTCGACCATTGTGAAATAGCATCTGTGTATGAGTATTCCGGTGCTTCCGCCATATCTGTTGTTACTGAGGAGAAGTTCTTTGGTGGTAGTCTTGATATGTTACGAGAAGTGCGCTTTGCAACCAAACTGCCTATTCTTAGGAAAGATTTTATTATTGATCAGCTGCAAATCTATGAATCGAAAATTGCCGGTGCTGACGCGATCCTTCTTATTGCTGCGATCCTTGATGATGAGCAACTGAGGTGTTTTCGTGAAATCGCCGAGGGGTTAGGTATGGACGTGCTTTGCGAGGTTCATGATGCGTGTGAGCTTGAGAGGTCACTCCGCTCAGGAGCGCGGATCATTGGTATTAACAATCGTGATCTTAGAACATTCTCTGTCGATATTGAGACAACTTTGAGTTTGCGTGTTCCGAATGATGTTGTTCTCGTTTCGGAAAGCGGAATACGCGACGCGATTGATGTTAGGCGGCTCAAAGGGACTGTCGATGCCGTGCTTGTCGGGACCGCAATTCTCAAAGCTGACAAGATGGCTGATAAGGTTCGTGATCTCTCGAGAGATAGGCCACTCTTAAAAGTGTGTGGCGTGCAGGATATGGAAACTGCTCGGTTTTGTGAAGATATCGGTGTCGATTTTATAGGTTTTAATTTTTACAAAGAAAGTCCGCGATATATTCCTCCTGCAAAGGCGCGTGAAATCATTAAGCATTTAGGTGATGGCATTAAGACTGTTGCGGTGTTTGTTCCTGAGGAAGACTTCTCTATTGCGCGCGACTTTGATTATATTCAAATACATGGTGCTAAACCTGTTATTCGTTGTGGAGTGCTTGAGTTCCCACTTTTTGATTTGCAAAAAGGAGTATCAGGTAAGATAGATCTTGATAGTGATTTCCCTTATCCATGTTTTGTTGCAGGTGGGCTGACTGCTAATGATGTCAGATATCTAAATGTTTTTGCTGTTGATGTTGCGAGAGGTGTTGAGACTAATGGGAAGAAGGATCTCAAAAAAATTGCCAAATTTCTTAAAAACTTATCGTTATGAAACCTGATAATGGTTATTTCGGTCAGTTCGGTGGGATGTTTATACCTGAGATTCTACACGAGGTCTTCCGTGATCTTGAAGCTGCGTATGAATCTCTTGATGCTGATTTCTATGCCGAATATAAGGCGGAGCTTTCATCTTTTTCTTGTAGGCCTACGCCACTGATGCTAGCTCGTAATCTGACCAGATATTTTGGTGGGCCAAAAATTTATATCAAGCGTGAAGATTTGAATCATACCGGTGCTCATAAGCTCAATAATGTTGTCGGGCAAGGACTGCTGGTCCAAAGAATTGGTAAGACGCGTGTGATCGCTGAGACCGGTGCAGGTCAGCATGGCATCGCTACTGCAACTATGGCTGCACGTTTTGGCTTTGATTGCACTATATATATGGGAGCTAAAGATGTTCTTCGCCAGAGGCCGAATGTTTTTTGGATGGAGAAGTTAGGTGCGAAGGTTGTCTCTGTGACTGATGGTGGTGGTATTTTGAAAGATGCTATCAATGCTGCGATGAAGGACCTTGTGACGAATTTCCAAAATACTCACTATGTGCTTGGTACTGCGTGTGGTCCTCATCCGTATCCACAGATGGTTGCTGATTTTCAGAACGTGATTGGAAAAGAAGCGCAAAGACAGATCCTTGAGTTGGAAAGTAGGCAACCTACTGCTGTTTATGCGTGTGTTGGTGGTGGCTCGAACGCGATCGGGATTTTTCAGGGCTTTTTGGATAGCGATGTTCAGCTCATAGGGGTTGAGGCTGGTGGTAAAGGTCTTAACACCGATAAGCACGCTGCTCGTTTGGCAGGTGGCGGTGCTTGCCCTGGGGTGGCGCAGGGTTATAAAACTTATTTTCTCCAGAATAGTGATGGGCAGCTTAGTGAAACTCATTCTATTGCTGCCGGGCTTGATTATGTCGGAGTGTCGCCAATCATGTCGCACTTGCATGATACCGGGCGTGTTCGGTTTGAGGCGGCGACGGACGATGATGTTATCGAAGCTCACAAGCTTGTAATGGAAAAAGAGGGTATCATACCCGCCCTCGAGTCTGCTCACGCTTTCGCGCAGGCTTTTAAGGAGATTTCACGTTATAGCGCTGATGATATAATTATCATTAATCAGTCGGGTAGGGGGGATAAGGATATTTTTACAATTGCCGATGCTTATCAGGATAAGGACTGGGAGGATTTTATTATTAAAAAAGCTGATTCCTATGCTCAAACTCGAAAAAAACATACGTAAGCTGCGCGAGAAAAAAGATATTCTGCTCATCTCTCATGCTGTTTTGGGATACCCTTCTTTTGCCGTATGTGAGGAATCTATCTGTAAGATGGCTGATGTCGGTGTCGATATTATTGAACTCCAAATACCTTTTTCCGATCCTCAGGCCGATGGGCCTTTCTTTACGGCGGCACAGCAGATATCTATTGATAGTGGGACAACTGTTGAGGATTGCTTCCGGTTTGCAGCAAATATTTGTTCTAAGTGTTCCTCTGTGAATTTTGTATTCATGACGTACTTCAATATTTTGTTTAAATACGGAGTGAGAGATTTTGTAAAAAAGGCTGCCGAGGTCGGCGTGAAGGGTATTATCGTTCCGGATTTGCCTATCGAGGAGGCGGCTCTCTATGTGGAGGCTTGTAGAGAGTATCAAGTCGCCTCTATCTTTATGTTTACACCGTTCACCTCTGACTCAAGAATGCGTGAGATCTCCAGTATGGCTTCCGGGTTCATATATTGTCAGGCTAGGTCTGGCATTACAGGTGTGCATACGAGATTTGATGCTTCTGTAGAGCGGTATATCGAGAGGTGTCGTGCTGCTACAGATTTGCCTCTTTCAATGGGATTTGGGATACAGGAAAAAGCAGATATCGATTTCTTGAAAGGGAAGGTCGATGTTGCGATTTGTTGTACGCAGGCGGTTAAGGTTCTTGCGAAAGATGGGGTAGACGCGATGGGGGATTTCCTGACTGGTCTAGTCAGCTGATGTGCTGAGCATCAATATGTCGTTTTTGTATTTCTTGAATCCGAGGCTCTCGTAAAGTTTACGCGCTCTTTTGTTGCTCGATGTTATTTCCAATTGTAAGGCCACAGCATTGGCGAATTTAATTCGAAAGAATTCCCCGTAGCTTGCTGCGGGTGTAAGATGTTCGCGTGAGCGAACACATTTACTGTCTTTTAAATGTTTTATGAAGTTTGTTCTGATGCCTTGAGATCTATAAACTTCTTTTATATATAGTTCGTCTATGATGAGGACGTTACCACCGAATTCGTTGCTCCAGAAATTTGCCAATATGGAGTACCCGATGACATTAGGTCCGTTTTTCAAAACCATAATCGTTCCTTTGTCCGGATGCTTCTCAAATTCGTTTAGCGTGTTTGTGATTTTTTCCGTAGACATTGGCATGCCCGGCGGATCTTCTTTGTACAGAGCGTGGATCATATCCGTAATATCTTTGTAGTCCGACCTTCCGAATTGTTTGTATTGGATGTTCATATGTGCGTTATGTATTTTATCATTAGCCAAAAATGGCTGAAGCTTCCCATCATTACGAATACATGGAAGATCTCATGCATTCCTAGCCATTTTGTCCGGTGTACTTTGTTGTCCAGTATGAAAAAGACGCAGCCCAGTGTATAAAATATGCCTCCTGTAACCAGCCACACCATGGCTGACGTATTGAGCCACTCCGAAATTGGCAGTATCGCAATTATTATGAGCCATCCCATTAGAAGGTATATGGACGCTGTAATGTGATTTTTCATCTTTATTCCTGTGATTTTCAAGACAAAACCTATAACCGCAAGTCCCCATATTATGCCAAAAAGGCTCCATCCCCATCCACGCTCGGGCAATGCCAGGCATATTGGAGTGTATGTTCCTGCTATAAGTACAAAA